>ENA-UPSB01002515-UPSB01002515.1-bioreactor-metagenome-genome-assembly--contig:-NODE-2515-length-16905-cov-5.565163_pt1 | contig 16905 bp, 16 predicted proteins | sample MGYA00238182_ERZ773286 | MGnify/ENA primary metagenome ERZ773286 (study PRJEB29026, sample SAMN07631240) | bioreactor metagenome | isolation source: Switchgrass digestor | place: USA: Dartmouth... | reverse complement strand
CATCATCGTGGCCTCGGAGACCGCGAAGTTCGGTCAGCCCGAGATCAACATCGGGGTCCTGCCGGGGGCCGGGGGGACCCAGCGGCTCACCCGGGCCGTCGGGAAGTCGCTGGCCATGGAAATGGTGCTGACCGGCCGCATGATCACGGCGCAGGAGGCCCTCGCCGCGGGGCTGGTCAGCCGGGTGGTGCCGGTGGAGGCCTACCTTGCGGAGGCGCAGAAGATGGCCGGGGAGATCGCCTCCAAGTCGCCCGTGGCCCTGCGCCTGGCGAAGGAGGCGGTGCTGCAGGCCTTCGAGGGCAGCCTGAGCAGCGGGATCGCCTACGAGCGCCGGCTGTTCGCAATGGCCTTCGCGTCAGAGGACCAGAAGGAGGGTATGCGCGCGTTCGCGGAGAAGCGGAATCCCGAGTGGAAGGGGAGGTAAGCCTGTGAGTACGGACGCGGTGCGCCGGACCCTGGACGATGCGGGCGTCTTCCGGATCACCCTGAACCGCCCCGAGCGGCTGAACGCCTTCGATCAGGCCCAGCACGAGGGGCTGCTGGCGGCCCTGAGGGAGGCGGAACGAAACCCTGACGTGCGCTGCGTGGTGATCACGGGCGCGGGGCGCGCCTTTTCGGCCGGCCAGGACCTCGGCATGCTGAGCGAGGTGCCCGCCGGCGAGATCGTGCGCCGGTACTACAACCGGTGGATCACGCAGATCCGCAGCCTGGAGAAACCGGTGATTGCCGCCGTCAACGGGGTGGCGGCCGGCGCGGGCGTGAGCCTTGCCCTCGCCTGCGACCTGATCGTGATGGCGGAGAGCGCCTCGTTCATCCAGGCCTTCGTCCGTGTCGGCCTCGTCCCGGACTCCGGCGCCTCCTACTTTCTGCCGCGGCTGGTCGGCTACCACAAGGCGATGGAACTGGCCCTCTTCGGCGACCGCATTCGCGCGGCAGAGGCCCTGTCCCTGGGGCTCTGCAACCGGGTGGTGCCCGATGAGGAGCTGGAGGCCGCGGTGACCGAGTGGGCGGTGCGGCTGGCGAAAGGGCCGCGCGCCATGGGATGGATCAAGCGGCAGCTCAACCGGGGGCTGGAGCGCTCCCTGGATGAGGTGCTCGCGCTGGAGGCGTATCTGCAGGAGGCCGCAGCCCGCACCGAGGATGCCCGGGAGGGTGTCCGGGCGTTTGTGGAACGGCGGGAGCCCAGGTTTACGGGGAGGTAAGGACCGTGCGGCGGATAGGCGTCGTCGGGGCCGGCACCATGGGCGTCGGCATTGCACAGGTTGCAGCTCAGTCGAACTTCGAGGTTCTGCTCTACGACATCGATCCGAACGCCCTGACCAAGGCCCTGGCGCGCGTGCAGGCCGACCTGGAGCGGCAGGTCGCGCGGGGCCGCATCGCCGGCCCGCAGGTGCCGGAGATCCTGGGACGCATCACCCCCACGACGACGCTGGGCGACTTCGCCGGGGCGGACTTCGTCATCGAGGCGGCCCCGGAGGACCTGGAGCTGAAGCGCAGGCTGTTCGAGCGGCTGGACCGGCTCTGCCGGCCCGACGTGGTCCTGGCGACCAACACCTCCGCGCTCTCCGTCACCCAGATCGGGGCGCTGGCCGGCCGGGCCGACCGGGTGGTGGGCATGCACTTCTTCAACCCGGTGCCCGCGATGAAGCTGGTGGAGGTGGTGGCCGGCGACGCCTCCGGCGAGGCGGCGATTCAGGCGACCATCGCTCTGGCCGAGGCGATGGGCAAGGTGCCGGTGCGGGTCAGGGACACCCCGGGCTTCATCGTGAACCGCGTGGCCCGGCCATTCTCCGGGGAGGCCATGCGCCTGCTGGGGGAGCAGGTGGCCACCGCGGCCCAGATCGACCGGATCGCCCGCCTCGCCTGCGGCTTCCGCATGGGGCCCTTCGAGCTGATGGACCTGATCGGGCTCGACATCAACTTCGCCGTCCACCGGTCGGTGTTCGAACAGTTCTTCGGCGACCCGCGCCTGCGTCCGCACCCCCTGCAGGAGCGCCTGGTGAAGGCGGGCAAGCTGGGGCGCAAGACCGGTCAGGGGTGGTACCGCTACCGTGACGGCGAAGCGGTGGACGGGCCGGCTCCGGCCCAGCACTCCCGGCTGCCCGGGCCGCGGGTGCCCGAGATCCGCAACGTTGCTGTATTGGGCGATGCGGACCTGGCGGACCTGTCCGCCCAGGCGGGATACCGGCTGGTGGAGTGCTGCTCCGACGCCGACCTGGTCGTCCTCAGCGGCCCGGACCTGCTGGTGGGCCGGCAGCCCGCTCCCGGCGTGCTCGTGCTGATCGACGCCTCCACCCGTTCGACCACGGAGATGGCGGCGCAGACGGTCGACCCGTCCCGGGTGGTGGGCTACGGAGGCCTCCCCAGGGTGAGCCGGCGGCAACTGGTGGAGGTCGCGCCCGGGCTGCGGACCGACCCGGCGGCGACCGCCATGGCCGTGCGGTTCTTCCACTCGCTCGGCCGCGACACCGAGGTCGTGGCCGACAGCCCCGGGCTGGTCGCGGCCCGGCTGCTGGCGTGCCTGATCAACGAGGCGGCGTTCACCCTGCAGGAAGGGGTGGCGACCGCGGAGGGCATCGACACGGCGGTGCGGCTGGGGCTCAACTACCCGCTCGGTCCGCTGGAGTGGGCGGACGAGCTCGGCCTCGACAACGTCCTGGCCGTGCTGGAGGGGCTGCAGCGGGATACCGGGGAAGACCGCTACCGCCCGGCGCCGTACCTGCGGAGGAGGGTTCTCGCAGGGCTTCCCCTGCGGGGGTAGGCGCACGGGGAACCTGCGTCTGCCGATCGCCAAGCAGGCCCCCGGCAGGCGGCTGTTCCGCCGCGAGCCCATTGGCCCCGCGGCAAGGAGCCCGACGCACGAGGTCCTCGCCCGGCCCCAGCCGGGCGAGGACCCTTGCATGAGCGGCGCTTCGGGATGTTACACGCGCTTCATGATCACGCCTTCCAGGGTGTTGGCCACCGTTTCCACCTCGTCGGTGGCCCACTCCAGCATCTCGTAGATCTCCTTCATCGTAATGAAGTGAATCGGGTCGGACTGGCTCTTGTCGTACAGCCCGGAGAGCGCCAGGCGCAGCTCGTCGTCGCCGTGGTTCTCCAGCGTGTTGATCTGGCGGATGCGGTCCCGGATCTCGAGGAACTTGCCCCCTGCCAGAAGGTCAATCGCGGCGACGAGCTCGGTGGCCTGTGCCCGCAGGATCTGGGCGAAGGCGCGCAGGTGCTTGTCCGACGCAGACAGGCGGTAGATGCCGACGCGGGCGGCGGCCGCCTCCATCGCGTCGACCACGTTGTCGATGGCCACGCCCAGCGTGGCTAGGTCGGCGCGTTCCAAGGGCGTCGCGAAGGTCTTATGAATCAGTTCAAAGAGCTTGTGCGTCAGGTCGTCGCCCTTGGACTCGAGCTGTTTGATCTGCGGGCCCAGGTTCCCCACGTGCACGGGTTCTTCGAGGAGCCGCCCGAGCAGGCTGGCTACCTCTGCAGCGTTCTCGGTTGCCTCTCGGAGTAGTTGGTAAAACTGTTGGCTGCGACCACTGATGAAGAGCATGGACCATACCCCCTATCCGCACTTTGTGGTAAGCCAGCCTGTTGACACCGGCCGATCAGCGTCCCAGCCTCTGCCAGAGCCACAGGAGCAGCGTGAGGCCGAGGCTGGCCAGGATGCTGGTGGCAAGCGGGAAGTAGAACGTGAAGTTGCCGCGCCGGATGATGATGTCGCCCGGCAGCCGGCCGAGACCGGGCAGAAAGCGCTCGATCAGTGCGATCGCACCGCCCACAACCAGCAGCAGCGCGCCAATGGCCATCAGCGTGCGACCCATGAGATCAACTCCCTACAGCTCGTATTGCGTGTACCGCACGTCGGCGAGCGCCCCCACGACCTGGGCCATGCCCCAGACCTCCAGGGCCAGCACGATCAGCAGGCCGGGGAGGAAGAACGGGCGGGCCGCCAGGTACAGCAGGGCGGCGGCTCCGGCCGTGACGCCGGTGACGACCAGGTTGGCCAGCATCGCGATGAGCGAGTTGATGTTCCCCTTCATGGCCTGCTGCGGGTCAGTCCAGTGGAGGGTAGGTTTCAGGACGTCGATGAGGAGCCCGATATAGCCGGCCAGCGCGCCGACGAGCAGGCCGCCTGCCAGCAGGAAAAGCAGGTTGCGCGGGGTGGCCAGCCCGAGCCAGACCGCCCCTGCGGCCACGATGATCACGTTGAGCGCGTTGAACACGAGGCTGTGCAGGACCTTGGCGTGGATCTGCACCCGCGGGGCCACCGGCAGGGACTGGCTGATCCAGAACCATGGCCCCTCGCGGCTGACGGCCGACGACGGGACGGCGGAGGTGGAGTTGAGGCCGAAGACGATGGCCACCAGCACCACCGGCGTCCACGGCAGATGCGCGGTCCCGGAGAGGTCGAAGCCCTCCACGGTCAGGTTCCCGGTGGCCATGGGGATGGCGATGAAGAGGGGGATGAGCAGCGGGGTGGCCACGCCGGCCAGCAGGAAGGTGGGGTTCCGGTTGAGCAGCCGGAGCTCCCGGAGGAAGAGCGCCCGGAGGGGGGACTGCGCCCTCCCCGTGCGCTCGGCCAGTTCGGACCGGCTGATCCGGCGTGCCGCCGACGCCCGCTCGTCGCCGCTCAGCAGCCCGGCGAAGAAGAACCGCTCCGCACCGATGATGAACAGCGCCAGGGACGCCGCAACGAAACCGGTGAACAGGAGAAAGGCCGGGATGCCCAGGGCCGGGCTGCCCGCCTGAAGGGCCTGGGTGCCCCAGGTCGAGGTGACCAGCCACCGGGCGACGCCCTGAACCAGAGGCTGCTGCTGCTCCACGAACCGCTGCACGTCCTCGACGTGCAGGGCCCCCTGCTGGAAGCGGGTGAGGAACTGGATGGCGATGGCGAGTCCGATGCCGATCAGCGCCCCGAAGACCCGGAACAGGTCGCGGTTCCGGCGAAACGCCGTGATGCGCATCAGCAGCAGACTGAAGAGGCCGGAGAGCACCAGGGGGAACACCGGGAGCATCAGGTAGATGAGCACGGCGAAGGGGACGTACAGCGGCCCCACGTCCGCCAGGATGCCGTAGACGGCCAGGGCGGGCAGCACCAACGGCGCCATGGTCATGTACTCGCCCAGGAGAATCGTCATCAGCTTCGCCATGGCGATCTCCCCCGGCCGCAGGGGCAGCGGGATGAGGAACCGCAGGTCCTTGCCGAAATAGAAGACGGAGATGACATAAAGCACGCCGAACACCAGGCAGAGCAGCTGACCGGCCGTCAGGGCGACCGTGAGCATGTAGTGAGCCTGTCCGATCTGGTTGAGTCCCCAGTAGAGGGCGATGAACGCCCCGACGAACATGACGATCAGGGGGACGAACGCCAGGACGAGCAGGGGCAGCAGGAGCAGACCCATGCGGGAGCGGGTGCCCGTCATGCGCTCGAGGCTGCTTCGCCAGGTGTGGATGAGTTGCACGCGCAGAAGCGGCCAGACGTTCCTCATTGCTCCGTCAACTCCAGGAAGATGGACTCCAGCGTTTCGCCGGTCTGCCCCCTGCGCAGTTCATCCAGCGTTCCGCAGGCGATGATGCGCCCCTTGTCGATGATGGCGACCCGGTCGCAGAGCCGCTCCGCCACTTCGAGCACGTGGGTGGAGAAGAAGAGCGTCCGGTTCTGGCGGGTGTGCTCGACCATGAGCTCCTTGAGCTGGTGGGCCGAGCGGGGGTCCAGGCCGACCATGGGCTCGTCCAGCACCCACACGGGGGGATTGCGCATCAGCGCCGAGATGAGCACGAGCTTCTGCTGCATGCCGTGGGAGTAGCTGTCGACCCGGTCGAGGAGCGCGTTGGTCAGGTTGAACGCGTCCGCGAAGCGGGAGATCCGCTCCTGCCGTTCCCGGGGGCTCACGCCGTAAACGTCGGCGATGAAGTTGAGGTACTCCAGGCCCGTGAGCCGGTCGTAGACCTCCGGGGTGTCGGGCACGTAGGCCAGCTGGCGCTTGGCCTCGAGCGGCTGCCTCACGACGTCGTAACCGCCGACCCTGACCGTGCCGGTGTCCGGCCGGAGCAGCCCGACGATCATCTTGATGGTGGTCGTCTTGCCCGCCCCGTTGGGGCCGAGGAAGCCGAAGATCTCGCCCGGCCGGATCGTGAGGCTCAGGTTGTCCACGGCCTTCTTCGTCCCGCCGCCGTAGCTCTTTGAGACGTTCAGGAGTTCGATCATGCAGCCGATACCTCCGAGGTCAGACGTGTCCTTTAGGGTTTCACCGGGGACCGGTTTCTTCCTGCCGAACCATAAGTAGAGACCTTGCGGAGGCCCCGGTTCGTTCGGCTCCCGGCGCCCCGCCCCCGGGGTTGAGATCACCTGTAATCGTACGTAAAATGGCATGTTAGAGTGGCTACGATGGACGAATGCAGATGGGGGGATGTCGGCGTGGACCCGTTTTCGTCGGCCCTGATTGCGGCGCTTGACAGGGTGCGCCCGGCGGTCGTGCACGTCTACGCCGTCACGCCCCGGACGGGGCAGATCGCCGTGGGCACCGGGGTGATCCTGGACCATTATCATATCATCAGCACCGCGCAGATCGTGGCCCCCGAAGACGAGATCACCGTGAAGACGGCGGACGGGAAGCGGCGGCGGGCCGAGTGCATCGGCGTCGACCCGCTCTACTTCCTGACCGTGCTGCAGGTTGAGGAGCGGCTCCCCTACGACCCGCCCACCTTTGCGCCGGACGGCACCGTGCCGGTGGGGCTCTTCGTGGCTGCCGTGGGCTTCGCCCTGGGTCAGGAGCACACGGCCACCAGTGGGATCATCAGCAGCAGCGACCGTACGGTCTACCGCCCGCGGGCGCGCGGCAGGGGCAACCTGCCGGTGGACGGGCTCCTGCTGACCAACGCCGCCATCCATCCCGGCAACGCCGGCGGCCCCCTGGTGGACCTGGAGGGTCGGGTGGTCGGCATCAACGGCATCCCCTGGCAGGGCGGGCTCGGCCTGGCCATCCAGGCCTCGGTGGCTGCCCGCGTGGCCAGTCAGATTATCGACTACGGCTACGCCGTTCATCCCTGGCTCGGCTTCTCCGGCGAGGTCGACGTCATCGACGACATCTGGGTCGAGATGCTGAACCTGCCCACGGACCGGGGGTTGGTCGTGCAGCACGTTGCGGCCGACGGGCCGGGCCGGCGGGCCGGCGTGCGGGAGATGGACATGATCATGGCCGTGAACGACCGCCAGCCGGTTCTCAGCACGGGCATGATCCGCAAGGTTCTCTCCGCCCGCCGCTACGGCGACCGGGTACCGTTGACGGTGCTGCGGCAGGGCGAGCTGATCGAGCTGCACCTGCCCGTGGAGGAGATGCCCGGGCTCGACAAGCTGTACCCTGAGCATGATGAGGACTCGTCGCTGCAGGACGACGGCGACGAGTAGCCGCGTTCGCAATATTGCAGGTTGTGTTGATAGCCCTTTATGCCTAAACCCAAGTACCGATACCCCCAGTTCCGCCTTGGCGGTTAAGATGGATCTGGGGGGATCAGTCATGTGGCAGGCTGCCCGTACCCTTCTGTTGGGTCACTTCGGTTCCGGGAAGACCGAAGTGGCCATTTCTATCTCGCTTCTGTTGTGCAACGCACAAAAGCGCCCGATGTTGCTGGATCTCGATTTCATCACGCCGTACTACCGGTCCCGCGATGTGGCGGATGAGCTTGCGGCAGCCGGCGTGGAGGTCGTCCGGCCGGCCGGGGAACTGTGGCGTTCCGACCTGCCGGTCGTGGCCGCGCGCGCCGTTCAGGCCATGACCGCGTACGACGGGCCGGTGGTGGCGGACATCGGCGGCGGAGAGGGCGCCCGGGTACTGGGCAGCATGCGGCTCGAGCAGGGCACGTACGAGGCGCTGATGGTGGTGAACCCCTACCGGCCGGACACGCGCTCGCCGGAGGACGTGGTCCGGTACGCGCGCTGGCTGGAGGAGATCGGCAGGGTGAGGCTGACCGGGCTCGTGAACAACGCCAACCTGGGGCCGCTGACCCGGCCCGAGCACGTCCTGGAAGGGCTCGGGCAGGTGGAGGAGGCCGCCCGGCTGCTGCATCTGCCCGTGCGGTGCACGGCGGTGCGCGCCGACCTGGCCGATGCGCTGCCGGGGCTCACGCTGCTGCCGCTCCGGCTCCGCATGCGTCCGCCGTGGGAGCTGGTGCCCTCCGCCTTGCCGTGAACGGCACGGTAAGCAGCCGAACGACGTGGAAAGGGGGTTACGGGCTTGCGCACTATCAAGCTGGAGCTGAATCAGGATCGGTGCAAGGGGTGCGAACTCTGCACGGAGGCCTGCCCGCGCGACGTCCTCGCCATGGGGAATCAGATCAACGCGCTGGGCTACCGGGCCGCCGTGGCCATCGCCCCGGAGCGGTGCACGGGTTGCCGGGCCTGCGCACTGGTCTGCCCTGAGGTCGTCTTTACCATATACAAGACCGCCTAGGAGGGGATGCCGATGGAACCCATGATGACGATGATGAAGGGCAACGAGGCCCTGGGCGAAGCCGCCATCCGTGCCGGCTGCCGGTTCTTCTTCGGCTATCCCATCACGCCGCAGTCGGAGCTGCCGGCGTACATGGCCCGCCGCATGCCCGAGGTCGGCGGCACGTTCCTGCAGGCCGAGTCGGAGCTGGCTGCGGTGAACATGCTCCTGGGCGCGGCGGCGACGGGCGTGCGGGCGATGACATCCTCCTCCTCGCCGGGGTACTCGCTGAAGCAGGAGGGCATCTCCTACATGATCGGGTGCCAGCTGCCGTGCGTGGTGGTCAACATCATGCGGGGCGGCCCGGGGCTGGGAAACATCCAGCCCTCCCAGAGCGACTACTTTCAGATCGTCAAGGGCGGCGGCCACGGCGACTACCGCATGATCGCGCTTGCGCCCTCGACCGTGCAGGAGCTGGTCGACCTGACCATCCTGGCCTTCGACCTGGCCGACGCCTACCGCAACCCGGTGGCCATTGTGGGCGACGGGCTGCTGGGCCAGACGATGGAGCCCGTCAGCTTCCCGCCGGTGCAGGTGCATGAAGAGGAGAAGGACTGGGCCCTCACGGGCGCGGACAACCGCCCGAAGCGGGTGATCACCTCGCTGGAGCTGAACCCCGAGAACCTGGAGGCGCACAACCGCGTGCTGCAGGCCAAGTTCGCCGCGATGGAGGAGCGGGAGACCCGGTGGGAGGAGTACCGCTGCGAGGACGCGGAACTGGTCGTGGTGGCCTACGGCACGTCGGCCCGCATCGCCCGGGCGGCCGTGGACGTGGCCCGGAACATGGGCATGCGGGTCGGGCTGTACCGGCCGATCACGCTGTGGCCGTTCCCGGCGCAGGGGCTCTCCCGGCTGGCGGACCGGGGCGTGCGGCGGTTCCTCGATGTGGAGATGTCTGCCGGGCAGATGGTGGAGGACGTGAAGCTGGCCGTGCTCGGTCGGGCCCGGGTCGACTTCTACGGGCGGCTCGGCGGCATGGTCCCGACCCCGCGCGAGATACTCATCCAGATCCAGGAAGTGATGGGGGGAGAGGCCTGATGAAGCGCATCGCTGGCATGCCTCAGGCGATGTCGCCCGTGGTGACGCACTACTGCCCGGGGTGCAGCCACGGCGTCCTGCACCGGATCATCGCCGAGCTGATCGACGAGTTGGACCTGCGCGGGCGGACGGTGGGCGTCGCCTCCGTCGGGTGCTCCGTCCTGGCCTATAACTACTTCGAAACCGACTTCGTGCAGGCCCCCCACGGCCGGGCGCCTGCCGTGGCCACCGGGGTGAAGCGGGCGCGTCCGAACCTGTTCGTCTTCACCTACCAGGGGGACGGCGACATGGCGGCCATCGGCACCGCGGAGATCATCCACGCCGCGGCCCGGGGCGAGCGCATCACCGCGATCATGTACAACAACACCATCTACGGCATGACCGGTGGCCAGATGTCGCCCACCACCCTGATGGGCGCGGTGACCGCGACCACCCCGTACGGGCGGAAGGAGGAGAACGGCCAGCCCTACCGCATGGCCGAGCTGCTGGCCCAGATGCCGGGCGCGGCCTACGTGGCGCGCACCCACGTCGCCGACGTGGCGAACATCGTGAAGACGAAGCAGTTCATCCGGAAGGCGTTCGAGGCGCAGCTGAACGGGCTGGGCTTCTCCATGGTCGAGGTGCTGGGCAACTGTCCGACGAACTGGGGCATGACCCCGGTCGAGGCCAACCGCTACGTGCTGACCGACATGCTCAGCTACTTCCCCGTCGGTGAGTTCAAGGACGTGATGAAGGAGGCGCTGGCCGGTGTACACCCATGAGATTCTCATCGCCGGATTCGGCGGCCAGGGCGTGCTGACCGCCGGACAGCTGCTCGCCTACGCCGGGAACCTGGAGGGACAGCACGTTTCGTGGGTGCCGGCCTACGGACCGGAGCAGCGGGGCGGAACGGCCAACTGCTCGGTGGTGATCTCCGACCGGCCGGTGGCCTGCCCGCTGGTCTCCGAGCCCACCGCCTGCATCGTGCTGAACCAGCCGTCGCTGGAGAAGTTCACGCCGGCTGTCCAGCCGGGGGGAACGCTGGTGGTCAACACTTCCCTCTGCACGGGGCGGGCGACGCGGACCGATATCACCATCGTGCCCGTGCCCGCCACGGACCTCGCGGTCGAGCTGGGCAACGTGCGTTTTGCCAACATGGTCGCCCTGGGCGCGCTCCTGGCGGTGGTGCCCATGGTGAAGATGGAGTCGATCCTCGAGGTCCTGCCGAAGGTCATGGGCGAGGACAAGGCCCGGTTCATCCCCGTCAACCGCGAGGCGCTCGCGCGGGGGATGGAGGCGGCACGCCGGGTGCTGGCCGGGCGTTGATGGACACCGTGCACAGGCGGGGAGCGGGGGCCGCTCAGGAGCCCACCGCTCCCCGCAGGTGGTCGGCCAGCATGGCCACGAACTCCGCGTTGGTCGGCTTGCCCCGCACGTGGTGGACCGTGGCGCCGAAGAGCCGCTGCAGGTCGTTGATGTCGGCCCGCCCCCAGGCGACCTCGATCGCGTGGCGGATCGACCGCTCGACCCGGTTCGGCTGGGTGCCGTGCAGCCGGGCGATGTGCGGATAGAGCTCCTTCGTCATGCCGCAGGTGCTCTTGTTAAGGCTGAGCACGTATTGGACGGCGTCCTTCAGGAACCGGTAACCCTGGAGGTGCGCCGGGACGCCGCTGCGGCGGAGCAACTCGGCGATGGTGCGGGGGCTGGGCACCGTGCGACCTGCCGAGGAGGCCTGCGCCGCGGACGGGTGGCCGCAGACGAGGAGTGCACGCTCCGCGACCAGGTCCGGCTGGCACGGGCGGAGCAGGCAGTAGCTGGCGCCCTTCTCGTAGTAGTGCTGCACCAGCAGGTCGGAGGCGCAGGAGAGCAGCAGCAGGACGTGGGGACGCCCTTCGGGGCTCAGCTCGGCCAGCACGCCCAGGCCGTCCAGGTGCGGCAGGACGTCATCCAGGATGAGCAGGTCAGGGCGCAGCGTTCGCACCAGCTCCACCGCCTCCAGGCCATGGCGCGCCTCGCCGACCACGGCAAACTCCGACATGCCGTCGAACTTGTCCATGAGGCGCTGACGCTCCTCGTGGTTGTCGTTGGCGATCACGACGGTGGTCCGGCCTTCCACCATCTTGGTAAACCCCTCCTTCTCGACAGGAAAGAATCCTTACTTCTGGTATAAAATACCTGCACGAGCGGGAGAAAAAATCTGCCGGTGGAAGGCGAAAAGACCCCTAGCCAAGCGCGGCGGTCCGTGATACACTTAAACAGAACTAAATACCGGCGACCTTTAAGACAGTCCAGTGAGACTGGCAAGGTCACATGGTACGGTGCGCCCTGACACGGGTGTGCCTGCCACGCGACTTCTTGCCTCGCCGGTAAGGGGTCCTTTTTTATGCGTCGCAGGACATCATGATCAGGGGGTATGAGTGATGGCAGGCTCGACCGCAGTGATTACCTCGGCCACACAGCTCTCTCCGACCAAGCGGTTCGTACTGGGCCTTCAGCATGCGGCGGCCATGTTCGGCGCCACCGTGCTGGTGCCCATCCAGACGGGGCTGAACCCCAGCGTGGCCCTGCTGACCGCCGGTCTCGGCACGTTGCTTTTCCACCTGGTGACGAAGGGGAAGGTGCCCGTCTTCCTGGGTTCGAGCTTCGCCTACATCGCCGCGATTCAGATTGTCGGACAGGCGGAGGGGCTGGAGTACGCGACGGGAGGCATCATCGCCGCAGGCCTGGTTTATCTGGTACTGGCGGGACTGATCTGCCTCTTTGGCGTTGACCGGGTCAAGAGCTTCTTCCCGCCCATCGTTGCCGGCCCGATGATCATGGTCATCGGCCTGACGCTGGCGCCCGTCGCCGTGGGCATGGCCTCCTCGCACTGGCTCGTGGCCATCATCACGTTGCTGGTCGTGGTCGCGGTGTCGGTCTACGCACGGGGTTTCCTGAAGCTGCTGCCCATCATCTGCGGCATCTTCGTAGGGTTCGCGGCCGCCATGGCCTTCGGCCTGGTGGACTGGACGCAGGTGATGGAGGCCTCCTGGGTGGCCGTTCCGCCCGTCATGATGCCCAAGTTCAGCCTGTCGGCCATCCTGACCATCGCCCCGCTGGCCCTGGTGACGATGGTCGAGCACATCGGCGACATCACCACCAACGGAGCGGTCATCGGCAAGGACCTGATCCGTGATCCGGGCCTGCACCGTACCCTGATGGGCGACGGCCTGGCCACCGCCCTGGCCGGCCTGCTCGGCGGTCCTGCGAACACCACGTACTCCGAGAACACCGGCGTGCTGGCCGTCACCCGCAACTACGACCCCGGCATCCTGCGCATCGCGGCGTGCGTCGCCATCGCCCTGGCCTTCATCGGCAAGCTGGGTGCGCTGCTGCAGTCGATCCCGGCACCGGTGATGGGCGGCATCTCCATCGTCCTGTTCGGCATGATCACGTCCATCGGCATCCGCCAGGTGGTCGACGCCCGGGTGGACTTCACCAACGGCCGCAACCTCGTCATCGCAGCCGTCGTGCTGGTGCTGGGCATCGGCGGCGCCGTGGTGCCGCTGCCCGGCGGCCTCCAGCTCAGCGGCATGGCCCTGGCGGCCCTGGCCGGCGTGGTGCTGAACAAGCTTCTCCCGGAGCAGATCACCCGCGAGGCCGAGGCGGTCCTGACCGGCGGCGACGACTAGCGCAAGCGGCGGACGACCGGATCGAGACAGAGAGAACCCCGGGAAAGGCAGCGGGCCTTTCCCGGGGTTTCGTCGTCAGGGCATACGCTCGGGCATATGAGATTACTTGACCTGCTCGTTGATGGCGCTCACCAGCGCAGCCAGTCCCCCGGCGGGATCGCCCTGGCGCGAGCGGGGCAGGTACTGGTTCTGCACCAGCTCCAGCATCTGCTGGAGGGTGATCTTGCGGTCGAAGACCAGCGCACCCATGGCGAAGCGGATGTTGTAGTTGTCCGCGGGGAACAGGACCAGCAGAATCTCGTTCTTGCCGGGGTAGCCCTGCTCCGCCAGCATCTGATCGAGGTACTCGGTCTTGTCCATCTCGCGGGGGGCGTCGTGGGCGATGACAATTGTGTACGTAACGGGCGACTTGACCCGGAGCGCTTCCTTCAGGGCCTCGGTATCGCCGGGAATGTCGAAGACCTCGGGGTCGGGCTCGGCCGGCGCCTCTGGAGGATCGGCCGGGGAGGTCGGCGTCTTGGGCTCCTCCGACGGCGTGGGGGCTGGTGCCGGCTGCGGTTCCGTCTGCGGCGGAGGCGTGGGCTGCGGGTTCTGCGCAGTGCCACAGCCGCTCATCAGCAGTGCGGTAGCGAGGATGAGTGCGGCGGCGCGCAGCCAGAGATGTCGGCGCATGTGGTGTGACACCCCCTTGGTAGTCTTACTGTTAATCTAACGACAGAAGCGGCTCTTAGGTTACGGGGCGCCCCGCCGGAATGCCCATGAGGCGCTCCCGGCCGCGGCGGCCCACCGCGAGAAGGCGGTCGGAAACCGGTGCAGGAAAATCCTGGATCCCCGCGCTTGGGCTATCATTCCCCATAGTAGACGATCCGGCCGGGTTTATCCAGTCGGATTTTCTGTGCGGGCCGGGAGGCGTGCATCGCTTTGGAGGCAAGGCGGAAGGCGGCCTCGCGCCGGGGCGCGCGCAAACGTGCGGCACCGGAAGCGGTGCCGCACGTCGCATTGCGCCCTCAGTCGTCGCCGGCGACCGGCGCGGGCAGGAAGTCGGGGTAGGCCCTGGCGCCGTGCTCGGCGTCCAGGCCGGAGAGCTCCTCCTCCCTGGAGACCCGGAGCCCCACGGTCGCCCGGATGACGGCGAAGATCAGCAGGCAGGCGGTGAAGCTGTAGGCAAAGACCGCCGCCGCGCCCAGGGCCTGAATGGCCAGGAGCCGCGGGCCGCCGCCTACCAGCAGCCCCTGCGTCTCGTGGAAGAGCCCCACCGCCAGGGTGCCCCAGAGCCCGGCGAAGCCGTGCACCGGGATGGCGCCCACGGCGTCGTCGATTCGGAACCGCTCCAGCAACGCCGTACCGGGGGCCAGCAGCAGCCCGGCCACGGCGCCGATGGCGATCGCTGAGAGCGGCGAGACGAAGGCGCAGCCGGCGGTGATACCCACCAGGCCGGCCAGGGCGCCGTTGAGCGCCGAGTCCACTTCCCACGTGCGGGTGCGGACGTAGGCGCTGACCAGCGCCACCAGGGCGCCGGCAGCCGCACCCAGGTTGGTGGTCACCGCGATCCGGCCGATGTTGGGGTCGGTGGCGGACAGCGTGCTGCCCGGGTTGAAGCCGAACCAGCCGAACCAGAGGATGAAGACGCCCAGGGCCGCCAGGACCAGGTTGTGGCCGACGATCTTGCGGGGCCTGCCGTACTTGTCGTAGCGGTCGATCCGCGGGCCGAGGAAGAGGAGGCCTGCCATCGCCGCCCAGCCGCCCACCGAGTGCACCACCGTCGACCCGGCGAAGTCCAGGAAGCCAAGCTGGGCGAGCCAGCCGCCGCCCCAGATCCAGTGGCCGCCCACCGGATAGACGAGGAGCGTAATGGCAGCGCTGAAGAGCAGGTACGCTGAGAACTTGGTGCGCTCCGCCATTGCTCCCGAGACGATGGTGGCTGTGGTGCCGGCGAACGTGGTCTGGAACCAGAGGAAAACGAAGAACGGAATCGCCAGCCCCAGGTGGAGGAAGCGGGACTCGGGGGACCCGAAGCCCCCGAAGCCGATCAGCCCGGCGGCGTCGGCCCCGAACATCAGCCCGAAGCCTACCGCCCAGAATCCGATGGAGGCCACGACGAAGTCCATCAGGTTCTTGAGCACGATGTTCACCGCGTTCTTGGAGCGAGTGAACCCGGCCTCCACCATCGCGAACCCCGCCTGCATGAAAAAGACCAGGGAGGCTGCCACCATCGTCCACGCCGCATCGATCCCCACAGTCAGTCCGTCCAGGTTCATCGCTCCAGCCCTCCTTTGCGCCTGCCGAGTTCCGGCTCAGGCGAACTTGCACTCACCCGCCGCCCGGCGGGTGAAACTTGATTCCATCGTCCCGCGACCCGGGGTGCCCCAGGGCGGCGCCGGGATGGCGCTACTCCGTCGTAACGCCCGGATCTACCTGCCGGGTGACCGGCCGGATGGCGACGAAGTGCCGGCCGCAGTCGAGCATGAGGCCCATCACCTCGGCCGCCTCGTCCGGCTGGTGCGCCTCCAGCAGGATGCGGTGGTAGGCCGACAGGAGTTCGGTCAGGTCCTTCTCGCCCTGCTCCCCGGCGGGGGCGATGTGCACGCGAGCCCCCTTGGCGATTCGCCGCCGGAGCGCCGCCTCGTCGAGGCCCAGCTCCGGCTGGAGCCGCACGTAGACCACGCCGCCGGTCATGCCGGAGCAGATCCAGGGCCCGGGGTCGCCCAGCACCACGACGCGCCCCTGCGTCATGTACTCGAAGGCGAACCCCTTCAGGTTGGCCCGGGTGGCGATGGACCCCAGGTCGTCCCGCAGCGGCGCACGGATGTGGCCGCCGAGGATCATGTCGGCCCCGGAGAGGCGGATGCCGCACCGGGCGTCGGCGTCGCCCTGCACCACGAACAGCCCGCGCTGGGCGCCGTAGGCGAAGGACTTGCCGACCGATCCGTTGACCCACCGCCCCCTCCGGTTTCGGTGCTTCAGGATGACGACGCGGCCGCCCAGCATCCCCTTGCCCACGCCATCCTGCGCGCCGCCCTGAACCCGGATGGAGACGGCGCCGGTGGAGAAGGCGGCCAGGCCGTTCCCCGCGATGGAGCCGTCCTCCAGTTCGATGTGCGCCGCGAAGTCGGGGGGCAGGTCGGGCAGGTGCCAGCCCTCGATGGCCGGGCGCACCCGGGCCCGGGCCACCTCGCCCGCCAGCGGGGTGCCGATGATGCGGTCGCGTGCCGTCACGCCGGCCTGCCGGTGGTGGACCGCGGGTTCCCCTCTTCGGGCACGGCCCGCGGCCACCGCGGCGATCTCCCTGGACAGCTCGCTGCGGGCATACCGGCGCACGGGGGCCCGCTTGGCCGCCGGCACGGCCGGCGCCTCCCACGGCATGGGCGCGATCAGCTCGGACAGATCGACCCGGCCCAGGCCCCGGGTCTGCCACAGCAGCTCCGCCCGTCCCACCAGGTCCTGGGTGCGGCGGAACCCCAGCTGGGCCGTGAGCTGCCGCACCTCCTCGCCCACGCAGGTGAAGAGCGTCACCAGCCGCTCCACGGCCTCATCATAGACACGGGGCGTGAAGGACCTCAGGCCCTTCGCCCGGGCCTCCTCGCAGCTTTCGATCTGCGTGGCGATGCCCACGTGGCAGGTGTCCAGGTGGCAGCCTCGGCAGATGGTGCAGCCCGCGGCCACCATCGCCAGCGTGGCGAAGCCCACCCGGTTGGCCCCCAGCAGGATCATCTTGACCACGTCGGCGCCGGAGC
>ENA-UPSB01002511-UPSB01002511.1-bioreactor-metagenome-genome-assembly--contig:-NODE-2511-length-16933-cov-4.871193_pt1 | contig 16933 bp, 13 predicted proteins | sample MGYA00238182_ERZ773286 | MGnify/ENA primary metagenome ERZ773286 (study PRJEB29026, sample SAMN07631240) | bioreactor metagenome | isolation source: Switchgrass digestor | place: USA: Dartmouth... | reverse complement strand
GGGCCACCTGAAAATAGCCGATGCGCCCCGGGTCGGCCAGCCGCAGCGCCAGCGGAACCGCCCCGGCCGCGTCGTCCGCCGAGAGGTTGGTGCGGATGGCCCCACGGTACAGGTTGTACAGGCCGGGCACGCGCACCAGCCCGCCCCCTTCCACCACCTGCTGGAAGATCTGCTCGAGCACGGCCTGCTGGCGCAGCATGCGGCCCAGCTCGTCGTCCCCCTCGCGGAAGCTGACGTAGCACAGCACCTGCTCGCCGGTCATGCTCAGCACCCCGGCCGGGATGCCGCTGCAGTACTCCGGGTAGCTTTCCAGCACGGTCACCGCCAGACCGTCCAGCGAGTCCAGGAAGCTGGTGAAGGAGTCGGCGTTGACGTAAACATACTCGTCCGGGCGCAGGCCGAAGTTGTACTCCAGCGTCTGGCTGAAGGTCTCGAAGCCGCCCACCGCGTAGGCGGTCGAGAGCCGCTGCATGGTGAAGCCGGGGATGTAGACAAACAGGTCCGGCGGCAGCGAGACCACCGCCGCACGAGCCAGCCGGGGGTGATAGAACACCAGCATGATCGCCTCGGTGCGCCCCAGGAAGGGCTGCTGGCGGGGCGAACCGAGCAGCGCCAGCACGCGCACCTCATCGGGCAGCGAGAGCGCCGCGGCCTGGTCGGGGATGGGCGTGGCCGGCGTGTAGCGCGGCGTGGGGAACGGCCGGCCGGGGCCGCGCGCCGCGGTGGGATAGGACGTCAGCGTGGGGATGGGCGTGATTGAAGGGGTAACGGACGGAGTCGGTGTGCCCGCCGGCGGAGTTGGCCCGGCTGGCGTGGGAGACGGGGCCGTGCAGGCAGCCAGCAGCAGGCACACGCTCAGCAGGAAAACCAGCGCGGTGTGCGGGCGGGCGGAGCGGTGGGGTGCGGGCGGCCAGTCAGGCTTCATGGTTGGGCGAGCTCTCTCCGGATTATAGCCTTTTTAGGCCGCACCCGGGTATTTTCCGGGCCGTAACCGGAAACTTTTTGCGGGGTTATTACGTTATATAAAGGTAGGAGGGGATTACCTCAACCGACATCGCCGCCGGTTCCGGACTCTAACAAATCTCTAAGGACTCGTTGAGATTTCGGAACTGTATAATGAAACCGAGAAGAGACGCCGCTTTTTCGGGGGGAGCTAACAACCCACAACTGGACTGTCGACCAGGTAAGACACCCTCTCATAGCACAGACTGGAACCGCCCTGTCGGTGGATGTTCGCTTCTCTCGGAAGCGGTAATCTGTAACCGTAGTGGGCTGTTGACCGGCGCCGTTTGGGTTCTTTAAGGGAGGAGGTATCTAATGGCTGCAGTCGTTTATGTCGTCATCGCCCTGTTAGCTGTAATGTTTGTCGCCATGAGCCTGTTGGGGTTGCAGTCGGACTAAAGGAATGCCCATGCAGTCTCTGACGCACAGCTCGCCAATCCAGTCCACCCGCCCGGCTTGCCCGGCGGGATACCTACCTTTTCCCGCCACTCCCGGCGGGTCTGGCGGGAGCGTTCTGTAGCCGTCTGAGTGCCTTATTTGACAGCGGGAGCCGCTTTCTGGCTCCCGCTGTTTATTTATCCCGGTATCGCCGCAGGCTTAGTCGCCCGGCGCCGGTCGCAGCCGGCCGTCCTCGCCCTGCGGCAGCGGAGCGTCTTCGCGCGTCTCAGGCTCGTCGTCCAGCAGGCTCTTCTTGCCCTGCAGGCCCAGCAGGTCCAGCAGCGTCTCGCCGCTGATCTGCTCGCGGTCCACCAGCACGTCGACGACCAGGTCCAGCCTGTCGCGGTGGGTTTCCAGCACGCTGCGGGCGCGCTCGTACGCCTCGTCCAGCAGGCGGTGCACTTCGATGTCCACCTCGCGGGCGGTCTGCTCGGAGTACTCGCGGGTGTGGCCCAGGTCTTCGCCCAGGAAGACCTCCTTATCCTCGCCGCCCAGGGCGATGCGCCCGACCCGCTCGCTCATACCCCACTCCAGCACCATCAGCCGGGCCAGGCGGGTGGCCTGCTTGAAGTCGTTGGCCGCGCCGCTGGTCATGGTGCCCATGCCGATCTCCTCGGCCGCTCGCCCGCCCATCATCACCGCCATGCGGTCCAGCATGTAATCCCGCGGGTAGAGGTAGCGGTCGCGCTCGGGCAGCTGCTGGGTGACGCCCATGGCCCGCCCGCGCGGGATGATCGTGACCTTGTGCACCGGGTCGGTGTTGGGCAGGTAGGCCGCCACCAGCGCGTGCCCGGCCTCGTGATAGGCCAGCAGGCGCATCTCCTCGGCGGTGAGCTGCAGCTTGCGCTCCAGCCCCATGATTACCTTGTCGCGTGCGTCGTTGATGTCGTCCATGTCGATGCGGTTCTTGTCCCGCCGGGCGGCCAGCAGGGCGGCCTCGTTGAGCAAATTGGCCAGATCCGCGCCGCTGAACCCCGGCGTGCCCCGGGCCACCCGCTCCAGATCGACCGATGGCTCGATGGGTTTGTTGCGGGCGTGGATCTTGAGAATCTCCACCCGGTCGGGCAGGGTGGGCAGGTCCACCTGCACCTGGCGGTCGAAGCGGCCCGGACGCTGCAGGGCCGGGTCGAGAATGTCGGGCCGGTTGGTGGCCGCCATGACGATCACGTACTCGTTCTTCTCAAACCCGTCCATTTCGGAAAGCAGCTGGTTGAGGGTCTGCTCGCGCTCGTCATGCCCGCCGCCAATGCCGGTGCCGCGCCGCCGCCCGATGGAGTCCAGCTCGTCGATGAAGATGATCGAGGGCGAGTGCTTCTTGGCCTTGTCGAACAGGTCGCGCACCCGGCCCGCGCCGACGCCGACGAACATTTCCATAAAGTCCGAGCCGGAGATGGAGAAGAAGGGCACGTTGGCCTCGCCGGCCACCGCCCGCGCCAGCAGCGTCTTGCCCGTTCCCGGCGGGCCGACCAGCAGCACGCCCTTGGGCACGCGCGCGCCCAGCCGGCGGTAGCGCATCGGCTCGCGCAGGAAGTTCACAATCTCGGCCAGCTCGCCCTTGGCCCCCTCCGCGCCGGCCACGTCGTCAAACGTGACCCGCTCCACGCGGCCGTCGTAGCGGTGCGCCCGGCTCTTGACCATGCCCATGAAGTCATCGCCAGAGGAGCGTGCCCGGCGGAAGAACATGATCGCCACAATGATAAACAGCCCCAGCGGCAGCAGGTTGACCATCACCGTGGTCCAGGAGATCTGGTTGGCCGTGCGGGTATCAATGAGTACGCCGCGGTCGCGCATTTCCGCCAGCAGGCTGGGATCTTCGATGGTCGGCAGGTATGTGGTGAACTGTTTGGTCTCAATCGGCTCGCTGTTCAGCCGGTCCAGGAGGACCGGTTCGCGGAACACCCCGGTGACGCGCTCACCGGCCAGCTCCACCCGCTCGATGTTCCCCTGTTCCAGCTGCTCGCGGAACATGGTATAGGTCACACCGGGTGTGCTTTCGTTCCCGCCGAACATGTAATTCAGTATCCAGGGCAAAAGCAGCAGCAGGAGCAGCGGCCACAGCATCCTGGCGCGGCCGAACTGCCCCTGGTTATTTTGGTCGGAATTCGAGTTCATTCATCCTACTTTCAAGCGACACTTGCTCAGAAATCTCTGCATCCTCCAGGCGTCGCGCCCGGAGGCCTGATGTCAAGATAATTCAGCCCCGCTTCTTTTGCAATGAGGACTATCCCCCTCCGAAGTGAGGGATTTCCCCCTTCGCCGCCTGTCCCTCTGGCCGGTTAGAAAAAAAGCCCCGCCGCGGTCAACGGGGCCGGGCGGGGCAGGGCAAAGCAGCCGGCGCTGTGCCGCTTTACGATTCCAGAATCAGCCGGGAGATGTGCCCGATGTGGTCTTTTTCGTGCCACAGCGCGCGGCGCAGCAGCTTGCGCGGGCTCCAGAACTCCCCATCGCGGCCAACGACCATGTCCTCGCGGCCGGCCAGGCCGGGCAGAGCGTCCTCCAGCCGGGCACGCACGAAGGCCAGCCGCTCCACGTAGTCCGCGGGCAGGGCGGAGCGGGGGCGGTCGGCCAGCCCCAGCCGGTCCAGATACCACCACTCGGCGTTGGCCACGTGCTCGAGCACCCCGCGGATGGACCAGCGCTCGCCGGGCAGGCGCACGTCCATCTTGCCCTCGGGCACGTCCGCGGCCAGCTGCAGCAGGTCCTGGCGCGACCAGGAAAGCAGCGTCAGGCCGCGCTCCACCTCTCCGGCGGTCAGCGGCTTCCAGTCGTGCTGGAACCAGGCGTTGACCTCGTACCCTTCCGGGACGTTCTCGTAGTTCTCGTCGATGCAGTACACCTCGAAGACCTGCACCAGGGCAAAGTCCATCTCGTTCAGGTCCCCCAACCAGGAGGCCTCTCCGTGGCGCTCGATCCAGTCCCGGTACTGGACCATCGCCCGGGGCAGGTTCAGCACCGCCTCGCTCTCGTCTTTGCCGTAGGCAAAGCAGCCCGGATAGTCCAGCGCCCAGGCCAGCGAGCGGCCTTCAATTCCGTTTTCCAGTCCGATGCGCACGCGTGTCATGCCCGTCTCCTGTGTTTGTCATGTCATTTCCGCCGGTGCGGCAGTACCTTTATACACAATGCGGACCGCGCTGGCAAGGATGTTCCTCCCTGCCCGGCGAGGGGCTATTGTGCGATAATGAGGCCAGAAACCTACCGAAAAAAAAGGAACTTTAAGGGCGCCGGAAGCGTCCTAAAAGATGCCTGAATAGATTCTTCATTCCTGAGGTTGGCATGGCTGAAACTGAACTTGACGTTTATCCTCTGCGCGAGCCTCGCCGCTTGCATCTTGAATGGCTGCTGCCGATGATCTTTCGCCCGGCACGCACCCTGCGTGAAATCTTTGAGGCCGAAAAGCCCTCCTGGCTGACCCCGCTGGTGCTGCTGAGCCTGCTGGCGCTGGTGATGGTGGTGGCCGGCGGCCCGGTTCGCGTACAGGCTGCGCAGATTCCTGCCGAGCCGCCCGAGGACTTCCAGTGGTGGTCCCCTGAGCAGCAGGAACAGTACTTCCAGAACCAGGCCGGGCGCGCCGGCCCGCTGTTCACCTACGTCTTCCCGGCGGTGCGCGCCGTCGGCGGGCTGTGGGTGGGCTGGTTCCTGCTGGGCGCCCTGCTGCACCTAGGGCTTACGCTGGCGGGCAGCCGCTCCAGCTCGACCAACGCCTTCAACCTGGCGGCCTGGGCCTCGGTGCCCTTTGCTATCCGCTACCTGGTCCAGACGGTGTACATCTTCGCCACCCACCAGCTGATTGAAAACCCGGGCCTTTCCGGGCTGCTGCTGGACGCCTCCGCCAGGCTGCCGCTGTTCGCGCGCCTGGTGCTGGCCGGGGTGGACCTGTACGTGATCTGGCGGCTTGCGCTGCTGCTGGTGGGCGTCAACCTGATGTCCAACCTGCCGCGCGCCCGCGCTGCCGTGATCACCCTGGCGGTGGTCGTGATCCTGCTGGCCCTGCAGGCGCTGCCGTCCTTCGGCCTCAGCCAGATCAGCGGGCTGAGCACCGTCCGGCCGTTCTTCTTCTTCTAACCGCGGATCAAGAGGATGGATTCTCAGACCTCTCAGCCCTTTATCCAGATTCGCGACCTGCGCAAGACCTACGTCATGGGCCGCAACAAGGTGCACGCTCTGGACGGCGTGGACCTGGACATTGAGTTCGGCTCGCTGACGGTGGTCATGGGCCCCTCCGGTTCGGGCAAGAGCACCCTGCTCTACCTGCTGGGCGGTCTGGACCGGCTGACATCGGGCAGGATTCACGTGGACGGCCAGGCGCTGGAGCAGATGGACGAAAACGCACTGGCCGTGTACCGCCGCAGGGTGGTGGGCTTTATCTTCCAGTCCTTTAACCTGATGCCCACTCTGACGGCGCTGGACAATGTCGCCTTCCCCATGCGCTTCTCGGGCATCGCACCCAAAGCCCGCCGGAAAAAGGCCTTTGAGCTGCTCAAACAGGTCGGGCTGGAAAAGCGCGCCCTGCACAAGCCCACCGAGCTTTCGGGCGGGCAGCAGCAGCGCGTGGCCGTCGCCCGGGCGCTGGTCAACGACCCCAAGCTGATCCTGGCCGACGAGCCGACCGGCAACCTGGACACCGCCAGCGGCTTTGCCATCATGCAGCTGCTATCCGATCTGCACCGCGCCGGGCGCACCGTGCTGGTGGTCACCCATGACCCGCGCATGCTGCAGTTCGCCACCAACGTTATCTATTTGCTGGACGGCAAGACGGTCTCTCAGGCCGAATACGAAGCCGCTTCCACCTTCTCACAGCCTCAAGAAATCACGGAAGGGAACTCATGATGATCTCCCGGATAACCCACTCCCTGCTCCTCATCACCCTGGTCCTCGGCCTGGTGTTCGGCGCGCCGGCTGCCGCCGCCCAGGCACAGGCCCCCGCCACGCCCCGCGGCCCCATCTCTCCGCTGATCACAGTGGACAGCGATGAGACCCCTGAGCCCGGGATCACGCCTTCTCCCGAGCCGACCAATCCGACTGCGTCTACCGATGAACCAACCAAGACGCCCACGCCGCGACCCATTCCCACAGTGAACGCCGGCAGCATCCAGACGGTCAACACCGAGAGGTTCCCTGTCATTCACAAACTGTCTGGCACTATTACCCCGGAAAATAGCTTTGACGCGGTGCAGTGGACCGTGGAACAGGGCGGTGATTCGGCCTATCTGGCCAACCCCAATTCGCTCGTAACCGATGTGCACATCCAGGCACCGGGCACCTACGTTTTCCGCCTGACGGCCATGCAGCTGAACAGTGAAGGGGTGCTGGTGGCGGCGGCCTCCAATGTGGCCACAGTGACGGTGACCGGCCCGTCGGCCCCCCAGTACTCCCGCCCGCTGCTGGTGATTGACTCCTACTCCTACGGCGGCGACGCGGTCACTCCCAACACCATCTTCACCCTGACGCTGCGCCTGGCCAACCGCGGCGGCTCGCCGGCCAACAACATCGTGGCCACCTTCGGCGGCACCGACTTCATCCCCCAGAACACCGGCGGCGTGGTGGCCGTCTCGGAGCTGGGCGGCGGCGCCAAAGTGGACGTGGCCCAGCCGATGCTGGCCTCCTCCGCGCTGCTGGGCATGCCGGTCGGCTCGGTCACCGTCGGGCTGACCTACACCGACTCGCAGGGCAACACCTACACGGAAAACTTCACCCTGTCGATTAACGTCAAACAGCCCAGCTACGGCCCGGCCCAGCCCACCGCCACGCCCACCCTGGCGCCCGTCTCGGCGCAGCTGGTGATCGGCGAGTACGAAACCGACGTAGAATCGCTTCAGCCCGGCTCCATCTTCAACCTGCGGCTGACCGTGCAGAACCTGGGCGCGCGCGACGCCAAGGCCGTTTCCATGATCCTGGGCGGCGGCACGCTGCCCGCCAACGGCCAGGACGGCACGCCCGGTCCGGGCGGGGTGAGCGGCTCCGGCTCCGACACCTCCATCTTTGCCCCGCTGGGCTCCTCGAACATCGTCTACCTGGGCGACCTGCCCGCCGGGGAGAGCCTCTCCACCGAAAGCCAGTTGATCGTCAACGTCACCGCCAACCCGGGCGCTTACCCGCTCAAGATCTCCTTCGTCTACACTGACGAGAAGGGCAGCCGCGCGGTGGACGACCAGGTGATCACCCTGCTGATCTACCGCGTGCCGCAGATCGACGTCTCCTTCTACGCCGACCCGGGCATCTTCTACACCGGGCAGTTCGGCATGCTGCCGCTGCAGGTGACCAACATCGGGCGCAGCTCGGCCCTGCTGGGCACCATGCGCGTCACCGCCGAAGGGGCCGAAATCATGAACGGGCAGGTCTCCATCGGCGCGCTTGAGCCGGGCGGCTACTACCCGCTGGACGCTCAGATCATCCCCCAGACCGCCGGCCCGCTGGACCTGCTCATCACCATCTCCTACACGGATGACTTCAACCAGCTGCGCGAGGTCACCCAGACGCTGACCATCAATGTGGAGGAGATGACCTTCGACCCGGGCATCGACCCCGTCACCGGCTTCCCGATTGACCCGGTCACCGGGCTGCCCATCGACCCGAACACCGGCATGCCCGTTGACCCCACGACGGGGATGCCCGGCGGAAACCCGGGCGGCCAGGGCTCCGAAACCATCTGGCAGACGCTGGTGCGCGTGCTCAAGGGCCTGATTGGCCTGGACAGCGGCCCGGTGCAGGCCAGCCCGATGAACGGCGGCTTTGAAGGCCGGCCGGACGTGGCCCCCATGGACGGCGGCGTTATTGTCGGTCCGAAAGGATAAGTTCTGTTACGCAGTAGCAAATGAGGGTTTCGCATGCGTTTGATTGATTTGCTCAGCCTGATCGCGGACAACCTCGGACGGCGCAAAGGCCGCGTGGCGCTGACCGCCATTGGCGTGGTCATCGGCACGGCCGCGGTGGTTCTGCTGGTGTCCCTGGCCATCGGCTTGCAGCAAAACGCCACCAGCCAGCTCTGGGGCATTGACGACCTGACCCGCATCGACGTCTCGCCGGGTTACAGCGAAGGCCCGGTGATCTCGGGCCGCGGCGGCGTGGTGGCCGTGGACGGCGGCATGCAGGTAAAGAACCTCACCCCGGCGGCCATCGATGAGATCGCCTCGCTGCCGGGCGTGGAACACGTCATCCCGCGCGACTACCTGTGGGGCGGCGGCACCATGCGCTACGGCCGCCTGGAAAACTACCCCTCCATCATGGGGGTGGGCACCAATGATCTTTCGGTCTTCGGCTACCAGCTGCGCGAGGGCAGCCTGCAGCTGGAACGCGGCACGGCGGTGATCGGCCACTGGATCGCCCAGAACTGGTACGATCCCAAAGCCCGCCCCGGCGACGGGCAGCCCGAGCAGCCCGACCTGGTCGGCAAGACTGTCACCGTCACCCTGATGAAATGGGCCGAGGACGGCACCATGATCGAGAAGAAGGTCCAGGTGCGTGTTGTGGGCATCCTGGCCGAGCAGCGCTCCGAGGCGGACGGCTGGATGTTCATGCGCCTGGACGACGTGACCGCCTACAACGAGTGGTTCCAGGGCAAGCGCATCAACCGCAACAAGGACGGCTACCCCATGCTGGTGGTTAAAGCCAGCGATCCGGATAAGGTGATCGAGGTGGCCGAGCAGATCAACAATATGGGCTTCATGGCCAGCACGCCGCAGTCGGTGGTGGAGGGCATCAACAGCTTCTTCACCGTGCTGCAGATCACCTTCGGCGGCGTGGGGGCCATCGCCCTGCTGGTGGCGGCTATCGGCATCGCCAACACCATGACCATGGCCATCCTGGAGCGCACCCGCGAGATCGGCCTGATGAAGGCCATCGGGGCCACCAACCGTGATGTGCTCACCATCTTCCTGGGCGAATCCGCCGGGATCGGCTTCATCGGCGGGCTGGGCGGTATTGCCATCGGCTGGGTGGGCGGAGAGCTGCTCAACATCCTGGCCCGGACGTATCTATCGTCCCAGCCGAGCTACGGCATGGGCGGCCAGCTGACCGCCTCCACCCCCACCTGGCTGCTGCTCTTTGCGCTGGTCTTCGCCACACTGGTGGGGCTGATCTCGGGCCTGTATCCGTCGGTGCGGGCTGCCACGCTGGTGCCGGTGACGGCGCTCAAGTATGAGTAAAGGGAGAAAGACTGGTAAGTAACCTTTCGGGCGGAGCCAATGGCTCCGCCCGGTGTTTTTTGATCCTGAACTCATTGATTGAGGGGGCAGCAGCCTTCCTCCACACCAATCATCCACACCTCGGGTATATGAGATGCCTTCTTCACCACCGCGCCGCACCTACCCCGCTGAGAGCATGGGCAGGTAAATGCGCATCCGGTCGTCCCCGCCGGTGGGCGGCGGTTCAGGCGCCGGGGGCTGGGTCGGGTCGGGCAATGGGCCCGGGGTGGGATCCTGTCCCGGATTTTGCTGAATACCCGGGGCTTCCACCGCGCCAACGTCGCAGGCGGCCTGGCCGTCGCCGTCCCCATCCGCCGGGCGGAGAGCGCCCAGCTGGTCAGCCGGCAGGCAGTTCTCCTCACGGCCGCGGTCGATGGCCGGAGAGCCGGGCAGCAGGGGGAAGTAGTCCGTTCGCCCGCCGGGGGTCAGCGGCCCGACCAGCGGGTCCAGCGGAGCGGCGGGGGTGCCGAACTGATCACCCTCCCCATCGGGGAAGCCGGTTTCACCGGTGATGCCGACCAGATTTCCGCCCAGAGACACCAGGCTGCCGCCCGAAAGCTGCAGGTCAGCCGCGGGGTCCTGCTCGCTCCGGCTGCCAGCCAGCAGGCTGTTGGCCAGGCGGGTCTCACCGCCGGCCAGCGTCAGCGCGCGCTGGTTGAGCAGCAGGCTGGCGTGCACCAGGTCAACCGTTCCGCCTTCTACCAGCAGCGCGCCGGTGCCATCCGGATGCCCGGAGCCGGTGATGGTGGTGTTGGCCAGCAGAAGGCTGCCGGATTTCCAGCGCAGCGCGCCGGCGTTGCGGGTGAAGCTGCTGTCGCGGATTTCGGCCTGCCCGCTGAGCTCGAAGGCCCAGCCGAAGAGGCTGGTGTTGTGGTCCAGCCGGGTGCCGGTGATGATCAGCTCGCCCTGGCTGTAGAGCGCGCCGGACGGCTCGCAGTCGTTGTGGTTGATGTCTGACTGGTCAATTTCCAGCCGGCCGTAGTTGCTGATCGCGCCCCTTTCGAAGCAGCCGCCGCTGTTGGTGACGCGGGTGCGGCGCAGTACCGCAGTTCCGTTGTCTACGTTCAACAGGGCGGCGGCGGTGTAGGAGTGGTTCTGGTCCAGCAGGGAATCTTCGACGAGCAGCTCGCCTTCGTTCCAGATTCCGCCGCCCCCGCCTTCATGCTCGGTCCAGTTGTCCACCACCCGGGAGCGGAGCAGGGTCAGGCTGCCGCTGTTGAACAGCCCGCCGGCATAGCCGAGCATGTTCTCGTTGAAGTTCCGGGTGACCAGCACATCTTCCAGGGTCAGCGTCCCGGCGTTGTGCACGGCGCCGCCCGGCTCGCGCTCCTCCTGCGAGTGCTCACCGGCCTGGCCGTTGGTCAGCGCCAGGCCGGCAATCAGCACCTGGCCGGCGTGGACCTGGAGGATGCGGTCCAGCCTGGCGCCGTCGATGACGGTCAGGTCAGCCCCGGCGCCGCGCAGGGTCAGGTCGGCGTGAATGTCCAGGTCGCCGGTCCGGCCATCGTCCTCCGTCCGGCCGGGCAGGGCCAGGGTGTAGGTTCCGGCGGGCAGCAGGATGGTGTCCGCGCCCGATCCGGCCGGGCAGCCGCCCACCGGGCTGTCGGAGTTGGCCGCCAGCACGGCTTCGCGCAGCGAGCAGGCGGAATCATCAGCGATCACGTCCGCGGTGGTGGTAACCGGGATTTCTACGCCAGCCTGGGCCGCAGCGGGTTGAATCGAAATTGAGGGGGAGAAGGTAAGGGTCAGGGCCACCAGCAAGGCCAGAAACCCCTGAAGTGAAGAGCGTGCCTGTGCGTTCATCGCGTTCACCTTTCTTCGTGTCAGGGTCCTGGGCGGTGTCCGGTAGGGGGACAGGTTCGGGGTGGCGATGAAGGGGGCGGCGGGGCTGGAAGGCGCAGGCCGCCGGTGGACTGCCGGCGGCCGCGGTGATGTCAGTCGGGATGTGTGCAGCCGTAGAAGAACCGATAAATGCCCGTCCAGGTGGCTGTAGGTTAACTTGCCTGTCTATGGCCATTCTAAGATCGGGCGGTTAGGAAAACAATAGGAAACGTATTAGAAAAATCTTTGGATTTAGTACTTCGGTTTACGGTCCGGACGAACCAGAATGAGCGCCACGACGATGGGAGCCAGCAGCGCCACAGCCAGCAGGCCCAGCAGCAGGTAGCCGGTGGTGCCGGCGGCCAGGTAATCGCCGGGGAAGCTGATCTGGACGGCCGTGCCAAAGGTGATCAGGCCGGCGTTTTCAGAGAGGACGAGGAACACGGCCAGCAGCGCCAGGCTCAGCAGCGCGGCCAGCCCGACGTAGGTCCACAGCCGGCGGCGCGGGTTGCGCCAGCGGCCGTGCGGGTTGACCCGCAGCATTATGGCGAACAGGCCGATGAAGACGAAGAACGCGCTGGCGCAGAGAAGCGAGCCGAAGAACATACAGGCACCTCGTGGTTGTGGATGGTGGTCTTATTATAGACAGCAGGGGCCGGTTTGTGGAGGGAATTAAAAAAAAGAACGGGCGCCTCGCCGTAAGGCAGTCAGGCGCCCGTTCGCGGATTACGCGAGTGGTCTAGAGGTATTCGCGCAGCTGGCGCGAGCGGCGAGGGTGGCGCAGCCGCCGCAGAGCCTTGCTCTCGATCTGGCGGATGCGCTCGCGGGTCAGGCCGAACTTCTGCCCGACCTCTTCCAGGGTGTAGGTGTGGCCGTTCTCCAGCCCGAAGCGCAGCCGCAGGATGCGGGCCTCGCGCGGGGGCAGCGTCTCCAGCACGGCCTCGATCTTGTCGCGCAGCAGCTTGCTGTAGGCGCTCTGGATGGGCGTGGGGGTGAGGTTATCCTCCACGAACATGCCCAGCTCGGAGTCTTCCTCGTCGTCGTTGATGGGGCTTTCCAGCGAGAGCGGCAGCCAGGAGACGCGCATCATCCAGTCCACCTTGGCGGGGGGCAGGTTCATCTCCTTGGCCAGCTCCTCGTTGTTGGGCACGCGGCCCAGCTTCTGCTCCATCTCGTGGGTCAGGCGGTACATCTGGCGGATGCGGTCCACCATGTGCACCGGCACGCGGATGGTGCGGCCCTGGTCGGCGATGGAGCGGGTGATGGTCTGGCGGATCCACCAGGTGGCGTAGGTGGAGAAGCGGAAGCCGCGCTGGTATGCGTACTTCTCCACGGCCTTCATCAGACCCAGGTTGCCCTCCTGAATCAGGTCCAGGAAGGGGACGCCGCGGCCGATGTAGCGCTTGGCGATGGAGACCACCAGGCGGGTGTTGGCTTTGATCAAGTGCTCGCGGGCCTGAATGCCGTCCTGGATCTGCTCCTCCAGCTCCTTCCGCCGTTTGGGCGAGGTGGACCCGTTGGAGCGCTCCAGCGCCCGCTTTGCCATCTGGCCGCGCTCGATGCGCTTGGCCAGTTCCAGTTCTTCTTCAACCGTTAATAAAGGCACACGGGACATCTCTTTGAGGTACAGGCCGATGGTGTCGTCCGAGCTGACGGTGTCCAGTCCGGAGTAGGACGGGTCCATGTCGCTCTGGGGACGGTCATCCTCCTGTTCCTCGTCGTGGTCGAGGATGTCGATGCCGCGCCGCCGCAGGGCGGTGAGCATCGCTTCCAGGCGGTCGGCGTCCCGGCTGACCTCGGGATAAACTTCGATCAGGTCGTCGGTCGTGATATACCCCTGTACATCTGCTCTTTCCAACAACATACTGAGAATTTCGGCGCTCCTGTTGCGCCTGCCCGGGTTAGCCACTTGTACGCTCCTTCCAGTGATCTTAATTCCCCTCTGATTCAACGATCCTTCGGTGAGCCCTGGATCCACCCGGCGGCCGGCTCTTACCCTGCCGGCTGTGGGATGGAAGGCAGTGTTAGTTAATCAATGTTTCCGCTGCGTTCCACAGATGGGAACACTCTCACTCCTCCTGAATTTGTGCAACATGCTCGCAGGTTTGCTCGTTCAGATTGGCGCCGCAGACCATGCATAACCCCCTGCAGTCTTCCCTGCACAGGGGCTTGATGGGGATCTCGATAACCAGATACTCGCCCACGATAGGGCCCAGGTCGATGTGCCCGTCCTCCGGGAGGACCAGGTCGGATTCTGAGACGTTGTCGCGGGTAAAGGCGTACAGCTCCTGAAACTGCGTTTTCAGGTGCTGTTCTGTACTTCGCAGACAGCGCACACACTCAGCCTCGACCGTGCCCGTAAAAACTCCTTCTACCAGCAGGCCCTGACGGGTGCGGGAAATGTGAGCGGTACCGGAAAAATCTGTCAGCTCAATGTCAGGCGGCAGAATAAGCTGGTTAAACTCAAAGTCAAAATCCCGACTCGTACCAACGGGTTGGTTGAGCAGGAAGCCGATGTTGATCCTCAACGGGTGCTTATTCTTTGCCACAGTTAAGCTTCTAAAACAAAAAAGATATAATTTAAACTTGGTTGCATTATAGCATGCGGAAAGGGGCATGTCAACTTTAAGATTTTTAATCTTTGGTCGAGTGCGCCCCCTTCCCGACCCCCGAGGAACACGAAAATGAAGACTTTATTAATAGCCAGCAGCAACCGGGGCAAGCTGGTGGAAATCCGCGATATTTTGAACGGCCTGCCGTTTGAGCTGGTCCTGCCGGAGGACCTGGGACTGCACGTTGAAGTGGCCGAAACCGGCCAGCGCTACGGTGATAACGCCGCCCTCAAGGCCGAGGCCTACTTTTCAGCCAGCCGGCAGGTGCGCCCCGAGGGGCTGCTGACTCTGGCCGACGATTCAGGGCTGGAGGTGGCCGTGCTGGGCGGCGCGCCGGGGCTGTACTCGGCCCGCTACTCGCCCAAACCCGGCGCCACCGACGCTGACCGCCGCCGCTACCTGATCCAGCAGCTGGAAGGACGCCAGCCGGACGGGGAGTTCGGCTGGCGGGCGAGCTTCCACTGCACCGTGGCGGTGCTGGGCCCGGGCGTGGGGCTGCGCCTGTTCGACGGGGAATGCCCGGGCGAGGTGATCACCGAGGAACGCGGCACGGGCGGCTTCGGCTACGACCCGATCTTCTACCTGCCCGAGTACGGCCAGACCATGGCCGAGCTGGGCGAGGCGTTCAAGAACCGCATCAGCCACCGGGCGCGGGCGCTGCAGTCGGCGCGCCCCTTCCTGGCCGGGCTGGCCCAAACCGAATAGGGATCAGGCCCACACGCCCGGCACGGCCGCGCCGCAGTCCGGGCACGCCCCCTGCGGGGTGACGCGCCGTTCAACGATGCGGAACCCGCGCCGGCGCACCAGCAGCGCGCCGCAGCCCGGGCAGCGGGTGTCTTCCAGCTTGCCCAGCTGGCCGGGCAGGTTGCCGGCATAGACAAAGCGCAGACCGGCTTTGCGGCCGATTTGCGCGCCTTTCTGCAGTGCGGCGGCCGGGGTGGGTGGGGGATCGGTCATCCTGTAGTCCGGGTGGAAGGCGGTCAGGTGCCAGGGTATGTCCGGGGAAACCGAGACCAGGAACTCGGCCATGCCGGCCAGCTCTTCGAGGCTGTCGTTGAACCCGGGGATGACCAGGGTGACCACTTCCACCCACAGGCCCAGCTCGTGCGCGGCGCGTATGCTGTCGAGCACGGGCTGCAGGCGGCCGCCCAGCTCGCGGTAGTGGGCCGGCTGCAGGGTTTTCAGGTCCACCTTGTAGGCCGTCAGGTAGGGCTTGAGCTCGGCCAGCACCTCGGGGGTGGCGTAGCCGTTGGAGACCATGGCGCAGCGCAGCCCGCGTTCCTGCCCGGCAGCGAAGACATCCATGGCCCACTCGGCGGTGATCAGCGGCTCGTTGTACGAGGAGACCAGCAGCGGAGCGCCGTAGCGCACCGCCAGATCGGCCAGCTGCTGCGGCGTCACCGGCTGGATATACCCGGCCGAGCCGCTAGCGGCCTCGTCGCGCAGCACCTGCGAGGTGTCCCAGTTCTGGCAGAAGCTGCAGTGGAAGTTGCAGCCCAGCATGCCGAAGGTAAAAGCGCGCGCACCGGGCAGCAGGTGGAAGAAGGGCTTTTTCTCCACCGGGTCCACGTGAGCCGCTGAGACGTAGCCCCAGGGCACGTACAGCTCACCGTCCCGGTTGGAGCGGACCTTGCAGGCGCCGCTGCGTCCCGGCCGGATGTGGCAGCGGTGGGCGCAGGCGTAACAGTCAAGACCTTCCCCGCGACGCCGGTACAGGCGCCCGGGTCGAGTGTAAGCGTCCAGAATATTCGCGGCGGATATCATGGGGAGGCTCTTTCCTTGATGTATTATATCAAGAACCGGCGCCGGTTTCACCCGTCGCGGCTGAGCTCGATGCTTTACCTCGCCTGCCTCCATGGTGGCAGGTTGGGGATGGATGTGCGACTGCTCATCCCGTTGGCTCTGCCAATGAGGACCAGGGGGGCCCACCGATGGAAACCTGGTCCCTCCAGACGAAGCGCCGCTGGAAGGAATAGAGTCTTCCCTTCAGTCCGCGCTCTCGCCGGACGGAATTGGCTGCCACGCCACCGCAGCCGCGAAGGAGCGGGTATCTCGGGCGAGATTGAACCCTTCCACCATCCAGAGCGACTCGCTGCCATCCGCCGGGCAGCTGCGAATGGAGATTTCCTCTCCCGGCAGCACCTCGTGGTCATAATTGATCTGCATCCAGGCGATCTGCCGCTGCCGGTACTGCTCCATCGGGAAGGCATCGCAGATCCACTCTACATAGCGGCTGTTGTTCACATGCCCCAGCACATCCACGGCCGAATAGCCCGCCCGCAGGCGGTGCCGCTCCTCGCCGGGCCGGTCCAGCACCAGCTTGTCCAGCCGCTCGTCCAGCGCGCTCCGGCCAGCCTCGGGCAGCTTGATGTCCAGCGCCGCCGGAGGAACAAGATGGCGGGTGGCCGTGTTGATCACCAGCCAGGCCGAAGTCGCCAGGGCAACCGGCTCCCCGGCCACGTCCAGCACCTCAAAATCGCGGACGTAGAACAGCTTTTGCTGGATGGTCTTGGGCCAGGTGCGAACGGTCAGGCGCTCCTCGCTGGCCGGGAAGCGCAGGAACTGGATCTTGATGCGCGAATGCACCCAGGCAAGGCTGCGCGGTGTCATCTGCTCAAAGCCGAAGCCCAGCTGTGCGGCGTGGACCCCGGCGATTTCGGTCAGATTCTGGAAGAATGCTGCAGGCTTCCAGCGGCCGGAAAAGTCGCATTCAAACAGCCTGACCTGGATTTCGGATTCATAGACGGGTGTCGCGGTTTGCATCTTCCATCCTCGTTTTTGACCATGATACCACCGTCGTGAAGGATGAATTACGGCAGCTGGATCAGATTACCCACCTGTGCACCCTGGAATCGCCAACGCCCCGCCAGCGCTCAGCTG
>ENA-UPSB01002506-UPSB01002506.1-bioreactor-metagenome-genome-assembly--contig:-NODE-2506-length-16976-cov-6.508126_pt1 | contig 16976 bp, 11 predicted proteins | sample MGYA00238182_ERZ773286 | MGnify/ENA primary metagenome ERZ773286 (study PRJEB29026, sample SAMN07631240) | bioreactor metagenome | isolation source: Switchgrass digestor | place: USA: Dartmouth... | reverse complement strand
TGAAGAGCCGCTCCGCCAGATCTGCTACAACGCCGGTCTGGAAGGCTCGGTCATTGTTGAGAAGGTCAAGTCTCACGGCAAGCCCGGCTGGGGTCTGGAAGTCGTATCAGGCGAGTTCGTGGACCTCGCCAAGGCCGGCGTGGTAGACCCGCTCAAGGTCGTAAGGTCGGCGCTGGAGAACGCGGCTTCGGTCGCTTCAATGGTCCTCACCACCGAGGCCTTGATCGCCGAGAAGCCCGAGAAGGAGAAGAATCCTCCTTATCCGCCGTCCCCTGACATGGACTACTAGAGAGAACCACTCCTTTGGAAAGGCCCGGGGCACAAAGCCTTCGGGCCTTTCGATTTTTCTGGGTTTGGGGAACAAACAGCGCGGCGGTTCGTCTATGGCATCTGGAGGATGTTACATATATATCCCAGAAGATCATCCAGAAGGGCTCGTGGGGGAGGAATCCTAGCATGCGTCGATTTCCTGTTAAATGGATAGTAGTACCCGTGGTGATTCTGGCCATCGTGGGTGTGGGGTATTGGGGCGTTAAGGCGCTTTCAAACGAGGATAAGACCACCTACGTTATGGCCGTCAAAGAAATAACCAGAGGAGATATCGAGGTAGTGGTCCGCGGTTGGGGACAGCTCATGGCTTCCGAAGAGCAGGACGCCATAGCGGGGGCCAGCGGCATAGTCAAAGAAGTCTTCTTCAGTGACGGACAGCAAGTCACCAAAGGCCAGGTCTTAGCAACAATCGATCCCGGTCCGCTGGAGCTCAAGATCCTGCAGGCCGAGGCGAGCTTGGAGAGCCTGCGGATAGAGCTGGCCAAGGCGTTCGGAGTTTCTCCTGACCAGGTGGGACAGGTTGACCCGCAGGCAGCTCTCACACTCAAGGCTCCGATATCCGGCAGGATTTCCGGCCTAAACGCCTCCGCCGGGACGGAACTGGGGGCGGGAAGCGTCGTATGTACCATAGTAGACGACCAGAGACTGTTGATAAAGCTGCAATTGCCCAAGCCCCTCTTTGACCTAATCAAAGTGGGTACAAAGGTGGGCTTCCGACCCGACAGGTTCTCAGGCGAAGAGCCGGGCGTCGTGACCAGGGCCAACTCCACGCCTATCGCGGGCGCCGACGCTTACTTCTATGATGTAGCTGTGGAGATCACAAACCCAGGCCTTCTCAGGGTTGGCGACGAGGGACTCCTGATCTTTTATGGAACCGAGGAGTTTCAGCAGAGAGCGACAGTGGCGTCATTTGGTTCGGAAGAGGTCGTTACGCTTCCTTTCCGCGGTCGCGTAAAGCGGCTTCTGGTAACTGAAGGCACGTACGTTGAAGCCGGTAACGTCATCCTAGAGCTTGAGCAGGGGATAGCTCTGTACGACGCTATGTCGAAGCAGGCGGCATACAAGGAGCAGCTAGCGGAGTTGGAAGGACTCAGAGCCCAGCTCCAGAACCTCGAGATCGTAAGCCCGATTGACGGGGTGTGCATGGGCGTCAACATAAAGCCGGGCATGCAGATAGGCATGGGAACGTCTGTTACCAGGGTTTCGAACTACACCAATTTGAACCTCATGCTCAGGGTGGACGAGATCGACATCCCGAAAGTAGAGGTCGGGCAGACTGCCAACATCCTGGTTTGGGGCCGTGATGGACAGCAGACGGTCCAAGGGGAAGTGACGCAGTTGGGCGCGGCGAGCAGTCCAGGGGACGGGTACGCGTCGTTCAACATAACCATATCCCTGGTAAACCCGGGTTTCTTGCGCCCGTGGATGGGCGCTGAGGCCCACATCTTCGTTTCCAAGAAGTCCGACGTCATTTTGTGCCCCATTGAGGCTCTGTATAAGGAAAACGACGTCTGGTATGTTGACCTGAAAGACGGCAAGAACAGAAAACCGGTTCAAGTAGAGGTCGGAAGCATGAATGACATGTACGCCGAAATAATCTCCGGCCTGGAACCGGGACAGGAAGTGGTAATCGGCATGACCAGGGAAGACCCCAATAACCCGGGCGGCGGCATGAAGCCCATTATGTACTAGTGGAACCGCGGGTGTTGCTGAACTATACGCGGGCCGTTCCTTTGAGCCCGCGTCCGACCCGAAGGGAGGGGTAGCAGGATGCATCTTAGCAATATACTGTCGGTTTCTCTGAAAGGGCTTACCAGCAACAAGATGAGGTCAGCTTTGACCATGCTGGGTGTAATCATAGGTGTAGCCTCCGTCATCGCCCTGGTTTCCATCGGCGAAGGCGCCAGGAGAGAAGTCATAGCCAACTTCGAGAGCCTGGGTACGAACATCCTACAACTTTATATGAACAGGTGGGATACCCGCCTTACGCAGGATCAGGTTGATGAGCTGGTGCAGCGAATCCCCGACCTGGAGATGGCAATGCCCACTGTCTGGTGGGGAGGGGAAGTCACGTACGAGGGCAAGGTCAGATACGCCTCGGCTCAAGGAGTGACAGAGATCTTCCCCAAGATCAGGAATCACGATCTGTACCTGGGAAGATTCTTCACCGCCGTGGAGGTTGAAATCTCGAGACCTGTCGCGGTTATAGGTTGGCAAGTCATGCAGGACCTGTTCGCCGGGAGAAACCCTATAGGGAAATCCATATATATCAACCAGCGGCCTTACGAGATCGTGGGCGTGCTTGAGGAGATAGGCCAGAACATGGGCGAAGGCGTCGATCAGATGGTCTTGGTGCCCATAACAGTGGCCCAAAGGGACCGGGGCACCAACAGGATCGACCAAGTGTACCTGAAAGCCAAAGACAAAGACTCGATCCCGGTGGTCGAGCTCATGGTCAAGAAGATCTTCGAAGCCAGGTACGGCCCAGATTCGGTATACATTTGGACCCAGCAGGCCATGATCGATGAACTTCAGAAATCCAGCCGGACTATGACGCTCATGTTGGGAGCGATCGCGGGAGTCTCCCTATTGGTCGGAGGAATCGGCGTGATGAACATCATGCTGGTGGCGGTCGCCGAGCGTACTAAAGAAATCGGGCTCCGTATGGCAGTTGGAGCTAAGCGTTACCAGGTCATGTTCCAGTTCCTGATGGAATCAGCTATGCTTTGCTCCTTCGGCGGTGTTCTGGGCGTTATCGGAGGGATCGCGGCCTCACAAATTGTCCGACGTATGGGCACTAAGACTTGGATCGCTCCGATGTCGATAGGAATCGCTTTCGGTTTCGCGATTTTGGTCGGCTTTGTGTTCGGCGTGTACCCGGCGTATAGGGCATCAAGACTGCAGCCCGCTGACGCCTTGCGGAGCGAGTAGTCAAGGAAGGAATTTCCAGCGATGCCGTAGAAGTCACATTCTATGGCATCGCTTCTTTTTAAGAAGGTCACTCCTCCTTCCGATTATCCCGTTTACCACCGTGTCCCGCTCTTGCTTCCGGCGTGTGCCGCTTTGGCCGCCTCTAACGTGGTTTGGCCTACCGGCTCCGGCGCGAGCGCTGTCAGGTTACCTCCTTGGGCAGGCGTCACACTGTCAGGCTGGATTCGCGTTGCAGCTGCCGTGTGCGTTGCGGCAGCGATCCTTGTTTTGGCGCGATGCCGCGGCAAGCACCGTGCCTTGCTGCTGGCGGTGGCTTTCGGGGTCCTTCTCGGGACTTGGCGTTTGGCCCTGTGGCGAGACTACCTGAAAGCCGCGGAGCAGTTGGCAGGTATGGGCACCTGTGAGACCTTGCTGATCATCCGGGGAGATCCCGAGAAGACCTCGGGAGGCAAGGTTTCCTTCACGGCGCGGATAATCGACTTCCGCCTGGGCGCAGGCGAGACCGCGCCACTGAGCCCGGGACCTTACGTCCTCGTCCGCGTGGACCCCTCAGTACGTGTAGGTCCGTCACCATCCAGTTCGCTAGAGTCAGGGCAGCCGACGACAGGGCAGGCGCAGTCAGAACAGTTGAGAGCAGGAGACGTGGTTCGGGTCCGTGGGCGCTTCCTTGTTCCAATGGGAGCTATGAACCCGGGTGAGTTCGACTACCGGAAATACCTCGCGAGCAAGAGGGTCTTTGTCTTGCTGGAGGGGACGCTGGTACCCTTTGCGGAGGGAACGCTTGAGGGGCAGGGTGAGCAGTCGGATAGAGGGCAGCGGGAGGGGGAGCCGAGAGAGGGGGAGGGGCAGAGAGGCCGAGTCGGTGCCGTCCAGAAATGCCGGATAGATTGGCAGCGTGCCGTGTTTGGCGCCGCCGGGCGACTGAGGGAACGGGTTAGGACTGCCATTGGAAAAGCGCTTCCTACGGAAGAAGCAGCGCTGATGCAAGCAGTTCTGCTGGGCGATGATTCGCTCCTCGCTCCAGAGGATGAGGTCAACTTGGACCGCGCGGGCATAGGACGCTTTTTGAACGTCACAGGTTTTCACGTGACCCTCGCTTCGTGGGCGACCCAATCCGCCCTACAAAGGCTCACCCGGAGGTACCGCCTTCCCAGGATTGGTGCTGCCCTGGCCGCCGTGGCGGTCGCCGCGGGAGCCGGATGGAGCGCAGGCGCCATACGAGCTTGCGTGACCTCGGTCATGAGGACACTGGCACCCCTGGCCCGCCGCAAGTACAACCCTGTAGCCGGGCTATCGGCGGCCGCTTTGGCCTGTGTCTGGGCAACTCCGTTTCCGTTAAGCGACGTCGGCTTCCGGCTGAGCTTCGCCGCGTCCGCGGGAGCTTTCGCCGGCAGCAGGTACTGCGCGTATTGGGCAAGGGCCGGAGGCCGCGGAGCAGAGTCCGACGATGCTCAAGAGGCGTTTCCTGTCGCCAAATGGGGTTCAGGCGCTCTCGTCCTCATAAGCGTGGCGCTCTTTGCTTTGCCCCTTATGGCTCTCGACTTCCGGGAAGTGTCTCTAGTCGGCTTCGCTCTAGGCGGACTGTGGGCCGCGGTTATCTCTGTCTTGCTTCTCTTGGCAGCGATAGTCGCCGCCGTGCCATCCCTCATGACTTACTTGGGCTGGTTTCCTTACTGGATAGCCAGGGGCCTCAGGGTGATCTCGGCCCGCCTGGCGGCCCTTCCTTGGGCCTCGCTTCCCTTGCCGGCTCCTTCCGGCGCTATGCTTGTATGCTGGTACGCCGTTCTTGCGCTCCTGGTGTGGTTCCTTGAGGACCTGGCAAGGTCCAGGGCGGGACTACCCCGGACTCCCGGTGCGCTCCGGGCGGCGCGGCGCCTCATGCTGCCGCTGGTGTCTGCAGCTCTCATGTACGCCTCTCTGGTCAGGGTGTTCGTCCCTTGGCCGTGCGCGGTGTTCCTCAGCGTCGGACAAGGGGACTGCGCTGTTTTGAGGTACGGTGACAGCGTGGTGATGGTGGACACGGGGACAGGTGAAGCCCTTGAGAGAACGGTCCTGGCTTACCTCAGGTGGGCAGGCATCAGAGAGGTGGACCTGTGCGTCTTGTCCCACCTTCACGACGACCATGCCGGAGGAATCGAGACCTTGTGCGATAGAGTGCGGGTTAACCGGATACTGACCGCGCCAGGCACTGGGGCCGAACTCGCGGGACTGGGTGTCCCCGTCATCGAAGCCGTTCCGGGCGGTGTCTACAAGGTGGGGAAGTGGAACGTCAGAGTCGAGCCTCGCGACCCCGGACTCGTCCTATCCTCCCTTGATGCCAATGAGAACTGCATGATTGTCAGCGTCTGGGCGGATGCCGGCCGTACGGACACCTCCGCAAGCGACCCGGTTGTCTTCGAGTTTTGGGGAGACGCGCCTTCAGCTCTGGTATCCTCCACTCTGAACAACATGGACAGGTCGGGCCTAAGGATAGTGAAAGCTCCTCACCACGGAAGCGTCCATTCCCTGGTTTTCGAACTATATGAGGGACTCCGGGGCGGAGCCGTCTTGGTGTCGGTGGGCAAGAACCCGTACGGGCACCCTTCACCGGAAGTCTTGGATTGCGCCAAGTCTCAAGGATTGCCCGTATGGCGGACGGACAAGAGCGGGGCCGTAAGACTCACGGTGAAAAGTGGAAAGGTATATGTGGATCCTTACATCGTTCCCCGGTAGGTGAGTGGGACAGGCGGTGCTCCAATGGGGTAAAATCGGGATGAGAACGAGACTGGAGGCTGGATAGGATGAAATTGGACAAGCACCGAGTAATGGTACTGGTCGTTCTCTGTTTGACGCTGGCCGTTTTGTTGGCTGCCTGCGGGCGGCGGGAGATAGTGGGGGGCAATGTCTGGGCTCTGGGAGTGCCCCTGGCGGGGCTTTCCCCCGAGGATGCCCAGCGTACTGTCATGCAACGGATCGAGGAAATTGAGCAAAACCCCATTGTCTTTGTGGCCGGCGACCTTTCCGTAGAAGTGCCGCAAAGCGAACTTGAGCTGGTGCTTGACCGGTCCGGCATGCTTTCCCAGATCAGCACGCACATTGCCTCCAAGTTTCCTCTCATTCCCGCGTCCTTCTTGACCAAGGGAGACAAGGAAGAGTTGGCCGCGCAGGCAGAATCCCGGGCGGCTGACTTGGATAAAGTGCTGCGGAAGATAGCGGATGAGTTGTCCAGGTCCAGCATGCCCGCTAGGTACGGTTTTGATGGGAGAGACCTTGTGATCCTTGAGCCCATCGCGGGACAGATAGTGACGCCTGAGGATGTAAGGACAGCGCTGTCCACCATACACGGTTCGGAGATCCAGGTGCCTTACGTTAGCCTGCTCCCGGTTGAAAGTGAACCGCTTCCCGAGCTGACCTTGATCGGTGAGTTTTCCACCCCTTACGACATAACGGACACTGACCGCAACGTGAACCTGAAGCTCGCTTCCGACGCTGTGCACGGCGAGGTCCTGATGCCCGGTCAGACCTACAGCTTCAATGCCGACGCGGGCGAGAGAACGGAAGCCAAGGGTTATCGGTGGGCGATGGTGGTCGTGGGAGACCACCTTGAGCCCGGCCTGGCAGGCGGCATCTGCCAAGTTACCACGACCTTGTTCAACGCCGCGGGGCAAGCGGGCCTGATTTTCCCTGAGATCCACGCCCACGGGATCCCCGTATCGTATGTCCCTCCCGGGCTCGACGCCGCCGTAGCCTGGAACTACCTGGACCTCAAGATAAGGAACAACACCGACAAGCCCATCGTGTTTGGGAGTTGGGTAGAAGACGGACAGGTGACCGTAAGGGTCTTCGGAGGAGAGCTGGAGAGCACTTTCCACCTTGAACCGAAGATAATTGCCGAGTATCCGGCCGAAGGGAAGAACCCGGGTCTCCTCGTGGAGACGTGGAGAGTGGAGAAAAAAGACGGGGTGGAGGTCAAGCGCACCCTGGTGGTCCGTTCGCTGTACCAGCCCAGCTATCCAGATCCTAAGTAAGCGAGTACATCTCGTTGCCCGCCGCGCGGCCTAGATTACGCAGAGAACCGAGACCGCGCGCTTTAGGCGACGCGCCGCGTTTCTGATTGCCGGAAGAGGGGAGACAAGGAGGGCAAGATGGCCGACGCTGCCAAGACGGTTCTAGCAGGCAAAGGTCCGGTTCAGGGCGAGACCGCGCCCGGTTATCTCATCTTTGGCGAAGAGATGTACTGGCACCGGAAGGTGATAGACGCCCTGGCGAAGGCGTTCGGCGGCGAAAAGGAGACTACCGCGGGGGACGAGACCGACTGGGAGACCATCCGCGAACTCTTGATGCAGCCCTCTTTCTTCGGGCCCCGGCTTTGGGTCGTCCGCGACGCGCAAGCCTTGTTCGCCTCCAAAGAGGCGCAGGCCCCAACCTCGATAAGCCCGGGCAACTGTCTTGTCCTGTCTTGTCCCGTCAAAGACAACCCCGCCCCCAGGAATTTCCTGGAAACATGGCGGAAGATGGGCGGCCGGGTCTTGGAATCAGCCATCCCCAGTTTTCAGGAAGCGTCCGAGTTTGTGGAAGACATGCTCAAGAAACGCGGTTTCAGGATCACCAAGGATGCCCTGGACAGGCTTATCTTGCTGACCGGAAGAAGCCTGGACAGACTGGAGGCCGAGGCGGAAAAACTGTGCCTCTACGCGGCGGGGGAAGACGCATCCCGGCGCCAGTCGGCGCGTTTCATTACGGCCGAAGCCGTGGCCGCTTGCGTGTCGGAGGACCCGGAGAAGACGCCTTTCAACTTCATCGACGCGGTGGCGGGGAAGAACGCCGCGAGGTCCCTGCTGGAGATGCGGGACTTAAAGTCCAGAGGGGCCAACCCTGTCATGCTCCTGTCCATGATAGCCAACCACTTCGGCCTCATGTGGCGGGCAAAAGAACAAACGCAAAAAGGAATCCCCCAGAGCTCTTTGGGAAAAGCTCTAGGGGTTCATCCTTACTCAGCCAAGAAAGCTCTTCAGCAGTCTGAACGATGGACCTTCGCGCAGATGGAGACCGCCATGTACCTAATGCTACAACTGGATGAGTCCATCAAGAGAGGGCGCATGGACCCTGACATGGGCCTCGAGAACCTTCTGGTCGCGCTAAGCGAGATCAGGTAATTCTTTGAAGCCTATGCCGCTAGAGCAAAGACGCTAGCCTGGACTTGTACCTTGCGCCGGTATTGGCCTTCAGTACTCCCTTGTTTACAGCCTTGTCGATTACGGACTGAGCTTCCTTATACGCGGCCTGCATCTTGGCCTCATCCTTGGAAGCCACCGCTTCTCTGAAGCGCCTAATGTAAGTTCGAACAGTAGAACGCACCGCGACATTGCGCCGCCTGCGCATCTCTGACCTGATTATGTCTTTTTCACTGGACTTTATATTGGCCAACAACGGCACCTCCACCAAGACATCTCGTACCAATGAATATTAACATCAAGTCTTCCGCCAGTGCAACAATTGACGTCTCAGTGTGTTGACGCGCGGCGTACTGATTACCGCTCCGTTGACATGCACACGTCAATATTCTCAAGTACAAGTAAATATCCGGATGTTAACACCGGCGATGTCAACATCCGGGATCCGTGACGCCCCGGTTTGCCAGACGAGCCTCCATCAAGGGGCCGCGTTCTTTACCTCCTGCACGAAGCTGTCCACGCAGGCTATGAAGCTCTGCACGCCCGAAACGCCCTTCTGGCTGTCTCCGCCCACGCTCGCTTCAGCGGCCGCGACAGCGTCCTCCACGGCCGTGATTAGCCTCAGAGCGGAACTGTACGCATTTGTTAGAGCTGCGTCAGGAGTGAACGCGGTCAGAGCGTTCTTTGCCGACCCTATGTCCGTCCTGATGGTGGCCAGCGACACGGTACCGGCTTGCCCTGAAGACTGGGCATCCCAGAACTGGACCAAAGAGTCGACGGCGTCATTGGCACGGTCGAAAGCTGCTTTGATCGCCTCTACTTGGGCCTTGGTACCTGTGATGCTGAAGCTGATCGACGGAACGTCAAGGGTGCCCACGTACGGCTTGTCATCCTTCCCGATGACGCTTCCGGCCAGCTTCGGCTGGACATTGGACGCGATCGTCTCCGCGACAGTCTTGGAGCCGGCGATACCGCAGTACACTTTGTAGAGCGGGTCCGGACTCATCACAGCCGCGCCAACGCCTTTTTGCCCGGCCGTCTCAACCGCCTTGTCGGCGTTCTCCCGGCTCGAAAAGGCCCCGATCTGTACCCGGTACAGGGTGCGAGCGTCGGTGGCGATCTGAACCGTCGCTGTTGTCTGTTCTCCGCCTTGGGGCTGTCCCCAGACAGGTTCTCCGTTTCCAGGCTTATCCTGGAACAAAGCTGAGAGGAAGTACCTCCCGATTAGATAGCCTGAACCCACGAAGGCCAGAGCAATGAGGACGAAGACCAGTTTGCTCGAGATGGCCCGGGCTTTGCCCAGACGGGTTCTCCGCATCGAATGCACACCTCCTCAGATGATGGTTTGACCCATGTCCCTTGTCCGACAGAGATGGATTTTTCCATATCGCCAATCCTTATTCCGTACAAGGGCCGGTCATGCCAAGCCTCCTTCGGATATGGGTTCGCAAAGGCCCAACTAAATACAAAGAGCCACACGCCAGCAAGGCATCTTCAGGGCCGGTTCGTTCCAAAGCCAGATCAAACGCTTTCCGGAGATCAGGTTCGACTCTGACCTGAGAGACGTACTTTTCTACCTCACTCTTGAGACGGCCCAGGTCCAAGGCCCTGGGGGTGTCGGGCAGGGTGAGGATCATCTCGTCGCACATGGGAGCTATATAAGAGGTGGCTTCCTCGAAAGACTTGTCGCCGAGGATCCCGTAGACGCAGATAAGCTTCTTGCGGGGCACTACCGACATGGCGTCTTTGAGCGCGAGGGCGCCCGCGGGGTTGTGGGCGCCGTCAATGATTATGAAGGGGTTCCGGGACATTACCTCCATCCGGCCGGGCCAGACGGTCCGCGTTATCCCCGCGGCGACGGCGTGGCGGTCCAGGTTGGGGCCTTTCGCGCCGGCAGCCGGGTGCCTTTCGGCCACCTCCAGCGCTGTCACGGCTATCGCCGCGTTCTGTTGCTGGTGCCTCCCCAGGAGGGGAACCCGCAGATTCTTGTATTGGAACCAAGGACCGTTGATGTTCACCACTTGCCCGTCTGCCGTGCTGGATACTTCCTCCCAGGTGACATGGGTTCCTGACGTTCCGACGGTAAACAGGGGGGAACCGAGCTCGCGCGCTCTTTCCGAGATGACGGCCAGGGCTTCATCTGTGACCGCTCCGGTGACCACCGGCACGCCGGGCTTGATGATGCCCGCTTTCTCAAAGGCTATCTTTCCGACCGTATCTCCCAGGCGGTCCGTATGGTCCAGGGATATGGTCGTGATGACGGAGACCTGGGGGGTAACGACGTTGGTGGCGTCAAAGCGTCCTCCCAAACCCACTTCCAGGGCCACGTAATCGCAGCGCTCCCTGGCGTAGTACAAAAACGCGAGAGCCGTGATTATCTCGAACTCGGTGGGGTGTTCGCCTTCGGATTCGGTCAGGGACTCCACTATCTGACGTACTTCCGCTACCAGGGCCGTCAGGTCTTTCTTCGGGATTTTGTGCCCGTTTAGCGTTATGCGCTCGCGAAACTCCTCCAAGTAGGGGGAGATGTACATGCCCGTACGGTACCCGCAGGTTCTAAGGGCCGAGGCTATCATGGCCGTGACAGAACCTTTGCCGTTGGTCCCGGCCACATGTATGTGCTTGCACTTGTCCTGGGGATTGCCCAAAAGCTCCAGCAGCGTGCGGACTCGTTCCAAGCCGAGTCTGGACCCGAACCTTAGGGTAGAGTGAATCCAAGAAAGAGCCTCTTCGTATGCTGTGTCGGTGTACGTGGTGCCGGTCAAACGGTCCATAGGGTTTTCAACCTTCCTCCAGGCTATTAGAAAGGGGCGGCATCTAAGCCGCCCCGAAGGCGGCACTCCGGCCGCCCCATCGCTTGTTGACTCGATCCGGTCCGGCCGGCCGGCTCAGGACCTGGCGCGCCTAAGCGTCTCCGCTCTCTTTTCCAACGCTTCGAGTTTTTCCTTGCTCTCAAGGAACCTCTTTCGCTGCGCGTCGACAATTTCCTGCGGTGCTTTGGCCAGGAACTCCTGATTCTCAAGCCGGGCCTCAGTTCTCTCCAGGTCCTTGGCGACGTCTTGGATCGCCCTTTCCAGCCTGGCAATCTCCTTATCCAGGTCGATTACGCCTTGAAGCGGGAGATAGATGTCGGCGCCCGTTACCACGCTGGTCAGGGCTTGACGCGCTTCTTCCGCTCCTTTGGCACGCTCGACAATGTCCACGGGTTCGGCCCAAGCCAGGCGCTCAAGGTACTTGGTCGCCCACCGCCAATCCTCCGGCTTATCCGCGGCGATGACCACCCGTGTCTTCTTTCCGGTCGGGATGTTCACTTCGGCCCTCATATTGCGAATCGCTTTCGTCGCGTCGATGAGGGACCCGATTATGCTCTCGGCTTCCTGGTCTATGGGATGCTTGCCCGGGGCGGGGTACGGGGCCACGATCAGGCTTCCCTGTGGGCCGTCCGCTCTTCCAGGGAGGTGGTCCCACAACTCCTCGGTTACGAACGGCGTAAAGGGATGCAGGAGGGCCAGGATATCCTTGAGCACAGCCCACAAGACCTGCTTAGTCTCACCGGCCAGTTCGGGATCAGCCAGTTCCTGCTTGGAGATTTCGATGTACCAGTCGCAGAACTCGTCCCAGACGAAATCCATGATGGCTCCGATGGCTTCGGCGGGCTCATAGCGGTCCATGGCTCCCTTGACCGTCTCGATGGTGCGCTCCAGCCTAGACAGTATCCACCTTCCCGATGCCTGCTTGGGCCGCACGGGCTTGGTAGTATCCAGGCCTTCAAGGTTCGCCAGGCAGTACCGGGCGGCGTTCCACAGCTTGTTGCAGAAGTTGCGGGCGCCCTCAAGTTTCTCGTCGTAGAGCCGCATATCGTTGCCCATGGCCGTCCCGATGCTAAGGGCCAACCTGAGCGCGTCGGCTCCGAATTTCTCGACCACCTCAAGCGGGTCGATCCCGTTGCCCAAGCTCTTGGACATCTTCCGGCCTAGCCCGTCCCTGACCATTCCGTGGATGACCACGTGGTGGAACGGTTCCTTCTTCATCTGTTCCATGGATGAGAAGATCATCCTGGCGACCCAGAAGAAGATGATGTCGTAGCCCGTGACCAGGACGTCAGTGGGGAAGAAGTACTTGAGGTCCTCAGTCTCGTCAGGCCATCCCAGGGTTGAGAAAGGCCACAGCGCCGACGAGAACCAGGTGTCCAGAACGTCCTCATCTTGCTTCAGGCTGCCTCCGCAGTCAGGGCAGGAAGTCGGGGTCTCCCTAGACACGATCATCTTGCCGCAGTCCTGGCAGTACCAGGCCGGTATGCGGTGGCCCCACCACAGCTGGCGGGAAATGCACCAGTCGCGGACGTTTTCCATCCAGTTGAGGTACACCTTGGTGAACCTCTCCGGGACGAATCTGATGGTCCCGTTCTTGACGACCTCGATGGCCGGTTCGGCCAAGGGTTTCATCTTGACGAACCACTGCTCTGAAATCAGGGGCTCAACGATCTCGCCGCAGCGGTGGCAGTGTCCCACCGACAGGTTATAGGGCTCGATCTTGACCAAGTAGCCGCCCTCTTCCAGGTCTTTGACGACCGCTTTACGGCACTCATACCTGTCCATGCCGGCGTATTTGCCCGTGATGGGAGTCATCTTTCCGTGAGTGTCGATGACGCTCACGAACTCCAGGTTGTGGGTCTTGCCCATCTCGAAGTCGTCGGGATCGTGGGCCGGAGTGACCTTCACCGCGCCGGTTCCGAACTGGGGATCGACGTGGTCGTCCGCGAATATGGGGATCCGCCGGCCGACCAGCGGCAGGATAGCGTACTTGCCGATGAAGTCCTTGTAACGGGGATCCTTCGGGCTCACCGCGATACCTGTGTCGCCCAACATCGTTTCGGGACGGGTTGTGGCTACTTGGATGTACTCTCCCTCCGCGCCTTCGATGGGGTACCTGATGTACCAGAGCGATGATGGCGCTTCCTCATGTTCCACTTCTATGTCCGAGATAACCGTGTGGCATCCGGGGCAGAAGTTCACCATGTAGTTGCCCTTGTAGATGAGGCCTTTCTCGTACAGGTTGACGAAGACCTCGGTGACCGCCCTGGAGCAGCCCTCGTCCATGGTGAAGCGCTCTCGGGACCAGTCGCAAGAGGATCCCAGCGCTTTCAGCTGGTCGGTTATGATGTGGCCGTACTTGTCGCGCCACTCCCAAGCTCTTTCCAGGAACTTCTCCCGTCCCAGCTCCCAGCGGCTGGTGCCCTCTTCGGCCAGCATCTCCTCAATCTTGGCGTGCGTGGCGATGGACGCGTGGTCGGTGCCGGGCAGCCACAGTGTCTCGTTGCCCAGCATCCGGTTGTACCTTACCAGGATGTCCTGGATGGTCTCGTCCAGGGCGTGACCTATGTGCAAAGAACCGGTTATGTTGGGCGGAGGGATCACTATGGAAAACCTGGGCTTGCCCGGCCGGACCTCGGCTCTGAACAAGCCGTTGTCCATCCAGTACTGATACCACTTCTTCTCAAAACTCTTGGGATCGTAGGCTTTCGCAAGTTCTTGAGTCAAATTGGACCACCTTCTCCTCAACAGTGATGAATCCACTTAGTGATGGCTCCACATGATGAAGCCCCTTCGCCACAAGGACGAAGGGGCTTTTGTTCGTGGTACCACCTTGTTTCCGGCTCCTGCCAGGTATCTGGCTCAAAACCGGCTCTCAAGCGCCTTAACGCGGCTTCCACGCCCGGGCGTTTCCGCCCGGAATCTCAAGGGCGACCTTCAGTGGACTCTTCCCGAGGGGCTTCCACCACTAGGCCCCGCTCTCTGGGGGAGAATTTCCACCTACTCCTCCCTGTCATGGACTGTGCCTTATGTGGCTTGAACGCAATCTGGTTTGTACCCGGTTTGGTTCGTCCTATTGAGGTCGTGCCAAATCTGGTTTCAGGAATTATACCAGAATGCATAAAGAAAGCGCAATGTGCGGCCTCGGGCTTCGAGCCGCGAGGTCGCTCTACCTTTCCACAACCATACTTATTCCCATGCCGCCTCCGATGCAAAGGGTGGCAAGCCCGTATTTGGAGCCGCGCCTTCCCATCTCATAGAGGAGGGTGGTGAGGATGCGGGCGCCGCTGGCCCCGATGGGATGTCCCAGGGCGATGGCACCGCCGTTCACGTTTACTTTGCTGAGGTCCAAGTTGAGTTCCTTGGCCACCGCGATGCTGGTCGCCGCGAACGCCTCGTTGGCTTCGATCAGGTCGATTTGGTCGAGGCTCAGGTTAGCTTTGGAAAGGGCTTTCTTTGTCGCCTCGACAGGACCCGTCCCCATGACTTCCGGTTGGACGCCGGCGGAAGCCCAGGAGAGCACGGTCGCGAGCGGTTTGAGTCCCAGTTCATCGGCTTTTTCCGAAGACATCACGCAAAGCGCCGCGGCCCCGTCGTTGATCCCGGAGGCGTTTCCGGCGGTGACCGTTCCGGACTGTTTAAACGCTGGCCTAAGAGCCGCTAGTTTCTCAACCGTGGTTCCTGCTCGGGGGTGCTCGTCTACGGCAAACGACAACGGAGGTCCTTTGCGCTGCGGGATTTCCACCGGGACGATTTCGTCCTTGAAGAGCCCTTCTTTGATGGCTTTCTCCGCCCGCTGCTGGCTCATGGCGGCGTACTCGTCCTGCATGGCGCGGGTGATTCCCCAGCGTTCGGCAACTGTCTCCGCCGTGATACCCATGTGAACGTCGGTCAGCGAGCACCATAGGCCGTCTCTGATCATCTCATCGACCAGGAGGCCGTGGCCCATCCGGTACCCGTACCTGCCCTTCTCCAGGAGATAGGGAGCCATGTTCATGTTTTCGGTGCCGCCCGCGACCACGATATCGGCGTCGCCCGCGACAACCGCCTGGGCCGCCAGTGCCACAGCCTTCAATCCGGAGCCGCAGACCTTGTTAACGGTCATGCAGGGCACTTCAACGGGAACGCCCGCTTTGATGGCCGCTTGCCGGGCAACGTTCATCCCTTGCCCCGCCTGGAGGACGTTGCCCATGATGACTTCGTCCACCTGGGCAGGTTCCACGCCTGCCCTTCTGAGGGCTTCCTTGATCACCACGCTTCCCAGGTTGATGGCGCTCGTTTGGGCCAGGGTTCCTCCGAAGGTGCCGATGGCGGTTCTCGCCGCGCTGACGATGACTGCTTTTCTCACGTACCCTTCCTCCTTGTTCGCGTCTTACCGAGTTCCGACGTGTGTCCCGGGGACGGTTTCCTAGCTCGCTTGTCGTCCTATGATGTACTTGTGGGGGTCTACCTCTTTTCTAAGGATTTCGAGTTCCAGCTCGGTGGGGGCTTCGGACACGGTCAAGTCCGGTGCCCATAAGAGTTCGAAGCCCGTCGCGGCTACTATTTGCTCTTTGGACACTCCCGGATGGATGGTCTCAACCCGGAGCCTCTTGGTCTCCTCGTCAAATCCCATCACGCAGAGGTTTGTGATTATCTTGTAAGGGCCGGTGCCCGGAGCGAGTCCTACCGCTTCACGAGCGCCCTTCCCCCACAGGTAACCGGGACTGGTTATGAAGTCCACCTTCTCCACGAAGCGGCGCGGGTCGTGGGGAGTGATGACCAATGTCCTCCAGCAGAGGGATGCCAGGTCATTGGCGCCGCCTGAGCCCGGGAAGCGGACCTTGGGCTTGTGGAAGTCCCCGATTAGTGTGGAGTTGATGTTGCCGTATTTGTCTATCTGGGCGCCTCCCAAAAAGCAGTAGTCCACCATGCCGCGCTGGCAGGCGTCCATGATCTCCAGCATGGACGAGGCCATGATCCCCTTGTGGAACGTCCGGGAATCCCCCACAGAAATCGGCATAGTAGGGAGGAGGGGGCCTATCCCGCCCGCTTCAAACATGATGACCAGGTTGGGAGCGTGGGTTTTCTGTGACAGCATTGCCGCCGCGCAAGGCGCGCCCGTCCCGACGACCACGCTGGAGCCGTCTTCCAGGTAACGGGCCGCCAGGCATATCATCAATTCCATGGGGTTGTAGTCTATAACGGCAACCACGGCTTATACCTCCTCCAGGAATTCGATGCGCCGAAGCCTTTCCATCTTGGCCTCTCCTCCGCACAGTTCCAGGTACTCGGAGAAGTCCTTGGTACCGAAGATGTACTTCCGGAGGAAGGGTTCCAGAGTCTCCGGCTTCGAGTCCGCCGATAGCCATTCTCTTAGGTGCTCCTCATCGGAGAAATACGCGTACGGCATATTCCCCGGATAGCTCCCGTATTTCACTTCGACTACCGCGTCCACGCAGAAAGCGGGGATGATGGTGCGGGCCGGGTCTTGCCGGATTACTTCTTCGGGGACGATTTCTTCGGTCGTGATGATGACTTTCTTGCTTGCCCTGGCAAGGTCCGCGTCTGAGACCGATATCCCGTTGATCTGGGCGTTGCCGTACTTGTCGCAGCGGTGGACGTGGATAACCGCCAGGTCCGGCGACAAAGCGGGGAGGGCCAACAACTTCTGCCCGGTGAAGGGGCATGTGACCGTCTTGGCGGCGCTGTACCTCATGGTATCGGAACCGAACATGATCCTGGCGGGGATGAAAGGTATGCCCATAGC
>ENA-UPSB01002498-UPSB01002498.1-bioreactor-metagenome-genome-assembly--contig:-NODE-2498-length-17037-cov-6.691144_pt1 | contig 17037 bp, 9 predicted proteins | sample MGYA00238182_ERZ773286 | MGnify/ENA primary metagenome ERZ773286 (study PRJEB29026, sample SAMN07631240) | bioreactor metagenome | isolation source: Switchgrass digestor | place: USA: Dartmouth... | reverse complement strand
GTTCCGTAACAGATATACCGATTGATTCAATTGTATCATTTGTTCATAATGCGATATAAAAAAAGAAAGCAAATTAGCTAAAGTAAAATAATCAGAATAATATGAGGGGCAAGCTGGCTGCCCTTCATTTTTTATCTTACTTATTATTTTTATTTTAACTGATCAATACGATTCGGAGGGTTTCCCGCAAATTCAGTAATGCTTATATCTTTTGTTTTATAGGCTTTTATTTGTTGAGGATTGTCTGCAATGGGCTCCGGTATAGGTAATGTAGTTTAGAGCAAGTTCTTCTGGTTGTGTTACTGAAAGGGTTAAAAATACCCTGGCACCATAAATGGGAAGGGTATTTTGCAAATTGTTACATTATTATCTTTTCTGATTGAGATTCTAAAATTATAACCAAAATTTCTCTATAACTATTAATTAGTCAAAGATATATTATTTTACTTTAAGTTTATACTTGCTCTCACCGTTGAAAATGTATAAGTCAAAATTCCCGTTATTTTCAACCTCCATAGGGACTTCAATTAAAACATGGAATTTTAGATTTGTTAATGGCTTGGCATAAGCTAATATGTCAAAGTCACTGCCTCCATTTTCTTCAGCAACTTTAAATCCGGTATATTTATATTTTTCTTGGTATTTAGCTTCAAATCTTATAGGAATATAATCAAAATCTTGTTCCTCTGTTGTTAAATTCTTATATTTTCCGGTAACATGAAAGAATATAACATCTGCGTCTTTTGCTTCATAATAGCTATAAAGACCGTCTGGTTTACTTGGTAATACTTTTTTCGTAAACTCACATTTATCTATAACGATTTCTGCAACATCAGAAAATACTATTGTATCTCCAATGCTTACAGTTTTGTATTCTTCAGATAATGTGGTATCAGAGCCTGAAGAAATCTCTTCTGAATTAGAAATATCTGAAACTGCTCTATCTTGCAAGTCAGATAATTGCTGCTTTAGTTTTTCATTTTCCTCTTTTAAAACATCAACCTGGCTTTTATAAGCCTCTAAGTCTTTTTTTATCTGATCCAGTTCCTTATTATCAGAACCAGTACAAGCAGTAAAAAAAGTTGAAATAAATATAAAAATAATCACTAAAGAAATATTTTTTCTACTTTCAGGACAATTGACTAATTTCATCAAATAAAACCTCCACAATGCTTATTTTAGAAACAAGTCTTTTGTGAATTGAATAATGTTATTTCACCGATAATTATATTTAGCGGAGATACATATTTTCTTCGCGCTATTATGTACTCCGCTTCAATTATTTTTTCCTTATTTTACATTTACATAATTATATCACATTTTATGCGGAAATCGACAATTTTTTTGATGGACCTCTTGCACTCCAAACAAGACATATATAAAGAACAGCATTAAAGAATTAAAACTCGTCAATTATTATTCAAATACTCAAGTAGTAAAATTTTGAGTCTACTTAAACTTAAATAGGTACGAAACATTTAGCATTTGAAGTAAATGTTAAAATGAGAAGTTTAAAAAATATATGTACTAATGCTATAGTTTAAGCATCGCGTTCAGCATTTCGCAAGAAAACCATCAGGAAAACCATTATTAATATTAGGGGGAATGTTCATTAATGTCTACAGTACTTTGTGAAGCAGGTCACTCGCAAAAAAAAGTGAAACTGAAAAAGAATGGAATATTATATGAATTAATGAAAAATAAAATCATATATTTAATGATGCTGCCAGGAATACTCTTTTTCTTTATTTTTGCGTATATTCCTATGGTTGGCGTAATCATGGCTTTTAAGGATTATAATATTAAAAAAGGTATTTTCGGCAGCAGCTGGAACGGTCTTGATAATTTCAAATTCTTTTTTTCTTCGGGAGATGCTTTTAGAATTACATTTAATACAGTCTTTTTAAATTTACTATTCTTAATATTCAGTACAGTTATCTCAGTTGCGCTGGCAATATTTTTAAACGGGCTTACAAGAAAAGTTTTTAAGAAAGTAACGCAATCAATAATGTTTTTGCCCTATTTTGTGTCATGGGCTATTGTTGGAATTATTACTCAAGGTTTTTTTGCAAGTGAAAACGGAGCAATAAACAGTTTCCTAAAAAGCATAAATATGGAGCCGGTAAACTGGAATAGTTCCCCGGAGCTATGGCCGATTATATTAGTTCTTTTTTATATATGGAAATGGTGTGGCTATAATATTGTAATATACCTTGCAACTATTGCAGGATTCGATACGGAATGCTTTGAAGCAGCAGCAATTGATGGAGCCAGTAAGTTTCAACAAATTAGATATATTACAATTCCGCTCTTGAAGCCGACAATAATAATCTTAACTTTGCTTCAGATAGGTAAGATCTTTTATGGAGACTTTGGTATGTTCTATTCAATAATCGGTGATAATGGGATTTTATATGCTACTACAGATGTTATTGATACATATGTTTACAGAGCGCTCAGACTAATGTCCGATTTTGGAATGGCTTCTGCCGTTGGACTATACCAGTCGGTAATGTGTTTTGTAATGGTATTTGGATCTAATCTGCTGGTAAGAAAATATCAAAGTGATGCAGCTTTATTTTAGAAGAAGGTGGAATTGCAATGAATCGTTCAAAAAAATTGAAGAATAATAAAAGCAACATTGTATATAATATTGTAGCCTACTCATCAATAATTTTGTTTTCTGTTTTCTGCCTTTTACCTTTTTGGTTAATGGTAGCAGGAGCTTTTACGGATGAATCAGCAATAATTCAAAATGGATATCAGTTGTTTCCAAAAAAGTTTTCATTGGCTGCATTTGATACAATTTTTGCAGGAAACAGGGTATTGAATTCATATAAAGTCACAGTTTTAGTTACTATAATGGGAACTACTTTGGCAATGATTTTAACGTCAATGATGGCTTACGGACTTTCTCTTAAAACTATTAAATACAGAAATCAAATATCATTTTATGTAGTGTTTACAATGCTGTTTTCCGGAGGACTGGTACCATGGTATATTCTGATTACCCAGTACCTGAAGCTCCAGGATACTATTTGGGTTTTGTTTGTGCCATACCTTATAAATCCCTGGTATATGTTTTTGTTAAGAAAATTCTTTACAACAATACCGGAATCATTGATAGAATCTGCTAAAATTGACGGGGCAAATGATTTTTATATATTTGTAAAAATTGCACTCCCCCTGTCTCTCCCCGCACTGGCTACAATAGGTCTCTTTTACAGTTTGTTTTTCTGGAATGATTGGTGGCTTGGTTTGCTTTTTGTAAACGACAGGCGTCTTCAACCGTTACAGTTGCTTCTTAGAGCGTTGGTATCAAATCTTTCATCTGAGGTGCAGGCACTTAATCCTAACGCAAAGCAGGGCATAATACCTCCTGCATATTCAGTACGAATGGCGACAAGCATAATTACAATTGGTCCTATTATACTGTTTTACCCCTTTGTTCAGAAATATTTTGTTAAAGGTCTGACAGTTGGAGCAGTCAAAGGTTAAGCACGAATGGCTATTGCCGGAAATCCGGTTAGCATATAAAAAATACTTAAAGGAGGAATTTTATATGTTTAAAAAGTTAATCTGTTTGTTGCTTGCAGGCATTATGCTTGTATCCATATTTACTGCCTGCGGTTCGAAAACGAATGACTCAACAACAACAAACTCTACAAATGAAAGTTCAGATGAAGCAAAATCAGGTTCTGAAAAATCCGGTTCTGAAGAATTAGCACCCTATGAAATGTCAGCCTTTTTACCCGGAGATACACCTCTTCATCTGGATGAAGTATTAGAAGAAGCTAATAAGAAATTAAAAGATGCACTTAATGTAACATTAAGCATTAACTTTGCATCATGGACCGATTTCCCGAACAAAGCACAGGTTATGATTGCAGCCGGAGATGAAACAGATCTTATTTTTGACGCACCATGGATGCATTTGCCACAGATGATTTCAGCAGGAGCATATCTTGACTTAGAGCAATTATTGAATGAGCATGCTCCGGATTTATTAAAGGCATTTCCAAAACTGATGATTGATGCTAACCGCCAAAATGGCAAAATAATGGGTATTCCTCTGGGTGACGTATTATCCAGTTACCATGGTTTATGGATACGTGGAGATCTTAGAGAAAAATATGGAATGCCTCCAATTGAAACTATTGAACAGTATGAGCAGTATCTTATGAAGGTTAAAGAAAATGAAGCGGGCATGATTCCTTTAACCTGGCTTGGAAACTATTGTATTGGCCCTAATGGTTTCTACGATGCAGGATATGACGTTGTGTTATTTGGCGGAAACAACGCTGAAGTAGATATTTTCGCAACAGCTGATGAAGTTGAAGAAATTGTACCGATATATGAGAATCCACATGTTTTAGAATGGATAAACATGGTTAGAAAATGGTACTTAGCTGGATTGATAGAAAAAGACCAAATGGCTCAGAAGGATGAAACCGGAGCATTTAAGTCAGGTAAGGTTGCATCTATAAAAGGTGATTATATTGTTGGTACGATACAAAATCAGATAGAATCAATAATACCAGGTGCAAAAGTTGAGTTTATAAGTTTTGAAGGTAAGAACGATAAGCATGTAACAAACTTTGCACAATGGAACTTCATTTGTGTAAATGCCAACGCAAAAGATCCTGTAAGAGTTGTAAAATTCCTGAATTGGATGTATGAAGATCAGGCAAATTATGACTTATTAAGGTATGGTATTAAAGATGTTCACTGGGTAGATGCAGGTGATAAGATGTACGATCTGCCTCAGGGAATAGATGCTTCAAAGAACTATAACTTCCCAGGATATACTCTAATGTGGAATCCAAACTTTGAAAGAACCTTAGCTACTTCATCTGAAGATGACAAGTTCTATTACAAAAAGTTAAGAGACGAAAATATGCTTGTTCCTTCAATGCTGACAGGTTTTACTCCGGATCTGGAACCGGTTAAAAATGAAATTGCAAAAGTATCAGCTATTTGGCCTTCAACAATGTTGCCGATATTGAATGGATCAGTAGACATTTCTGAATTGCCAAAAGCTCAGAAAAAACTTGAAGATGCAGGATATCTGAAAATCGTAGAAGAAGCTAAGAAACAAGTTAGCGAATTTTTAGCAAATAAAAAATAAAGATTTTACCAGTAATTATTCCAGATTTTATTGCAAAATTCCAAAAGTAAGTCCAGAATTTTGGGCTTACTTTTGGTTTTTACATTACCAGTAAAAGGATTAACCAAATCAATTCCGGAAAGGTTATAGAAGGTATACATAAACTTGTTCTACAACAGAGTTAGGGATTATTTGGCATAAGGCTTAGTAAGGCGGCTGTTAATTATATTGGAACATGATGCGGTAAACAGAAACGGAATTTTATGTATATATGTGGAGTTTTTAAACAGTACAGGGAAACTATTCTTCAGTTACTATAGTTTAAGCTTTTTGGGTTATACAGTATGTGTTCATAAAAGTGAAAAACATCTGGATTTGTTGATATAATATTGCTAATATATATAAATAGATGAATTTTGCGCTAATAAGCAGATGAAGGTGGAAATATGTTAAAAGTGTTTAATAAGAAGAGTTCATTTATAAAACTATTCTATTCATTGATAATTCTTTTATCTATAATACTATGTACTTTTTCTATGGTATTCTATAATAATTATGAAAAACAAACTATTCAGCAAGCAAGTGCCTCATCTAAGCAAATCCTTACCCAAACTGCATTAGCTGTAGATTTTGTCTGGGACTTGTCCAGTAACATTCTTTACGAATTATATGTTATATGGAGATGGAGATGTATATAGTTGTATTCATAGTGGAGATGTTTCTGTTACCGAAGCAATAAATGCCAGCCTGAAAATAACTAAGGCTATGTCTATGCCTAACAGTGTGTATTTAGAATCTATTTATCTATATAACGGTTTAATGAAAAAGGTGTTTTCTACTAAAGGAAGCACTTCTAGTTTGGAAGAATTTTATGATCAAGACATATTAGAACTTATAAATAATGGAAATGAATTAAGAACACTGCACTTTATTCCCAGAAAAGTGAAGTATGATATAAATGGTATTGAATTTCAAGAGAACTTACTTACTTTGATTTTAAGTGAATCACCCAATAAAGAAGGATATCTGGAAGGTGCTTTAATAATAAATGTTAAGGAGAGCTATATTAGAAATATTCTAAAATCACTGATCCCATTTTCAGATGATGTTACAATGCTGATAGATGAAAAGGGAAGAGTCATTTCTGATAATGACCCAAATATATTCCTTAAGGATTTGGCTTCTGAAAAATATATAAATAATATAATTGAATCAAAGGATAATTTAGGTCAGTTCACAGAGAATGTTGATGGCAAAAAATCGCTTGTAACCTACATTTCATCCGGTAGAACAAAGTGGAAAATAGTACAGATAACACCTTATGAAAAAATAGTTTCAAAGGCCTATAATATGCGGAATCTAATTATAGTATTCTGTATAATTCTATTCATTTTTGGAGTTATTATATCATTTTTCATATCCAAAAAATTCTATTCGCCTATTCGAAAGCTTGTTAGTGAAGTAAATGATATTACGGAAGGCTCCATTACGATTAAAGAGTCTGATAAACATGAATTAGAGTATATTTCGGATGTTATGTCAAATATGAAAGATGAGTTGTTAGAGGCAAAAAAACAGTCTTTGAATTACCTGGGATTAATCAGAAATAAATTGCTTAAAGAACTTCTTTTGGGCGAGTACAGAGCAGATTTTGAAAACCGCTTTAAAGACTTGGTATCTGACTTTAAAAACGTTGTCATCTATATCTTGAAAATTGATAACTATAATAAAGAAGTAAAATTAAATTATTCAGCAGAGGATTTATCTCTTTACAGGTTCGCCATAGCTAATATAGCAAAGGAATTGACTGAAAAGGTTTATCCCAATGAAACTGTAGATATGGGTGAGGATACTGTTTGTGTAATTGTAAAAACCGGGGATGAAGATTATGGCACTATTGAAGCCAATTTGAAAACAATTATAAAGCAGGTTCAGGACGCAGTACAGAAATATTTAAAATTTTCTTTAAGCAGTAGTATCAGTGAATTGCAGAAAAATATTAAAAATATTGATGAATCGTATAAAAAGGCTCTCTTAAATTTGAACTACAGATTAAAATATGGCAAGAAATCTATAATAACTCAGGAAATGGTGCAGCTGGATGATGTTCAGAGGTACTGTTATTCTGAAGATATTTTTATGCCTATACTCAATAATTTGAAATTGCGCAAATACAGTCTTGTGGAGGAACAAGTTGATAAGTTTTTCAGTAGGATGGAGCAAATGGAATATGATGATATTATAATCATACTTTCACAATTGATACATGATTCAGTTACTACAATTAACTTAATGAATCAATATAATAATTCCGGAAATTCATATTCGTTTAAAGTTATGAGGGATCAAATGGAGAATTTTGATACATTGAAGGAAATAAAAGAATGGCTGCTTCGTATATATAAGAAGGAAATAGAAAATGTAGAGAATACTCAAAAAGATACAAAGAAAGAATATATTGACAAAGTTTTAACAATAATTCATGACGAGTATAATAATTCAGGCTTGAATATTGAAAGTATTGCTGAACGGGTAGGATTATCAGTCAATTATCTTAGAGCTATCTTTAAAGAATCGTTGGGAATCTCATTGACTAATTACATAAATAAATACAGATATGAAAAAGCCGTAGATTTACTCATAAATTCCAACTTAACCATTTCAGCCATAAGCGAAATGATTGGAATGAATTCGGAGAATCATTTCTATACTTTCTTTAAAAAATATAACGGCCTTACACCTACTCAATTCAGAAATAAGAACAAAATTAACGGAATTATTTAAAATAGTAGGACAGCTTTAAAATGTGAAGTAGCAAAATAAATAGAATCTTGAGTAATATTTAAATTCAATAGTGGAAATTGAAATTATGTACTAGTAAAATCTTAATGAATTTATACAAATAATCTATTCTTTGTGGAGGAAACAATGGTACAAAGATATGTACATAATCCAATAATCAAACCTCAGGATGTAAAACCTTCAAGACCGGATTTTGAAGTTATATGTGTCTTTAATGCCGGAGTTGCCAGATTAGGTGATGAGGTGATTTTATTACTTCGAGTAGCCGAAAGGCCGATTAATCATGATAATGCTATTCATATAGCTCCGATTTATGATGTCGAAAAAGCTACAATTATAAAAAAGTGCTTTTATTCCAATGATCCTGATTGTGATTTTTCAGATTCACGATGGATCAGGACTCCCTCAGCTAATTACATAACATCTATTTCTCATTTAAGAGTTGCACGCAGTAAGGATGGAATTCATTTTAAAATTGAAGAAAAGCCGGCTATTTCACCTGAAAATATATATGAAGTTTATGGAATAGAAGACCCTAGAATAACCTGTATAGACGACACGTTTTATATTTGTTACTGCGCTGCTTCGAATTTAGGCATAACGGCTTGTATTGCATCTACAAAGGACTTTATCAATTTTCAACGTCATGGTGTCATATTTCATCCGGATAATAAAGACGTTGTTATATTTCCTGAAAAGATAAACGGTAAGTATTATGCACTTCATAGACCATCCATATCGCATTTTGGTAACCCGGACATCTGGATAGCTGAGTCTCCTGATCTGATTTCATGGGGAAACCATAGATATTTGACAGGAACACGGGAGAATTACTGGGATAGTGGCAGAGTTGGTGCAAGCGCCGTTCCATTTAGGGTGAAGGAAGGATGGCTTGAGATATACCATGGGGCCACTAAAGACCATAAATACTGCCTTGGAGCGATGTTGCTGGACTACGATAAACCGTGGACAGTAATTGCAAGAAGCGAGAAACCTATTATGGAACCACTTGAAGATTACGAAATAAATGGCTTTTTTGGAAACGTAGTATTCAGCTGTGGTGTATTATATGAGAATGATCTTGTAAAAGTATATTATGGAGCAGCTGATACCTATTTGTGTTATGCAGAGATACCGATAGATGATATCATGATTTCATTGGGATTAAAGTAAGAACTAACAGGAAAATAAATACCATAATATTTCTGGCCAAATAAAAGGGGGTGCTAATGTTATAATGACTTTGTCATCAGTTTTGTATACTTAATTTTTGTGAGGTGATTCAGCTCATACGATTGAATAAACTAACTCTAAAAACTGACGAACATTATGCGTGCTTTGTCCTGGAGCATTGTAGGAGTTATAATAATCTTTTATGTATTCTGAATTCTTTATATTTTTATTTAGAAACAAAAAAATCGGATTTTTCGATTAGCTCATTCGATTTTGCAAATTTTATCACTGTTTTTATTCTTTTGTATAGTTGGATTATGTCAAGCAAATACCCGGGTTGATAATGAGTTATTGACTGGAAATCATAGTCAGTCATTAATTTTATTACAATTTAATTTATTACAATTTAAAAGGAGGAAAGCATATGATAAAAAATGCTACACTTAAAAAGTTGATGGTTTTTTTATTGGTCTTTGCGCTAATGTTTACAGCATTGCCAACGCTCTCGACCTCGACAGTGTATGCTGAAGCTATGACGGATGCTGAAAGCATTCAAATTGTAAAGGACAGAATTAAGGCAAAATTCCTGGAAAGTGATGCATACAGAGTTGTCAGCGGAGCAGAAATATACAGCTATACATCAAAAGCGATGGAGTATGCAGAGTCCATCCAACCTGATGGAAGTTGGGAGGATGTAAATTATGCAGACAGAACCAGCAGTGCAAATGGCAAGTTCTGGAGCCCATACTATGCTTTATACCGTATAACATCAATGGCGATGGGATATAATCAGGAAGGCAATCCAGCGTACCGCAATCCTATAGTAAAGGATGCTATTGAGAAAGCATTGATTTATTGGGATAGCGTCAAGCCTTCATCCACAAACTGGTGGGAAAACGAAATTGGACAGGCTATGTGTCTTGGTGTGACAGGCATATTTATGGAAGGCATCATAAGCAAACAGGCGCTTGATGTATGTATTAACTACAATCGTGGCCGTCTTGATACAGTAGGTGCAAATGGTGTCTGGAGAACCCAGAATTATTTATATAAAATGCTTGTACAGAATAATTATGCTGAGATAAGAAAAGGGATTTTAACTCTTGCAGAGACTCTTGCAGTTGATGAAACAGGAACATCGAGTGAAGCTGTCCAGGCAGACGGAAGCTTTTACTGCCATGGCGCAAAGTTATACAGTGAGGGATATGGAATGGCTCAGTTTAACATGGTTGCTAACTGGGTCATGTATACAAGTGGAACTAATTTTTCTTTCCCGGAAGAAGCTTTACAGAAATTAGAATTTTACATACTTGGTGGTACAAGATGGATGATTCGTGGAGAATTTGGATTCCTGTACCTTGGATATAGAAAGTATAACACTATTGAAGGAGTTACCAGTTACGCAGCCGATATTCTGCCAGGAATGATTATAATGGCGAAATACGATTCCGATCCGGAGCGTAGAGCCAAATACCAGCAGGTGGTTGACAACATAAAAGGTGAATCAATAACAAACGGATTGGTAGGAAACAAGCATTTCTGGAGATCTGATTATACCTCTCATATGAGGCCTAACTATGGAATTATGACCAAAATGAGTTCAAGCCGAATTAACGGCGGTGAATACAGATCTACTTACCGTCCGTCTATAGGAAATGAAATCTATTGGAATGCAGCAGGTACAACAGCAATTTTTGTTAATGGACGTGAGTATACTGATTTGGTTCCTGCATTTGATTGGTCTCATTATCCTGGAACAACGGCTCCTTATGAAAAAATGCCGTATTCACTGGAATGCAGGTTTAATGCAAGTTCAAGCTTTGTAGGCGGCGTATCCAATGGCATGTATGGTGCATCGGTATTTACTCAGAATATGAATAGTACTCTTGCACGTAAAGGTTATTTCTACTTTGATGATGAAATGGTGGCTTTAGGAGCAGGAATAACATCAACTCGTCCTGTTGAAGTTCATACCACAATCAATCAGGGAATTGCAAAGGATAATGCATCAGTTGATGGAGTTCCGGTGCCAAAGGGTACAGATCCAGTGACATATACAAATCCAAAATGGGCATATAATGATCAGATTGGTTATGTATTCCCAACCGACAGTAATGTCACTGTTCTAAATATTGACCAGACATCAAACTGGATAGATAACCCCACAGTAACAAAACAGGCCTTTACACTTTATTTTAACCATGGTATTCAACCGTCAGACGCATCATATGAGTATATTGTTGTTCCCGGAAAAGATGCGGAAGAAGTTGAAGAGTATTCAAAAAATATTCCGGTGCGGATTTTATCAAATACATCCGAATTACAGGCTGTAAGACATGAAGGATTAAAGCAGACACAAATAATTTTCTACGAAGCCGGAAGTTGCGAATACAGAACCGGTGCGACAATAACAGTCAATCAACCCTGTCTGGTAATTGTTGACGAGAGTTCCGGAGAGCCGGAAGTAACGGTAGCAAATCCTGATATTAACGGCTTGGTAGTTGATGTAAAAATCGAACGCACAGATGAAGACACATTATATGGAAGGTATAATCTTGGAAGTGGAATTTATATGGGACAATCGCTTACTCAGAAATTATCAAATGTTCCTCTTTCTGCCAGCAATATCAAAGCAAGTTCCTTCTTACCAGGATTTGCTCCTCTCAATGCAATAGATGATGATATGGACAGCTCATGGCGTTCAGAGCCTGATGAAAGCCAATATATTATCTATAGCATGGACATTCCAAATACTCTTGTTGATAAAATCGCCATTAATTGGGGCGACGACTATGCAAAAGAATATATAGTTCAATACTCCATGGATAATATTAATTGGACAGACGGAAAGTTACAGTGGAATGGAGTTGGCGGTGAAGAAGTAATTGAATTGCCGTATGTTAAAGCAAACTATATCCGTATATTGATGCTCTCAAGTAATAATAAGAATGGATATGAAATCAAAGATCTCAGTATAAATACTTATGTAAATGTGGCACAAAACAAACCTTCATTGGCCAGTGGACAGGATGAAAGCAGAGCGGCAGTTTATGCAAATGATGGAGATGAAAACACAAGATGGTCTGGACCCAGGTCTGCAGCCAATGCATGGTGGCAGGTTGACCTGCTAAGGAAAACAAAGGTCAGAACAATCAGGATTTCTTGGGAAAGCTCTTATTCTACCAGTTTTAAAATTCAAACTTCAGATGATGGAAGTACCTGGACAGACGTAGATACTTTTTCTAATGATAAAGCGGGTGTTCAAATATTATACTTCCCGGAAGGAAGCATTGATGCCAGATTCATAAGGTTGCAGAGCATAACCAAGGTTAATAATTATGGTATATCGTTCTATGAGTTCGAAGTGTTTGAAGAAGCCGGTGTACCTGCTCCATTGCCAAATTACGGAGGAAGAACGAATTTAGCTTTTGGTAAAACAGTCACATATGATTCAACTTATGATGGATCAAAAAATGTTGAAGAACCAATAGAAACTACTATTCCTACAGACGGAAATTATGGAACAAGATTGAGTACGGGCAGAGGAGACGCAGGAATTACTGAACGCTCCTTATACGTGGATTTGGGTGAACCTTTAACAGTAAATGAAATAAAGCTTTTCTGGCAAGTAAATACTGAGCATGTAATTATAGAATATACTAATGATCTGAGTGAACCATGGCTACCTTTAGCTGAGGTTAAGAGAGATATATATAAAGGTAATGAGCAGGATGTCGTAAAATTTGCGCCAACCACGGCTCGATATATACGGGTCAGAGGTGTAATGGCCACCAAATACGGATTGTCTCTTTATGAGATTGAGGTTTATGGGGATTACTCATTTAAGCTGGACAAGAATGCAATAACATTAGACAAGGGAGACACCATTGATTTGAATGCTTATATATTCCCATATGAAGAAACAGACGTTGCAGAATTTAAATCCTATAATACAGATGCAGTAACTGTTGGAGCTACGACAGCTATTGAGAATCCTGAAATAGAAGGAGAAGGAATATTTACTGTTACACTGGAGGCTGTTTCCGGCGGAAGTTCAGTTGTTATAGTTCGCCATTCAGATGGTCCTGAATACGATTTATGCACAGTTAAAGTAAATACGTATAAGGATGATTTACAGGCACTTTACGATATAGCATCACAGCTTGACCAAAATGACTATATTTCTTCAACCTGGACCGACTCAAATATAGATAATATTTTGATAAATGCCAATATTCTGCTGATTGATGAGACTGCAACACAACGGCAGGTTGACAGTATAATAGAAGACCTGAAAAATGCAATGAGTGTATTAGTGAAAAAAGCAAATAAGGATTCTTTAGTAGAAATAATATCGCAAGTAAAATCTTTGAAACAAACAGATTATACGGCCGAAAGCTGGAAAAATGCCAACATTGAGAAGTTACTTGCCGATGCTGATTCAATATACTTTGATGAATATGCTACACAAGAAGAAGTAGATTCTATCGTTGCAGAATTAAATGAAGCTGTAAATAGTTTGGTAAAAGCACCGAAGCCAGGAGGACCGGGTCCTATTATCATTCCTATTGACACTGAAACGGATACTGACGATGGTACTGATACCGCACCAAATGTATCAGTTTCTGATACGTCCACAGAAGCTCGTGACTCTGCTACAAGTACAATTACAGTAGACTCAAAAACAGATGAGGAGGGAAAGACAGCAGCAATTGTCACAGAAAGTGAAATTACAGAGGCTATAAATAAGTTAAATGAAGCTTTGGAAGAGATGGGTGAGGATGCAGCAGCAAACCTGGAAATAAAGGTATCAGCTCCGGCAGATTCAGAAACTGTTGAGATTAGCTTGCCAAAAGCAGCAGTTGACAGTGTTATTGACAATGAATTAGATACAGTGACAGTTTCATTACCTATTGCAAATATTACTTTTGATAAAGACTCTGTAGAAACAATTTCTCAGGTAGCTGAGGAAGATGTAAAGATCATAGTTACCAAGGTTGATAGTGCAAGCTTGTCCGGCGAAGCAGCGGAGGTTATAGGTGACAGGCCGGTACTCAGCTTTAATGTAATCAGCGGTGACAGGACTATATCACAGTTTACAGGAGACATAACAGTATCTATTCCGTATACTCCTAAAGAAGGAGAGGATATTGAAGCAATTGTCATATATTATATTAATTCACAGGGCCAGCTTGAACTGATAAGCAACTGCGCATATAACGAAGAGACAGGAATGATAAGCTTTAAGACAAATCATTTCTCAAAATACGCAGTAGGCTACAATAAGATAGGCTTCAATGATGTAGCGGAAGGTGCATGGTATTCTAAAGCAGTCAGCTTTATAGCTGCAAGAGGTATTACGCTAGGTACCGGCAACGGCAACTTCAGTCCTGGTGAAAAGCTGACTAGAGGCCAATTCTTGACAATGATTATGAGAGCATATGGTATAAAACCGGATGAAAATCCGACAGATAACTTTGCAGATGCAGGTGAAAAATACTATACTGGTTATCTGGCAGCTGCAAAGAGGCTCGGTATATCTAAGGGTATTGGAAACAACATGTTCGCACCGGACAAAGAAATTACCAGAGAGGATATGTGTACCCTCCTGTACAACACATTGATGCTGATAGGTGAATTGCCTGAAAAGAATACAGGAAAGAATCTTAGTGAATTTAACGATGCAGATGATATAGCTGAATGGGCAAGGCCTGCAATGTCAATGTTTGTTGAAGCAGGAATAATAAATGGAAGCCTCAACAAACTTTCACCAAAGGATACGACTACAAGAGCTGAAATGGCACAGGTATTGTACAACTTGATTACCAGCAACTTTGCTTTGTCATGATATCTACAGTTTTACAGGTTATAGGATAGTATAGTTGTTCCAGTAGCTATACTATCCTTGACAAAACATACTCCCCAATTAAATGAACTGGAAGATAACAATACAAAACGTTCGGTAATACCGGACTGCAGGACGGTTTATAAAATATACTGAATCCTGCAGCAAAATGAAATATTACAATACTTTGGCTCTGTATCAATATTTGGGGTGGGGCCTAAGTAGAATGAAATATCATCATATTTTCCCAGCGGGTGGTCTTCAGATTGCCCGCTGGTTTTGTTTTGTGTGCGCGCGGTATGGGTGCAGCCTTGGCGGTGAAAGTACCGGCCTTGGCTGTGAACGCACATTACGGCGGCTGTCTGGTGTTGGAAGCACCAATAAATATTAAAGAAAATAAAAATAAATTTTTGTTTACTGTATAAAAAATAATTATCTATTTCCGACAGCATATGCAATTTTTCATTCAAAATACATTTATTAGAAGGATATTGAAAGTTTGTATAGAAATATATATTATTATTATAATTTAGAATTTAATTAAAACAAATAATTTTATAGGGGATAAAAGAGATTTATGCAGTTTTATGCCCATTCAAAAGAAAATTTGAATAAAAAGGAATGGCAGTTGCTAAAAGAGCATTTAAATCAAACTGCATATTTAACAGGTAAATTTGCAAGCTCATTTAATGCCCGGAAGATAGCTAATGTTGCAGGTCTTCTTCACGATATAGGAAAATATTCAGTTGAGTTTCAGAAGAGGCTTGAGGGTAAAGCTGTCAGAGTGGATCACTCGACCGCAGGAGCTAAGAAAGCGGTGGAACTTTTGAAGAGGCCCTTAGGGCATCTGTTAGCATATATTATTATTGGACATCATGGTGGCTTACCAAATGCCGGATCACTTAATGATAGTAGTTCAATGATATCGCGCCTAAACAAAGAAGATATTCCTAAAATAGATGGTTGGGACAAAGAAATAAATATCTATCCGGAACAAGTTGAATTACCTTTTGGTATTAATCCTAAACAACCGGGGTTTAGCTGCGCTTTTCTCGTTCGCATGCTTTACTCATGCCTTGTTGATGCTGATTCATTAGACACCCAGAATTTTATGGACTCTGAAACAGCTGCTCTCCGGCCGTCCTTCCCAGATTTAAAGGTGTTAGAGGAAAGACTTTATAATTACATGGAAAATAAGATGAAGGCAGCTGAGGCAACTTTAATTAATAAATATAGAGCAAAGATTTTACAGGAATGCAGGGATAAGTCTGCTTTGCCTCCAGGTTTGTTTTCACTTACTGTTCCTACTGGAGGGGGTAAGACATTCTCTTCTTTGTCTTTTGCTTTAAAACATGCAGTTAATTATGGAATGGAAAGAGTAATTTATGTTATTCCATTTACAAGTATTATTGAGCAAATTGCAGATCAATTCAGGAAAGCATTAGGTGACGATATAATTCTGGAACATCATAGTAATTTTCAAGTTGATGAAGCTTTTGATGATTACATGGCAGAAGACGTAAAATACCGTCTTATAGCCGAGAATTGGGATGCACCTGTAATAGTGACAACTTCAGTGCAGTTCTTTGAGTCTCTTTTTTCCAGTCAGCGGAGCCGATGCAGGAAACTTCATAACATTGCCAAATCTGTTATAGTACTTGACGAAGCCCAAAGTATACCTGTTGGATATTTAAAACCGTGTATAGCCGTACTTCAAGAACTTATCAGAGCATATAACTGCAGTGTGGTATTTTGTACAGCAACACAGCCTGCACTGGAATATATTAATATTCAACCTATTGAGTTGATGGATAACCCGAAACATCTCATGAAAGTTTTTAAGAGAGTAAATGTAGTGCTCTCAAAAGGTTATGATAACGGAAACAATCAAATTACTTCGGATGAGGAATTGTGTGAAAGAATCGCATCAGAGAAGCAGGTACTTTGTATCGTTAATACCAGGCGACATGCACAAAAATTGTATAATCACATTAGTGAACTGGAAGGTTCGTATCATCTAAGTGCCCGAATGTGTCCGAAACATCGTTCAGAAGTTTTAAAGGAGACCAACTATGAATTGTCAAGAGAAAAATGATACTTACAGATAGAA
>ENA-UPSB01002497-UPSB01002497.1-bioreactor-metagenome-genome-assembly--contig:-NODE-2497-length-17041-cov-4.984870_pt1 | contig 17041 bp, 15 predicted proteins | sample MGYA00238182_ERZ773286 | MGnify/ENA primary metagenome ERZ773286 (study PRJEB29026, sample SAMN07631240) | bioreactor metagenome | isolation source: Switchgrass digestor | place: USA: Dartmouth... | reverse complement strand
TGATCCGGTACCTTAAAGGGTACGGAATTCCGTCCTGAGTAAACCAAACGATGGATTCGATCGGTTGCATATAGATCTTCATGGTTTTCACCCTTTTCTTATATTTTTCAATCATCTGTGCTTAAGTCATTTATAATCCGGGGTTTCCGGATTTTAAGCAGGCTGGCGGCTTTATAAAATACTGGTCATCATCGGATATTCTTCAAATTCTATGACTCCGCCACTTAGAGGTTTTAAACCGCTTTGTAAAAAAGCCGAACGAAAAACGGCTTCGGCGCCGTATTTAAGACGAATAGAATCGATAGCTTTATCGATTCTTTTTTGTTTCTCCAGATTTTGTTCAAAAAAGGAGGGCTGGAAGAAGTCGCCGGAACACAGGTCGGAAACCCTGAGGCCCATATGCCTTAGCGGCTGGCCCTGCCAGAGTTCATCAAAAAGCTCGCAAGCCACAGCGTGCAAGGCCGAAGTGCAATCTATCGGTAAATGAAGTTTTTTTTGGTGGGAAAAATGTAAGAAATCGTTGGTCTTGATACTGACCGACACAAGGTCGGCGCAAAAACCGTTTTTCCGCAGTCGCATGCCTACTGTTTCCGCGAGCGAGAGCAGAACGAGATGAGCCGTCCGCCTGTCATCTACATCAAAAGGAATGGTGGTGGAATTGCCGAGGCCTTTAATCGGGATTGCTTTATTCTCTATAACCGGTGAATTATCCCGGCCGTTGGCATAGTTCCACAGCAAGATACCGTAGCTTTTTAAAAAGCGCTTCAAGTAAGCGGGATCTTCGTTGGCCAAATCTCCTATGGTCTTAATCCCCCGATCTTTTAGTTTGCGGGAAGTGGCCCGGCCTACGCCGAAAAGTTCCTCCACCGGCAGCGGCCACATTTTAGAGGGGATTTCTTCGGGGAAAAGGGTGTGAACTTTATCCGGTTTTTCCAATTCCGAGGCCATTTTGGCCAAAAGTTTATTGCTGGAAATTCCGATATTTATTGTGAAACCCAGTTGCTTTTTTACCGTTTCTTTTAACTGATGGGCCGTAGCAAGCGGGTCACCCCAAATTTGCTCCATCCCGCTGAAATCCAAGAAAAACTCATCAACCGAAAATTGCTGAATTAACGGAGAATAATCGGCCAAAATGTTCTTTAAATATTCGCTGCATTGTCGGTAAAGGTTGTAATTGGGACTGACTACTATAAGTTCGGGACATTTTTGTTTAGCGCTGAAGATGGTCTCGCCGGTTTGGATTTTATATTTTTTGGCCGGAATCGATTTGGCAAGGATTATACCCCGGCGAGCTTCGGGATCGCCGCCCACGGCCGAAGGAACGGTACGCAAATCCAGAGAATCTCCTTGCTGAAGCCTGTAGGCCGCTTCCCAGGAAAGGTAAGCCGAATTTACATCCACATGAAAAATAAGTCGCCTGCTCAGGGTCAATCACCTTCCGTCCAAGCTTGAAATATTAAAGCAAACTTTCAGGTGTGTCTTTAATATACCAGAACATATGTTCGGAGTAAAGAACAAATTTCTGGATATTTTTCTATTATTTATTTAACTAGGACTATTGACCTATATACTTGTGGTTAAATGTATTATATTGTATATTAGGGTTTAAATATTGCGCTTTAGTTTGTTAAATAATTATCAAATAAAGAGTGATTTTAATTGAAGAAAATCTGATATTTTCTGTTACTTGTTATTTCTAAATTTGAAATATTATAAGCTCTGATTAAATATTTATAAGAATTTTGAAAATTAAGAAATTTACAAAATATCCCGTCTCTAAAATATTCGCTGAAACTTTAAGTGAAAATAAAGCCGAATATTTTTAAAGATTGTTAACAAAATACCTATTTGTTTAAATACAAAAAAGAATTAGTTGAGGTAGGGCAATGAAATCTTTAAAAGTATTCCTTATTGATTGCTGTGCAGGGGATAAGGAATTGTTGGCAGCCGAACTGGCCAGAGGCGGTTATAAGCTTGAAACTGCGTGTACCTGTCTTGACGAACAATTTATTGACGGTAGAGGGAATTGGGATATTGCCTTTTGTGGCATTACCGCTCAAAATGCGGCCACTGTTTTGGAAAAGCTAAAACAAAAAAAACTAGTTTATCCCTTAGTAGTATTGGCTGATCAGAGTACGGAGAATATAGCTTTGGAGTTAATGAAAGCAGGAGCATGCGATTATATACTAAGGGAAGATTTAAAACGCTTAGTACCGCTGATTGACCGGGAAATTGCCAGAACACGTTTTGCGGAGAGCCCAAGTCAAACTTCAACGCTGACCGACCCTCAGAAAAAAATACTTGGATTTCTGGATTTTTGGCCCGATCCCACTTTCGCCGTAGATCTACAAGGCAGAGTTATAGGCTGGAATAAAGCAATGGAAGAGATGACCGGGATAAAAGCGACGGAAATACTGGGACAAGGAGATTATTGCTATGCTCTACCTTTTTATGGCAAAAGAAGGCCCCTTTTGCTTGACCTGTTTTTGAACTACGATTTGGCCAAAACCTATTATCCGAATGTCGAGCAGGAAGGGGATATTTACGTTGCGAAATTTGAAAATCTCTTTTTAAGAGACCGGGAAGTGGTTTTAAGCTCTCGGGCCTCCCGTTTGTATGACCTAAAGGGCAATGTTATTGGGGCGATAGAGTCTATTAGGGACATTACCGAGGAAAATCTGGTCAGCGACAATATACGGCGCTATAATGTCCTGTTTAATCAACTTAGGGATGTGACTATTTTTCTAAAGCTCGACGGTACCATTGTGGACGTCAATCCTGCCGCTTCGGAGATTTATGGCTACACCAGAGAAGAATTTTTGAATTTGACTATATTTGATCTGTGTCCTGATGATCCTAAAAGTAAAATTATCAAGGAAATGGCTGTAGCCAATCGACGGGGGGTTAGATTTGAAACCTGGCATCGCCGGAAAGACGGCAGTAAAGTTTATGTGGATATAAGCGTCAAAGGTATAAATTACAATAATCAGCGCTTGTTAATAAGTGTGATCAGGGATATAAGCGAACGGAAAGGTTTTGAACAAACCTTGCGGCAAATTATCGACAACCTGGAAAAAACTGTGCAGGGGACAGTTCAAGCTTTGGCCGCCATTACCGAATACAGGGATTCATACACGGCCGGACATCAACAAAGGGTTGCCAATCTGGCGGTAAGTATAGCCAGGGAAATGGGTTTGTCCGAAGAAAGAATTGAGGCTCTATACATAGCGGGAATCTTGCATGATGTCGGAAAGGTAAGCCTGCCGACGGAAATTTTGTCCAAACCGGCCAAGTTAAGCGGCTTGGAAACCGAGTTGGTCAAAACACACTGTGTTAAAGGTTACGAAATAGTTAAAAATATCCCGTTTAAATACGAAGTGGCTTCGATAATTTTACAACATCACGAACGCTTGGACGGTTCCGGTTATCCGCAAGGTTTGAAGGGAAATGACATTTTGCTGGAGGCCAGAATTCTGGCAGTGGCCGATGTGATAGAGGCAATGTCCACCCATCGTCCCTATCGTCCGTCGCTGGGTTTACATCAGGCAGTGGCCGAGTTGGTTCAAAACAAAGGTATTTTATACGATCCTGATGTTGTGGATGCCTGTTTGCGAATTTACAGTGCCCAAAGGCTGGATAAAATAATCAATATGTAAAATAAAGGTCGGGCCAAAAACATAGAATACAAATTTAGCGAGATATGATAAAATTAGAGACATGCAGCAGATGTAATATTTGAGGATGTGATATTTTGACAGACAGCAATGTTCGGCGTTTGGTCCTAAAGGACAAGGAAGTAGTACTGATTGGAACCGCTCATGTCTCGAAAAAGAGTGCGGAAGAAGTCGCGGAAGTGATCGAACAGGAAAAGCCCGACAGTGTTTGTGTCGAGCTTTGCGAATCGCGCTATAAAACCGTTATGGATGAAAACAAGTGGAAAAATACCGATATTTTTAGCATTATTAAGCAGCGTAAAGCAATGCTTCTTTTGGTAAACCTGATTCTTTCTTCTTACCAAAAAAGGCTCGCTCGGCAGTTTGGCATTCAACCCGGTCAGGAAATGATCCAGGGAATCAAGTCCGCCGAAAAGGTAGGCGCCAATCTCTGCTTGGCAGACAGGGATATTCAGACTACCATGTTGCGCATTTGGCGCAATGTGAGTTTATGGGGAAAAATTAAACTTCTTTATCAGGTCTTGCTCAGTCTACTGATCGACGAAGACATCACCGAAGAAGAAATTGAAAAAATGAAAACCCAGGATATGCTTTCGGCTACGCTGGATGAGTTGGCTGCCAGTTTCCCCCAGTTTAAAACCGTTTTGGTGGATGAAAGGGACCGTTATTTAGCGCAAAAAATAAAAGAAGCGCCCGGAAAAAAAGTGGTTGCAGTTTTGGGTGCAGCCCATGTTCCGGGAGTAATCCAACAAATAGAAAAAGACCACGATTTAAAAGAGTTATCCTATATTCCTCCGACTTCCCAAGCTGTGAAAGCAGTGGGCTGGTCCATCCCTATTTTGATTCTGCTCCTGATTGTTTCCACCTTTTCGGTGGATCGTCAGGCGGGTATGGACCAGATTATCAGTTGGGTTTTATGGACAGGGTTGCTATCGGCTATAGCCACATCCCTTTCTATGGCCCATCCTCTGTCCATCCTTGTGGCCTTTGTGGTTTCTCCGCTGAGTACTTTGAACCCGGTATTGGCTTCCGGTTGGTTTGCCGGTCTAATGGAAGCCTATATCAGAAAACCAAGTGTCAGAGATTTTGAAAATCTGGCGGAAGACATCAGTACTTTTAAAGGATTTTGGCGCAACAAAGTTACTCATGTGCTTTTGGTCGTAGTCTTGGCGAATCTGGGCAGCTCCCTCGGCGCGGTAATCGGCGGAGCGGAGGTAATTAGGCGTTTTCTGAATACTTTTATGTAAATTTAGATATTTATTAGGTTAGATATTTTGTTCTTTAGATATTTTGTTAGGTCTTTTAGGACCGTTTTTTAATTAAAGTTTGTTATAACAAAGATTGTTATAGTTATTTATTTGGTTATAATCAGTTTTTCTTTTTTTTATTGCTTTTCATAGAAAAATGAAGTAATCAGTTTGAAACCGAGATTATCTCTGCCGAATAAGTGCTCGGTGCTGCCGGTAAAAAGAATACCTCCGGGATTAAGAGAATTATAAAATTTTTTGTACAGGATATCCTTGGCCTCATCCGTAAAATAAATGACCACATTGCGGCAGGCTATGACATCAAATCCCTGCTCGAAATTGTCGGTAAGCAGATTTTGTTCCCGGAACATTACGTTCTTTTTTAAAGAGTCTTTTATCCGGTATGCTTTACCGGGCTTGTTTTCCAACGTAAAATATTTTTCTATCAAATGGGGAGGGGTGCTGGCAAAGTCCCTCTCTTCGTAAACGCCTTCTCTGGCTTGTTTCAAAACGTTCACATCGATGTCGGTACCTAAAACGCTGTACTTTACCGAAGGAAAGTATTCAGCCATGATCATGGCTATAGTATAAACCTCTTGACCGGCCGAACAGCCCGCACTCCAAATCTTAAGCGAACTTCGCTTGCTGATTAATGCGGGTATAATTTTTTGGCGAAAGGTTTCCCATAATCCGGCGTCGCGGAAAAATTGGGTCACGTTTATAGTAAGGTGCTTAAAAAAAGCATCGTACAGCTCTGCGTTAGTTCTTAAAGCATTTAAAAAGCCGGTGTAATCACCGCCATGGCCTTTGGTGGCCATAAAACTATTAATTCGGCGTTTCATCTGGTTTTCTTTATAATAATTCAGGTCCAGGCCGCTTAAGCGGCGAAATTCTTTGACGAATTTCTCGTAGCTGTCAATCCCGTAGTAGTAGGACAAATCTGTATTCCTCCATCTGTTAGTGTATTTGAAATTCACTTTTTATTTTGATTCAAGTCATTTTTTAGGTCTGATTCGATAGTTCAATTATTTTTGTTATTTTTGTTAATAATTTAAACTTTTGTTTTTGTTAATAATTTAATGTTTTAAATTTTATAGTTGGATTAAATCTTTTATATTTTTTTACGATTATTTAGTTGAAACGTATTTCTGGCAGTTAGGCCAGCAGATCTATGATCAGACCTTTAATCTCGTCGATTTTGGCCAGAATTTGCAATGGCTCTTTTTGGGAAGACAACACTTGTTCCGCCAGTTCTTCCAGGGCTCTGTCAATTCTGGTCACCCTGGCCATTATTTTAGGTTGACCGCGGAAATCCCAGAGGGATTCTTCCTGCATACTGCGGCTTTGGCCGAGGGTTGACTTCAAGAACCGTTTTATAAGATTTTTAAATTCGATTAAATCCTGGACCGACATAGTTTCGGCCAGTTTTTGCCCTTGACTGTCCAGTTTTTTTAGAAAGCTTTCTAATTCTTGACGTTGAATATGCTCGGTATGTGCTAGAATATTGCTGAAATTTGTCTGCTTTTTGTCGGCGTTGACTGCTGTAGGCAGATTTAGAGATTGTGGTTGATCGGAGTGGTTAACTCGTATTGACATAAATATTCCTCCGCAAAGGGGTATTGGAACATGAAATCCCGTCGCCTGTTTCTTAAAATTTTAACCGGAGCTGTGGCAGCCGTTATTCCGTGGGTGGTATTGCCGGAATCCTGGCAAAAAGGTCTTAAAAAATTGCTGGGTCAGCCTGCGGTGGAGCTTAGTTGGGCTCTAAACGAAAATACCGCAAAATTTGCCGCAGTTAAACCGGAAGTCTTGCAAAGAAAAGCTTTGGACGATATCGAAGTTTTAAGCAGTCCCGAAATGCAAGGCCGCAGAGCCGGGACAGCGGGAGAAACCAAAGCCCTTGTTTATTTGGAAGAACAATTAAGAAGTCTGGGACTGGAACCGTTGCAAGGCAACGAATACTGGCAAATCTTTTCCATTCCCGTGATGCAGGAAAGGTTAATAAACGGTCGGGCCCTGTTTCGTCCGGATGCAACGGATAAGATGAAAATACCGGCCTCCAATATTATTGGGGTATTACCCGGGAAAAACCCGGAAGAAAGCGTTATGCTTTGCGCTCATTATGATCATTTGGGAATATATAAAGGAGAATTATACCCCGGTGCCAACGACAATGCCTCCGGCGTAGGCTGTGTGTTGGAGGTTATGCGTCGTCTTATTGTTGATTATCGTAACGGAATTCGGCCGCAGGTCAACATTATTGTGGCTTTTTGGAGCGCCGAAGAAATGGGGTACCTTGGCTCTATACATTTCGTCAAGAACTCGGGAATTCCTCTTTCCAGTTTGAAAGCGGTGTTGAATCTCGATACCGTCGGCAACGGGTCTCCGACTGAATTCATTTGCTGGAATTCTCAGCAGAACTTCTTAACGGAACTCGTTCAGACATGCTGGGCCAAGTACGGGGCGACGGTCTCCCGAGTTCCCGGCAACGGTCACCGCAGCGACGAAGCGGCCTTTGACAGTACCGGGGTGCCGGCGGTTACCGTTTTAAGCAAGGAGTGGTTAGAAAAAAACCATACTCCGGAAGACGATATTTCCTTGATTAATCCGGAAAAACTAAGAATAGTCACTTTAGCCCTATACGACGCGATAAAACAGCTTGCTTATTCCGTCGAGGGCTGATCCTGCGAGGACTGGTCTTGATAATATTCGGGATTCTGGCCGGGCTCAACAACTCTATACTTGGAGCGCAGCACTACCAAGTCCACGCGTCTATTGTGAATTCGTCCTTCTTCCGTTTGATTGTCCGCTATGGGTCTATATTCACCGTAGCCGATTGCGGACAACCTTCCAGGTTCGATCCCGCCCTCCTTGATCATTATCTGTACCACGTTGGTAGCTCGAATTACGGATAACTCCCAGTTGCTCGGAAATTGCGGAGTATGGATAGGCAGGTTGCAGGTATGTCCTTCAACCCTAATCAAATTCTCTGACGCCGCAAGCACCGAGCTTATTTTTTTCAGAATTTCCCGAGCTTCCGGGGTCAGTTCGGCAGAACCTCTCTCAAACAGCAGGGTGTCCTGAATACTTATGACCAAACCCCTTTCTTCGATAGAGGTTATCAGTTTGGTCTGAATTTTATTTTCAGCAGCGAACTTATCAAGCTTGGCTTTAATGCCTTCTATAGTCAGTTCTTCGGCGCGGGCTTCGGCGTCGCTCTGTTCCATAATTTCCGAATCGGGGCTTCCGCTGTCAATTAGTGAGGGGCCGCCCGGATAAGTATCAAGATCTATTTGGGCGACGTTAGCACCCCCGAGAGCGATACTCAGTTGTTCAGCCAATGACCGAAATTTATTGGCATCGATTTTACTCATGGAATACATGACCACAAAAAAAATTAATAACAAGGTAATCAGGTCTGCGTAAGTAACTAACCATCTGTCCTGGTTCGGGTGTTTTTGCCCTTTAGAGGATTTTTTGTTCATTTTCTATCACCTTAGCTTTTTACGGATTTTCTTCCGGGGCTTTTTCCTCAGGAGTATAGCCGATATGAGTTTTGAGCTTTTCTTTAAGTATAAGCGGGTTTTCTCCCGCTTGAATGGAGAGGATTCCGTCCAAAATCATTTGCATGATCTGGACTTCCTTTTCGTTTTTGAACTTTAACTTAGTGGCGATAGGCAAATAAATAAGATTGGCAAAACATACGCCGTAGAGTGTAGCCAAGAAAGCCCCGGCTATCGACACTGACAAGTTTTCCGGATCGGTCAGGTTGCCAAGCACGTGAACCAATCCCATAACAGTACCGATAATACCCAGGGTCGGGCTGTAGCCGCCGGCGGATTCAAAAAAGTTGATGCCCACTCTGTGTCTGTTTTCCATGACCGCTATATTTGATTCCAGGATGCTTTTGGTTACTTCCGGATCGGTTCCGTCGATAATTAACTGCATCCCTTGTCTGGTAAATTTATTTTCAATGGTGTCCAGTTCGTCTTCCAAACTCAGCAGACCTTCCCGACGGGCTTTTTCGGAAAAATGAACCAAGGTGTAATAAGCGTCCTCTTCCCCAAAGGATTGTTCGGTAAAAGCTATTTTTATCCATTGCGGAAATTTGCGCAATTCTTTAAGGGGCATGCCTACAACGGTGGCTCCTAAAGTACCTAAAATTACAATTAAGGCCGGGGCCAGACCGAATAGGGCCGAGATATGGCCTCCTTCCAAAACAAATCCTGCTATTACTCCGAAAAATCCAATAATTAAACCTATTATTGTGGCAATATCCATTTGTGCTTTATCCTCCTATTTGCTAAATATTTGAATAGTCAATATAAGACGACGATTTTTCATTTCGACTGCTGTATGCGGTAAATAAATGTAGCAATATTGAATATTGCGATACAAATTAAAACACTGCTATATATATATTAACGTAAAAATTTAGAGATTTTTTAGGGCCAAAGGGCCCATTTCGCAAAGTTTTTTCTAAAAAGTTTTTTTATCTTTGAAGGTATAAAATGAAGGTTTTTAAAGAAAAAGGCAGTATTCTTTTGAATTTGGGACATAATTTTAAATGAGGCTTTTTTAGAATTTAATTAGTTTTGCCGATAATGCAAGTGAACTGTTAGTGCTTAGCAAATGATAAATTATAATCCAGGTTGGTGGTTGAAATGAAAATAGACAGAACTTCGATTCCTCCGATTGGGAGCATCCAGGCGGCTTCCCGAGTAGCTAAAATAAAGGATAAAAATAACCGGGGTTTAGGTCAGGATCAGATAGCAGTATCCAACGGAGCCCAGGTATTTCAGAATTTGCTCCAAAAGGCCAAAGAACTGCCTGATATTAGGGAGGACAAGGTTAAAGCCGTAACAGACAAGATTGAACAGGGTAAATTCAACCTGGATGCGGCGTCACTTGCCGCCAGTTTGCTCAGGCCTCTTGATGTGGAGGGAGAATAGTGACGGAACTCCTAAACAGCCTGGATAATAATTTGCGTAAACAACTGGACTGTTACAAACAATTGACCAAGCTGGAAAAAGATAAGCAGCAGGCTTTAATTCATAATGTTATTCAAGAGATTGATCGTATAACAGCGGAAGAGGAGAAAATTCTGTTCGAAGTCAGTCATTTGGAAAAGGAGAGACTTAACTGGGCAGAATTTTTTGCCAAAGAGACCGGTAAGAAAGCCGAAGAGATTACCCTCACGGATCTGGAACAGAGTTTTCCGATTCTGGCTGAGGTGCACCGTGAATTAGAAACAGTAATAGCTGAATTACGGCAACTGCACGAAACAAACACCAGGCTGCTTGAGAATGCCGTAAAACTGGTTAATTTTACAGTGCAAGCCATTACCAACGAAAGACAGATCACTTACGCCAAACCTACAGATAAAGATAAAGAGGGTAAAACTCAGAAGGCTTTAAATTTGTTTGATAAAACTATTTGAGTTTCGAAAAGTATTTCGATTTTGACAAAAAGGCAGTTAAAGCAAAAAAGCATTTAACCAGCTGAATTATTGGGGAGAAAAGCTATGATGTATTCAAGTTTTTTCGGCTTGGAACTTGCCGTTCGGGCTTTGAACGCTCAACAAAGCGCCCTTAGCGTATCCGGACATAATATTTCGAATGCCAGTACTGAAGGCTATTCGCGCCAAGTGGCCAATATCAGAACCGCTATACCGTTGACTCTGCTTGGTTCGGGGAAAGAATTGACCTTGGGTACGGGCTCTATCCTGGATTCCGTTACGCGAGCCAGAGATTCCTTTATCGATCGGCAATTCCGGCTGGAAACTTCCAAGTACGAATATTGGGCAGGAAAACAGAGCATCTTGAGTACGATTGAGGGCATGATGAACGAGCCTTCGCAGTATGCTCTAAGCAATGATTTGAGCAATTTTTGGAACGCCTGGAGCGTGCTGGCCAATAACCCGCAAAATACCGGAGCCCGTTCCGCTTTGCTGGAGCAAACCCTGACTCTGGTGGACACCTTTCATCACCTGAACCAGCAAATCACCGATATACAGCAGGATTTGGACAGCAGCGTCAGCGCCATGGTAAACGAAATAAATACCATAGCCAAACAACTTCGCGAGCTAAATATTCAAATTAAAAATGCCGAAGTGGCCAGAAACAATCCCAATGATTTGCGCGACCAGAGAGATGCGTTGGTAGACCAACTGGCCAAACTGGTTCCGGTTCGGGTAATTGAAACCCAGGATCCGGCTTTTACGGACAGAACGGTTGGTATCTATAAAGTAATTATAGGTAATCCGAACGATCCCAAGAATGTGCTGGTTGACGATCAGCATGTTCGAACTTTGACTACCGTTGCTTATAACGGCTATCAGCAAGCGGTTTGGTCCGATATTGATTCGTCTGTTACCAACGTCGGGTTGCCGATAAACGGTCCGATCACCATTAATGACGGTGACCAGATCAGAATTAATGTGGACGGGATAAGCTACACTATTGATCTTTCAAGTCTTAAAGGGACTTACGACGCTACCGGTACTTTTGGACTTACGTTCGTTGACCTCGCAAATAGTTTACGGACAGTCATTAATAACGCTATTAATGCCAATTCCGGACCTGCCGAGGTGGAAGTAACATTTACCGGAACCAATTTTGTAATTTCTTCCGGCTTGTTCGGACCAGATTCCCGGATTGCGTTCGAAGAAATAAGCGGCAGTTTCGGCCGGACTTTTAACGTGGCGACTGGGCTTACGCCCAAAACTGGTAATACCGGGACCGCTACAGTTACTGTGCTCGGTGGAGTCTATAACGGCAATGGCAATACACTTAAGGCCACCTATATCGCTGCGACCAAGGCGGCAATAACCGGCAATATCCTGAACGGCACCGTTGATTTTACCGGCAGCACAATTGCTCTTAAACTGGATGGCGGCGATACTGTCACTTTGGACCTTGGGACCTTGGAAAACAGTGCAACCGGAGACGCTTCGTACGATTTGAGCGATCCGGCGCAACGGGAAGAATTTATCGGTGCTTTGCAGGCTTTAATAGACAGTGAACCGACATTAAAGGATAACCTTAAAGTAAGGTTGACCTCGGATAACAGGATAGAGTTGATTAACGAATCTCCTAATGCCGGAACTTCTTCTGTTTTGGAAGTTGAGGTGACGGGGTCTGCAGGTAAACTTGGTCTTAACGGCTCAGCCAGAGGTACGGACTCTTACTGGCAGATTACCGATAACGGTATTCCGCCTAAATCGGCCGTTATAAACGGTGATACCGGAACTGTAGAAGTAGCCGGGCTGACGATCGAAATAACTGATGCCCTGGATTTAGCCGACAACGATTCCTTTACCTTGGATTTGACCATTAAAAACCGCATGGCCGACTTAGGATTTACCACTGCGGTAGTAAGCAATACGGTGGATTTGGGTGTTGAGGAAGGCAAACTCGCAGCCAGCCTGGAGATGCGGGATTCATACCTGGAAGAGTTTCGCGCCAAAATCAACACTTTGGTTAAAGGTATTGCGGATGCCGTCAATGCGCTGCACTACAGCGGACAAGGCTTGCAACTGGAAACTGCCGGCCTAGCGTTCTTTACCTCGACTGACGGTATGCCCATTACTGCAGCCAATATTACCGTAAACCCGTTGTTACTGAATGACCCTTCGCGTATTGCAACCGGCTTGAGGAATGACCCGGTGGAAAGAGGCGACAGTACCATAGCGCTGGCCATAGCTTCTTTGGCCAATGACTGGACCAGATTGCAGGATTTGATCAACCAGGATGTCTTTGGTCCGGGCGGCGCTCCTCCGGTTCAAGCTTCCTCTTTTGCCGATTATTACGGCTCCCTGATAACCGATCTTGGAGTAAACTCCCAGCAGGCAATCCGAATGAGCGAAGGGCAAGCGGTATTAGTCAATCAGATGTACATTCTGCGCGAGAATGTCTCCGGCGTTTCTCTCGACGAAGAAATGGCCAACTTAATCAAATACCAAAAAAGTTACATGTCAGCAGCCCGTTTAGTAACAATGCTGGACAGTATGCTGGAGAATGTTTTGAATATGGGTATAACCAGATAAATTTTGACGGGTGAGGAATAATGCGTATAACCACTAATTTAATGTCTCATAATCTACTTAGAAGCCTTGAACAGGCCAACAGCAGGATGACCCTGCTCCAAACGCAGCTTTCTACCGGACGCTCGCTTACTAAACCCTCCGACGATCCGGTTGCTACGGAAACGGCTTTGCGAATGAACAATACCATAGCTTCGATGGAGCAGTGGAAGAAAAATGCGAGTGAAGCCTTGTCTTATTTGGAATCCACTGAAAGCATCCTGAGCAATATGACCGCTATGCTGCAGCGGATCCGCGAACTAACGGTTCAAGGAGCCACCGGATCCCTTTCGAACAATGACCGAATGCAAATAGCTCAGGAAATTGATCAACTGACTATGCAATTTCAGGTATTGGCCAACAGCCAGGTGAATACAAAATATATCTTTGCCGGTACCAAAATAGATGCTCCGCCGGTTGAAGCCTATACCGGCACCGGAACCCCGCCGGCTATTACCAAATGGGCGGGAAACGATAAAGTCTTGGAAATCGAAGTCGGCCCCAATGTGACCATGCCGATTGCCATAAACGGACAACAGCTTTTTGGGATTACTTTTAACAGCGACGGGTCGGCCAATTCTTCCTTTTTCAATATGCTGCACGAGTTGAGTACTGCTTTGCGCAATAGCGACCATGAGGCAATCAATGCCTCTTTGGATAAAATTGACATAGAGATAGACAACTTTCTGGAATTACGCTCGCAGCTTGGAGCGCGAACCAATCGAATGAGGACAATTTATGACCAGTTGGATAACAGTATTATCAACCTGAAACAGACCCTTTCCCAAATTCAGGACGTGGATATGGCCGCTGCAATAATGGAATTCAATTCGGTTCAAAATACCTTCAGGGCCGCACTTTCAGTAGGAGCGCAGATTATTCAGCCTTCCCTGGTTGATTTTATAAGATAGAATCTAAGTTAGATTCTTTTATCTTTGACAGATTCTTTTATTTTTTAATAAGCACAGAACTTTTCCTTTAAGGATTGCCGCTTATTAAAAATTGACGGAGTCGCGGATATTATGATTGATTTAATAATTAGTCAACAATTTGGCCGTTTGGGGCTGGAGATTCGAGACGCCACCTATGACCTGAATATAGTTAAGCCTGAACTCGAAATCCGCCAAAAACCCGCCGAATTGCATGTTCGGCGCACCGCCCCGGATATTGTGGTTGACTATACGCCTCTGCTTGAATCTTTGGGCTACGGCGATATTGAGTTTATCACCGAAAGATTTGTTCAGCAGGCTAAAGAAGCATATTTGCAAGGCATTGCTAAAACTGTTGCCCTAGGGCGAGAACTTGCTGCGATCGAGCATAAAACTTCAATTGGCGATATAGTGTTTAAACACACCGCTCCGACGGAAAAAGAACTTACCCTTCAGCCCCTTGCTTCGCTGAAGGTCCACTTTTTTCCGAGCACATTGCAGATTGCTGTCGAATTGGGCGGAGTAGAATTTGAGGCCGAATATGGAAAGGTAACGGTGGAGAACTTCGTGTTTCCGGCTGTGCGAGCTTATCTGGAGCAAAAGCCGGAACTAAGGATTAAAGCGGTCGGCCAGATCTTTGATCAGAAAAAATAAAAGGCTACATAATGGGCAAGGAGTGTAAATAAATGGACACGGTCAAGAAAAAGGAAACTTTAATCGAGTTTCCGAGGGGTATTCCGGGCTTTGAAGAATATAAGACCTTTAAACTTATAGAAGACGAAGAAGATCCTTTTTTGGCTAATTTATTGGCTGTTGAGAACGGGCAGGCCGGCTTTGTCCTTTTTCGCATTCAACTGTTCCTTGAAGACTATCTGCCCCAGATCGAACTTGCCGATGAAGAAGCAAGGCTATTGGAGATCACGCAAACCGATACCCCGGAAGTTTGGACCATACTTACCCTGTGTCACAGCGATTTCACCAAAACTACGGCCAATTTACGGGCACCGGTAATAATAAACCGCCGGGCGCGCAAAGGCGCTCAGTTTGTGCTAAATGACGACAGTTATTCGGCAAGATATCCTCTGTTCGCCGATTTGGCGGCCCCTTGTAATCACGGAACGGAAAGACGGCAGGAAAGGGGCTGAAATTTATGTTGGTTTTAGCCAGGAAGATTGATGAAAAAATAAAGATCGGCGATGATATTGAAATTACAATTGTGGATATCACAGGGGATACGGTGCGCATAGGGATTGAAGCTCCGCGCACTGTGCGTATTCTACGGCATGAAGTCTACGAAGAAATTGTGAAGCAGAACATGGAAGCTTCCAAGCAGACCGAGATTCCGCAGGAGCTTCAGAAGATCCTGAGCAATAAAAAGCCGTGGCCAAGATGAAATAAGTAAAAATAAATAAACGGATAACCTGAGCTGTTGCCCAATTAAACTTAGTAGTAGGTGCAACGGCTCATTTTGTTTCAATTTTTAATTTCTTGCTTAATAAAACTTAGCTAAAAATAAAAGAAATTAGCCGAAAAAAGAAGAAAAGAAGAAATATTTTCAAGTATTCTGCTTTTTTTGGAATTAAAATATATACGGACTGTTACGATATTTCAGGTAAACGGAATCCTTTGTACCGGCCAAAGGATTCTAAAATAAATTAAGTTTCACACGGATGTGAAACAAAAAAATTCATGGAGGGATTTTCATGATCGTTAACACCAACATTTCGAGCTTAAATGCTCAACGCAACCTGTATGGCACCCAAAACGCCATGCAAAAATCCTTGGAGAAACTCTCCTCGGGTTACAGAATCAATAAAGCTGCCGACGATGCAGCAGGTCTGGCCATTAGCGAAAAAATGACCAGCCAGATCAACGGCTTAAACCAGGCGATCCGCAATGCCCAAAGCGCCATTTCTCTGATTCAGACCGCTGAAGGAGCTCTAAACGAATCCCACAGCATTCTGCAAAGAATGAGACAACTGGCTGTTCAGGCTGCTTCCGATACCAATACAGCGGACGACCGTTTAAAACTACAAGCGGAAGTAGACCAATTAGCCAAAGAACTATCCAGGATTTCTAATACTACTGAGTTTAATACCCAGAATTTATTGGCAGGTAACCTCAGAGATACATTCCATATCGGAGCGAATGCTAACCAGAATGTTTACCTCGAAATAAAAGCTATGGACGCCTTCAGCCTTGGAGTTGCGGGGATGGCCTTGAACGTTTCCGGAGTTACAGCCGGGATGAAAGGTGCTAGCTTCAAAGGTGACAAAGGAATAGCAATTGTAGACCAGAATGTATTAACTGTTACTGTTACAGGTGTAACAGGCGCAGCTAAAGGAACTGTCACCGTTGGCGGACTGACCATTTCAACAGTTAACAATACGGACGCTCTAAATAATATCACAATAAAATTTGTTGATGGTGGCGATGGCGCAGCTGTATCAGCTAGCTATGATAAGGATCTTAAAATAATTACTGTAACCGGTGACTTTAATGATACCGACACTAATGGAGAATTTTCAGATATTGGTAATATCGAAGACGCCATCAATGCTGCTTTAGCCGGAAAAGGGATTACTGAAAGAATTACAGTTACAGGTGCAGCAAGCGATGCTACAGCTGGCGAAGATGGCACAATCGTTGGCGGATCCCATGGTACTGCTACGATAAGCGTTATTGGCTCTGAAGATGGAGCTTCTGCAGAAACAGTAGATGTTGCTGCAAATGCGACATCAGTATTACTTGAGGGTGCAAGATATGGCGGGATTCTGCTTGATTTAAGTGATGGGATAGACCTTACAACTTCATCAACCATGAAGATCACAATCATAGGTTCAAATAAAGCCACTTTCAACGATGACGGCACTATAGCTAAAGAAGCTGTTGCTGCAGCCGGTATCAATATTTCTAGTGCGGCCGATGCCAATAAAGCTATAACTATTATCGATAATGCTATCAAAATGGTTTCTGAGCAGCGCTCCGATTTAGGTGCAATGCAGAGTCGTCTCGAGCACACTATTAATAACCTGCAAGCAGCATCTGAAAACTTGACTTCTGCTCGTTCGACCATCAAAGACGTAGATATGGCTGCAGAAATGTCCG
>ENA-UPSB01002494-UPSB01002494.1-bioreactor-metagenome-genome-assembly--contig:-NODE-2494-length-17066-cov-5.082594_pt1 | contig 17066 bp, 12 predicted proteins | sample MGYA00238182_ERZ773286 | MGnify/ENA primary metagenome ERZ773286 (study PRJEB29026, sample SAMN07631240) | bioreactor metagenome | isolation source: Switchgrass digestor | place: USA: Dartmouth... | reverse complement strand
CCTGGTGCAGCACCACCATGCCCGGGGGGAACACCGGCGGGTGGTCGAGCTGGTGGCGCCTTTGGATGAGAGGGGCGAGCTGCCCGCGGACATGCCGGGGTTGCTGCTCCGGTACCTGAGCAGCAGCCTGATGTGCGGCCGGCCGCGCCGCCCGCACTGGCGCACGCTGATCCTGGAGCGGGTGCGCGCCCTGCTGGACGAGAGAGGGCGCCCGGGTGCGCCGCTCGGCACGAGGCTCGAGCTGCGCAACGAGCTCGTGCACCTGGGGCGCCTCTACTGCCGGCTGGAGGTCGAGTTCGGCAACCACCGGGAGGCGCTGTATGGCATCACCGTCGAGGAGCGGCTCATCCGCGCCATCCGGCTCGCGGGCAGCCGGCTCATCGCCCGGCTGTGGCCCCCGGCGTTCGACATCCGCCCCGGCGAATCCACCGCTCCCGCGGCGGACGGCCCAGTGGCCGGTGCGGTGGTGTCAGGCCGGAGCCCCTTGCGCTGGGTCGCCTCCAACCCGGTGACCACCGTCCTCCTTGGCACCCTCGCCTACATCTGCGGGACCGTGCTGTGGCCGACCCTGCCGCCGTACCCCGCCGTGTTGATGTTCATCTGGCTCGCCGTCGTGCTGACCATCCTGTTCGTCCAGAGCCTCCTGCCCTGACATCGTCGTCGTGCGGGTCATCCCTGTCGTCCTGAGCCTTCTGCCGTGACATCGCTGTCGCGCTGGCCGTCCTGTTCGTCGTGGGACTCCTGCCCCGGCGTCTGAGGGGGTGTTCGCCGTGTCCCTGCCGTGCCAGATCACCGGACCGCCATCCGCTCCGACCATTCTCTTCCTGCACGGCGGCGGCGTGAGCGGGTGGATGTGGGAGCCCGTCGTCCGCCGCCTGAGCAACCGCTACCGCTGCATCGTGCCCGACCTGCCCGGCCACGGACGGCTGGCCCATGGGTGCTTCTCGTTTGCGGACGCCGTTGCGGGCGCCGCCGAACTCGTTCGCACCGAGGCGGCGGGCGGTCCGGTGCACGTCGTCGGCCTGTCGCTGGGCGGGCAGACCGCCCTGCACCTGATCGCCGCCTACCCGCACCTGGTGAACCGGGCCGTCGTGTCGGGGACCCTCACCCGTTCCCTTCCGGGCATCGGGCCGTACCGGGCCCTGATCCGGCTGACGTTCCCGCTGGCCCGCCTGGAGTGGATGATCCGCCTGAACGCCCGGCAACTCGGCATTCCGCCTGCCTATCAGGCCCAGTTCCGTTCCGACACCCTGCAGAGTACGGCCGCCGGCCTGGAGGCCGTGATCGCAGAGAACATGTCCTTCCGCCTGCCGGAGGCCCTGGCCACCTCGCCGGTCCCGCTGCTGGCCCTGGTGGGCGGGCCGGAACTCGGCCTGCTGCGCGCCTGCGCCCGCGACCTGGCCCGTGCGATGCCCAACGCCAGGGCATACCTGGTGCCCGGCGCCGGGCACACCTGGTGCCTGCACGATCCCGATCTCTTCGCCCGTGTGGTAGCGGCGCACGCCGCGGACGAACCGCTGCCTCAGGAACTCGTACAACTCTAGCGATGAGGCAGACACTGTTCCGTGAACGGCCCCTCGGAAAACGTCGAACCAAGGAGGGCACCCCGATGCTTGCGGAGTTCAAGAAGTTCGCACTAAAGGGCAACGTGCTGGATCTGGCCGTAGGCGTGGTGATCGGCGCGGCGTTCAACCAGATCGTCAACTCGCTGGTGAACGACGTCATCATGCCGCCCCTGGGATTCATCGTCGGGAAAGTGGACTTCTCGAACCTGTACCTCAACCTTGGCCGCACGCCGTACGCCTCGCTGGCGGAGGCGAGGGAGGCCGGCGCTCCGGTCATCGCCTACGGTCTGTTCCTCAACCACGTCATCAACTTCCTCATCGTGGCCTTCGCCGTCTTCCTGCTGGTCCGCCAGGTCAACCGCTGGCGGCCCGCGCCTCCGCCGGAGCCGCCGAAGACGAAGGAGTGCCCCTACTGCCTCTCCGCCGTCCCGGTCGGGGCGGTGAAGTGCGCCCACTGCACGTCGGATCTGCCGGCGGAGGGGTAAGGCGACGCCCGTGGCCAGACAAGACAACGCCCTCCGCCCCCGAAACGGGGCGGAGGGCTGATTCTGTGCCAGATACGGTCTGCCTGCGGCCTCCGTGCAATATGGGCCTACGGTTCGATCTTCGTCCCCAGCACCTTCAGGAACTGGGCGATCCAGGCCGGGTGCGCCGGCCAGGCCGGGGCGGTCACCAGGTTGCCGTCGGTGTGGGCCTGGTCGACCTCCAGGTTCACGTACTCCCCGCCGGCGAGGCCCACCTCGGGGGCACAGGCGTAGTAGGCGGAGCAGGACTTGCCCTTAAGGACGCCGGCCGGCGCAAGCAGCTGGGCACCGTGGCAGATGGCCGCGATGGGCTTGTTCGCCTCGCCGAAGTGGCGCACGATGTCGATCACCCGCTGGTTGAGCCGCAGGTACTCCGGCGCCCGGCCGCCAGGGATCACCAGGGCGTCGTAGTCCTCGGGCTTCACCTCATCAAAGTCGGCATTCACGGCGAAGTTGTGGCCGGGCTTCTCGCTGTAGGTCTGGTCGCCTTCGAAGTCGTGGATGGCCGTGCGGACTTTCTCGCCGGGCTTCTTGCCGGGGCAGACGGCATGCACGGTGTGGCCCACCGCCTGCAGGGCCTGGAACGGAACCATCACCTCGTAATCCTCGACGAAGTCGCCAACGAGCATGAGGATCTTCTTCGCGCTCATCTCATCGACCCCTTTCACGAGTGATCCTCGGCACCGGTAGACATTTCGCCGCCGGGGTGGCAGCCCCCTGCCAAGTTTTCGTTAAACTCCTTCAACAGCTGTGCAGCCAGCCCCCCCAAGTCGGGCGCATGACCGGGTCGCCGGAGGCGGGCGCCGGGCCCGCGTCCCCCCTGCCGCAGGTCCGGGGCAACGAGGGCGGAAGCTCTCCCGAAAACGGCGGGACGGCGCATGTTGATGCGCCGTCCTTGCACAATCTTTGCACTTCACGGATACAGTCGGGCCGAAAACGGGCGTTGATACAGTACAGTCGAGACACAACCGCCCGGGGGCGACCCACGAGTGTGACACAGTCGTGGCCCGCGGGGAGCGTACCAGCGCCACTGTGTCAGACGCAGCGGGCCACCGGGCTACCGCTCGCCGGGGATCGTGCAGTGGTAGTCCTCCGGCCGGACCCGCTCGACCGCGGCGCCCTGCTTGCGGATCACGATGCGCCACTGGGCCGGGCCGGTCTTCGTGAACGTCTCGATGGTGTGCCCGGCCTCTGCGGCCCACCGGGGCAGCGACTCGGTGGCCTGGGTGCAGTCGAAGTCGATCACCAGCCGGCCGCCGGGCTCCACCTGGTTGATCTTCTGCTTGGCCATCACCAGCGGATAGGGGCAGGGCTCCCCGAGCACATCCAGGTGCAGTTCCTTCGCCATCGCTCATCCTCCTCCCTCAGTCGCCGTGTGCGAGGCCCGGAGCCGCCGCCTGCCGGGACTCGGCCAGGCGGGCAGGCAGGACCAGGAACAGGTACGCCCCGAGCCACGTGCCCAGGATGGTGAACAGCGTCGCGGTCCAGCCATTCAGCGAGAACTGGGAGACGGCCACCAGCCCGTTGCCGATGTTGCAGCCCCGGGCCAGCGTGGCGCCGAAGCCCATGCCGAGGCCTCCCACGATGTGCTGCAGCAGCCGGGCCGGTCCGGGCGCCCGCAGCCGGAACTCGCCGGCCGCCTTGGCGGCGATGAAGCTGCCCACCGGAATCCCGAGCACCAGGAAGGTGTTCCAGTCCAGGGCCGAGACGTCGCCCGACGCCACGAGGAACCGCAGCAGGCCGGCCGTGGCGCCGGTGATGCCCAGGCCGGCCATCCGGCCCGTGCTGATCGACGTCAGCCAGGCGATGATCGCCACCAGGCCGACGGCGACCCCGGTCGCCTGCCAGGACCATCCCCGCCCGAAGACCGCCCGCCACACCGGCGACCGGCGCTCGTCCACCGGCGGCTGCCAGGCCGGGGCGGGAGCCCGCCGGGAGCGCACGAGGAAGATGAGGGAGACCGCCCAGAGCGCCGCCACCAGGACCCACGGGCTCACGCCGAGGGCGCCGTACAGGCTGCTTTCGCCGTTCAGGGTCGCCGTGGGCCCCTGGATCTGCTTGGTCAGCGGAGCCAGGGCACCGGTGCCCCGGGAGGCCAGGGCGCCGATGCCGTAGAAGACGGCGGCGACCACCGACCCCACCAGCCCCTCGCCGATGCGGTAATAAGTACCCGAAGCGCAGCCGCCCGCCAGGATCAGCGAGAGGCCGAAGATCAGCCCGCCGACGGAGGCGGCCAGCCACTGGAACGGGTCAGAACCGAACCGGATGATTCCCGCCGCATGAAGGGCAAAGATGCCCGTGGACTGGATGGCCAGGGAAAGCACGTAAGCCTTGAACAGGGTGGCGTCACGGGTGAGATACAGGTCCCGGAACCCGCTGGTCATGCAGAACCGCCCACGCTGAAGCACGAAGCCGAACAGAACCCCCGTCAGTCCCCCTGCCAGGATAACCCCAATCACCGCAAACCCTCCCCAAATTCCGAGTGTACCGATCAGATTTATACAGTTTTTGTTGGAGTTGATTGTAGGGCCTGCCAGGAAATCTGTCAATAGTGGACTTTCCGTCGTACGCCCCGGAATCCGACATCAGGAGGTAGCCACGTCACGGATCTGGGTGCAGGAATACGTAGGCCGGGGGCGGCTTATCACTCGCACGACGGACACGCAGCGGCACGAGTCTCCGCTTCACGTCTCCGGAACCCGCCTGCCCGCCCGCAACGCACGAGCTTGAAGAACCCCTGCCGGATCCGCCGGCAGGGGTTCTTCAAGCTCGTGTTCAGTTCGGGTTGGTCTCCTTCACGACGCGGCCCGAATCCTCGGTCTGCGCCGGCTCGTCGCCGAAGAGCTTCGCCAGCTTCTCCTCCGCCCGCCGCCGGGCCATGGAGGCGTTCAGGCTGCGGAGCCGGCTGTCCAGGGAGTTCTGGCCCAGTTCGGCGATGGCCTCCTCCTTGGCCAGCTTGGTCTGGATGATCTCCTCCGCCTGCTTCAGCTGCTCGTTGATCTTGCCGGCGCCGGAGTCGGTCGCGTAGGCCGACCGGAGGGCGTTCATCTCCTTCTTCAGGTCAGCGAGGTCCGACTGCACCTTCAGCTGCCGGATCTGGCTCATCTTCTGCTCGACCTCCGCCTGGAAGTTGGCGAACTCTTCGCGGGCGCGGTCGGCCTCGGCCTTGATGGAGTTGTACGCCTCCAGGGCGGTGTTGTAGGCCGCCTCCAGGTGCTCTTCCTGGATGAGCAGATGCAGGGCCAGCTCACGGTCGTTCTGCTGCCTGGCGGCCTGGATCTTCTGGCGGATCTCCTCCAGCTCCTTCTCGGCGGACTGGAGCTTGGAGGCGGCGATCTTCTCACGGGTGATGATGTTGGCGGTCGTCGTCTGGTAGCGGATCTTGGCGGCGTTCAGCTGGTTCTTCAGGTCTTCAAGCATCGCATGCGGATTCTTCTCCTCCAGGCCACCGATGAAGAGCGAGAAGAAGCCGCGAATCAAACGGCCCAGACGTGCGAAGAAGCCCATCTACCTCATCCTCCTTCTGTTCAGTAGAGTCCTTCAAACCTAGCGAAGGTTCATCAGCTTGTAACGTTGCACCCGTTCCTCCAGGGCCTTCCGATCGTCCAACAGGCTCCGGAACTCCGGAGGGAGCACATCCTTGTCGTCGCATTCCAGGATCGCGAGGTCGCTCATGAACTCCACCTGCGCCGTGGAGGGGCGGATCCGCTCAAGAGCGGCTTCCACGTCCTCCTGCACGATCTCGCTGCGCCCGGCGTCCTCGGCCAGCTCCCAGGCCTTCAGCACCACCGACTCCAGTTCGGCACCGGTGTAGCCTTCGGTCCGGTGCGCCGCCACCTCCCAGTCGGGGGTACCCGGCATCCCGTAGCGCTTCTGCACGGCTTGCAGGATCGCCACCCGTTCGGCCCAGCCCGGCATGAGGAAGGGAATCTTCCGGTCGAAGCGGCCGGGCCGCTTCAGCGCCGGGTCCATCAGGTCCGGGCGGTTGGTCGCCGCCACGAAGACGATGCGGCCGCGGTTGTGCGGGTTCGACATGAAGTCCAGCATGCGGGCGAAGAGCCGCTGCTGCACCCCCGAATCACCGTTGCTGCCCCGCTGCAGCAGCTGGTCGATCTCGTCGATGAGCACCAGGCACGGCGCCAGCGACTCGATGCCGAGCAGCGCCTTCTCCAGGTTCTGCTCCGAGAGGCCCACGTACGGGCCGAGGATCTTGCCGAAGTTGAGCTTGACGCCGTTCACCCCGGCCTCGGCCACCAGGGCGTAGAAGAAGGCTGACTTGCCGGTGCCCGAGGGTCCGGTGAGCAGCACGCCCAACGGAACCCGGCGGTAGTTGCCCGTGCGCAGGGGCACGATGATGTTCTTGGCGGCGAACAGCTTCGCCTCGACCAGCCCGCCCAGGGCGGTGAAGTCGAAGCGGGGCTCGACGATCTCCAGCACGTCGCCGAACTCGGCCCGGATCAGCGACTCCTTGCGGTCCCGGGCGAACTCCAGGGTGATGGGCTGGCCGGTGGCCTCGGCGCGCAGGCCGATGTCCTCGATGAGGATCCGGGAGAGCCCGGCGGTGGCGTTGGCCAGCTGGTGCGTATCGACGGCCACGTTCAGCTGCCGCTTCTCCACCATTTCCTCGATGTAATTCAGGCGCTCCTCCAGGTCGGGCAGCGGCACCATGATCTGCTCGATCTTGGTGGAAGCCAGGCGCAGGTGCGGATGCAGTTCGACCAGCGACCCGGCCAGCATGACCACCGGGCTGCCCATCCGGTTGAGCCGGACGTCGCCCGCCCACTTCTTCACGAAGGTCAGCGCTCTGAGCTCCTCCTGGTCCATGTGGGCCAGTTCCTCGGCCGGCAGAACGGTCTCCGCATTCTCGATGAGCACCGCCGCAGGTTCGCTGTAGATGAGCTTGTCGAGCAGGGCGAACGCCTGGCCCGGGGCAACCGGCAGCTTGATCTCATCCTCGGGACGCACCCGCTCGCCCGTCAGGATGCGGATGAACTCTTCCCGCATCCCCGGCCGGGCGAACGTAATGCCCTCGGCCCGGTTGTAGATGGCCACCACCCGGCGGGGCTTTCCCTTGGGGGCGTAGGCGGGGTTCTCCAGGAAGTCCTGGATCACCACGTCGCGCACCCGCCGGTTGTCCGGACCGGCGTAGTCGTTCACGTTGAAGTGCAGCACGAACAGGTTGGCGATGGAGCTTCTGTACTTGAATGTCAGGTCCTCCAACCACGCCGGGCGCATCCGCCTGCCTCCCTACTTCCATCGGCCGTCTCGCTTCGAAAGACTCGGTCACACCGCAGAAAGGTTCGCCACAGGGACTTCCGGCCTCACGGCTGCGGCGGGACAGACCGGGGACGCCAGGTCCGCCGGGCCGCCACGCTCGCGGCAACGGCGCTCACCACCGCCGCCACGATCCCCTGGCCGAGGCCGATGAGCGGCGGGCCGTATCCCTGGTCGCTGAGGGCGGGGATCGACATCAGCAGGCCCATCGCGAACCACACGTCCAGGGCGCCGCCCAGCACCAGGCCGGCGAGGGTGCCCACGCCGACCGCCCAGCCGCGTCCGGGCAGGCGCCCGGCCAGCCGGCCGATCCCGACGCCGATGACCGCCGCCAGCGCCAGCACCACGGCAAACCCCAGCCAGTAGTACGGCGCCGGGCTCGGACCCAGGAAGAGGCCCGACCGGTTCATCACGGCGAAGGCCAGGTTCTCGTCGGGCAGGCCGGGGTACTCGGCGACGTACTCGCCGCCCTCCTGCCGGAAGTCCAGGTTGCCGGCGAAGTAGTAGCGGCTGCCCGCCGGTGCCGCGACCCGGATCTTCAGGGGGCCGAAGGAGGCCCACCCCCGGGCCGGCAGGAGCAGGTAGTGGTACTGGAACACCCGGTACGCCCAGCGGGTCCGGTCCCAGGCGGCGCGGTGGTCGTAGGTGACGACCAGCTCCCCCTCCGCATCCGCGGGCAGGTCCAGCGTGAAGAGGTAGTAACGGAGCACCGGCTCGTGCCAGACCTGGTCCTGGTACGGCTCGCCGGTGACGGGGTCCAGCCACACGTCCACGGTGGTCCAGGCCTCGGCCATCTCCGCCAGCTCGTCCGCCGCGAACTGCCCCCACTCCATCCGCACCGAGACCGGCTCGCCCTGCCAGGAGGCCGTCAGCTCCGCCTGGTCGCCGGTGTCCTGCACCACGAAGACGAAGGGCTGATCGTCCAGCGCCGGCCCCCGGTTCGCCAGGGTGTACCGGGCCGTGACGGTGGCGTGGCTGAGGTCCTGGCTCAGGTCGAAGCGGAGCGCCTCGCCGAGCACGTGCACCTGGTCGCTCTTCCCCGGCAGCAGGGGGCCGCCGGTGTCCCCCTCCATCCGGGGCGGTCCGGCGTTGGCCAGCGCCGCGGCCGGAACCAGGCACAGCAAGAGTGCAGCAAGAAGCCGGACGATCGGGTGCCGACATCCTGTTTGACGCATTCTTCGCGGCGCCCCCTTCAACTTCTTAACCCTATCCCGCGATATTTATAAGGTCGCCGGTCAGATCAGCTCACAAGAATAAACCCGAACTGCTCGCCCAGCCGCTCCTTCACAGCCTGCCGGAGCGCCCGGTGCTCGGGGCGCAGGAGCTGGGGATCCTCCTCCACCAGCTTCGCCGCCTCGGCCCGCGCCCGCTCCAGGATGGCCAGGTCGACGATGGGGTTGGCCACCTTCAGGTCGGGCATGCCGTGCTGCCGGGTGCCGAAGAACTCGCCCGGCCCCCTGAGCTCCAGATCCTTCTCGGCAAGGGCGAAGCCGTCGCTGTACTTCTGCATGATCATGAGCCGCTCCCGGGCCTCGGCGGTCTTCGGATCGGCGATGAGCACGCAGTAGGACTGGTGGCTCCCCCGGCCCACCCGGCCCCGGAGCTGGTGCAGCTGGGCCAGGCCGAAGCGGTCGGCGCCCTCGATGATCATCATCGTGGCGTTGGGCACGTCCACGCCGACCTCGATGACGGTGGTGGTCACCAGCACCTGGATCTCCCCGGCGCGGAAGGCCTCCATCACCGCCTCCTTCTCCGCCGGCCGCATGCGGCCGTGCAGCAGGCCGAGCCGTACGTCCGGATACTGCTCCCGAAGCCGCTCGTACCACTCGGTGGCCGCCTGCGCCTGGAGCTTGTCCGACTCCTCGACGAGGGGGCAGACCACGTACCCCTGCCGGCCCGCCGGCACCTCGGTGCGCATCAGGTGGTCGTAGACCTGGCGGCGGGCCGCCTCCGGCCGCCAGTAGGTCCCCACCGGCCGCCGGCCGGGGGGTAGCTCATCGATGACCGAGACGTCCAGGTCGCCGTAGAGGGTAAGCGCCAGCGTCCGGGGAATCGGCGTGGCGGTCATGACCAGCGTGTCGGGCATGACGTCGCCCTTCTGCTGCAGCCGGGCCCGCTGGCGCACGCCGAAGCGGTGCTGCTCGTCGGTGATGACCAGACTCAGGTCCTTGAAGACCACCCGGTCTTCGATGAGGGCGTGGGTCCCGACGGCGATGTGCGCCGTGCCCATCTGCAGCAGCCCCAGGTTGGCCTCCCGCTCCTTCTTGGTGAGGCTGCCGGTCACCAGCACGACCTCCACCCCGAGCGGGCCGAAGATCCGGCGCAGGTTCAGGTAGTGCTGCTCCGCCAGGATCTCGGTGGGCGCCATCATGACACCCTGGTGGCCCGAGTCCACCGCCTTCGCCAGGGCGGCGACGGCGACCATGGTCTTGCCGGAGCCCACGTCGCCCTGAATGAGCCGGTTCATCGGCCGGGGCGACTCCATGTCGGCCGCCACCTGGCGGATCACCCGCTCCTGCGCGGCCGTGAGCCGGAACGGCAGGCTCGCCCGCAGCCTGCGGCTCACCTCGCCGTCGGGCCCGTGGGCGATGCCCGCCTGCTCCACGACGGTCTGCCGCCGCACGAGGGACAGGCCGACCTGAAGCACAAACAGTTCCTCGAAGGCGAGGGTGGTGCGGGCCCGCTCCTTCTGGGCCTCGGAGTCGGGGAAGTGGATCGCCCGCCAGGCCTCGGCCATGGGCATGAGTCCTTGCCGCCGGCGGATGGCCTCGGGCAGGGTGTCGGGCATCAGGTGCGCGGCGGACTGGAGGGCGACGTGCACCGCCCGCCGCACGTCCCGGGGGTTGAGCGAGCCGGTCAGCGGGTAGACCGGAACGATGCGGCCGGCGTGCAGCGGGTCGGACGCCGAGTCCTCGTCGATGATCTCCCACTCGGGGTTGGTGATCTGAATCTGCGCCCCCCGCCGCTCGACCGTGCCGGCGAAGACGACCTTCGTGCCCACGGGGAAGCGCTTGGCCTGCCAGGGCTGGTTGAACCAGACCCCGGCGGCGGTGCCGGATCCGTCAGAGATGATGACCTTGGTCAGTTGCAGGCGTCCCCGCACCTTCTGGTCCGTCACCATGACGACCGTGCCCATCAGCGACTCCAGCTGCCCCGCCTGGGCCTGGGCGATGTGCTTGAACTGGGAGTAATCCCGGTACGCCCGGGGAACCCGCTCGATGAGGTCGCGCACGGTGGCGATCCCCTGCTTGGCCAGGTCCCTGGCGCGGGCCGGCCCGATGCCCTTCAGGTACTGCACCGGCATGTTCAGGGGGTCGCCGTAATACGTTTTCGCCTTGCTCCTGGAATCGCTGCCGTTGGTGGGCGTCACCCGACTCACCTCACGGAGACCTGTTCGCTGTCGGGGCGAACGAATCCTGTAACGGGTTGCGGCGCGACTTCACCGGGGGCGCGACGGGCGCCGACCGGAAACCTGCCCGGTCTGCGGATCCTCAGGTTCGTTCCACAAACCTGCCGAAGACACCGAGGACTATCCGTACCACTATTCAGACGGTCAAGGGCACCCCGGGGTTCGAGCGTGGCTGTGCGGCTTCGCTGGTGCTGCCCCGGGGCCATCCCGGCTGTTCGGCTGCGCTGGTGTTGCTGCCGGTGGCAGCCTGGCAGCCCGCGGACCTTCCCACTGCTCGTGGGACTACTCGTCGCAGAACGCTGTCCCAGCCTCGAGGGGACTCTCGCGGGCCTTCTGTCGAGCGCCGTGAGCGAGCTGAGAAGTGTTGCTAATTTCTAGCCAGATTTCGGCGGCCGATACGGATCGGTTTCTTGCCATATCTCCCCCTGAGGCGGTCCAACAGGGGTGTGCACCCCGGTTCCAAGTGCTGTCTCGACAGAAAAAGACTGGATTCGACGGAGAGTTGGCCCCGGCCAAGTTGACATAACAGTGATATGGCTAATTCCCAGCCAGAGCTGCCCGAAAAATGCTGCAAAAAAGCAGCACGATCTCTGGACGGCCTCTCCTGGTGCGTTCCCTGCAGACGACCTCGCCCCTGCACCAGCGAATGCGAACACGGGGGATACATAGGACGCAAGGATACCAGCCCGGCCCGACACGGAACCGGGCGGGTCGGCCACACCGCGCTGCCTCACCTGCGCCGGCTCCCGTACCGTCTGGACTTCACCCGCGCGATCGCCGCCTCCACCCAGGTCCCTCCCCGTGCGGCGGGCCTCGCTGCGGCGCGCCCACCCGCTGCAGACGCCTGTGTTGCCTGCCCTTCCCCGGCGCCGCCGCCCGGTGCGGCCGCTGTATCGGCTTGCCTCCCCGCTGCGCATCCGCCCCGTGCAGTTGCTTCTGCTGGTCGCCTGGTCACGGCGGGGCGAGTGTCCGCCGCGTCAGAGTCCTGCCCGGCCGCCGGGCCGGCCATGGTTTTCTCCACCTCGCGCTGCGTGTTCACGACGTCGGCCACGAATCGGTTCCAGTTGAAGAGGCCGGTGGCGGGGCCGTCCTCGAGCCTCCAGCAGAGGTGGGTCGGATCGTAGGGATGCCGGACGGGATCCCACCAGAAGTGGCCTGACACGCACTCGATCCGCACTTGGAACACCACCGTCAGCCGGGCCACCAGCCAGACCAGCCTGCGGTAGGCCTCCTCCCACTCCGGCATGCCCCAGTTGTGCTCGCAGATCATAACGCCGATGTCCCGGTGGTTCCGGCCGCTGGTGTGGAAGGCGATCTCACCCACGGGTACCAGCTGCCGGATCGCCTGATCATCGACCACGAAGTGATAGGAGCGGGGCTCGCCGCCCACCGACCGCTCCAGCACCTCCCGCATGCCGGCCCCGTCGAGGCGCGGGCTGGCGGATCGATGCACCACGATGCCCTCCACGCCTCGCCATGCGCCCTCCGAATCCCAGGCCCCGGGCCTCCCCGGCGCGCCGGGAGGCAAGTACTCCCGCTGGATCTGGAACGGGTCCCCCTCCACAGGTTCCAGGAGGATGGCGGCCAGCGTGCGGGCCACGGCCTCGCCGTAGCCGGTATCCCCGGGCCAGCCCGGACGCCGCAGGGCGCCCACATGCGTGATCTGCCCCCGGCTGTCCTCGGGCAGGAAGGGCACGAGGTCGGGCATGCCGGGCGGCAGCGGCGCACGGGAAGCCTGGAAGTACAGCGCCTGCAGGTGTGCCAGAACGCCCTCTTCCGGCGACCGGAAGCTGACCCCGGGTTCCCCGAGCTGCGTCACACCGAGTCCGGCGAAGTTGTACCGCCCCCGCTCCAGCAAGCCTTCCAGCCGAAAGCAGTTGGTGTCCACCACCGCCTGGGCGTAGGCCACGTCCCCGCGTACGCCGAGCCTTTCGGCCATGGCCACGTACAGCCCCGCCAAATCCGGCGCATTCGGGTTTTCCCGCCTCGCGTAGGACCTGAGCTGCTCCGGCCTCGCCAGGGTCCTTCCCACAATGGAAGCGTTCCAGGTCACCGCCATTCCACCTCGCCTGAGACCGTCGGTGGCTACAGTCTATGGGCGGAGGTATGTGCGGTGTCGGGGCGATCCGTCGCCGACACAGATCAGGCCCGCCGGGTCATGAGTCCGGCGGGCTTTCTGCAGCTTTCTTCCCCTTGTCTGCTGCCGTGCGGGTCTGTACGCGCATCAGGATCTGCGCCCGGGGGGACACGAGCGAGCCATCGGGCCATACGATCATCGGCTCGGGCTGACCGGGACTGGCGAAGAAGGGAAACTGCCCGACCACCGGCACCTGCCCCGGTTGCGGCACATGGCTCCCGGGCGGCGCCAGCCCCGGCGGTTGGGTCTGTGCGAGAGGCGGTGCCTGCCCCGGGGGTTGCGCCTGCGTAAGCGGCGGCACCTGCCTGGGGGAGTGTGCCTGCGCAAGCGGTGGCGCCTGCCCGGGGGGTTGCGCCTGCGCCGGCCCCGGTTGTGACGGCAGCGCCTGTGCCTGCAAGGCCTGCGCATACGTCGCATTCATCGTCGCCCGGGGGGGAATGGACCACGGAGGCCGCTGCCCCGTTGTCTGCGTGGAGCCGAAGGAGGGAAGCGGCGCTTGCAGCGGTTGGACCGGAATCGGTGAAGTCGGCTGGACCCAGGCGGGAGTAACCGTGCGCGGCACCGGCTGGTTTGGATCCGAAGGCCATTTCCCCAGAATCGACTTGGCCCAGGCGGGTTTGGATCGCTGCGGTTTCCCCGCTGCCGCCGCGGGCTGGGCCGGCCTGTCTGCCGGTGTGGGCACTTCCCCGGCCGGCGTTGGTGGAGGCGAAGACGGCGGGATGGAGATCAGGAACTCCCGGATGCCCAGGTCTGGCCGGGACGCGGCCCGCCGCGGCACAGACGATGGCGACGGGGCTTCCTCGGTAGCGGGCGCGGGCGGCACGTTGCCGGACGCTTTGCCGGCAGCCGGGGTGTCCTCCTGCGGAGGGTTAGGTTCCGGGGGGGCCTCCTGCGCCGAAGGCTCACCGACAGCGGCCGCGTCGGGTGGCGACGGGTCAGGGGCAGCGGCACCGGGGCTTGGCTCGGGCGGAGCGGAAGCCAGCCTCCTGGACTTGAGCCCCTCCGCTGCGGGGGGCTGAAAAGCCGCAAGAGTCTCCTGAAGGGCCGGCTCCCCCGGCGTTCCCGCTACGGGACCCACCGCCTCTCTGGCGCCTTCCAGCAGCGGGTCCACCGCAGCAGGATCGGCTGAGACCGGAACCTCGGCGACAGGATCGGGCCAAGCGGGCTCCGCTTGCAGTGGTGGCTCGGCCACCGACTCGGTGGCTGCCGGGGCATCGGCTGCAACCGCCTGCGGAACGGCGTGGGAATCCTGCACGGCGGCGCCCGCCGGATCGGGGGCCGCGAAAACGGGATGCTCTGGAGGGGTGCCGTGCCGCGCAGGTTCCTCCGGGGCAGACTCCGGGACAGCAGCAGCCTCCGTATCAGCATCGTCCAGAGCAGGACTCCCGGGGACAGGATGCTCCGAGGGCGGACCCGCAAGAACAAGGCCGTCCACGGCAGGAGGCTGCGGGACGGGATCAGCCGGAACCGTCTCCAGATGCTCTGAACTCGCTTCCGGCAGAACGGGGTCCGCCGAGGTGCGATCGTCCAGAGCGGTCTCGGCAGCTGGAGACGCCGGCGGCTGGGCGGTCAGCGGGAGGGTCGGGGGACTGGCGTAGACCATGAAGGGCGCGGAGACGTCCCCGGCGTCCGGATGGGCCGCATCATCCTGGTGCGCCTCGTCGCTCGGACGCGCCTTGTCCTCCCGGTGCGTCGCGTCCCCCTGCTGCGTCACCCCACGGTAGTGCTTGGCGTCAACCCGACCTGCCGCATCATCCCGGTACGTCCAATCACCCTGGTCCGTCACATCGCCCTGCTGCGTCGCACCACCGCCGTGTTTCGCATCAACCCGGTATGTCGCGTCATCCTGGTGGGTCCCGTCATCCTGATCTGTCGCGTCGTCCCGGTGGGTCTCCTCCGGCTGATACGTCCCGTCATCCCGGTACACCGCGTCTTCCGACTCTGCCGCGGCATGGGGATCCGCCGCGTCGCCGTGCTGCCCCCCATCGTGCGGCTGCGCCTCATCGACCAGCTTCACCCGATCCGCGTACCCCATGAGCCCGAAGTGCTCCAGGATCGCCTCCGTAAGGCCGTGGGCCACCCGCATCTGGAAGCTGCGCCGCATCAGCAGCAGCTCGTCCGCCGGGCAGGTGGGGGTGGCGCACTCCACCACCAGGCTCACCGGCCGGTGCCCGCGAATCACGGCCGCCAGGTCCGGCGGGAACCAGGACCAGAACGGAACGCCGCGCGACGGCAGGCCGGTGCGGGCGGAGATGCGCCGCAGCAGCCGCTCGGCCAGACGGCGGCTGGCCAGGGCGTAGGGACTGGGAACCAGCGCCCGCACCCCCCGGATCTGAGTGGAGGGATGGCTCCCGGTCCGCAGGAAGATCAGCACTTCGGTCCCGTGCTGCTCGATCTGCCGGGCCCTGCCCGCCACCGAGGCGGCGGACGGGGTGCCGGTGGTCACCAGCACGGACGCCCCCTGGGCCTCCAGCATCCCGGCCGTGTAGTTCGCGATGTTCAGCACCGCCTGCTCCCAGGGCGGCGAAGCGTCACCGTGGGCCGTGGCGTCCAGCGCCAGGAGCCGCCCGGAAAGCGGCAGGAGCGACGACCTGTCAGAAAGCGTGTCTGGCCGCATGACCACCCTCCCTTCCCCGCGCACACGCATGGGACGTTACCAGAGCCTATGCGCCAGGCGGAGTAACATTCGCCCCTCCCGGCGCACATAATGAACCAATCCTACACCTGTCAGGAGGGACCACCGTGCCCGAGGAGCGTCTGCAGCCAGCCCAGCTGGAACCCATTTGCATTCGAACCACTCAGGTCTACGACTGGTGCTACCTGAACGGAACCACCAGCGTGCTGCTTCCCGACATCGTGTTCCCCGCGGACACTTCAACCGTAGCGGGCATTGAGGCCGCCATCATCAGCGTGGAGTGCGCCGAGATCGACCGCGACCAGGATCCCAGCGGCCTGGCCTCCATCACGATCCGGCGAGTGGTCACCTTCGAACTGACCTTCGTCGATGGCGATGGGAATCCCGTGCCCGTGATTGTCAACGGCGTAGAGGTGACCACACAGACGCGCACCCGCTTCTTCGACGAGTTCATCCGCGTCTGTGCCCCCGAAGGCACCACGCTCACCTGCGAGATCACCGACGCCGCCGCCCGGGCCTTCATGACCGTCATCAACAGCACGCCGGCCGTGCAAGTCGAACTCTTCATCTGCCAGAACATCCAGTCGACGGCAGAGGTCACGGTCAGCATCAACATCAACGACTACTGCATGCCGGACGCCTGCCAGACCGGCCCCAAGCCCTTCCAGTGCCCTCCGCCCACCACCCCGCCGCCCGGATGCGGAGTCACCACACTGCGCAGGGCGCGAAAAGGCTGCAACGACGAGGACTAACCGCTGTCGCCCGAGGTGAGCGCGAAGACCGTGCCAGGCAGCCTGGTCGTGACCAGTCTGAAGGTCTACGGAATGCGGGATGCTTCAGCAGCCCAGCTCGCGTACGACGCGCTGCGGCAGATCGACGGCGTCCACCAGATCGTCCTGAACGTACCGCTTCGCAGAATAAACGTTACTCACACTCCCCGGCGGGGGATTACTCAGGAGCTGGTCGCCGCGCTGCGAAGTCTGGGCTTTCACGCGCAGGAAAAGGGCTGAGCCCCCCCGCTCTAGCGGGCGTGCCCTGCTTTCCGACCTTACCGAGGGCCGGGCATTGTCCGGTCCTCGGTATCTATTACATACGGGTGCAGAGGAGGCCGCCATGACCTGCTCGGTCATCTACCCGCCCACACTGGACTGGACCTACCTGACGCAGCGGCCGCAGCAGCTCATGCGGCAGTTTGCCAGGCACGGCTACCCCACCTACTTCTGCAACCTGACGCAGCGCCCCGGCCTTCCCCCTGAGCCCGCCGCCCCCAACCTCCGGGTGGTGCACGATCACGGTGCCTTCGTCGCCGGCGGCCTGCCGGAAGGACCCCGGCTGGTCTGGTGCTCGTGGCCCAAACTCCACGACAGCCTCCATCTCTACCGCCCCACCGCGGTCATCTTCGACGCCGTGGACGATTTCCCCGAGTGGCGGCCCTACGAGTGCGCGATGCTGCGGCGGGCCGATGCCGTGGTCACGACCGCCCGGAGCCTCTTCGAGCGGCTCTCGGGCCTGCACGGGCGCG
>ENA-UPSB01002490-UPSB01002490.1-bioreactor-metagenome-genome-assembly--contig:-NODE-2490-length-17082-cov-76.922065_pt1 | contig 17082 bp, 10 predicted proteins | sample MGYA00238182_ERZ773286 | MGnify/ENA primary metagenome ERZ773286 (study PRJEB29026, sample SAMN07631240) | bioreactor metagenome | isolation source: Switchgrass digestor | place: USA: Dartmouth... | reverse complement strand
GAATAAAATTAATTGACAATGAAATAGAATTCTTGTATATTCAAATAGATATGAACGAAGGTGTTCATCATTGTATGAGATGCAAGCCGGTATTGGAATCCTGCACAGAGCTCCAATACCTTAAAACAGTTCACGATCTGTTTTTGGCTGCAGCCCATAGAATGATGAGCACCTTTTTGCTATATATCGATTATTCATACTCTATTTTGAAAGGAGCATGGAGAGGATGAGCAAATTGTATCTGATTTTAGAAAATGGTATCTACTTTGAAGGTGAAGGCTTCGGCTGCGAGGGTGACGTTACAGGAGAAATAGTCTTTACAACAGGCATGACTGGTTATCTTGAAACCCTGACCGACCAAAGCTATCATGGACAGATTGTCCTTCACACCTTTCCACTAATAGGAAACTATGGCATCATCCCCTCTGACTTTGAAAGCAGTTCCATAGGTCCATTGGCATATATCGTAAAAACACCGTGTCAAGCTCCCTCCAACTTCAGATCTGAGGGTACACTTGACACTTTTTTAAAAGGAAAAGGTATTGTAGGCCTGTGTGGAATTGATACCAGAGCAGTGACAAAAATTATCAGGGAATATGGTGTGATGAACGGCCGGATAACAAGGCTGCATCCAAGCGAGGTTAAACTCGATGAGATAAAGTCCTACAGCATTAAAAATGCAGTAGAGAATGTTTCATGCAAAAAACCAATCCTTTATAAGGCTGAAAGGCCAAAATATACTGTAGCGCTCATGGATTTAGGTCTTAAGGAAAATATAAAGAGAGAGCTTCTTGCCCGCAGATGCAATGTGTGGATATTGCCGCATAACACATCGGTAAAGGATTTGCTTAGCCTTGGAGTAGATGGAATTATGCTGTCCAACGGACCTGGCGATCCGAAGGATAACCCCCAGGTAATTAGTAATATAAAGGAACTGATGAAGACCGACATTCCTATATTCGGCATTTGCCTGGGACACCAGCTTATGGCTTTGGCCAGCGGCTTTGATACCCATAAGCTCAAATATGGACATCGGGGAGCAAATCAGCCGGTCAAGGATATAGTAACCGGCAGAGTATACATAAGCAGTCAAAATCATGGTTATGCCGTTACCAGGGAAAGCATAGACCAAAGTATTGCATGCGAATGGTTTGCCAATGTAAATGACAAGACCAATGAGGGCTTGTGGTATAAGGGTGTACCGGCATTCTCCGTACAGTTCCATCCTGAAGCCTGCGGCGGACCAAAGGATACGGCATTTCTTTTTGACAGATTTGTTGAGAGAATGGAGGGGACAGTGTATGCCGCTGGATAAAAGTATCAAAAAGGTCCTGGTTATTGGTTCAGGCCCCATTGTAATAGGTCAGGCAGCTGAGTTTGACTATGCAGGTACTCAGGCCTGTAGGGTGCTAAAAGAAGACGGCATTGAAATAGTACTGCTGAATTCCAATCCTGCCACAATAATGACAGATAAAAATATAGCTGACAGAATATATATTGAGCCTCTGACACTGACTACTGTAAAACGGATAATCGAAAAGGAGCGGCCGGACAGCATCCTGTCGGGTCTGGGAGGCCAGACAGGCTTGACGCTTTGCATGCAGCTGGCCAAGGACGGCTTCCTTGACCGCATGAATGTGCGCCTGCTTGGAAGCTCTCCTGAAACGATTGACATGGCGGAGGACAGACAGCTGTTTAAGGAAACCATGCAGAGGATTAAACAGCCGGTAATTCCATCCGTAATTGCCCATGATACGCAGGCAGCCCTTGATTTTGCCGAAGAGATAGGATATCCGGTAATTGTACGGCCTGCCTTTACCCTGGGTGGCAGCGGAGGCGGTATAGCAAATGACGAGGATGAGCTTATTGAAATTGCTCGGAGAGGCCTGTCAATGTCGCCTATACATCAGATTCTGGTAGAAAAATCAATAGCCGGCTGGAAGGAGATTGAGTTTGAGGTTATGAGAGACAGAGCCGGCAATGCTGTTGCAATCTGCTCGATGGAGAATTTTGATCCGGTAGGTATACATACAGGTGACAGCATAGTTATAGCTCCGGCAGTCACCCTGGCGGATAAGGAATATCAGATGCTAAGAACTGCAGCTCTGGATATTATCTGTGCCCTTGGGGTGGAGGGCGGCTGCAATTGTCAGTTTGCCCTGAATCCTGACAGCTTTGAATATGCGGTTATAGAGGTTAATCCCAGAGTATCCCGTTCATCGGCCCTGGCCAGCAAGGCAACCGGTTATCCGATTGCAAAGGTGGCAACAAAGATTGCTATCGGCTATACCCTGGATGAGATTGTTAATGCCGTTACCGGCAACACCTTTGCGGCATTTGAGCCCACACTGGATTATGTAGCTGTCAAGCTGCCCAAGTGGCCCTTTGATAAATTTGTTTATGCAAAAAGGGATTTGGGCTCACAGATGAAGGCAACCGGAGAGGTTATGGCGATTGCAGACAGCTTTGAGGAGGCACTCCTTAAGGCAGTACGGGGAGCGGAGCTTGGCCTGAACAGTCTTGATATGCCCAGGCTGCAGAAAAAATCTGATGAAGAAATATATCAAATGCTGCATCAGGTTACCGATGAGCGTGTGTTTGTTTTGTATGAAGCTATAAAAAGAGGCTTCGCTATAGATGAAATCTATCGGATAACCAAGGTGGATCGCTGGTTTTTGAGCTGTCTTAAGAATATTTATCTTGACGCTGTAAAATTGGAACTAAGCATGGATGAAGCACAGCAAAAGCAGCTGCTATATAAGATGGTTGATACCTGCGGGGGCGAATTTGCGGCAGTAACCCCATATTTTTATTCAGTGGAAAGGGCTGTTGAGAATGAAGCCCTGCCCTTTATTGAAAAATCCAAAAAGCCAAGAGTGGTGGTACTGGGCAGCGGACCGATCCGGATCGGACAGGGTATAGAGTTTGACTATGCATGTGTACATTGCGTATGGACCCTGAAGAAGCTGGGCTATGAGGTAATTGTAATAAATAACAATCCAGAAACGGTATCCACAGACTTTGATACCGGTGACAGGCTGTATTTTGAGCCTCTTTGCATAGATGATGTAATGAATGTAATCAACATAGAAAAGCCGATAGGAGTTGTTGTGGCTTTCGGCGGTGGCACAGCCATCAAGCTTACAAAAAAGCTCCATGAAAGAGGAGTAAGTATTATAGGTATTTCTGCCGACAGCATTGACATCTGTGAGGACAGGGAGAGGTTTGACGATTTGCTGGCAAGGCTTAATATACCCAGACCACAGGGCTGCTGCGTAATGACAATGGAGGAGGCGGTTGAAGCAGCGCAGCAACTGGGATATCCGGTACTTTTACGGCCCTCTTATGTGCTTGGCGGACAGAACATGATTATAGCCTATGAGGAAGCGGATGTCCGGGAATACATGGAGATAATTCTGCGTCAGAAGCAGGAAAATCCGGTTCTGGTGGATAAATATTTGTCGGGCCGTGAGATCGAGGTGGATGCCATCTCAGACGGAGTGGATGTACTTATACCAGGCATAATGGAGCATATTGAAAGAACCGGAATACATTCCGGTGACAGTATAGCTGTTTATCCCCCTGTTAATGTTGAGGATGAGCTGGCAGACAGGATATTTGATGTTACCAGAAGGCTGTGCATGGAGCTGGATGTCAGAGGCCTTATCAATATCCAGTATGTGCTTTACCAGAATGAGACTTTTGTGATAGAGGTCAATCCCAGGGCATCCAGGACAGTGCCATACATAAGCAAAGTAACCGGTGTTCCAATGTGCGAGCTGGCCACCAGAGTAAGTATGGGACAGAAGCTGGCTGATCTTGGCTATGGCTCAGGTATAGCAAAGACTCCTCCCTATCAGGCGGTAAAGGTGCCGGTATTTTCATTTGAAAAGCTTACCGATGTAGATATCCAACTGGGCCCTGAGATGAAATCTACCGGTGAAGTGCTGGGAATAGGCAAAAATCTTCAGGAAGCCATATATAAAGGGCTTCTGGCGGCAGGCTACAAGCTGCATAAAAAGGGTGGGGTTTTGATAACCGTAAAGGACAGCGACAAGCCTGAGATAATACAGGTGGCTGAAAAGCTGGCAGCCTGCGGCTTTGCCCTGTATGCAACCGGCGGTACGGCAAGCCTTCTTAAGGAAAAGGGCTTTAAGGTACAGCAGGTAAAAAAAATTCATGAATGTGAAAGCGACAATACTGCCACACTATTAGAAAGTGGCAAAATCAGTTATGTAATATCCACCTCATCAAAGGGAAGGAATCCTGCCTCAGATGATGTGAAATTGCGCAGAAAGGCATGTTCTTTGGGCATACCCTGCCTGACAAGTGTAGATACAGCCAATGCCCTTGCTGATTGCCTGATGTCCGGCTACAGTGAGATCAATACAGAATTAATTGATATCAATAACTTAAGAAGTGATAGAATCAAGCTGCCCTTTACCAAGATGCAGGGATGCGGAAATGATTATATCTATATCAACTGCTTTGATATGGATATCAATTCGCCGGAATCCTTGTCAGTACTGCTCAGTGATCGCCATTATGGGGTTGGCGGCGACGGGGTGGTATTGATTATGAGATCGGAGCTGGCCGACGCCAGAATGCGGATGTTCAATCTTGACGGCAGTGAAGGAAAAATGTGCGGCAATGCAATCCGTTGTGTTGCAAAATACTTATATGACAATAATATTGTAAGAAAGCTGAATATGACAATTGAGACCCTCTCAGGAATTAAGGAGCTGACCCTGTTTACAAAAAACGGACTTGTGTCATCAGTCCGAGTAAACATGGGGCGGGCAGAGCTTGAACCAAAGCAGATTCCTGTTATGCTTCCAGGTGAAAGTGTAATTGACAGACCGGTTACAATAGGAGGAAAGGAATACTCCATAACCTGTGTATCCATGGGCAATCCTCATTGTGTAATCTTTTGCGGGTCGGTTGATGAGATCAGTCCAGCTCAGCTTGGTCCTGTTATTGAGTGCTGTGAGCTATTCCCTGACAGGGTGAATGTAGAATTTGTGGAAATCATGGGAAGAAACAATCTGAAAATGCGTGTATGGGAGCGGGGTAATGGTGAAACCCTGGCCTGCGGTACAGGAGCTTGTGCCTCTGCCGTGGCAGCTGTGCTGTGCGGATATGCCGACAAGGACAGCGATATTAAGGTAAGGCTGCTGGGCGGAGAGCTGATAGTTCGTTATACCGATGAGGCTGTATATATGACCGGAGAATGCAAGAAGGTATTTGACGGTCTGGTAGAAATATAATTCTTCACTGTTATCAATAAAACATAGAAAGAGTTTGTGTTAACGCTGCCGGCACAAGCTTTCAATAGAAAAATAGCAGCGTAGAAATGAGGATAATAATTATGACAAAGTATATATTCGTTACAGGTGGAGTTGTATCAGGACTGGGCAAGGGTATTACGGCCGCCAGTCTTGGAAGGTTGCTGAAGCAAAGAGGACTTAAGATTGCAGCGCTGAAGCTGGACCCTTATATGAATGTTGATCCCGGAACCATGAGTCCATATCAGCACGGAGAGGTATTCGTCACTGATGACGGTGCTGAAACCGATCTTGATTTGGGTCATTATGAGCGCTTTATTGATGAGGATTTGACCAAGTTTTCAAATCTGACATCCGGTAAGGTATACTGGAATGTTCTTAACCGTGAACGACAGGGTGGATATCTGGGTCAGACGGTGCAGGTTATTCCCCATATCACCGGTGAAATTATGGAATTTATTTATAACGGTGCAAAAAGCAGCGGTGCCGATATATTGATAACAGAAATCGGCGGTACAACCGGTGATATAGAGAGCCAGCCCTTCTTGGAGACAATTCGCCAGATATCTTTGCAGCAGGGACAAAAAAACTGCCTGTTTATTCATGTAACCCTGGTTCCTTATCTGAAGGGTTCAAATGAGCATAAATCCAAGCCTACACAGCACTCCGTCAAGGAGCTGAGGGCAATGGGTATATCACCTGATATTATTGTTGCGCGGGCTGACGAACCTATGAATAAGGAGATTAAGGAAAAAATATCTCTTTTCTGTAACGTAAAGCCTGATTGCGTTATTGAAAACCTTACCCTGCCATGCCTTTATGAGGCTCCTATAATGTTGCACAAGCAGGGCTTTGATGAAGTGGTCTGCAGGGAGTTGGGGCTTCAGACACAGGAACCGGATTTGACAGAATGGAACCATATGCTGGATAAAATATATGCCAGAAAAAAGGAGCTTGTTATCGCTATAGTTGGAAAGTATGTAAAGCTGCATGATGCCTACCTTTCGATAATTGAAAGCCTGAATCATGCCGGATATGATACCGGGGCCAAGGTAAAAATCAGATGGGTTGAAAGTGATGGTGTTACCGATGATAATGTAGCTGAGCTTTTAAATGGTGTTCATGGCATAATCATTCCCGGCGGCTTTGGAGACAGGGGAATAGAGGGAAAGATTAGCACCTGTAGATATGCAAGGGAAAATAATATCCCATTTCTGGGCATTTGTCTTGGCATGCAGATAGCTGTAATTGAATTTGCCAGGAATGTCTGCGGTATGACAGGAGCACATTCTGCCGAGTTCAATCCCGATGCCCCCTATCGGGTTATAGATTTAATGGAGGAGCAGATTGGTATTGTTGATAAAGGCGGTACCATGAGGCTGGGTGCATACCCCTGCAAAATCAAAGAGGGTACCAGGCTGCAAAAGCTATATGGCACCGGCATGATATCGGAACGCCACAGGCACAGATATGAGTTTAATAACTTATACAGGGAGGATTTGACAGCAAAGGGGCTGGTAATAAGTGGAACGTCACCTGATGACAGCCTGGTTGAGGTTGTTGAATTGCAGGAAAAGAGATTTTTCATAGGAGTTCAGTATCATCCGGAATTCAAGAGCCGTCCTAATAAACCCCATCCACTCTTTACAGGACTTGTGAAAGCAGCCCTTGAACTGGCTTATGAGCCGGAGGCATAATAGCCTGTTTTGTCATTTTCATGAAAGCCTGTGAGCGGCAGGTTTATATTTATGACACAGAATATCGATTAGAATATGCAAATATGCTATAGCTGACGATATAAAAATCCTCTTCGGGCGTATTTGACAGCCTTATATATATGATTCGCTGAAATTATTGAATTCTCTTATCATAATTTTTCTGTACAAATGTATAATTATGCGGCAAAATTAATACGTTAATATATTAAAGCATTAAAAATGATAGGGGGATTTATATTTATGGACGGTAGTCTTCAGATGGCGATAGCAATGGCCTTGTATATTGCCGTTGTAATAGGAATTGGATTAAATTATGCCAAACGGGCGAATGAAAGCACAGGTAATTTCCTTATTGGAGGCAGATCGCTTGGCCCCTGGGTAACAGCTATGGGAGCTGAAGCCTCCGATATGAGCGGATGGCTGCTTATGGGACTTCCGGGTGTTGCGTACTGGTCAGGTATATGTGAAGCAGCATGGACTGCCATAGGTCTTGCTATCGGTACATATTTGAACTGGCTTTTTGTGGCAAAGAGACTGAGGGTTTATTCGCATATTGCCGGTGATGCTATTACAATACCTGATTTCTTAAGCAACAGGTTCAAGGAAAAGAATAAGATAATACTGACAATTGCATCGTTGTTTATATTGATATTCTTCAGTGTATACACAGCAAGCTGCTTCAGTGCGGTAGGCAAGCTTTTCAGCGAATTGTTCGAGGCGTCCTATGTATCCATGATGCTGGTTGGAGCTGTATTTGTATTATTATACACATTCATAGGCGGCTTTCTTGCAGAAAGCGCCTCCGATTTTATGCAGGGTACGGTTATGATTGTAGCTCTTTCTTTGGTAATGATTATAGGCGTATCAACTGCAGGAGGAATAGGTGCTGTTATTGATAATGCAAAAAATATGCCGGGTTTTCTGGATTTCTTCGGATTGGCCCAGCCTAGTGTGAAAGATGGGGTTCAGGAGGTCGTTAACGGCAAGGTGGTATTTTTGGAGCCTGCCAAATTTGGATTACTTCCGATAGTATCCACTTTGGCCTGGGGTTTGGGTTATTTTGGAATGCCGCAGGTATTGCTTAAATTCATGGCTATCAGAAAATCCACAGAGCTTAAAATATCAAGAAGAATAGCAACCATATGGGTTATTATATCTCTTTCGGCAGCAGTTTTTATAGGTATGATAGGAAGGGTATTATATCCGACCGCATATAATTCCTCAACTGAATCGGAAAAAATATTTATACTGATGTCATCCAATTTCTTCATTCCGATTATTGCCGGTGTTGTTATGGCCGGAATACTTGCTGCCACTATCAGTTCGTCTGATTCATATCTGCTGATAGCTGCTTCGGCATTTTCAAAGAACATTTATCATGGAATCTTTAAAAAGAAGGCCAGTGACAAGCAAGTCCTCTGGGCTTCAAGAATTACACTGATAGTAATTGCTGTAATAGCAGCTATAATAGCTCTGGATAAAGACAGCCAGATATTTAAAGTAGTATCCTTTGCCTGGGCAGGCTTCGGGGCAACATTCGGACCTATTATCCTTTTTTCATTGTTCTGGAAGAGGGTTACAAGAGCCGGAGCAATTGCCGGCATGATTACGGGAGGTTCCTTTGTGTTTATCTGGAAGCTGGGCATATCAAAGCTAGGTGGAATATTTGCCATATATGAGCTGCTCCCGGCTTTCCTTATATCCTGCATTGCAATTGTTGTTGTATCCTTGCTGACCAAACCGGAATCATCAGAGGTTCTGGAAGAATTTGAACGGGCAAGGACAATGGAGATTGAATAAGATTAGACTTTTTATGTAAGTTCCCATTTATATTCACCGAATAGATTATTTTAACCGTTAGTCTGTGGTAGTGGATATAGTGGGAGCTTTTTACCAAGGGCAAGTTAAAATGGCAGCAATATGGTGGCAGGCAAAATAATTGCTGTCATATAAAACCAATACACTGTGCAGGATAAGCTGAGCAAATTGATGGCTTGGATAAGGAGATGTTTTGTGCTAATATAGATGATATATTATCCTGTAATATTACATAAGAACGATTGCAAAAAGGAGACTATTTATGAGATTAGGTGGACCTGTATTTTACAATGGAAGAGATCCTGAGGAGCTTGCACTGGCGCATGTAAAGAAGGGATATAAGGCGGCTTTGTGTCCTGATTATCTTACAATTGACAGACCTGATGAGATAGAGGCCTTCAGGGAGAGCTTTGCCCGTCATGATATTGTCATTGCAGAGGTAGGGGCCTGGTGTAACCCATTAAGCCCCGATAAGGATGAAGCCCGCAGGAATATTGAATATATCATTGACAGGCTTAGGCTTGCCGATGCCCTGAAGGCAAGAACCTGTGTTAATATAGTAGGTACAAGGTGTAAAAATAACTGGTTTGGACCAAGCAGGGAATGCTATGAGCCGGAATTCTTCAGGCAGGCTGTTTAAACGGTCCGTTATATAGTAGATACGGTAAAGCCCAAGCATACCAAATATTCGCTCGAGATGATGCCGTACTGCTTCCTTGATTCTCCTGAGGAATACATTAGATTTCTGGAGGCAGTGGATCGCAAGGAGGTTGGAATACATCTGGATTTGTGCAACTGCATAAATAATCCCAGGCTGTTGTACAGCAATACCGAATTTATCAGGTATTCATTTGAAATATTGGGTAAGGACATTCTATCTATCCACCTTAAGGATATCCGTTTAAATCCCGACCTGACAACCGTTTACCTTGAAGAAGTAATTATAGGCACCGGAGAATTTGATTATATGACCTTAATGGAGGAAATAGCAAAGCTAGCTGAGGATGTTCCCTGTATTCTGGAGCATTTATCCACTGAGGAGGAATATGATAAGGCAGCGGAATGTGTACGCTTTTATGCTGGAAAGGCAGGAATGAAGCTATAAGAAGTAATAAATATTAATTATAAATAAACATCTTAAGTAGTTACTGTTTAAAAGCCTGTTTAATTAATTTAAAGATAGCATTGGTGATGTAATAATGATTACAAATGAAGTAGATCATTGAAAATATCGATAAAGATATTTCAGTCAGTGATGTTGCAAAGCATTGCTATTACTCAAAATATCATTTCTGCAGGGCCTTTAAGGAGGCGACAGGCTTCAGTGTATATTTGTATATTAAACGGCTTAAGATGGATTACAGCGCAGTTAGGATTATGATGGACAGGGATAGGTCAATAACCGATATCGGTCTGCATTATGGATATAGTCCGTCAAATTACAGTACAGCCTTTAGGAAGCACCACAATATATCACCTTTAGAATTCCGCAATATAAATTACTCGTCGTGTGATTTATTGCCGGATTCTATGAAAATGAAAAAGCAACTTAAATCCTTTGAGGATTATGAGAAAAAAATCCGTATTAAAAAGCTGGAGGATTTTACTGTCATCTATGAGAGATGCTTTGGCAGCTACATAGGGCCTGGAAGATATTGGAGAGAGTTTATTGATAAGTACAAGGATTATATAAGAGAAGATACTGTTATGATAACAAGATTATATGATAATCCATTAGTTACAGATTCTAATCAATGTATGTATGATCTGTGTATCAAGACTGATGGAAATAATATAATATCTATTCATATCCACAGCAGGCATATTATTAATAGCTATTCCTCTTTATTGCAACAGAGCAATACAGTACATGCATCAGATCTGAAGTTCCAGTATTTTATTAAAGACTTTTAACTATTTTACATATACAATTAATATATAAACCAATTCAAAAGCTTTAAGCCAAAAGCTACCAAAGCTTTTATATGTAATTGCTACTGTTGTTTTCTCTTAGTTAGGAGGATGCCTTTGAAATCTAAATTAGTAAAAAAATAATAGGCTATTTTGCTGCATGGTCAAGATATTTAGGCTTTACTCCTGAAAAACTTGATGCCAATAAGTTGACCCATATAAACTATGCCTTTGCCAATATTGGCAGTGATCTAACCGTTGAGCTGGGGTATCCGGATATTGATGAGGAAAATATCCGTCAGCTAAATCAACTGAAAAAAATAAATCCTCAGCTTAAAACGATTATTGCGGTAGGAGGATGGTCATGGTCCGGTCGCTTCTCTGATGTTGCCTTAACACAAAGCTCCAGAGAAAAATTTGCCGACAGTCTGGTGGATTTCATAATCAGGTACAATTTTGACGGTGTAGATATAGATTGGGAATATCCTGTTTCAGGAGGCGAACCCACCAATACAAAGAGGCCTGAGGATAAGTATAATTTTACCCTGCTTATGAAGACGCTGAGGGAGAGACTGGATGAAAGGGGAAAAGCTGATGGAAAGCATTATATATTATCCTTTGCCGGAGCAGCCGGAAGCTGGTATGCAAGCAATACGGAATTGAGCAAGCTAAGCGGCTATGTTGATTATGCAAATGTCATGACCTATGATATTCATGGTACATGGGACAGGTATACGGATTTTAATGCTCCCCTGTATTCTATCAGTACCGTAAATGGTGCCTTCAGCGTTGATGCCGGTATTAGTTCATGGATCTATGCCGGATTTCCAAGAGATAAAATAGTGATGGGTGTCCCCTTTTACGGTTATATCTATAAGGGAGTGGCAGATATTAATAATGGCTTTAACCAGACTTACTCAGGTGGCGCATCCATAAGCTTTGCAAATATTGTTGCCAACTATCTGAAGCTATCGGAATATCAGCGCTATTTCCATCCGACAGCCAAGGTTCCATGGCTATATAATGGCTCAACCTTTATATCATATGAGGATGAAGAGTCTATGGCGGAAAAGGCCGGGTATATTAAGGAAAAAGGCTTGTCCGGGGCAATGATATGGGAATTAAGCCAGGACCCTGACAGGGTGTTGTTTAATGCATTATACAATGGACTAAGATAATATCAGGATAAGCTATGTAAAAATATAAGCTATGTTAATAATACAAGAAAACAAATATAATAGTAAATATAGTGCAGATTATAAGCCGATAGATAGTCAGTTTGACTATCCACCGGCTTATTTATATACATAAATAATTTGCAATTCACATATTTATTTCATAATTATTTGTAACTCATTGTAACTCCTGCTCCAAAGGTGTGAAATTTGCCGGTCGATATGGTCCTGCATAACCTGTGCTTATGGGGAATAATTATTAATTGACATGTATATTTTAACATGGTATGATCTGTAAAAATTACGGGTAATTTTTCAAGGGGGATAAATAATCATGAAATCATTAGTTAAAAAGCTTTCATTTTCTGCAACCACATTTTTTCTGCTCATGCTTGCTGTGACATTAGGATTAGCGGTCAATAGCAGGAAGGCAGAGGCTGCTGCAAAACCAAAGCTGAACAAAACATCTATGACAATACCGGTCGGTAAGCTGGATAAGGACGTTTATTGGCAAAAGAATGAGTTCCAATACGAAGATGCAGTACCTTTGACGGTTGAAAATAAGAGAAAGGGCGCCAGCTATACATTTACATCCTCAGATACAAAGATAGTCAAGATAAGCAAGAACGGTGGATATCTTACCGGTGTAAAAAAAGGAAAGGCCACCATTACCTGCAAGGAAACCTATAAAGGAAAAACAACGGTTGTTGGTACCTGCAAGGTTACGGTGAAGGATGCTGCTGTTATAGATTATGTAACAGATGTATGTCTGGGCAGCGGCTTGCTGAATGTCGATTATTTTGACGGCTTTGAAGGATATTCGATACTGATACATCATGATATAACATATAGAAATCCGAACGCAAAATATTCATTAAAGTCTGACAGCAAGGATTTTATCTTTAAGGAAACAAGCCTTACAGAAGAAGAAAAGAAGGTATATTCCTCGGCAGAGCCTTACAGGTATGAGGCAAAAAAGGCCGGAAAATATACTCTCTCAGTAATTGAAACATATAATAAAAAATCCAGAACAATCGGTAAGGTGACAATTATAGTACATGATGTGGAAATATCCGATGAGCTTTATGAAATTTATGTAAATGAGTATATGGGCGTCTTCTGGCCGGTAAGATACAGCAGAGAAGATAAGTATTATTATTTTATAGTAAATGACAAGAATGTAATAGAACTGACAAGGGATGAGTATAACAACCTTGTAATAAAGGGACTAAAGCCTGGTACGGCTAAGGTAAAGGTATATGAGGATTCAATTGAAAACGGCAGATATTTGGGCGAGTATACTGTTAAAGTAAAGGAGGTTCCGAAGCAGGAGCCGGAATCGAATAACAGTAATTCAGTGCCGTACGATAATTTTTATGATGATTACGGAGTATTTAATTAATAATTAAGAGGTTTATTATTAACCTGTATAGCTTAAGCAGTTAGGAGGAACATTAATGAAATTAAGTAAAAAAAGCGTGCTGATCCCAATAATACTCATGTGCCTTGCAATTAGCCCAATAATCGGTTTAGGCTTAAGTGTTAAGCAAGTGCAGGCTGCTGTTAAGCCAAAGCTCAACAAGACCTCAATGACCATACCCGTCGGTAAACTCAAAAAAGGTGTCAGCTGGTTTAACAGTGATGGAGGGTATGAAGAGGCAGTGGCATTGACGGTAAAAAACAAGCAAAAGGGAGCCAGCTATACATTTACCTCATCCGATACAAAGATAGTCAAGATAAGTAAGAACGGCGGATATCTTACAGGTGTAAAGAAAGGAAAGGCAACAATCACCTGTAAGGAAAGCTATAATGGAAAAACAACGGTTGTAGGCACCTGCAAGGTTACGGTAAAGGAAGCGGGCCTTATCGACAGAGGCGCGGATGTAACCCTGGGCAGCGGACTGATCAATGTAGATTATTTTGATATGTATATGATAGAGAATATTCTGTTGCCCTATACATTGACATATCAAAATCCGGATGCCACATACACAGTTAAATCGGACAGCAAGGATCTGACATTTACCGAAACCAAATTAACAAAAGAAGAGGAGAAAAATTATATTTCTGAAAAGCCCTACAGATATGAAGCAAAAAAAGCAGGTAAATATACTCTTACAGTAGTTGAGACATACAACAAGAAAACAAGAAATGTAGGCAAGTGCACTCTTACCGTTCATGATGTGGAGGTATTAAGAGAGACAAATGAGATAGAGGTAAATGAGCGGCTGAATTTATTCATTCCAATAACCTATTACAAAAGAGATATGCAGTATGAATTTGTTATCGATGGCTATAATGCCTCCAAGCCGGATAAAAACATTGTAAAGAAGGAAGATGACGAGTATATTGTTGGATTAAAGCCTGGTAAAGTAAAAGTTAAGGTCTATGAGCTTTCAGGCAAGAAGCGCAGATATTTGTGTGAGTTCACTGTAGTAGTTACTAAGCCGGATTAAGCTATTTGACAATTATCAATGTGCAAATATGAACGATCGGTCAGTTTACTAAAAGTTCTTTGATAAATTCTTGACAAAATATAAGTACTCATATTACACTTAACTATGATATTAGAATATAGCCAGATATTGTCCTGACCGTAAAGGGATTCCTGAACGGAAAGGTGAACGAATGCTCATTAATCTATCACCTATGGCAAGCAAAATAGCTGAACCAGGGGTGGATAGTCATATTATGGTTTTGTTCCCTTTTCGTTAAATCGAAAAGGGTTTTTTATTGCTTTAATATAGTTTAACGACAGATGCTGATATATGGTGAGCTGCAGCAGAAATAGCTATGATTGCATTAGTTAAAGAAGATTATATGAATGAAAGGGAAATCAATATATGAAGAATTTAATCGATAAATTAGAGCGGGACAACTATCTGGACAAAGACGAATTATTAACCTTATTAACCGGCTTTACCCCGGAGGACGCTGATTATCTGTATAAAAAGGCCAGAAAGACAGCAGACAGAATCTATGGAAACAGTATATATGTCAGAGGTCTGATTGAGTTTACAAATTACTGCAGGAATAATTGCTTCTATTGCGGTATAAGACGAGACAACAAAAGGGCAGAGCGTTACCGGCTCAGCAAGGAGGATATACTTGCCTGCTGTGAAAATGGTTATCAATTGGGCTTTCGTACCTTTGTGCTTCAGGGCGGGGAGGATCCCTTCTACAGCGATGAAATGCTGGTGGATATCATATCAGAGATAAGGGCTAAATACCAGGATTGTGCAATAACACTGTCTTTTGGGGAAAAAAGCTATGAGCAATATGCTCTGTATAAGGCAGCAGGAGCAGACCGTTATCTTCTTAGACATGAGACGGCCAATGAGGAGCATTATGCAAGGCTGCATCCGAAGGAATTAAGTTGTATGAACCGTAAAAAGTGTCTCTATGAGCTTAAGGAACTTGGTTACCAGGTGGGGGCTGGTTTTATGGTAGGATCTCCTTATCAAAGCATGGAAAATCTGGTGGAGGATCTGCTGTTTTTAAAGGAGCTGCAGCCGGAAATGGTAGGCCTGGGGCCCTTCATTCCACATAATGATACACCCTTTGCCGATTTTGAAAGCGGCAGGCTGGAGCTTGTGCTCTTTCTGATAGGAGTAGTTCGCTTGATGCTTCCCAGTGTCCTGCTTCCTGCGACAACAGCTCTTGGAACAATCCATCCCCAGGGCAGGGAGCTTGGAATACTTGCAGGAGCCAATGTGGTTATGCCTAATCTGTCACCTGTAGCTGTAAGGAAAAAATATATGCTCTATGACAATAAGATCTGTACCGGGGAGGAAGCGGCCGAATGCCGATATTGCCTGCAAAATCGGATTAAAAAAATAGGTTATGAGATTGTTGTGGACAGGGGCGATTATAAGGCGCTTGAGGCCGTAAGCTAAAAGCCGTTCATAACATATCCAGCAGATTAAGCCGGATACAGCTAAGAAAATCAGGTTGAAGGATTAAAAATGAAAGGAAGAATATATATGAGCTTAAATGACACACCCAGAGCAAATCGTCTTCATATCGGGATATTCGGCAGGAGAAACAGCGGCAAATCCTCGCTTATCAATGCCATAACGGGACACAATACTGCTTTGGTTTCGGATTATGCTGGTACTACTGCAGACCCGGTATATAAAACTATGGAAATTCATCCTATCGGATCCTGTGTTTTGATTGATACGGCTGGCTTTGATGATGTAGGCGATATTGGCCTGCTGAGGGTGTCAAAAACCCGGGAAGCTGCGAAGAAAACCGATATAGCCCTGATTGTATTTGGCCCGGATAAGGACATAGATTTGGAGAAGCAATGGATTGAGGAATTTAAAAATAATAAAACCCCTGTTATTACGGTACTGAATAAGTCGGATATAATTGATGATACACTGGCAGCCGGCAAATATATAGAAGACCAAACCGGCATTAAGCCTGTTGTAGTCAGTTCCCTTACCAGTGATGGGATTAAAAACATTTATAACGTAATCATGAGAAATCTTCCCGAGGATTATGATGTAAAGACAATTACAGGCGGAGTGGTCAATGAAGGAGACACAGTTCTTTTGGTTATGCCCCAGGATGTACAGGCGCCCAAAGGGCGGCTTATCCTGCCACAGGTTCAGACTACAAGAGAGCTGCTTGACAGAAAATGTATTGTAATAAGCATTACTCTTGAGAATTTGGATAATGCCCTGCAGACAATGAAAAATCCCCCTGACGTAATAATAACCGATTCCCAGGTTTTTAAGGAGGTTTATGAGAAAAAGCCGGCAAAAAGCAAGCTGACATCGTTTTCAGTGCTTTATGCTGGATATAAGGGTGATATTGATTATTTTGTAAAAAGCGCTTCGGCTATAGACAAACTGAATAAAGATTCCAGGGTGCTGATAGCGGAGGCCTGTACCCATGCGCCCCTGACTGAGGATATCGGAAGGGAAAAGATACCCAGACTGCTTCGCAAAAAGGCAGGTGATGGACTGCAGGTTGATATAGTGAGCGGAGCTGATTTCCCTGAGGATTTAACCCGCTATGATTTAATAATCCATTGCGGGGCATGCATGTTCAACAGAAAATATGTACTGTCAAGGGTAGATAAGGCAGTTGAGCAGAAGGTGCCTATGACAAATTACGGTATTACAATAGCCTATTTGTCAGGAATTCTGGATAAGATAAATTTCT
>ENA-UPSB01002488-UPSB01002488.1-bioreactor-metagenome-genome-assembly--contig:-NODE-2488-length-17090-cov-6.309363_pt1 | contig 17090 bp, 12 predicted proteins | sample MGYA00238182_ERZ773286 | MGnify/ENA primary metagenome ERZ773286 (study PRJEB29026, sample SAMN07631240) | bioreactor metagenome | isolation source: Switchgrass digestor | place: USA: Dartmouth... | reverse complement strand
GCGTTGATAATGGTCTTTCCCTCCGCGTCGATGGAACCTGCCGTCGCGATCCCGATGGACTTGAAGTCCGTCTCCCGAATCTTCAATTCTCTTGCAAGATCAAACACCTGCTCCGCCATGAGCTCCGCGATCCGATCATAGGTTTCTCCTTTCGGAAAAGCGACAGTCCTGGCGGCGGCAATCTCCAAACTGTCGTGAACGGCGCCCACCTTCAGATTGGTTCCGCCCACATCAAATCCGATCTGATACATGATTCTCTTCTCCTGTGTTTCTATATAATAATCCGGCGCGCCGAGGGTGTTCCTGTAAAAATCCGTCCGACTTGAAAAAATTGTCTTTATAATTATAACGCATTTAGGGAAAAATTCCATATTCATCATCAAGAAAACATAAAAGGCTTTGCCAGAAAGCGCGCAACAGGATATGATTATAAAAGAAATTAACGAAAACCGGCAAACAAAATCAACAGTAGCGCAGTATTGCAAATATCCGCAGGCAAGGGAGGATCGGGAAAGATGACAATGCTGATAACGGGAGGCGCCGGCTATATCGGCAGCCATACCTGCGTACAGCTTCTTCAGGCTGGATATCGGATCGTCGTGGTGGATAATCTATGCAACAGCAATATCGAGGCGATCCGCAGGGTAAAACGGATCACCGGAAAGGACTTTAGGTTTTACCAAGAGGATCTGAGGAGCACGGACGCTCTGGATAAGATCTTCCGTGAAAACGAGATCGATTCCGTGATCCATTTCGCCGGCCTGAAGGCGGTGGGCGAATCGGTGGAACAGCCTCTGAAATATTACGAAAACAATTTGATTTGCACCCTCGCCTTGCTTAGGGCTATGGAAAAATATAAGGTGAAAAGGCTGGTCTTCAGTTCGTCCGCCACCGTTTACGGAGACCCGGCCACGGTCCCCATTACGGAAGACTTTCCGCTTTCGGCGACAAACCCCTACGGCATGACCAAACTGATGATCGAAAACATCCTTAAAGACCTGTACCGGGCGGACGGGAGCTGGAGCATCGCCCTCCTGAGATATTTCAACCCGGTGGGCGCTCACGAAAGCGGATTGATCGGAGAGGATCCCAACGGCATTCCCAACAACCTGATGCCTTATATCGCCCAGGTGGCCGTCGGAAAGCTGGAGAAGCTGAGGGTTTTCGGCAACGACTACCCGACGAAGGACGGAACGGGCGTCAGGGACTACATCCACGTGGTCGACCTGGCGGATGGCCATCTGGCCGCGATGCGGAAACTCGAAACCGGCGGCGGGCTCATTGTGTACAACCTGGGAACGGGCGTGGGCTACAGCGTTCTGGAAATGGTGGACGCCTTCTCCAAGGCTTCCGGCAGGCCCATTCCCTACGAGATCACCGGAAGGCGGGCCGGCGATATCGCCATCTGCTACGCGGATCCCCGGAAAGCGGAAAAAGAGCTGTCGTGGAAAGCCTCAAGAGGCCTTGAGGAAATGTGCAGAGACACATGGAACTGGCAGCGGAAAAACCCCGACGGGTACAGGACTCCGGAAGTATAGCTGCCGCGTCGGTTCCCGCAAAATAAGAGGTTTTTGTTTGAATGAAAAAAGCCAAATCGTCAATTGTCGATTGGCTTTTCTTATGATATTCTTTTTTCCTTGTTGCTTTCGCTATTTCTGATTCAAAGATCATTTTCTTATGAACGTCTTTTTTCCTCGAGTTCTCTTATTCTGCCCGTTGTTAACAATTCGTTTTATAGGGAGATTTTTTCGCAATTTAAACCTTATCCCAGAGCTTTTCAGGATAAAGGCCTTTGTCCTTCATGGACTGGAGCGCGTTCATCACCGACTCCCTGTCCTCCTTGTAGGTTACTCCCACCCACCGGTCGAAAGACGGCAGCACTTTTACCCTTGCCTTGTTTTCCTTAAGCAGCTGGTCCACCGTATGGGGCAGCAGATATTCCCCTTTCAGCGGGTTCTCCTTAAGTGTTTTGTCCAGGAATGCGGGGAAACGCTTCTTTATCTCCTCGATAAAGCTCGGCGTGAAACCCCAGAAATTCATGGAAACCGTGGTTCCTTCCGGCACGGTGATCCAGTCTACGTCGTTTTCCGTATACTGGATTTTTCCGTCCCGCCACATGATCTTCTGCCGCTCCTTGACGCCCGCCAGATATCCGTCTTCGGTGATTTCGCAGACTCCCCTCGCCACATGTCCGTGTTCCGTGAGGGTGTTTTCCAGACGGTATCCGACCATGGCGTAGTTGTAATATTCTCCGTCTTCCGCATGCTCAAGGAAGTCATACATGGAATGGAACGCGCCCGGTCCGTAATAGTCGTCCGCGTTGATGACGCAGAAAGGACCGTCTATCTTTCCCCTGCAGCTCAGCACCGCATGGCTTGTTCCCCACGGCTTTACCCTGCCTTCCGGTACCGAATATCCGGGAGGCAGGTCGTTGATATCCTGAAAAACGTATTCCACCTCGATGGACCGTCCCGACCTGTTGTCGATGAGCGGCCGAAAGTCTTCTTCCATCTCCTTTTTTATAATAAAGATTACCTTTTTAAACCCTGCCATGACGGCGTCATATAAGGAAAAATCAATGATCAGCTCCCCGCCGGACCCCACCGGATCCATCTGCTTAAGTCCGCCGTATCTGCTGCCCATTCCGGCTGCCATTACCACCAATACCGGTTCTTTCAATTTCTTTCACCCCATTACTCTCAAATAATATAATATGCGGATTACCGGCTTGCCTGAATCCGGAGATTCCGAATCGCGATCCCGTCCGAAACCCGGATTAAACCGAAAAACCCGCAATTTTAGATTTCCACCTCTTTCCAATATTATACCATGGGCCGGACCTTTACAACCGAAAAATCATTGTAATCTTTCCGCTTCCGTGTCTATAATAAGAAAGACAAGAACAGGAGCGGAGAAAACAATGAAAAGGATACCAAATCGTATATTTTTAATAGGCTATATGGGTTCCGGAAAAACTACGGTTTCAAAACTTTTGAGCGATATGACCGGAGCCGCCTGGGTTGATATGGACCAGGAGATCGAAAAGGCGGAGGGGATGCCCATCCGGACCATTTTCATTAAGTACGGCGAGCATGAATTCCGGAACAAGGAGGCGGAGCTTCTGGACAAGCTTTGCAATGTCGCCGGCGCCGCCGAAGTGATGGCGGGGGAAAATGTCGAAACCGGCAAAACCTCTTATGCCGCCGGAGACAAGGAGCCGGACTGCACCGGAAGCCGCGCGCCTATTAGGGGAAGCAAATACGCCGCGTTTGCGGGCAGGCCGGGAAATCTCATCGTATCCTGCGGGGGCGGGATCATCCTGGACGACCTGAACCGAAAGATCTTAAATCGTCAATACACGATATTCCTTGAAGCCGATCCGGAAACGCTGTTCGAACGGGTTAACGGAGACGTGAACCGCCCCTTTGCGTTTATGGACATAGCCGACGAAGGGGAACGCCGGAGGAAGTTTCTTGAGCTGTATAAAAAAAGGGAGCCCCTATATAAAGAGGCCGCCTCCGTGGTCGTGAAAACCGACGGAAAAACTCCCGAGGAAATTGCCAAGGAAATTATGACGCTTGTTCTTTCTGCTGAAATTCCTCAAGCTTTGACAGAATGATGGATCGGACCCTTTCAGCCAGGCCGTTCTGTTCCGCTTTTGAAAGGCCTTCCGTTTCAATGGCGGGATGGATATGGAAATCCACTTCGGCGCCGGGCTTGACATAGCCGTGATCCTCAAAGATGCGGTAGGTGCCGTTCAGCGTCACCGGCACCACGGGAACGCCCGATTTCGTGGCGAGCCTCAGGCTGCCCTTTTTGAATTCTCCCAGCTTCGGTCCCCTGCTCCTGGTCCCTTCGGGGAAAATCACCAGGGAAAATCCCTTCTTCAAGAGGTCGATCCCCTCTTCCATGGTTTTCAGCGAAGAACGGGCGTCGTCCCGGTCGATGAAAACGCTTCTGATATCCTGGATCCATCCTCCGTATATCGGTATCCGGCCTAAGGATCTCTTAGCCACAAACCCGGCCTGCTTCTTCCCTGCAAGCACTGCGCAGAATACGGGAATATCCGCATAGCCCTGATGGTTGGACACGAACAGCACCGGGCCCTCCGGCAAATTTTCAAGGCCGGAAACATTCAGCTTGATCCTGTATCTTTCCATGAGCTGACGTCCCCAGTCGGAGGTGGAGTTGAGAATCTGCTCCCTCTCCTTCTCATAATCCCCGAGAGCGCGGTACTTTCTTATTTCGCGACGAAAATGTCTCAGATGTGTGAGTCTGTAATACATCCAGCAAGCGAACCCCGCCATTTTAACGATTTTCATAAACGAGCCCTCCTGAGGTCATAAAAGTCCGAATTAATCATAACATAAAAAAATACTTCACTTCCATACAATTCTGATATGGCAAATGAGTTATAATGAAAATACAAATAATCAAGGCGGAAAGGCAAATCGGATGAGATGCATGAAAACAAACAGAAAACCGGCCGTTTCTGCGGCCGTCGGATTTATTTTGTTTGCCGCAATTTCATATTTCGTCATGACGCGGGATGTTTTAACCTTCGACATTGTGGTCCGCGAGCTCGTCTACGGCCTCAGGAGCGAGCCCCTGACCGCCCTGATGATCATGATCACCTATCTGGGCAACTGGCAAACCATCCTGCTGATCTGTATCACGCTGCTGCTGTTTCCAAGGACCCGGATCTCCTACGGCCTGCCGGCTTCGGCGGCGGCCCTGGCGGCCTCCATGATTCTGCGCATGCTGAAGGCCTTGTTTCACAGGGCGCGTCCCGACCTTGCCCTCCATTTAATCACCCAGGGCGGATACAGCTACCCAAGCGGACATTCTTTCACCGTTTTGATCTTCTATGGCATGCTGATCTTTCTCTGCCGCCGCAAGATGAAGAACAAGAATGCGGCAAACCTGGCCACGGTCCTGCTTTCCTGTCTGGTCCTGCTCATCGGCATAAGCAGAATCTACCTGGGCGTCCATTACCCGACCGACGTGCTGGGCGGGTGGTCCATCGGCCTTTGCATGCTGATGATCATGATATCCTGCATCCTCATTATTGCCCCCGGAGGAGACGATGCGAAATAGAACGTCTTCTTAACGGCGCATGCCTTTTTCAGAACCGCTTTATTTTTTCTTAGCGACGTTATTATTGTCGAGAAAAATCCCGCCGCGTAGGCGATATAGCAGATCCAGTTGTTCAGGTTGGCCATGATATTTGAGATGACGATCAGCCATATCAATACTTCGAAGAACCCCAAAAGCGGCGCGATGAATTTTTTGCCCCGCGACACGAAAATAATTCGCAGCGTACCGAAGGTGGCGTCCAAAATACGCGAGCAGAAAATCAGAATCGGAAGTATCACCCATAAGAAATACGGGCTTTCTGTTATTTTAAAATAAGCTCCATAGCGTTCCCCCAGGAAACTTGTTTGTCGATAATATTAATATATTCGAAATTCTTGTAAATAAAAAGGAAAAGCGAAAAATTCTTGTACTACCGGTGCGAAGTTGATATCATCAGTTTTAGCGGCAATGTACCGCAGGCGGCGACAGGGACGGACCCGCAAGAAAGGCGCTCCCCGCCGTTATTAAAGGAAGCTGTGCTATGGGCAAGGAACTGATACAAATACTGGACGGCAGCAAAGAGGAATATTTAAGCGACGAGTCAAAGCTTAAGGGTTTTGCCGACTCCATCTCCTTTCCGACAACAAAGGAAGAGGCGGCGGAGATCGTCCGGCGGCTCTCCGCCGATTCCGTCAGCATTACGGTACAGGGAGGCAAGACCGGTATTTGCGGCGCGGCAGTTCCCTTCGGCGGCCATCTCATGAATCTTTCCCGAATGAAAAAGGTCGAAGGGCTGAGAAAAACCGAAGACGGTTATACCCTGAAGGTCCAGACGGGACTGCTGCTGTCCGAACTGAGAAAAATGCTTTTGACAAAGAGCTTTAATACCGCCGGCTGGGATCGGGAATCCCTTGCCGCCCTGGACGCGTTCCAAAAGGACCTTGCTTATTTCTGGCCGCCGGATCCCACCGAGACCTCCGCTTCCATCGGCGGCATGATCGGCACAAACGCCCAAAGCATCACCGATTACCGCTACGGGCGCCTCAAGGAACATCTTGAGCAAATTGAGCTCATCGACAGCCGGGGGGATATCTTCACCACCCGGGATCTGGATCTTTACCTCGGCAGCGAGGGCATGTACGGTATTTTCGTCGGCGCAACCCTTCGCCTGATCAGAAAGCCCCTGAAAATGTGGGGAATCTGCATCTTTTTCAAAGAGGAGGAACGGCTGCTGCGTTTTGCGGAGGAAGCGCTCACGGTTCCCCGGGAAGGGACCTCCTCCATCGCAGCCGTTGAATACATCGGATCCAAGGCATTGGAATATATACGAAAACTGGGACAGGTTTCTTCAAAATTAAATGACCTTCCGGACATCGATGAGAAATGCAGGGGGATCGCCTATGTGGAAATCCACGGGGATTCCCAGGAGGAGATCATGACGATTATGGAACGGCTTGCAGCGGATCTCAGCGAGGAAGAGCGGATCTCCAGCTGGGTTTTGTTCGGGGAATCGGGGATCGAAAAGGTCAAGATCCTTCGCCACAGCGTTCCGGAATCGGTAAACATGACCATAAAGCAGCGGGCGATGAAGGATCCCCGCATCACAAAGCTGTCCACGGATTTAACCACCCGGAACACCCTTTCGGAGGATGTGCTGCGCTATCGGCGCGACGCCGAATCCGAGGGGCTGGAGGCCGTCATCTTTGGCCATGTTCCGGAAAACCGCCTCCATGTAAATATCATACCCAACTCCTACGAGGAATACGAACGAGGCAAAAGACTGGTTGAAGCCTGGTACCGACGGGCGCTGGAAAGCGGCGGCACCGCTTTTCGCGAGCACGGAATCGGCAAGGTTAAAAAATCCTTATTCCTGAGCGTTATGGGAGAAGAAGCCAAGAAGCGCATCCTGGAAAACAAAAAATCCCTGGACCCGCAGAATCTGCTGAATCCGGGGAATATGCTGTAAGCTTTTGAATACGCGTCTCGTATCATGCAAATCTGCGCGTTTTGTGAAAAAATGTCAGGAGTGTTTTCTAAAACGTACAAAGGCCGGTCTTTTCCTGGAACCTGTAGACCGCTTTCTTCCACAGGCTGTCGTCCTGATATTCCGAATAATCGCCGGTGTATATGCCGTCCCTGTTTTCCCACGTCCGGTCGAACCATGCGGCAAACTCTTCCGCCAGCGGATCCCCGGGCTTAACCGTCACCATGAGATCGGCTTCCAGGTTGTAATTATCAAGGTTTCTGCGGGTATAATTCGCGGAACCGCCGATGAGGACCGTCTCGTCCTTTTTATGAATCCCGATGATCTTCGTATGATATTGTTCGCCATGGGTGAGATACCAGCGCACCTGTATTTTTCCCCCCGACTTTTCCAGAAACTCTGCGGCCGCCTGCCGGTTGGGGATCCCGTTCTTTTCAAATCCGAAGGCGTCCTTGTTCGGATCCAGGATGATCCTGACCTCAACTCCGCGGTCCGCAGCCAGGATCAGCTGGTTGATGATTTCCCTGTGGGCAAGATAAAACATCCCCAGGTCGATCCTGTCCCCCTCCGCGGCGCTTTTTATGTTTTCTAGGATCTTATCCCGGATCTTGTCTTCCGTCAGAACCAGGACCTCCGTATCCGGCCTCACCTCCGTTGGACCGGGCCGGTATTCCACGTCTTCGATTTGCACCCCGGAAAACGCGGCCACCGCCTTTTCCGCCCCCAGCAGATATTTCACCGCTTCCCCGCTGAACTGAAACGCGATGTTGGAATGCCACGAGCTGGCGTCGTGAGGGTTTGCGGAACTAACGATGGCGCCGCCGTCGGTAATCAGCACCTTCCGGTGGTTCGCCTTGAAGTTGAGGAGCCTCAGGTAGTTTCGCAAGTTGACGTCGGGGCCGTTGTCTCCGAAGGGATTTTTAAGCCAGCCGTCCTCCCCGGTGCCGAGGTGCCTGAAATAAGCCCTGTAATAAGCGGCATACAGCGGATTGGAGTCTCGCACCTTGCCAAGGTCGGTGACGATGACCCGGATCCCGTTTTCCTCCAGCTCCCGGAACTGGGCGTTGAGCTCGGAGCCGTAGCTGTTGTTGATCTCATCCGTTATGAGATAGGCCTTCAGCTCCGGGTATTTTTGCTTTTGGGCGATCAGGGCGTCCGTAAGCCTCCGGGTCGAGGCAGGGTATTGGTATTTTTCCGTGTCGTAGTAATCGTTATATAAAAAGATATCCGCCAGGATAAATTCCTTCGCCTCGCGAATCATCCGGATCTGCTCGTCAAGGATGGTCTGTTCATGGACGATCTCTCCGTCTTTCAGATAGGTGAGATCGTAAAGCATCCGAAGCCCGGTCACGGTGGAAGGAGGACTGATATATGAGGTTCCTTCCGGGGCCGGCGTGCTCCATCCCGAATACAGTGGGACGGCTATAACAGCCATCGCCGCGAGGACGGCAAGATTCCGCTTTTTATAACCTTGTCGGGGTTTTGCGCTCATAGGAAAGTCCTCCTCCGTAGATTTTATTTTTTCCAGGCGGCCCGCTTCGATACGCCACTATGCTACTAGGTTATCACATCTTTTCGGCGATATCCATATAATATAGTACGCTTGGCATCGGTTAACCGGTATTCCGACGCATACTTCCGGGTTTTGCAGAGTACCGGACGCTGCCAGGGCGAATAAAATTTAGCTGGAAGGTTGAAAGAAATGCGAAGAAAGAGACCATTAATGATCGGCTGCGACCGCGTCGACGGAATTGAGGATATTAAAAGAGGATTATGCGATCTGAAAGATGCTGTCGAATGCATACGCGACGCTTTGAGAGGCATCTGCTGCGGCCAGCTTTGTTCTGGAATAAGAGCGCTCAAGAGGGGTCTCGAAGATCTCGAGGACGGCTTGGAAAAAGTCGTAAATGGCGTGGAAGACACCGATTTTGGCTGCAATTGCCATGCGAAAAATAAAATCCTTAAAGGCGTCTGCCAGGTGAAAGAGGCGATTCGGGACATAGCCAAAGGCTTGAACGACCTGTGCTGCGGCCGCTTCTGCGACGCGATAGACTGCATCAACGACGGGCTTTGCGACCTTGAAGAAGGTATGGCCGATATCGTCGAAGGCGTCAAAGATCTTCTCTGTGAAAGAGAATTAAGAAGGAAACGCAGGGACGAACTGCTTGACATGATTAAATGCGAAGAAGAAGAGTGTTTATCCGACGAGTTTGACTGCTGCGACCTCATCTGCAACAGGAAAAAACACTGCTAATGCACCGTAGGATAATACACAGACAATTAATTTGGCGGTTCTGTCGAAGTAAACCGCAAGACCGGATTTTCGGCGGAAGACTACATAGTCTTCTGCCGATCTTTTCTTTAAAAGGAACGCATATTTGACCCTTTTCCTTTGTAAAATGGAACAGACCGGGAAAAAATGCGGCTTTTTCATCTCCCATCAGAAGGAAGTTGCGGACCCATGATGATAAAAAAGACACGTTATAAAAAATACCTGCCGGCAGCTTTGATCATTTCCTTCGCCGCTGCCGTATTCCTTTTCATTACTTTGTTTTTTCATACCCGATTTTACCCGGGCACAATGATCAACGAGGTCGACGTATCCCTTCTCACCGGAGAGAAAGCGGAGAAAAAGCTGTCGGACCGGGCGGCTTCCTATGCGCTTGTATTGCGCGGACGGGGCGGCTTGACAGAACTGATTCACGGACCCGATGTCGGGCTTGACGTCGATGTATTATTCAAAGGTCAAATCCTGAAAAAGAAGCAGAACGATACGTTTTGGGTCATCTCGCTGATCACCGGCGAGGGCCGGAAATTCGGCGGCGCTTTTACATATGACGAGGAGAAGCTTAGGGAACGGTTCCGGAACCTTGATTTCCTGGATCCCTCGAAGATCGTCGAACCGAAAAACGCCACTCTGGTTTATTCAGACGGAGCTTACCGGGTCGTGAAAGAGGTGTACGGGAACAAAGTAAATGAAGGCAGATTATACTTCGCCATTAAGCATGCCATCGTAAACGGCAAGCTGCAACTAAACCTGGATAAGGAAAATCTCTATATCGATCCGATCATCGTATCCGAATCGGACAAACTTCTCAACACGAAGGCCGCCGCGGAAAAATACCTGAATTCGAAAATCACATATATCGGGGGAAGCCGCGGCAGCGTAACCGTCGATTCGGGCATGATCGCGCAATGGATCGGATTTGACGACAACCTGAACATCACATTTGACAGGAAAAAGATCAGCGATTTCTTAAAAGCGCTGGCAGTCAACTACGATACCGTGGGCACCGTGCGCAGCTTCGTCACAACGTCGGGAAGGACGATATCGGTGGGCGGCGGCGATTACGGATGGAAAGTCGACGTGAAAAAGGAGACCGAAAATCTGATCGAGGATATCATGAGCGGAGGAACCGTTCTGAAAGAACCGGCTTACAGCCAGAAGGGAGTTCTCCCGGGACTGAACGATATCGGCTCCACCTACGTCGAGATTGATCTCTCCAATCAATATCTATGGTGCTATGTCGATGGAGAACGAATCGCGGGAGGACCTGTGGTCACGGGAGATATGGATGACGGCTACCAAACCCCGGAAGGCATATACAGCCTGAAGTATAAAGTCCGCAACGCCGTCCTGAAAGGACCGAACTACCGGGCCCAGGTTTCCTACTGGATGCCCTTCAACGGGGATATCGGAATCCATGACGCGTCATGGAGGACAGATTTCGGGAGGGATATCTATCTGGTCAGGGGTTCCCACGGCTGCATCAACGTGGAACTCCGCCTGGCGGAAAAGCTGTATAACAATATCCCCGTCGGCACTCCCATTATCTGTTATTATTGAAGGGGCCGTCTTTCTATTATTTGCTATCGGCCCGACCTTCCATGATCTGCTGTTTCTGAAGGGCCCGACCCCTATTAGCTGCTGTTACTGAACAGCCCGATCCGTCCGGCCGCTATATGCCGCAAGGCCTTTGCCAAGGATTTCTATGGCGCGTTTCATCTTGCTTTCCTCCAGGACATACGCGATGCGGATCTCGTTTTTCCCGAGGCCTTCCGTCGCATAGAAGCCGTCCGCCGGCGCCGCCATCACGGTTTCTCCGTCGTCTTCAAATTCCTGCAGCATCCAGATCAGAAATTCGGATGCATCCTCGACGGGCAGCTTGCAGATAAGATAAAAAGCTCCTTCGGGCTTCTCGCAGAAAACGCCGGGGATCTGCTTCAGGCTTTCATAGACCACATTTCTGCGCCGTTCAAATTCGTCGCGGATTTCATGAACCACTCGCAGACCCGCGGAGTACAGTCCCACCGCCGCATGCTGCTCAATGGTGGAAACGGACAGCCGTCCCTGGCACAGCTTTGACACCAGCTCCAGCACCTCGTCGTTCTTGGTCACGAGAACGCCGATCCTGGCGCCGCAGGCGCTGAACCGCTTGGAAACGCTGTCAACCAATATCAGCCTGTCGTGGATGTCCTCCAGGAATCCGAAGCTGGTCATCTTTCTGCCGTCAAAGACGATTTCCCGATAGACTTCATCGGCGATGATATAGAGGTCGTGAGCCTTCGCCACATCGGCGATCATCCGTATCTCGTCCTCCCGGAGCACCGTGCCCGTCGGATTTCCGGGATTTGTTACAAGGATGGCCTTTGTTTTCTCCGTTATCTTTTCTTCCAGCGCGTCCCGTTCCACATGGAAGCCGTTTTCGGCATAGGTGGTTACGGCCACCGGCCGGCATCCGGTCATGGTAAAGAACGTGTTGTAATTGGAGTAATACGGTTCGAAAATCAGAATCTCGTCCTGAGGATTCGTAAGCGCAAGCAGCGTGAACAGCAGCGCCTCCGTGCCGCCCGTTGTGACATAGATGTGATCCCTGTCTATATTGATGCCGATCGTCTTGTAATACCTTTCCACCGCTTCCCTGAGCTCCGGGATGCCCTGGGACGGCATGTATTCCACCGTAGGCTCCCGGAATGCGCGGATCTGTTCGTAATATTCATCCGGCACTTTAAGGTCGGGCTGCCCGATGTTGAGGCGGTATATCCTCTTGCCCTTCGCTTCCGCGGCATCTGCGTACTTCGTAAGCCGGCGCACCGACGACGCCTTCATATTCAGAATACGCTGTGATAATTGCTTCATATTTGCCATACCCTTCTATTTGATGATGTTTGAATAAGCCTGATACGGCTGAAACCGCATGGATTCGCCAAAGCCAATTTCGTATTATTTTATTATAGTAATACCCGGAAAGCAAGCAATTTCAAGATTTACGTGAAATTGAGCAGTAATTTGCTCTGTTCCCGAACAAACTACTGCTCAACTTAATTATTACCGTAATTATTTTGGCTATTTTTTAATTACGTAGGTTTTTGCCGAAATTATTTTCCCAAATCCTCGTTGCAAGGCTTATTTTTTCACCAAACGAAACAGAATATTCTGACAAATCTGCAGCATTCATGATGCTTATGCCTTCCCCGGCCATCCGGAGGGTCACCGGATTTTGATATGGACCTCTCTCAGCTGTTTCTCGTCCACCTCGCTGGGGCAGTTCAGCATCGGGTTCTGCGCGTTGCTGTTCAGCGGGAACGCAATGACTTCACGGATGCTTTCCTCTCCCGCAAGCAGCATTACGATGCGGTCTACGCCCGGCGCCATGCCCGCGTGAGGCGGCGCGCCGTACTGGAACGCCTGATACAGCGCTCCGAATTTTGTCTTCACGTCTTCCTCCGTATATCCGGCGATTTCAAAAGCCTTTACCATGATGTCGGGCCGGTGGTTCCGCACCGCTCCCGAGGAAAGCTCCACGCCGTTGCAGACGACGTCGTACTGATAGGCCTTGATCTCCAGGGGATCCATGGTAAGCAGCGCTTCCATCTCGCCTTGGGGCATGGAAAACGGATTATGCGTAAACTCGATCTTCCCCGTTTCCTCATTGAATTCGTACATGGGGAAATCGGTAATGAAACAGAATTCAAAGCGATCCTTGTCAATAAGATCAAGGCGTTTGCCCAGCTCCGTCCGAATCTGTCCCGCGTATTTTTCCACCAGCCCCTTCTCGTCGCTGATAAAGAACAGCACGTCGCCCGGTTTGAGGGATGCAAGCCTGGCGATTTCAGCCCTCTGTTCGTCGGTAAAGAATTTATCGATGGGGCCCTTGTAAGTCATGTCGTCCTTCACGGAGATATAGCCAAGGCCTTTCATGCCGATGCCCAGGGCGAACTTCAGCATGGATTCAAAGAAGGACTTGGGCATTTTAACGCAGTCGTTCACGACGATCCCTCTTACGATTTTCCCCTGGAACGGCTTGAAATCCACCTTCAGGAAGAAATCCGAAAGATCGATGATTACGAGCGGATTTCGCAGATCGGGCTTGTCGGTCCCGTATTTCAGCATGGCCTCCGCAAAGGGAATCCGGGGGAAGGGGGTCGGAGTAACCCTTTTGTCCGAGAACAGGCGGAAGGTTTCCGAAAGCACTTGTTCCGCCACCGCAAAGACGTCCTCCTGGGTGGCGAAAGCCATTTCGAAATCCAGCTGGTAAAACTCGCCCGGAGAACGGTCGATCCTTGCGTCCTCGTCCCGGAAGCAGGCCGCGATCTGGAAATATTTATCAAATCCCGACGCCATAAGCAGCTGCTTGAACTGCTGGGGCGCCTGGGGCAGCGCATAGAATTTCCCCTTGTGCTTTCTGCTGGGCACCAGATAATCCCTGGCGCCTTCCGGCGAGGAGTTGGCGAGGATCGGCGTCTGAATTTCAAGGAAGCCCATCCGCTCCATCTGGTTTCTCAGGCATTTTATGATTTCCGAACGGAGAACGATATTGCTGTGCACTTTCGGATTTCTCAGGTCCAGGTACCTGTATTTCAGGCGCACGTCTTCTCCGGTTTCGGTGGAGCTGTCGATTTCAAAAGGCAGAACGTTCAGCGACTTGCCCAGAATTTTAATGGATTCCGCCCGCAGCTCGATCTCTCCCGTGGCAATGTTGGGATTGTAGGTTTCTTCATCCCTTTTTACGACGGTTCCGGAAACGCTGATGACGGTTTCCTTGTTCAGCCCGGCAAGCAGCCCCTCCGAGACCACCACCTGCGTGATGCCGTAATGGTCTCTCAGGTCAATAAACGCGACGCCACCGTGATCCCTTATGGAATGGATCCATCCGGCCAGCTTGACCTCGCTGCCGACGTCCGCTATGGTAAGCTCCCCGCAGTTCTTTGTCCGGTATGCCTGAGACTGGTAAACGGCGATGGGCTCCTGCCCGCCGTCCTGGAAGCTCCTTCTGCCCGCGTATCCATAGGCGGCATAGATCGGCCTTGCGGCAGCCTTTTCCTTCTCCGCCTTTTCTTTCTCGGACTTTTCCTGCTCTGCCCGGCCGGCCCCGTCGGCGCCGTCGCTCTTTGCGTCGGGCCTGCCGGCTACGGAGGGAGCACCTGCGGCTCCCGCGGCTATTTCTCCTGCCGCAGGAACGTCCTGCTTTGAAATTCCGCTTCGCGCGGCCGTCTCCGCCAGTTTTGCGGCGAGATCCGGATTCATGGCCTCAAGCTTTTCCCTGAGCAATCTGTGGACCGCCTGGGGATTGGCGCTGCCCTTAAGCTTTTGCATGCATTGTCCTACCAGGTGGCCAAAGGCTTTCTCCTTGCCGTTCCGATAATCCTCGATGGACTTGGGATTGGCCTTCAGCACCTCAAGCACCACCGGTTCGATGAGGCTGCTGCTGTCCACCATGAGCAGGTTGTGTTCCTTCACATAACGCTCGGGATCGATGTCGTTCTTAAATAATTCTTCAACCAGCGTTTTTCCTACGTTCCTGTTGATCTTTCCCTGGACGACCATGCCGATGATCTGGGCCAGCTTGGCGGCGTCGACCTCCAGCTGTTCTGGCTGGGTCGCCGTATCCTTCATCAGCCGCAGGACATCGCCGGTAATTACGTTGGCAGTTTCCGCCGGCTGGCCTGAAATCGCCACGGTATCCTCAAAGAGCTGCGCGATCTGTTTCGCCGAGGTCAGCGTCTTGGCAGTCTTTTCGGAAAGCCCGTACTGCTCCCTGTATCTTGCACGCTTCGCTTCCGGCAGCTCCGCCATGCTGTTTTTTATCTCCTCAAGCCACTCGTCGCCGATGAGGATCGGGAGCAGGTCCGGATCCGGGAAATACCTGTAATCCTGGGCGTTTTCCTTGGAGCGCATGGCATAGCTGATCCCCTGGTCGTCATCCCATCTTCTCGTTTCCTGCTGCACCCTGCCCCCTTCTTCCAGGACCTTGATCTGCCTTTCGCTTTCAAAGGCGATGGCTCTCTGGATCGCTTTCAGCGAGTTGAGGTTTTTGATTTCCGTTCTGGTTCCGTATTCCGCCTGTCCCGCAGGCCTGACGGAAATGTTGATGTCCGCGCGCATGGAGCCTTCCTGCATTTTGCAGTCGGATACGTCAAGATAAACCAGCGTTTCCTGCAGCCGTTCCAAAAATAGAGCGACTTCCTCCGGACTTGAGAAATCCGGATTGGTGACAATTTCAATCAGCGGTACGCCGCAGCGGTTGTAATCAATCAGTGTCCCGGTAATATCGTGGATCAGCTTTCCCGCATCCTCTTCCATATGGATCTCCCGGATCGTGATGCGCTTTTTCGATTTATCGGAGAGCTCCAGCTCCATCCAGCCGTTCCGGCAAATGGGCGCATAAAGCTGGGAGATCTGATAGTCTTTCGGAAGGTCGGGATAAAAATAATTCTTCCGGTCGAAGCGGTTGTTCCGCGTGATTTCACAGTTCAGCGCGAGTCCGGCCTTTATGGCCTTGTCCGCCACCTCTTTGTTGAACACCGGCAGGCTCCCCGGCAGGCCCAGACAGACCGGACAGGTATGGGAGTTGGGCAGGCCGCCGAAGGCCGTGGTGCAGTCGCAGAAAATTTTCGTCTTTGTTGACAGCTCTACATGGACTTCCAGTCCGATTACAGTTTCGTATTTCATTTCGCCTGACCCCCTTTCGCTTCCGGAGTTTTCTTATGATGATCCGTAACGCTCTGATACGCGGCCGCCGCGTTCACCAACAGCGGCTCGGAAAACGCCTTTCCGATGAGCTGCATGCCCACCGGCATTCCGTCTCCGGAAAAGCCGCAGGGCAGCGCCACCGCCGGCAGACCGGAAAGGTTGACGGATACCGTATAGATGTCCGCCATATACATGGCCAGCGGATCGTCGATCTGCTCCCCGATCCGGTACGCCGTCGTCGGGCTCACGGGGCTCAGAATCATGTCATATCGTTCAAAAGCCTTGTCAAAGGACTGCTTGATCAGGCCCCTGACCTTAAGCGCCTTTTTATAGTATGCGTCGAAATATCCTGAGCTCAGTACAAAGGATCCCAGCATGATCCTCCGTTTCACCTCGGTGCCGAAGCCTTCGCTGCGGGAGCGGTAGAAAACCTCGTGCATTTCCTTCGCGTTCTCCGAACGGAATCCGTATTTGATGCCGTCATAGCGGGACAGATTGGAGCTTGCCTCCGCACAGGCGACGATATAGTAGGCGGGAACCGCATAATCGATCAAGGGAATTTCAAATTCCTCCACTTCGGCCCCCAGTTTCTCAAACTCCTTCGCCGCCGCCAGCACCGCGCTCTTTACCTCGCCGGAAATGCCGGATCCGAAGTAGTTCACGGGAACGCCGATCCGAAGTCCGGCGGCATCTCCGCCGGCGCCGGAGAAATCAAAGGGATTTTCCATCACGGAAGTGCTGTCCGCCGGATCATATCCGGAAATAACGGACAGCGCCGCGGCGCAGTCTTTCACATCCCGTCCCATGGTCCCGATCTGGTCCAGGGAGGACGCGTACGCAATGAGGCCATAGCGGGACACGCTGCCGTAAGTGGGTTTGATGCCGGTCAGATTGCAGAAAGCGCAGGGCTGCCGGATGGAACCTCCGGTGTCCGATCCAAGAGCGTAGGGCGCAAATCCCGCGGCAACCGCGGCGGCGGAGCCTCCCGAGGAACCCCCCGGCACCCGTTCCAAATCCCACGGATTTCTTGTGATTCCATAGTAGGAGGTTTCCGTG
>ENA-UPSB01002487-UPSB01002487.1-bioreactor-metagenome-genome-assembly--contig:-NODE-2487-length-17092-cov-5.157950_pt1 | contig 17092 bp, 24 predicted proteins | sample MGYA00238182_ERZ773286 | MGnify/ENA primary metagenome ERZ773286 (study PRJEB29026, sample SAMN07631240) | bioreactor metagenome | isolation source: Switchgrass digestor | place: USA: Dartmouth... | reverse complement strand
TAGCCAGCAGCACCAGTCTGCGGTGGTGCCACAGGAGATCTGCCCCGAAGGCGAGCTGCAGCATGATGGGCGGCAGTGCCCAGGCGAGGATCAGACCCAGGTAAGTCCCCGGATCCCAACCCGATAATAACAGAGACAGGCTCGCGAACCAGACCACTCCCAGGACCGCCGTGGAACCGATACGAAGCCCGGTGCGTGGGCGGAATTTTCCTCGGGTTGGCAGCCGGCGGGCCAGGAACCACCACCAGAACCCGGTGAGCAGGGTCTCGAGCACGAAGAAGGTATATTCTTCCAGCGGGACCCAGCCCAACAGCACCCCGGAGATCAGCTTCGGATCGTAATACCATACCCCGGTGGCCACCAGGTAGTTATCCCAGGGGGTGGTGTACAGCACCGCCAGCAGCACGTGCAGGCCGATCGCCAGCCATATCGCTCTGGCCGGCCAGAATTCTGGAGCGCTCTTCCGGCGGCGCTCATCGAACCGGTTCAGAATCAGGAGCAGAACCAGGGGCAGGCCGATAAACAGCAGTAAAAAACCAAAGTAAGTCATGCGATTGGTTTCCGTGTAACCCGCAGGAACACTCCCGGGCTGGGTTCAAGGGTGGCGCCCATGTGCATCTGTACTTTCCGTTCGGTTTGTTCGAAGCGGTAGGTCTGGAGCAGGCGGGCGATGACCAGGCGCGCTTCTGCCTGTCCGCCGGCGGACGATCTGCACCGGGCGGCCCTGGAGCGCGCCGTACAGTCGGCGGGTAGGCCGGTGGCCGGGCCGCGCCCTCACTTCCGGCCGGATGTGAAGGCGCTCCTTTTCGATAAAGGGCAGCGGATTCCCTATTACCTGGGCGATTGGGTTGTCTCACGCAGCTATCCGAACCGGCTGCCGCTCGATCAGGGACGCGAAAAAATCAATGTCGATGAACGGCTCGCCAGCGGCGACATCCACAGTCTGCGCCGCCTGGCCGCCCACCTGATTGAACCCGCCCTGACCCAAAAAGAGGTGACCGAAGAAGATCAGGCGGTCAAAAAAATGGGTGGAGCAGCGGAACGAATACTACAAATCATTGAATAACGGCGGGTACGGCTACAGCAGCTTCTCGAAGCCCAAACCGAAGATACCCGAACCCGTGCGCCGGCCGCACAGCAAGACCTGCAGGCTGTGGACCCGGAAACGTTCGATCCGGTGCAGTTCGCCTTGAAACAGATCCAGTCGCAGAGCGCCTGGATCTGTGGATGACATGTCAACCACCACTAACCCAGCAGTGAAGGCAGGGGACGTTTGCCGTAAAGGCTGTCTCGATCAATTAATTTGTGGGTAGGGGGAGGGGTCGGGAGGCGTATATCCGCGCTGCCCACCGGTCATCCAAAAGGTCCGGGGCCTACAATGTGGGTAGAGGAGGGGGTTGAAAGGCGTATTCTCGTTGCTGTCCCCGGAAGGGAGCTCCTGGGGCACGCCCCAGGAGCTCAGGGAAAGGAAAACCTATGCCTCCACTGCTTCTGCCGCTTCGCTCTTGAGCTTTTCAAAGGCGGCCATGATCTCGGTCAGATCAATGCCATCGCCCAGCACCTTTCCGCTGGCCCACATGGTGATGGTCCGGCTTACGGGGAAAGTTGACTTCACGGCAAAAATGGTGCTGCGCTCTCCGCTCTTGCTGACGGAGGAGTTGAGGATGGCGTTGTCAATCGGCTCGAACTCGCCCGGATGCACGGTATCAATGGCCTGGACCAGGAAGGGCCAGTCGTCCGGGCGAATACGACGCTTGTCGTACAGGCGGGCCGGAGCTTCGTTCGCGCTCCCAGCATCGTCCGCCTGCTTGTGTAAAACAGCGATGCTATCTAACAGGCTCATGTGCTCCTCTTTCTTCTGAACTAAAGCTGTATCCGCACAGAAATCACCGCAGGGCGACAATTTGTCGCTGGCAAATCCGGCGATAGCCGTGTTCAGATGCGCGATAGCGCCTTCCCAAAATAAAAAAACGAGATGAGCTTTCGACGTCGAAAGTCCATCCCAACAAGCGTCGGTTTATTAATGTTCCAAATGGTTGACAAGTGAAACATTTGTGCTATAATGGCGCCGATCAAGCACTGCAGACAGAAAGGAATTCGACCATGACAAACTCTCCCGATTTGACAGTCTACACGGATGGCGCTTCCGTTGGCAATCCTGGTCCCGCCGGCTGGGCAGCTCTTCTGAATGGCGAACTGCTTCGTGGCGGTTTAGAATATGCCACCAACAACGAAGCAGAACTCTATGCCATTTATCAGGCGATCTACCACTGCGCACCGGGCACCCACCTGGACATCTACACCGACAGCAAGATGGCAATCGGGTGGCTCGCCAGAGGGTGGCGAAAGAACAATCCGCAGATCCAGGCGCTCTGCGACATGATCGTGGCGACAAAAAATGCCCTGAATGTCAGTGTGACCTTCCACAAAGTAGAGGGACACGCCGGCATTCAGGGCAATGAGGTCGTCAACGACGCCGCTCAGGCAGAAGCTTTACGCCAGAGGGCAAAGCTCCGCCGTGTATGCAGATCCTTCGCACCGTGTTAACCGGGCGTGGTACCGGCCTACGGGCGGCTGGAGGGATTTGCTCTCCACTACCGCCAGCATATCTTGGGGGTAGCCCGGTTTAGGCTGGACCTGATGGGGGACTTTTCCACAGATCACTGTCTGGACCACTTCGCGGTCTTTGACCTGCTTCACATACTCCACCACTTCCACATCCAACTCCATGCGGACGGGCGGGTTGAGCACCTGGTAATGCAGGCCAACCACCTTCGTGCGGATGGTCTGTTTCTTCTTCGCCAGACCATGCTCGACGATGATCTTCTCGCTTTCCAGCGGGAACAGGTAGAACACTGATGCGGCTGTTCCGTCCTTGCTGTGTGCAACGTTCCACAGCTCGCATGCCAGCGCATACGGGTCGATCTTCTTTTCGGCACAGAAGTCGGCCGCATGCTGCTGGCACAGCTGTTTAAACGCCTGGACGGTCTTGCCGTCTTCAATCCCCACTCCTATGTCTCTCATGGCCTTGTTAAACCAGAATTGCATATCTTTGGCGAAGGCCGTGAGCAGAGGTTGTTCCTGCGCCCAGCTCTTGTAGTAAGAGAGGGGTTTCACCCTCACCCGCCGCTGGAAGACTTTCTCGATAGCGGGCAGGGTGTAGCGGGCAATCCTGGCAATCGTGCCCTTGAACACGGGAGGTAATGAGAGCTTCTTTTCCTCATCGCTCCAGCTGTCCTTCCAGCCGACTTTTGGGACCTGAGTGACAAACGCCTTCTCAGAGCGCCGCCATTTCAGCCACGGCGGCTTGCACCCGTACTTATTCACAAAGTGTCCGCCGAATGTGAGCAGGATCTTCTCGGTCCTATCCATGTCGAGCAGGGACTTAAACCCATCTGTACCATATTTGATACAGTGGTTCAATTCCGTGAGTAGAGTGGTGGCGTCACGGTAATTCAGGTCCTGCGCAACTCGCTCGATGTTGCCGATGCTCATGGCCGAGGTGAGTTCATTGCTCGCCATACCGACGATGTTGCGCATGTTCGTGACCGCCAGCTCCGGCCGGCGGTCTTTCTTATCCAGCGGGTTGCTGGTCTTAGGGACTTTCTTTGTGGGGATCTTTTTCAGGTCCCTGACCGCCTGCCAGATGGCCGGCAGTTCGTTGGCGTCCACCACCCCCATCTGGTCGCCGTCGACGTCTGCGCCAATGGCGTCTGCCGCCCATTTAGCGTCAATTCCGATACAGGACCCCCTACCGAACCGCTGCAGGGCAAATACCCCGCCGTCAATCTCGACCATGCCCAACTGCTTCACTTGGTCGATATTTTCGACGTCGAAAGATGCGGGGTTCGCCATCTTAATATCCTTCGAGCAAACGAGAATATCGCAATCGTCATACATAGGTCCAAAGCTGTCTACCAGTGAGAGCAGACCTTTGGAGAAGAAGTTACGGGCGCAAACGCTCACCTGAACGACTTCCAGGTTGTTCAGGTAGGCTTCCAGTTCGGGATCGCGCCGCACTTCGAGCGCCTGGACAACCGGCCCATCCAGCGGGAAGCGGTATGCAAGGACGGGGCCTTCGTGTCCGGGCCAGACCATCGTGTGGCCGGTAATGGGTACGAGCAGTCTGTTCTCAGCCTTAAACGGGATGGAAGTCGCCAATCTAAACCACAGGTCCTGTGTCGCTTTTGCCGCTGTGCTCGCTACCATCGGGTGCAGGAGCATATCCGGGTGCAGGCTCGCCAGGCGTTCTTTATCCGGCGAGAGGTAGCCCTGCTTCAAGGCGAACTGCACCGGATCGAACGTTTCCGGGTCCACAGCTTGCAGGAAGGTGCGGTCGATCAGCTCCCGTACTTCTTTCCAGACCTTACGTTTATTTACATCGATCCACTGCGCAAGCTGGTAGCTCGGCCGCATTCTACCCAGCTGGATCGGAGGATGCTGGTTCAGGTAGATGCGGTCCCGGCGGATCGCCCCGTGACCATCTGCAACCACGATATTGGTGCCGGGAATGGTCGTATCGGGAGGCAGGATCGCCACCCGAAAGCGTCCTACGGTGGCGCCGTAAAAGCCACCGTTCGAGGCCAGTAAATAACGCGCCCCGTACACAGCCTGCTCTGCCTTCTCGATCATGCCTTCATCACGGAGGAAATCTCGTGTAAAGGCCAAAGTTCGCCACATCTTAATGCCGGAGCCCCAGTAATACGGGATGTAGCGCTTCCCGTTGTACTCAACCCCAGCCAAGAACTCCTTTTCGGTCGGGCGCTTCGGGTTGGCTTCGCCGCCGCGCCAGTCGATAATCACTGGCATATCCTGTTCGGGGAACAGGTACGACATGGGAGTGTTGTAGATCGTCTGGGTCCGCAACAGCGTACCGTGGCGGTCTACAACCGGCAAAACTGCTTTGTGGAAATACTTATCCATAGTTTTCTCCTTTCCCGGAAGAAAAAATGTAATTCGACGTAAAAAGGCCAGAGGCGCTTATCCTCTGGCCTTTCGACGTCGAAAGATCTACATTGCTTTCAGGATGGGTTCGATGTCGATGCCGTCTCCCGTGATCGTGCCGTTTCGGAAGACTGTAATCGTACGGCTGATAGGAAAGTCCGCCTTGAACGCCGCCACAACGTTGGACTGGCCGTGCTTATTCACGCCGCCGTTGAACATGGGCTTCTGGTGCGGCTCGAATTCGCCGGGGAACATGGTCTCAAGCGCCGCAGCAACCTTCTCCCAATCCATCGGGTTGATCTTGCTGCGGGTATAGATGCGCTTCTGGGTCTCCATGACCATGCGCTCGGTATTGGCCTGCGCCTGCAGGGCTTTGATCTTATCTGCAAGTGACATTTCTTCTACTCCTTTCCAACGAAAACGGGAACAATCGGATCATGACGGATGCCGTCACGAAGCGGAACCGCCACATAAATGGGTTTGCCCAACTGGGACGCTACTTCAAACGTGATCTTTGTCCCCCTTGAGCTTCCGTTCCAGATGGCGATGCATACGCCGCATCTCTTTGCCATCTCACGATCACGTCCAGAATACATCGTATCCAGGGCGTGGTTCTGACCGTACTTCGTCATGCGCCGCATTCTCTTGTAAGCGCCATAGACTTCGGCATCCACCCCCAGCCGGTCGCATTCCCGAATAACTTCGGCGTCCACCCCCTCATCGTCGCCAACAACAATGGACAGTTTGCGGTTCTTTGCCAGCTCCACGATCTCACGAACTACCGAAAGAAGCGTACTGTCCGCCTCACGACTGCCGGTAATCAGCAGTTTCGTGCCTTCCGGCAGGTCATTCAGGTAAACCAGCGGATCGTGGATCCGATACCAGAACGACCGCCGCTCAATCTTGTAGTACCGGAGGGATCTGTCTTGCGTAAGCATAGTGCCATCCTTTCTCTAAAAAAATCCAGAAATCAAAAAATCCACGCCGGAGGCATTTTTCGCAAGCGACGGAACACGAGCTGAGTATTTGAGCAGGGCCGCGTAAAGAGGCTCCAGGCTCAGGTGAAGCTCTGCGAACTTTCGGCGTCGAAAGATCGGAAGGCCGCCGCCTGCCATCCCGGTACGTGGATAGGGATCAGTATTTGCCAGCGATCTGTGCAGTGGGACGCACCCGCTGACAGGTTCACGGTAGATCCAAAGCCACGAGAACGTACTGTGCTGTTGGATCTGAAGGTCGAGGTGTCTAGCAAAGAGCCGGTGAAATGCTTTCAATCCGTCTTCCCGGACCGCTTCCTGAGACAAAAAAAGGCCACGAGAACGTGTCGTCCTCATGGCCGTTAGTCCCCCAAATGGGCTTATTTCCGACGGAAATTCGCCGCAAATCAGGGGTTATGTGCGTGCTGTGGAGACACCCCGCACCCACACTACTGCAGTCTTCGTTCGCCGATCTTGTGGTACGCCTTACGCTCCTCATAGTTCAGCGTACCGACGAGCCGCAAACCCTCCGTTCTGCCGTGGTGACTGCCTGAGCCACCTGAGACGGTGTATTGCACCGTTTACGCAGGGCCGAGATGTAGAGGTACTGCCAGTTCTCCATCAGGGCCCTGGCGATCAGGGCGGAAGGCGTGTCGAGGTACATGTCTTTCCTCCGGGGAGCCGGCCGGAGAGCCCCCTTCTCTCCGGCCAATCCGGTCTAGCGTGCACCCGCCAGGATGCACTCCTCGACGTGCTCGACACGGGCCGCTTCGCCGATGAGCCACGCCATTTGTTTGAGCGTGAGCTCGTACTTACCGTCCAGCCAGGCGTTGGCTTTTCGTACAACGTCATAGCGGCGGTAAGTTTTCTTGCTGTTCAGCACGGCGATGGCCTTCTTGACGGCTTCCAGGGTTTCCGGTTTAAAGCCGCCGGCGAGGACCGCCTGCTTGGCTTCGAGCGCCGCCTGCTGGCCGCCCTCGACGACCTGAGCCGTCAGGTTGCGGCGCTGGGCCCACGCCTGTTTCTGGGCCTGGCGTTGCTCGAACTGCGCCAGGCTCATCGGCATGGCGGAGACGCCGTGCTCCACGGCGTATGCTTTCGCGCGCTCGCAAGCACGCTCCCAGGTCGTGACGCGGGTCACGACCGCCCCCTGAACGACAACACAAAACTGTTTCTTAGCCATTCTATGCCTCCTGTATGCGCTAGATCCCCTGTGAAGGGGTCGAAAGTTGAATTGAGCTGTTGAAGCTCACCAGAACCACGCCGGAGGCATTTTTCGGCGCAAACAGTCTCGACACTGTCTCTGGAGCGGCGCAGCGAAGACGAGGTCCGGGCGTATGCGGATCTTGGCAAATGCGGGGCCCCGTTGCTGCGCTGCATGTCCTATGGGACGAACGGGGCCCCGCCCGGCGCCGGCAGGGGGGAGGGGCAGTGGGTTTGAGCAGCATCGCCGGGCGAACGACGGCATGAAACAGAGGTGGCGGGGGTGGGGTGTTCACTTCCGATACTAAGAACGCGGTAGGCGTATCCCCCCTACATAACGAAGTCCAAAATCTCCGACTTTCGACGTCGAAAGATCACAAAAAGCCCCTTCCTGGGGCTTTTCACTTGACCGACTGGAACATTTGTGCTACAATTAGAACATAGCTGTTACATTCCTATATTTCGGTAAGGAGATGCGCATGGGTGACGTGAACATGTATTTGTTTGCGGCATTGGTCATTGGCGTCTTTGCGAGTTTAATCGTCGCCGTGCGAATGCTGCAGCCGCTGGTCCGGGCCAAAGTGGGCGAGGCCGAGTTCGACCGCCTGATGATGCGGGCCTCGATCATCGTCCACAAACTCGAACAGGTGGGCGAACGGTTGGGCTACGACGGGGCCAGAAAGAAACAGCTGGCTGTGGTCGGCTTACGGAAATTTGCAGAAGCGGTTGGCATTGAGGTGACGGATGAACTGCTGGAGGACGTGATCGAGGCGTGCGTTTACCTGATGAATACGCAGAAGCCGGTCGTCCTCAGCGCAGAGATCGGGGAGGCTGAAGGATGAACCTGGCCGGGGACTGGAGCTATCTCCAGAAGGTGGCAGCCAACCGGCTCGCCAGCAACAAAACTCCCCGGCATGTCTATCGGTACGGTGAAGAAATCGAGCTTCTTGGGGCCGCCGGAGAACTGGCGGCCCGCCGCTTCCTCGGACTTCCTGAGGACCTGCACGAGAATTTCGATCACGGCGTCGATCTGGTTTGGCACGGCATCAACATCGACGTCAAGGCGACGCACATGACGCCCAAAGTTGCTTATCGGTATCTGCAGTGGCCCCGCGAGAAGCGGGTCAAGGCGGACGTGGTCCTGTTGACCGCTGTTGATTTGCAGGCCCGCCAGGCCACCGTCCTGGGCTATGCCTACAAAGAGGACGTTCTCAACGCGCCGGTGAACGAAACTCGTGATTATCCCTGCCACGAGATCCCCGTAACGAAGCTGAGACCTGCCTGGGAGCTACAGGTTATGCGAAAGAGCTCAAACTGGACTAGAACGAGTGTTCTTTCGGAGGTATAATGAATAGAACCTTCCGGCCCGCACCAAAAATCAGTAGAATTGTTGACCGGGAGGCCGTGGATTACGTACGAAATCGCCGGGACGGGCGCTGTATGATCGGTCTGGCCCGTCCCGGCCAGTTCGGCCCCTGTTCGGCAGGGAAAGACGTCCACCACATCGACCACAGGGGAGCCGGCGGGGACGACACTCGCGAGAATATGATTACTCTCTGCCGCCGTCACCACCAGCTGGCTCACGCCGGAGCCATATCGAAGGAGGAGCTGCGTGGCATCTTATCCCAATACTATCACTATGAGTATCCTTGAACTCCTGGAGCTCACGGACCGCTACTACGACGAGCCGCCCCTGGGCCAGGGCTGGGGGAAATATAAAGACATGGAGTGCGACCAGTGCGGCTTCATCTGGGACGCCGTGAAGCCCATCGGGTCCAGGGGGCTCAAATGCCCCCGGTGCGGCCACTACGACAGGGAGTTTCTCTTTCTTCCAAAGGCCGGCGCCATGCCATCGGACGGCTGCTGGCTGCAGCCCGTTGGCTGGCAAAAGGCGAGAATTTGCCATAATTAACCAGAATTTGTCCTAAATTCACGGAATTTCTAAAAAATCGTTTTGGCGGGGCGGCAGAATGGCCGCTCTGCTTCTTTAACCACGCTACTGCAGCGGCGTGGGATCTTGAGGAGGATTTCACCATGATCTGATGACCGTACTGACTGACGGAGACCGCAAAATCCTCCCGTTGGCGCGGCGGGAGGTGCGTGGTTTCCACCTGGCAACCCGCTGGTATCTGCGGGAGTGGACGCCTCTGCCCTATCAGTATGCCTGGCACCACTTCCCGACCATCAACACCACCGTCGTGGCCGGGATCGCCACCGGCAAGACCACGATGGTGGCTGCTTCTTACCTGATCGACTGCATTACCATCCCCTACTTCCGGGCGCTCAACACCTCTGTGACCCAGATGCAGGCCGAGCTGCCGTTCAATATGGCAATGGGGTGGATTGAAGGGAACCCCAGGCTCGAACACCTGATTGAAAAGATCGACCTGCGCCCGTACCCCGTCATCCGTTTCAAAAACTATTCCGAGTGGGAGTTCAGGACGTCGGGCCTGGACGCCCGCTTCATACGCGGCTTTGAATACGACCGCATCAACTTCGACGAATGCGGCCTGGACCTCGTGGGCTACATCCCCAGGGTGCTGCGCGGCCGTTTACGCGGCTCACGTCTGGACGGTACGAAGCGTATGGCGCGGCTCGATACCACGACATCGCCCACAATGGCGGTGTGGCTCAAAGAACGCTTTGACAAAGGTTGGAAGGGGAGCGGGATGGAAGACCTGGTAAAGTACCGCTCCATGCGCCTGGCGACATGGGACAACACCATGCTGACCGAAGAGCAGATCGAGGCCATGAAGGCGGAGTACCCGCCGGAAATGATCGACGTTGAGCTCGGCGGCCACTTCCCCGACTACGGCGCCTCCCTGTTCCCGGTCGGCCATGTCAATGCCTGCGTCGATCAGTCCATGTATGACGCCGCATATATCGCTCTAAACCCCGAAGATCCTAAGGAAAAACCCAAGCCAGGCTACGAAGTGGTCGAGGACCCCCGGCACGGTATTACACGCTTCGAGCTCCCCGTACAGCCCGGCCGCACCTATGTTCTGGCCGGCGATCCAGGCTCGGAGAACTATCCGGGGCGCGGGGCTGCGGGCGTGATGGTGGCCGACGTCACCGAAAAGCCCTACAAGCTGGTGTATTTCCACTGGGTATCCGGTCGTGGTTCGATAAGCCCGTTTTTGAGTTCGTACAAGTATGCCATTGAGAAGTATTCGCCTGTCCTTAGAGGTATCGACGCAACAGGCACGCAGAAGTGGGTTGACGAGATTGCCTACACCAATCAGGGCATCCAGACGGACCGGATCAACTTCGCCGCAGACAAAGACGGTATGCTGAACAACCTGGCCTATGACATCTCCAATCACCTGTGGCGCATTCCACCCATCAAAGGGCTGATCCGTCAGGCTGGGACGTACACGCGGGAGGATGACAAAAAAATCCCACAGGACCTGGTGATGACCTGGGCGCAGCTTTCCTTCCTGGCCCGTTCAGCCCCGTCCCCGACCACCGAGATCTACACTCTTTCCCTACACGACGCTCTTCCGATCTAACAACTACCCCAGCCGCACGGGGCGCTCGCGCATTGCTCGCAGCCGGCGCTGGTAGTTTTCGACGTCGAAAGATAGGAGGCTCATACCATGCTGGTTTACGTTGCCGGCCCTTACAGAGGCGATGTGGACAAGAATATCGCCGCGGCTCGCAAGATCGCCATCGAGCTGTGGGAGAAGGGTCACGCCGTAATCTGCCCGCACACGAACACCGCCCACTTTGAGGATGTGTGCGACGTGTCCGATGAGACATACCTCAAGGGCGATCTTGTTATTCTGGCCCGCTGCGACGCGGTGGTGGTCGCCCCGAACCACCAGGAGAGCGAGGGGACGCTGATGGAGATCGCCTTTGCAAAACAGCGCAAGATCCCCATCTACTACTACCCCGATCTGCCCGAACGACATCCCACGGAAGTCAAGTTCCCGAAGCAGTCGGCCGGTTTCATGGACATCATCATGCAGATGTACCGTGTGCATCTGGACAAAAACGCCGACTACTCCCCCGCCAACGTTCTCGGTCCAGGCGAGGTAGGCCTCGCCACGCGCGTCTGGGATAAGGCCGTGCGTATTATGAACCTGAACGGCATCGAGGTCGTGGCCTCAGACGGGCGCTACTCCCCTACACTGAAGCTCTTCCTGGATTTCTGGGAGGGTGTGCAGAAGATCATCCGCCGGGCCGGCTTCCTGATCGTGGTCCCCTTCTTCCGCTTCAAAGCGGCCGAGGAACCCAAAAACGAAAGTCTGGAAGACAGCCTGTGCGACATGAGCGTGTATCTGATTATCTGGCGCCTTTTGCGGAGGGGCTTATGGGGACGTTAGTCGGTAAAGTGAAGGTCGGGCCCATCATTTACAGGATCGAAGAAGTCCCCAACCTCAACAGTGACGGGGCGATGTTCTCCGGCCTGATCCACTATCAGGACGGCCTGATCGAAATCGAAGCAGGCCTGGGTGACCAGGCCAAAGAAGTCACGCTGCTGCACGAGGTCATCCATGCTGTCCTGGATGACCGGGGGGTCAAAGAGCACGACGAAGACCTGATCGAAATCCTCGCCAGGGGGCTGCTTGGCGTGCTGAAAGACAACGGTATCTGCAAACGGTTTTATCCAGGAGGCATGAATGTTGATGGTGAGCGAGACGGAGAAGAAGGCGATTGAGATAGCGAGGCAGTTCGCCAAAGATCCTTTTCCGTTCCCGAACGGCAGCCTGCTCTTGCTGATCTCCAAACTGGCGAACCAGATCGACGAGGGTCAGAAGAAGCTCAACGACGTATATACAGACCGCAACCTGCTCGCCATGCTGGCAGTCTGCATGGCCTGGGAGCTGGGTTGGCCCGCTGGCGTCTGGCTGCACAGAGAGGAACCGGAGTGGCCAGTGTTATATATCGAGCTGCCCGCCGGACAGATCTCCTACCACGTTCCTGAACATGAAGCTGCAGTTCGGAACTGGATCGCTTACCGGCCTGGCGAAAATGTCCTCACGCGGCTGCCCCGCCAGGACAGTCCCTGGGACGGCCATTCAACCGAAATGAAGCGCGATCGGATCATTGAGTACATCAAGAGGGCTGAGCGTGGTCACAATCCATTTTGTTTCAAGTGACAGCGGCGACTGGAAGGGCATGTACATCGACGGCGAGCTGGTGATCCAGGGCCGCAACATCAAGGCCGTAGACGCCCTGCGGGAGCTCGCTGAGGTCCTGGAAAGCTTCTGCCCTCTGAGGATTACGGAAGAAGAAAAAGACGAGGCGTGGTTCGAGGAACACGGCGGCTACTGCCCGCCGGAACTGGAGGAAGCATGCAGTACACCTTTCGATGTCGAAAGTGCAGCCGGCTGACGGTTGTCGAGCACGCCATCAACGCCCCTCATCCAACCGTCTGCCACCACATCGATGCAGTCAATATAAAAGAGAAGATGGGCGGCGAGAAGCAGCTTACGCCTGTGGAGCTGGGCGAGATCATCTGCGGAGGCGAGCTGGTGCGGGTGTATGACGCTCCGAGCGTGGTCTATAAGGGCAGCGGTTTCTACTCGACCGACAAGCGCCTGACGCCCGTCCATCCCGACGACTATAACCCGGATGAAGATTAATGCTGGTGCGGGGAAAGATTATTCACTGGTATGACTGTACCGTTTGTAAGCACCGCAGGCAGCTGCAGCGCCACCAGAAGGGTAAGGCCAGGATGGTTGGCTATGAGCTCTGTGAACTGACCGGCGGCTCAATCCCCCAGCCTTTCAGCGGCCATCGCTGGTGCGATGCCTACCAGAACGCCGGCTGTCCCTGCGAGCGGTGCAACGCTCCGGTAATTGAGAGAGATGGTGCATTTATCATCCAAATGGACAATACCATTGACAGGGTGGACGAAGTATGTTAAGATTAATTCAGGTGAGCAGTGAAGAGGCCGCCATCCTGGATGACATCGAAGATGTGGCCTTTGGCGAGATATACAACCTGCGCTCCGAACAGAAGGGGCCGTTCAAGCCAGTCCTGCTCTCTCCAGAAGCAGCCAATTTTATTACAGAGCTGCGCGCACACCCCATCGACAAGGTCGTTATCCACCAGTCTGAACCGACCTTGATCGAATACACAGACACAACTCCGAACGGACACCGCTGCTTGCGGAGAAAAAAGCTAAATCTATAAACCCGACTGTACAGACAGAGGGCCAATCCAGCTAAGGATTGGCCCTTTTTGTTTAACCGGAGTATTCGATGGCAATTGATTTTCCCAACTGGGCCGATCTCGGTCTCGACAAGCGCCTGTCCGGGGAGATGCGCAACGGCTGGGATTTCCAGCTGATGGAGTGCGAGACGGTTCGCTACTACTTTAACGGTGACGTCTTCAACGAGCAGGTGCCGTCGGAGGACGGCGCTCTCGCCGACCCGGACGCGCCTCTGCTCTACCCGGCGGGGCTCAACCTGGTCAAGATGCTGTGCACCGCCCAGAGCGACGCGGCCTTCGGTGAATACGAAAACCTGCCCGTGCGCTTTGCCACCCGGCAGGACGAACAGGCAACCCCCACGCACCAGGAGGCCATTAACCTGGCGCACAAGATCCTCGAAGACAGCGATGCTCAAAAAATGCTCTGGGAGCTCGAACTCGACCGCAACGTATACGGCGGCGGGGCGCTTAAGATCACACCCGTGCTGCACTCCCGCAGTCACATTCGCTGGTCCAGGGTGCCGAGGGAAAGCTTCTATCCGGTTTGGGATCCGGACGACCCGGACGAGCTCCTGGAGGTCTATACGGTGGTCGCCATGACCAGCGACCAGGCCCGTGCCAGATACGGGTTTGAGGGCCGCAGAGAGATCGTACACCGCATCGAGCACTGGACCAGGGAGAAGTACGAGAGCTACCTGGACGGCCAACCCCTGATGGAATATTCAGGCTACAACCCCTGGGGCGTTGTGCCATTTGTTTACACTCCCCGGCTGCGTTTCAACTACTGGTGGGGCGACAGCCTTGCCAGAGACATTATCCCGATCCAGAACGAACTCAACCTGCGCGTGGCGGACATCGGCGACGCCATCGCCTACAACGCTCACCCCACCCGCTGGGGCCTGAACCTGCCGCGCGACTTCAACGCCGATAACTACCCCCTGGGCGCCAACTCCATGTGGAACCTGGGCCGCCAGGTGGGCGACCTGAAACCGGAAGTGGGCGTCCTGGAGGCCAGCAGCGCCGTGCAGCCCGGCGTGCTGCAGCACGTCCAGTTCCTGTATGACTGGGCGCGCACATCTTCCTTTGCGCCGCCGATTGCATTCGGCGAGGACCAGGGAGGGGGCCAGCGGTCCGGTATCACGCTGGAAATCCGGCTGTGGCCGCTCGTCAAATCCATTCTGCGCAGCCGTTCGTACCTGACCGCCAGTCTGCGGCGGGCGCTGCGCATTTCCGCCCTGATCCTGCAGCAGAAAGCCTTCAGCGACATCCCGGAACGGGCTGTCAGCTGCATTTTAGCCGAAAGCATCGTCCCGAAATATCACTCCGTCCTGCCCCGCGACCAGCGGGCCATCGTGGACGAAGTTATCAAGCTGCTTTCGACCGATCCGCCATCCATCAGTCTGGAGACGGCTCAGGACCTTCTGGGCCGGGGCGCCAGCGAAGTGTCGCGCATTGTCGCCATGCTGGCTGACGACCGGCTGTGGGGTAATCACCGCAACGCGGATGAGGACCGCCAGTTCGAGGAAGCCGAAAACGCTCTGCGTGAAGCGGTTTCGACGTCGAAAGATCAACAGGAGGATACCAGTGCCAACTCTGAGGCTGGCGTTTCCGACCGATGAGCACTACCCATTCCAGGACGATCACGCCAGGGCGGTGGCACTAAAGATCGTCAGCGACTTTGATCCCCATATCCGCATCGCCGGTTCGGACGGAATAGACTTCTACGCTGTTTCCGCCTTCGACAAAAATCCAGATCGCATCAAAAAGGGCGGCCTCCAGTACGAAATCAACTGCTGGATGGCCGGTCAAAGAGAGTGGCGGGATGCTGCCCCCAATGCTCGTGCCTTCTTTCTTATCGGTAATCACGAGGACCGTCTGAGACGTTATCTCTGGCGGCATCCCGAACTCTTTGATCTGGACGTGCTACGGCTGCCCAGCCTCCTGAGGATGGCCGAGCTGGACATCGTCTGGGAGAAAGAGAAGGGGGAGCGGGCCAATCAGGAGCTCACCCTCTACAACCGCTTAACCGTCCGCCACGGGGAACAGGTCCGCAAGTATCCCGCTTATTCCGCGAAAGCCGAGCTGGAAAGCGAAATGTTCGCCATCTCGCTTCTGACCGGCCACACACACCGGGGCGGCTCTTACTACGCCCGCACCCGCACGGGTCTGGTCCAGGCGCATGAATGCTTCTGCCTCTGTGACCTGAACCCTGAATACGTCCGCAACCCCAACTGGCAGCAGGGGATCGTCCTTGCCGAAGTTTCTCCAGACCATTTAGCGGTCGAGGCCATTCCCTTCCACCACCGCTTGGGGAAAGTCACCGCCTACTGGCGGGGAAAGGAATACACCGAGTAGGAGGCTGTCTGTGCTGACGCAGAAAAAGATTGACGACATCCTGCGCAAGATACCGACCAACCAGCGGTTTACTGCGCAGCTCATATTGAGCGCCGTTGCCGAGGAGCTGAGCGCTCTCCAGCCGGCCGGTGAAGAAGCGATCGTCGAAGAGGCGGACGCCGAGAAACCGGAAGAAACGCCAAAGCGAAAGCGGCGCGCGAAATAACTTTCGACATCGAAAGATCCCGGAGGAACCATTCACATGGAAGAAAACACCGCCAAAACCCCTGAGGAGCAGGTGCAAACCCCTCCCCAGCAGGTCCCCGCGGAGCAGGCTTCGACGCAGCCTGTGGACTGGAAAGCCCGCTACGACGGGCAGGTACGCAAACTTGAGCAGCTCACACTTGCCAACCGTGAACTTCAAGCCCAACTTGACCAGAAGTCCTCGGAAATCGAGCAGCTGAAGGCTCAACTGGGCATCAAAGACACGGAGAAGCAGGTCGCTGTCGGTGAGCGCGACAAAAGGCTTCAGGAAACCCTCAAGCTGAACAGCGAGCTTCAAGCCGAACTGGATAAGCTGCGCGCCCTGAAGGCCCAGGTGGAAGTCGCTAAGGAAATCGGCCACTTCGAGATCCTGCGGCTTTCGGACAGTCTGCCGGCGGTCACGGACAAGGAAGTTCTCAAGACCGTGATGAGCGACTTCATCGGCTTCGCCGAGGAGCAGGTCAAGAGACGCGAGCAGCAGCTCATGGCGGGCATCACCGCTCCTGCCGGCGTGAATGCGGCTCCTTCTGCGCCCTCCTCGAAAAAGGGCTGGGAGGAGCACATCAACAGCCTGCCCCTGGGCAGCAAAGAGCGCCAGAAAGCACTGGACGACTACGGAGACTGGCTGTTCAAGCAACACTCCAAACAGTAAAGGTTGAAAGATGAGCGACTTAACTGCTGGTATGCTCTGGTCCGACACTCTGCCTGCCTGGCAGCGTGACTACTACAGCATGCTCCTGCTGGAGACGCTGCGGACCAAATCCATCCTTGTCCCCTACTGCACTGTAAAACGCGACTACCAGGGCGCCAAGTCGGGCGTGATCGTGTACACGGAAGTGTACGACACCGAGCCCAACTGGAACGCCGTGAACGAGCAGACCGTCTTCCTGCGCGGGGCTCACATGGACAGCCGCACTGTCCGCATTGAGCTGGAAATTCACGGCGACACGCTTAAATTCTCGGACTACTCCGAGATCGTTCAGTTCGTGAACGCTGGTAACGTTCGTGGTTTGGTGCGTGACAAGGTGGGCCAGAACCAGGTGGACTACCTGGACATTCTCGCCCGCAACGCCTTCCTGCAGCAGCCCTTCAAGACCTACACGGGCGGCAAGTCCAGCCGCACCGCCCTGGCCGCCCAGGACCTTTTCGATCCAGACATCGCGGAGACCATTCGCGTACATCTGGAGGAAAACGAGTGCCCCGGCGTGGCTGCG
>ENA-UPSB01002484-UPSB01002484.1-bioreactor-metagenome-genome-assembly--contig:-NODE-2484-length-17110-cov-574.200293_pt1 | contig 17110 bp, 17 predicted proteins | sample MGYA00238182_ERZ773286 | MGnify/ENA primary metagenome ERZ773286 (study PRJEB29026, sample SAMN07631240) | bioreactor metagenome | isolation source: Switchgrass digestor | place: USA: Dartmouth... | reverse complement strand
GGAGCATGTTCCAGATCCTGCCCGTGATATCGCTTTCCTCGGTGGCGGCTGCATTTATTTATGTGCCTGTCCTGGGCGCATCCGCCGTTCACTCGTTTGAGGGCGACCTTATCGTGGTGCTGTATTTCCTGACTATCCCAACGATGTGCGAATTTTTGGGCGGGTGGTACTCGAGAAGCGTATATTCCACGATCGGTTCGGTACGCACGCTGACGCAGATGTTTGCGTACGAGGTACCGCTTTTTATGGCGCTGCTTGCCCCGGCGCTCATAGCAAAAACATGGTCTGTTACGGGAATGACGTCGTTTTACTCGGAGCATCCTCTGTATATCCTGTTCAACATCCCGGCGTTTTTCACAGCGCTGATCGCAGTACAGGGAAAGCTTGAACGGGCTCCCTTCGATTCGCCTGAGGCCGAGACCGAGATCGTATCCGGCGCATTGGTGGAATACAGCGGCAAGCTCCTGGCGTTATTCAGGATGTCTATGGATTGCGAGCTTGTGGTCATGGCTTCGCTTATCTCGGCGATTTACCTGCCGTTCGTGACAGGGATGGTTATACTGGACTTCGTACTTTATTTCGCGAAAACGCTTGCCGTACTCCTGGTCCTCACCCTGATGCGTGCTGCGACGGCAAGGCTCAGGGTCGACCAGATGGTGAACTTTTGCTGGAAATTTTTAACGCCTGCAGCGATTTTGCAGATTATCCTGGATCTTTTGATAAGGGGTTGGTTGGCCGTATGAAGAAAGGTATACCCGGAAGGATATTGAAAACAGCCGTCAGGCAGGTATTCAGGAAACCCGCGACGATACGCCATCCGAAAGGCAAAATAACGATTGCCGATAAATACAGGGGGAGGCTCGTATACGATCCTTCAAACTGCGTGGGCTGCAATATGTGCGTGCGCTACTGCCCGGCAGGTGCATTGAAAATTGTTAATGAAGGAACGAAGGAAGACAGGAAAATGAAGGCATACCTGAATGTCGGGCATTGCATATTCTGCTGCCAGTGCGTTGATACCTGCCCCAAAAAGTGTATATCATACAGCCAGGATATCGATCTCTCAAGCTTTAGGAAAGAAGATCTTACGGTGTGTTTCGATGCAGATAGGGGATCATCTGAAAAGTAAAATGCGGCCCGGCCGGAAATATGCAGTACTTGGGATCGGGTCCACCCAGAGGTCCGACGATGCCGCGGGGATGTATTTTATAGAACTCCTCAGCGGCATGGTAAAGCGGGATGATGTGCTCCTGGTCGCCGGCTCGACCGCGCCCGAAAATTTCACCGGGGTGATCAGGGATTTTGGCCCGGATGTGCTGTTTATCGTGGATGCGGCACACTTAGGACTTTTGCCCGGAGAGACCAGGATAGTGCCTGCCAGCGATATAGGCGGCGTTTCTTTTTCCACGCACATGCTGCCGCTGACTGTGATGCTGGATTACCTCCAGGCCGAACTGGGCTGTGAAGTACTGTTCATCGGGATACAGCCGGCAAGTACTGATTATGGCTTCTGCATGAGCGATGATGTAAGGAAAGAGGCAGAGCGGCTTGCCGAAGAATTCAGCTCTGCGCTGGAACTTTCCGACATTTCTTAAAGAATAGCGCCAGCTGCGGAAAAATCTGCTTCAGTGGTTGATTTTAAGACAAGGGACGGTTCTTGTGCCTGAGTTCCCGGGAATTCAGGCATGAGAACCGTCCTTTGTCTTGCCCGAAGATAAATGCCGGGCGTCTTCTGCATGTCTCAGGGATGAAATGCAAATAATATCACATACGATGGGTGTGATTGCATGATCAGACGACCTGGAAGAGAAAAACCGAAAAAAAAGGGCAGATACAGCAGACAACCCGGCATGGCGGCCAATACGGGATCAAGCTATATGCCTGCTTCAGATAATGCTGCCTCGCCGCCCGGTACGGACCAGGCCGGCAATACAAGTGAGAGCGGGGGCAATATGATGTCCGGCAGGGACAGCGATCCCAAGTCGGACAAACAGTCCGGAACTCAGCAGGAACTCACGTCAGCCAACGTCGAAGGGCTGCTTGAGCTCAACAGCGACATCATTTTCCGCAAACTGCACATAAACGGCCGGAAGGATATTCCTGTTACCATGGCGTTCATAGACGGGGTGGTCGATACGAAAGCCGTGGACGACGATATACTAAAGCCGCTGATACAGGAAGACATCCTCAGCCAGTGCGGCAGCACATCCGAGGTGATCGACAGGATAGAGCACGGCGTGGTCTATCATGCTTCTGCGAAGATCCGGCGTACTCTTCCGGAATGTGTTGACGACATAATCGACGGGTCGGTGGCGCTGATATTCGATGACGATAAGACAGCCATAACTTTCGATATCAAGGGTTTCCGTGAAAGGAGCATAACGGAGCCTACAGGCGAAAACGTAATAAAAGGCGCCAAGGACTCTTTCGTGGAAAACCTCAGAACGAATACGGCTTCAGTCAGGATGAAAATAAAGAATGCAAGGCTGGTCATAGAAGAAAAGAGAATAGGGAAGCAGACGGCAACAAGGATTGCCATCGTATATATCAAAGGCCTCACCAATGCCCCCATTGTCGAGGAACTGAAAAAACGGCTCGACAGGGTGGATACTGAAGCCGTCCTAACGACCGGGGTCATCGAAGAGGCCATCATCGACAGGAAGACATCGCCTTTCCCGCAGGTAATAACAACTGAAAGGCCTGATAAGTTCTGTTCCACCATCGTTGAAGGGAGGGTCGGCATTATCATCGACGGGATGCCCGTATCCATCGTGGTACCGGGCACATTCGGCGCACTCCTGCAGGCTCCCGAGGACTACTCGCAGAATTTTATCGTAAGTTCGATAATCAGGTTCATGCGTTATGCACTCATGCTCGTCACGCTGTTCCTGCCAGGCTTCTATATTTCAGTATCATCGTTCCATATCGAGATGATACCGACAGACCTTGCGCTGGCAATTACGGCGTCGAAGGAGGGCGTGCCGTTCCTGACATTCATAGAAGTCTTATTCATGCTGCTGGCTTTCGAAGTGCTGGTGGAAGCAGGATTGAGGCTGCCTAAAACTATAGGCCAGGCGGTCTCCGTGGTAGGGGCCGTTGTGGTGGGCCAGGCTGCCGTGGATGCAAGGCTTGTTTCTCCGGCGGTAGTGGTCATTATTGCTATTACTGCGATCTCTTCCTTTACCATGCCCAACCAGGATTTTTCCAATGCCCTGAGGCTGTGGAGGTTCATATTCGCCATTTTCAGCAGCATTATCGGGCTTTACGGCCTTAGCATCGGAGCGATAATACTCCTGCATCATCTTTCGAGCATAGAGGTCTTAGGCGTACCGTATCTTTCGCCTTTTGTCGGAGGAGATGGGAAAAACTTGCAGGACGCCGTCTTCCGCTTCCCGTTCTCCATGCAGAAAAAGCGTCCCATGAGCCTCAGGACCACAAACAAAAGGAGGAGAGGATCGGCATGAGATATGCGAAAACAGTCATTCTGCTCTGTCTGGCCATTATCGGATCGGTCGTGGCGACAGGCTGCAATATCGCTTATTCAAGCGGCACCCAGATAAAGGACATCGAGTTTATCCGGGCAGTCGGCATCGATAAGGTTCCCGAAGGCAAGATAAAATTTACGATAGCGACCCAGAGGATAATGTCCGGAGACGGTAGAGGCGGATCCGAGCAAAAACTGTCCGAAATCGTGTATTCGGAAGGCAGGACAGGTTTCGAATCGGCGCGGAATTTCTGGGGGTATTCCGAGAAAAGGCCGTTTTTCGGACATCTCGAATACATCCTCATAGGAGAGGAAGCAGCCAAAGACGGCATCCTGAAATACCTGGACTTTTTCACCCGCGACCCGGAGGTCCGTCTCAACCTGAACGTGTTTGTCGTACGGGACAATGAAGCGGGCGAAGTCGTCAGGCTGGGAAACGCAAAGGACAAATTCGTTTTCGACAGGCTGGAAGGCCTAAGAAAACACTATTGGGGATTGTCAATGATCAATCAGGTCGACCTGATGGAGATCATGTACATACTCGATACGGAGTACCTGTCCCTGTATATACCATGTGTCAGGCTGATTAAGAAAACCGAAAGCACCGATCAAAGCGGCGGCGGGGGCATGGATATAGAGCTTCAGGGTTTCGCATTCTTTGAAGGAGACAAACTGGCCGGCCACCTTGAGAGGGAAATGGCAAGAGGACTGAATTTCCTCAAAAACAAAGTCAGGTCGGGGGTACTCAATGTCCGGACCAAAAACGGAGGTATGGTCGCACTTGAGATCGTAAGCAGCGACAGGAGAATGAAGCCATACCTGAAAGACGGCAAGCTCCATATAGCCGTGGAGATCGAAATGAACAGCAATATCGCAGAAATTCAGGCATCCGAAGACATATTCGACGAGGAGAACCTGCAGTATCTGAAAACCCAGTCGGAGCAGCTCATAAAGGATGAGATCAGAAAAGTAATCGATCTTGCACAAAGCAAGAAGCTCGATTACTTTGGCGCAGGCGACGCCGTGCTGCATAAATTTCCCGGCCTGTGGGAAGATGTTTTTGAAAAGAACTGGAGGGAGATATTCTCGAAGGTCGATTTCGAGATCACCGTCAGGTCACGGATAAACAGGACATATGATATCAAGCAGCCTATTGGAGCAAAGGAAATAGAATGACACTGAAGGTTATATTATTAACAGCCGTAATCGCAGCAGCCGGTATATTTGAAATACCGGGCATGACAAAAAGAGGGCAGACAAGAGAGATCATCGTCTTTATTGCGATAGCGCTTTTGGCTTTTGCCATGGGGCTTTATTACATCCTGAGCCCCCATGAAAAAAGCCTGATCTATTACACCCTCAAATTGCTGGGACTTGAGTTATGATGGGAATGGTACGTTATGTTGTATGACAGTAAAAAAATATCGATAAGACAGGCAATCCTCATATTACTGACATTGACCTATACTCCCACTATCAGGCTGATCCCCGCCTATGCCGCGCAAAAAGCGAAGCAGGCGGCATGGCTTTCACCGATAGTAACTTTTATCCTCCTTTTATTACTGGTGCAGATTTGGCAGGCAATTTACAAAAAGTACACTAACGATTCGCTGATGGAAATATATCGCGATATTGCAGGCCCCGTGGCAGGAACGGTCATCCTGGTCGCTTACCTGATCTGGATGACGGTGCTGGGCGCACTGTATGTCAGGTATTTTGCCATGCGGCTCGTGGGAGCGATATATGCAAATATAGATATTTCCATTTTTATAATCTCCATGCTGGCTGTTGTAATCTACACGCTCAATTTTAGCCTGCCCACGCTGGCCAGGTTCAATGAAGTGGCGTTTCCGTTCCTCGCGTTCGTTTTTTGCCTGCTTTTCATTATGATGATACCTAATTTCAGGACGGATTTCCTGACGCCTGTAACTGCCCGGTGCATATTGCCGGTTATCAGGGCCAGTGTGGCTCCTACCGGGATCGTAGCATATTTCAGCTTTTTATTCATTTTCGGCGACAGGATAAACAATAAGGAAAACATTGGCAAATCCGGTTTATGGATGGCGGTTTTCTTTGCCCTTATGCAGATTTCCATTATTGTATCCATTCTCTGCACATTTAGCTACAGGATAGCCCAGCGTACGCAACTGCCATATCTTACCGCTGTAAAACAGATATCGGTCTTCGACATTTTTGAAAAGGTCGAATCGATAGTCGTATCCATATGGGTGCTGTCAGACTTCATGATAATCTGCTTTTTCATAATTTGCAGCCTCAGCATACTGAAGTCATTTTTCAGGCTGTCCGATACCAGGCCGCTGGTTAGTATTTATGTGGTTTTCACATACATCCTGTGTATGCTTCTGGCAAATAATGCGTTTGAAATGGAAAAGTTTTCAGAGGAACTCGCACTACTTGTCAATATAATCCTTGGGTTTGTGATACCGGCGCTGATGTTCGTCATAGGGAAGATCAGAAAAAAGGTCTGAAAGTCGTGACAGGTATGCATATCCGAAGGCGCGGCATGGAATTTAATTGATATTTCCTGAAATAAGCATTATTATATTATTGAAGTCTGTCATCGATGCTTAATGCATATGAACACACTTCCGGAAGCATATGTGCTTTTGTCAATACGATCCATGAAGAGATTGCAGTAATCATACGAGTATATGGAGAAACATATTTTGTATGATACATGAAGGAAGGAGAGCACCATAATGGCCGATGTGAAATATTCACTGTACGAAACGACAGTCTTCGAAGATTTCAGGATAATGGTCGAAAACGTAGCAGACAGGTATCCCGACAGGACAGCGTTTTCCTACAAGTTGTCGCCGAAAGACAGGGAAACTGTGAGAGTTACTTACGCAGAAACAAGAGATTATATTCGCCATATGGGGACCGAACTGATCCACATGGGATTAAGCGACAGACATGTTGCTCTTGTGGGAGAGAGTTCATATAATTGGGTCTGCTCCTACTTCTGCCTGGTGGCTGTTGGTTCCGTTGTCGTTCCCATAGACAAGGAGCTGCCGCCGGATGAGATCGCCGGCATCATAAATTTCGCTGAGTGTGAGTACCTTGTTTACAGCGCGCACATCGAGGACAAGATACGGGAGATCAAAGACCGTATCCCAGGCGTCAAAACACTGATATGCATGAACGGATCCGGGATCGGGGGAGCTGTCGACCTTTCTGATATAGTTGCCAGAGGAAGGGAACGTTTTAATAACGGCGACAACTCCTATTATGAATATAAAATAGACCGCGAACGGCTCGCCACCATCGTGTTCACATCGGGTACGACAGGAAAGGGCAAGGGGGTCATGCTGTCCCAGAAAAATATAGTGTCCGACATGACACAGGGTATGTACCTGTTTGCGATCACTCCCAAAACGATGAATGTGCTGCCTCCGCACCACACGTTCGGATCCACCGTGAACTTCGTCGGCCACTTTGCGCAGGGCAGCGAAGTCTATATTTCCAGCGGCCTCAAATATATCGCCGATGAGATAAGGGAACAGCAGCCTACGCACCTGGTACTGGTGCCCCTGTTCGTTGAAACGCTGTATAAGAAAATGTGGCAGTCGGCGGAAAAAAGCGGCCGTGCACAGTTGCTGCGCAGGATGATAAAGGTGAGCAACTTTTTGCGCAAGTTCGGCATCGACCTGAGAAGAAAGCTGTTTAAAAGCGTACTGGACGCATTCGGGGGTAAACTTGAACTGATCATATGCGGAGGCGCCTACCTGGACCAGGAGATCATAGACACGTTTGAATCCATCGGGATAACGATACTTAACGGGTACGGCATTACAGAATGCTCTCCCCTGATATCCTGCAACAGGAACAGGTATCAGAAAAAGGGCAGCGTCGGCCTGCCGATACTCGGATCTGAAGTGAAGATCAAGGATCCCGATGAGAACGGAGAAGGCGAGATATGTGTCAAAGGCCCTCATGTCATGCTCGGGTATTACAAGAACCCTGAAGCGACGGCGGCAGCCTTTGATGAAGAGGGCTATTTCAAAACGGGGGATTACGGCAGGCTGGACGAAGACGGATGGCTATATATCACCGGAAGACTGAAGAACATAATCGTGCTCAGCAACGGAAAGAACGTTTATCCGGAAGAGATCGAAGCCGAGATATCAAAAGTGTTCGGGGTAAACGAGTGCGTCGTGTATGCAGGTGAAAGCAGATCCCAGAACGGCAAGGAAGTGATAGTAGCCGAGATATTCCCGGATTTTGACGCTCTGAAGGGGAAGGGCATCACTGATGTCCAGGAGTATTTCGAAGAAGAGATAAAAAAGATAAACAGCCGGATGGTTTCATACAAAGCAGTCAAAAAAGTAAAGATACGCGATGTGGAGTTCCCGAAAAACACATCGAGGAAAATAATACGCTTTGCCATAGACAAAACCATAGACTGACAGGAAAGGCCGGCAACAGGCGAGCCGGGACAGGAGCACAGGCCCGTGCCCCGGCTTTTTATCCGGAGTTCCGGCGATGTCACGGCACGTATGTCTGTCCTGATCCGATGCTGAAATCGCACTTGACAAAGCGGTTTGATGTAATGTATCATATATCTTGTTCTGGCTAACGGAGCGCACAACTATATATGGAGGGATACCCAAGCGGCCAAAGGGGGCAGACTGTAAATCTGTTGTCAATGACTTCGATGGTTCAAATCCATCTCCCTCCACCAGAAATGTCAAAAAGCCTGATTCGTCAGGCTTTTTTTGTACTTATTTCAGCGGTTCCTGCAGTCGTCCCATCAGATACCGCCATATCAAACCATGAAAAAATTCCCACCGACAGGCAAGAGCATGGCACATCATGATCGCCGTCTTTCCGGGAATATGCGGCAGGTTCGCCGGGAATGAAAACATGCGGCAGACACATAATAAATTGTGCGTTCATTTATTGCTGCGGCATTTACAGAGGTTGATATGAAAGGGACCAGACGATTATTCATAGCAACATTGCTCACATTATTCGCACTGTCTGCAAACGGCATCTGTTTTTTGCTGCAAACCGGAATCGGGGACCTTCTCCGCGCTCCTGAACCGATCAGCGGCGACAGCAGCGTCAGGTATGAGGCGAAAAGCACAGGAGTTCCCGATGCTGGCTCAAAAGGGCAGGCCGGCGTGCAGGACAGGATGCCGCCTGTTAATTTGATGGTGCTCGGACTGGACAATGATAAAACGCGGTGCGATGTGATCATGCTGCTCAATTTCGACCCCGGCGCACCGTCTCTCAACATCCTTTCCGTTGCAAGGGACACCAGGGTGCGTTACGGCAAGAATTACAGGAAGATCAATTCGCTGTATCCGAAAGGCGGAGAAAAGCGCTTAGCCAAAGAGATATACGAGATCACCGGACTTCCTGTCCATTATTATGTTACGGTGGATTTCAAAGGGTTCAGGAAAATAATCGATACACTTGGCGGTGTGGAGTTTTATGTGCCGTTCAGGATGAAATACGACGATCCTACGCAAAACCTCCATATAAACCTGAAAAAGGGACGGCAGGTGCTTGACGGGAAAAAGGCTGAACAGCTTATCCGGTACAGGAAAGGGAACCTCAGGGGACAGGGATACATCGAAGGCGATATAGGCAGGATCAAAATGCAGCAGGACTTTATCAGGGAACTGATAGATCAGAAACTGAATATCCGGTATATATCCAAAGCGGATGATATTTTCAGCATCATAAAGGATAATGTCAAAACCAACATCGAAATATCCGACGCAGCCAGGTACTTTTCCAGTGTGATCAGGTTAAAGAAAGAGAACGTAAAAACATTTGTCCTGCCGGGCGAAAGCCACATGTACGGCGATGTGTGGTGGTATATCTGTGACAGGGAGAAGACCGCCGCCATGATCTCGGAGAATTTCAGGACATAATGCGGCGTGTTTTTCATGCTGCACGATTGAATTATGGCAGCCAGTTTGATATAGTTTCTAGTAAGACGACAGATACAAGTCCTGTATTGTCTTTGCTTACCGGATCCGGGACCGGAGCCAGTCACCCTGGATCCGGCAGGATCAGAAGGAGGCGGAAGGACATGAACACACCGCTGATCATCGCACACAGGGGCGCCTCGGACCAGGCGCCGGAAAACACGATGGCGGCATTCCGGCGGGCTCTGGATATTGGAGCCGACGGCATAGAACTGGATGTGCATATGAGTGCCGACGGGCGCCTGGTGGTCATCCATGATGAAACAGTTGACAGGACCAGCAACGGCAAGGGCCTTGTAAAGGACAAAACTCTTGCCGAACTGAAAGCATTGGACTTTGGTTCATGGTTTTCAGAAGAATTCAAAGGTGAGAAGATCCTGGAACTGGAAGATGTGCTGGAACTGATCTCCGGCTGGGACGGACTTTTCAACATCGAGGTAAAAAACGGGCCTGTTTTTTACCCCGGGATCGAAAAGGCGGTCGTGGACGCCCTTCATAAATATGATCGTACTGAAAAGACCATCATTTCTTCATTCAACCATTACAGCCTCGTTGAAATACGCAAAATCGACCCTGTGATCAGGACTGCTCCCCTTTATATGGCAGGCCTTTATAAACCGTGGGACTATGCGCGCAGCATGGGCGCCTCGGCGATCCACCCGTTTTTTTACAATATAGTGCCTGAAGTTGTCAGGGGATGCAAAGAGAATGATATCATGATCAATCCGTTTACAGTGGACCGGCCTGAGCACATAAAGGCAGTGGCGGAAGCGGGTGTCGACGGGATCATAACCAATGTGCCTGATGTTGCTCTGAAAATAGTGAAGGAAATGGGGGCGTAATATGAAACTGAATTACAGGCAGACCATGCTCATCGGACTTGGATTCTTCACAGTCAGCATAGTTTGGGGGATATACAATATCGCGATGCCGATCTATCTTGACGACCTGGGTTTGTCCGGGCTGGCTGTGGGAGCTGTGATGACGATAGACAATATTTTCGCCGTGATATTCCTGCCGATTTTCGGCGCCCTGAGCGACAGGACCAATACCAGGTACGGAAGGAGGATGCCGTACCTGCTCGTGGGCATACCTTTATCGGCCCTGGCCTTCATCCTTATCCCGTTTTTGAGGATGAGCCTTATTCCGCTGATGATAACGGTAATAGTGATGAACTTCGCCATGAGCATTTACAGGGCGCCTACCGTTGCACTAATGCCTGATTTCACACCGGGGCCGCTGCGCAGCAAGGCCAACGGCGTCATCAATTTCATGGGCGGCGTGGGGGCCGTCATGGCGTTCCTGATAGGCGGTTTTCTCTTCAGGCTCAATGAGTACCTTCCTTTTGCGGTCTGCTCGGGGATAATGATGCTGACGATCATCGTCATGTATCTGAAAATCCGTGAACCGAAGGAGATCGCCGATGCTAAGCCTGGTGCTCCAGATGAGGAGACTTCATCGGAAAAGAAGGAAAAAGGCGTGATGCTGAGCCTCGTGTTCCTGCTCCTGGCCATATTCTTCTGGTTCATTGCCTATAATGCCGTAGAGACTTTTTTCTCGACGTTCGGGGAAAAGGTGCTCGGGATAGATAAAAGCCAGTCGTCATTCATGTTGTCCGTGTTCTCCGCGATGCTGGTCATTTTCTCCATACCTTCGGGGTTCATAGCCTCAAAGATCGGAAGGAAAAGGACCATACTGATCGGGATCACGATGCTTTTCCTTGTGTTTGTAACGATGAACTTCACGATGGGGATGGATCCATACATAATATATATCCTGCTTGCCGTCGGCGGTATAAGCTGGGCCCTGATAAACATCAACTCATACCCCATGGTGGTTGAGATGACTACAAGCAAGGGCATAGGCAAGTATACCGGTTACTATTACTTTTTCTCGATGACGGCAGCCATACTGAGCCCCGTGCTGTTCGGGTTTATCAAGGATATTCTGGGCGACAGTTTCCTGTTCATCTATTCGAGTATAGCGATGGTGCTTGCGTTTTTCTTCATGATGCTGGTAAAGCATGGGGAGCCGGAAGGGAAACCGAAGGCGTCGCTGCAGGAAGAAGCCCGGTGATCCTGTCGGGTGTAAGATATTTGGGACCAATGCATGGATGATATCTGCTTATTTTAGAATTTACATGTGATCCAGGGGGTAATGATCCTGTGCTGAGCTGGGAAGAGCTCGAGAAGAGTTGCCGTGAATGTACGCGGTGCGGCCTTGCCAAAACAAGAACGAACGTCGTTATCGGGCGCGGTTCGAAAACCGCCCCGGTCATGCTGATCGGAGAAGGTCCGGGCGAACAGGAGGACCTGCAGGGAAAACCTTTCGTCGGCGCGGCAGGACAGCTTCTCGATCTGCTCCTGTCTGCGCTGATGTTCAAAGAGGATGATTACTACATATGTAATATCGTGAAGTGCCGGCCGCCCGGAAACCGGATACCAACCGACGATGAAGCGGAAAGCTGCCTGCCCTGGCTCCGGAACCAGACGCTGCTGGTAAGGCCGCGGATCATGGTGTGCCTTGGCGCGACTGCGATGAAGTACATCATCGACAGGAACGCAAAAATATCACAGATAAGAGGGCAGTGGATAGAGCGCAAGGGATTCTGGATAATGCCGACTTTCCATCCGGCTGCGCTTCTCAGGGACACGACGAAGAAACCCCTGATGTTCGAGGATATGAAGAAAGTGAAACTCAAGCTTGACGAACTCCGGAGCCCGCAATATTGACGGATGATCTGCTGCGGCCGGATACAGCCGCGTTTTCACGGTCCAACACTTTATGATGGTTTGCAGGAGAGAAACACATGAGAAAAGACGAGAGTTTATCTTTATTATATAATGAATACAAATGCAGGTTTCCGGGGAAAGAGTATGTTTTCGGATGCGGCTGCACGAGCCCGAAGCTCCTGCTCATAGGCGAAGCACCGGGACGTGAAGAGGTGAAGTTTTCCAGGCCGTTCTCCGGCGCTGCCGGGAAATGGCTGGACAGTTTCCTCCAGCTTGCCGGGATAAACAGGGAGGATATTTACATAACCAACGCCATCAAATACAGGCTTTCAAAAGAGAACCCCAAAACAGGCAGACTGTCGAACAGGCCTGCGGCCAGGGAAGAGATCGTATCCAGCAGGCCGTATCTGCTTGATGAGATCGGGATCATCTGTCCCTGCTGCATCGTAACTCTTGGCAACGTCCCGCTAAGAGCAGTGACGGGGGATCACAGGCTGAATATCGGCGAATGCCATGGCACGCCTTCCAAAGTGAGCATAAAAGAGCGGGATTACCTGCTGTTCCCGCTCTATCATCCTGCCAGCGTCATCTACAACCGCGATCTGGTGCAGACATATGAATCGGATTTAAGAGGTCTGGTGACACTCCTGAAAGCGGTAAAGGGACACTCCTCTGCATGATGGATTCCATCAGGGTCGAGGATGTCCCTTGAAAGCAGCTCCCGGGTGTCATGTATTCTCTTTGTTATATCTCTCGACTGTCTCGAAGAATGCTTCGATGTTTTCTATCGGTGTTCCCGGAGGGATATCGCAGCCTGATGAGATGACGAAATTCCTGTATCCGGCTGTCCTGTTCAGCAGATCCCATGTTTTCTCCCGTACATCTTCCGGCGTACCATTTCTGAATACCCTTGCCGGGTCTATATTGCCAAATGCCAGCCTGTCTCCGGGGATCTGGGGCAATATATCTTCCATATCGACTGCGTTCCCGAAGTGGAATCCCATCGCGCCGGTGGTAAGCATCGAAGGAACCAGCTTTACCGTGTTCCCGCAATTATGCAGTATCACCATGAAGTTGTCGTCCTGTACGGCATCGACTATCTTCTTTACATATGGTGAAGAGAATTCCGCACACTGCTCCGGCGACAGAAGCCCTGCCGCAGGCTCGGCAATGATTACTCCGGCCGCTCCTGCTTCCCTGAATGCTTTTGCGTATGATACGAGGAATTCTGCTGCTTTTTCGAGCACGATATGTACTGTTTCCGGTTCGTCAAAAAGGGCTACCATTATTTCCGTCATGTCATAAAGCCTGCATGCCAGCGAAAAAGGCCCTATCTGGCCGCCAAAGGACGGCCTGTCGCTGATGTGCCGCGCGCTGAGGGCCGCGGCCTTTATATAAGCGCTTGTCCTACCTGTTCCGACCCGCGGGATCTTCAGTTCCCTTGCTGATTCATTGCCGCTCACTATATTCCCTGAAACTGTCGGGACCTCGCTGTCAGAATACCTGACCGGACTTCCGAAAGCTTCGGCTTCGACGGACAGATCCATTATAGTCATTGCCGCAGCGGACGGATATTTCTGTGTCAGCGCATAAATGCAGTTGAACTGGTCTTCGCCGTTCCGGATCACTTCGGGTATTGTCCTGCCCGAAAGCGCCAGGCCGGGATATGTCATTATCGGCATCGAGAATCTTTTTTCAGATCCGGTTATATTGCGGACCCACTCCCTCATGTTGATCACCATGACAAAACTCCTTCTTCACATTTTTCGTTGCACATTATTCTACAACAATCGGGAAACGGTTTATATAAATAGATTTCAAAGAATAGTACTATTTTATTATCCTGCGTTCTATGCTAAAATACTTTATGAACCAGCTGTCGGGCGAATTTGCAACCCACCGGCCGAAATACCGGCGTATTTTTGGAAATCGTGAAATAATACAAAATATTAAAATATTGTTCAATACCAGGCATGCATTAAATAGTATGATTTTATTTGGACTGGCGAAACCGGCAGAACCAATGTTCATCCATACCTGGTACGGCAGCGGTCCGGACTGCCGTTGACGCGGAAAGAGAGTACGGATAATGGACAACAGAACGCTTGAGGAGCTTGGGCTCGACCCGGTCAGAATGAAGCATGCTGTGCAGACTTACAGCCGTTCTGTCGGAGCAGGCTGCATCATCATCGACGATCACGGCGAGACCATCATGGAGGATTGCCCGGGCGGACAGTGCGGACTGTGCAGGATAATGCAGGACAAAGGCAAGAAATGTGCGAATGCGCACCTGTATGGAAATTACCAGGCTGAGAGATTCGGCGGAAGGTATATATTTTTCTGTCCTATCGGACTGGTACACTGGGTCTCGCCCCTGGTTTGCGGCGGTGTCGTCAGAGGAGCCGTTCTGGGCGGTCCGGTACTGATGATGGAACCGGATGAACTGCTGATCGAAGAGATCGCAGTCAACGGGGGATTCGATGAAAACGAGATCGGACGGATCGAAGAACTGGTGAAAGAGCTGCCCATTGTCGGTCCGGACAGAGTGAACGACCTGTCCGAACTGCTTTACATGGTGTCGCTGTACATTACCGGCAGCAACGATACATCCCGGTCCAGGATCGAATCCATGGCTCAGCAGTCCAGGATATCCGAGTATGTACAATACATCAAATCGACGGAAGAAGAACACGCTGATGTCCGGACATACCCGGTCGAGAAGGAAAAGGAACTGATTTCCCTGATAGCACTGGGGGACAAGGCCGGTTCACAGAAGGTACTGAATGAAATACTGGGACATGTGTTTTTTACCTCTGGCGGCAATTTTGAAGTGATCAGGGCAAGGATACTGGAACTTATCGTTCTGCTGTCGCGGGCGGCGCTGGAGGGAGGAGCCGATGTGGAGCAGATATTCGGTCTCAACTTCAGGTACCTGTCCCAGATAAACGAGTTTACGACGGTCGATGAACTGACATACTGGCTTTCCGGTATAATGACCCGATTCACCGACTGTGTTTTCGAATTGAAAGATGTTAAGCATATTGACGTTATATACAAAGCCATCGATTATATCAAAAGGAATTACATGAAGAAGATCTTGCTGGAAGACGTGGCCAACCATGTGCAGCTCAGCCCGTCGTACTTCTGCTCGGTGTTCAAGCAGGAGATGAAATGCAACTTCAATGCATACCTCAACAAGATAAGGATAGAGATGAGCAAGAAGCTGCTGATGGACAACGATATCCCGCTGGCGGACGTAGCGAACCTGGTTGGCTATGAAGACCAGAGCTACTTCACGAGGGTGTTCAGGAGCCGTGTAGGCATCAGCCCCGGCAAGTACAGGGAAAGGAAAGGCCAGGTAAGTATCAGGAAATAAATATAAATCGGGACTGTGATCCCAGGAGAGGTGTTCAAATGAGCAATATATTGAATGAAATCTCACAAAACCTGCAGCAGGGCAGGGCTAAAGCCGTTAAGGAGCTTGTGGAGCAGGCCGTAAAGGAAGGTATCGACGCAAAGACGATACTGGAACAGGGCCTGATCGCGGGCATGTCCGTGATCGGTGAAAAGTTCAAGAACAACGAAGTATATGTGCCGCAGGTATTGATAGCAGCCAGGGCGATGAAGGCCGGCACCGAGGTTCTCCAGCCGCTGCTTGCATCCAGCGGCGTCAAGGCAAAGGGCAAGGTAGTCATCGGTACTGTCAGGGGAGACCTGCATGATATCGGGAAGAACCTCGTCAAGATGATGATGGAAGGGAAGGGCCTGGAAGTCGTCGATCTTGGAGTGGATGTCCCCGCCGATAAGTTTGTTGAAAAAGTAATAGAAGAAAAAGCAGATATAGTGGCTTGCTCAGCACTGCTGACCACCACCATGACTGAAATCAAGACAGTCGTCGACGAGATAGTCAGGGCCGGTATAAGGGACAAGGTCACTATCATGATAGGCGGTGCGCCTGTGACCGATTCGTTCTGCAAGCAGATCGGCGCCGATATCTACACTCCTGATGCGGCTACCGCAGCGGAAGCAGCTGTGAAGGCAATTTCCCAGACGGCGTGAAGGCGAATGGATGCAGCATTTGCACTTGTATAAGCAATTGCTGTGTCTGGCCATGACTGACGGCCTAGGCCTGTTTGGCAACGGTACATGCCCGGCTTTCTTTTCTTCAATATATTAAGGAAAGCCGGGTTTTGTATGCCCTGTATCATGACCCGGTCATATCGGCCGAAGCGATGCCAAAACTGACGAACAAGGCTGTCAAATCGGGAGATATCGAGCCAAAAAACAAGCAACTGCAACATCTGTATATACAGTTCGATCTGGCGCTTGTTAATCATCAAAAATACCCTTGACATCCGTCCATAGGCGGTGCTATAATACAAAAGCCGTTGCGGAAAGACAGCTTTCCGGCAACGCGGACAGCGGTTTTGCGACTGCCTGCGACAGCAAGTTGGAAAAAGAAGTTATAAAAAAGGTAGTTGACAAAACAGACGCGACGTGATAGTATATAAAAGTCGCTCCGATGCGGGCGGCACCGGAACAAAGCCCTTACAGGGCCGCGTGACGGAAGGCATGGACCTTGAAAAGTGAACAGTGACAGACAACACACCGTAACGGTGTAAGGAACTCAGAGATTCCATGAGCAGACCCGGACCAGACGGTCTGGGGCTTGCGGACTTACTCGCCGATCATCCCGGATGATCGATGATAAGTCAGAGAATGAGTAAACAAGAGCCAAAAAGGCTCTTTGATAAAGTTTATGTGATGTTCTCTGGCGAAGGGATTTTTTGCGGAGAGAAGTGCCGATACACGAATCAAACGTGTGACATTTCTCAACCATAGAGGAATACCCGAGACAGAGAAGTGTCACCGAACCTTTTTCAGAGAGTTTGATCCTGGCTCAGGACGAACGCTGGCGGCGTGCCTAACAC
>ENA-UPSB01002479-UPSB01002479.1-bioreactor-metagenome-genome-assembly--contig:-NODE-2479-length-17159-cov-4.692996_pt1 | contig 17159 bp, 15 predicted proteins | sample MGYA00238182_ERZ773286 | MGnify/ENA primary metagenome ERZ773286 (study PRJEB29026, sample SAMN07631240) | bioreactor metagenome | isolation source: Switchgrass digestor | place: USA: Dartmouth... | reverse complement strand
TGCGAATACCTTGACAAGACCGGAGACTATTCAATTTTTGACCACGAAATCTATTACCTCGACGGCCCTGAACTGAACAAGACGGAGGAGGACAGGTATTTCCGCCCGCCCCGCTCCGAGGAAAAAGAAAATGTCTACGGCCACTGTGTCCGCGCCATAAACAGGGCATTGACGCAGGGGCGGCACGGTATCCCGCTGTTGGGCAGCGGCGACTGGAACGACGGTATGAACTTAGTCGGTATCGGCGGTGAAGGCGAAAGCGTCTGGCTTTCCATGTTCGAAATTATCGTACTCGAGCGCTTTGCGAAAGTCGCGCGGCACATGAAGGACGACGCCTTCGCCGAAAGGTGTGAAAGCGAGGCAAAAAGGTTAAGGGAAGCGACCGACGCGTCCTGCTGGGACGGGAAATGGTATCTGCGCGGTTTTTACGACGACGGCAGCCCCTTAGGCAGCGCTGAAAACACCGAATGCCGCATAGACATCCTGCCGCAGGCCTTCAGCGCCATTGCGGGGCTTTCCGACAAGGAACGGCGGCAGACTGCCCTTGATTCGGTCGCAGAACACCTTGTCGACGAGAGGCTGAAGCTGGTAAGGCTGTTTACACCGGCGTTTGACAGGGGCGGCCGAAATCCCGGATATATCCGCTCCTATTCCCCCGGCATAAGGGAAAACGGGGGACAGTACACCCACGCTGCAGTATGGGGCGCGCTTGGATTTTTATATGAGGGCAGGACAGATGAGGCCTATAAGATACTGTCGTGGATAAACCCGGCCGAGAGGGCAAAAGACGCCGACAGCGCGCTGATTTACCGGCTGGAGCCATATTATTTAGCCGCCGACATTTATACAAACCCGGCCTGTGAGGGCAGGGGCGGCTGGAGTCTTTACACAGGTGCCGCCGGCTGGTATTACCGCACTGCAGTTGAATATATGCTCGGTATCAAAATATCCGCCGACAAAATCACTTTGTCACCGTCTCTGCCGCAGGATTGGCCGGGCTTTGAAGCCAAAATCAGCCTCGGCGGCGCTGAGATGGATATTACCGTCGAACGCGGCGGCAAAGGCCTTAGCGTCGACGGCAGCCCCGCCGAGTTTATACCGATAGACGGCAAAGACCACAAAGCTCTGTTATCAATATAAGTTGGTTTCGTTGCGGGCGCCGCTGCAATTGATTTGCGGCGCCGCCCGTTTTTTTAATTAATCCCGCGTCAAGTATAAATATTTTGCCTGCGTAAACGCTATATCTGAATGTTTTATTTACGGGGTGGTCAGCCAATGGGCATTGCATTTATCAGGACAGTTATTCTTTATGTACTTGTAGTTGCCGCGGTGAGGATCATGGGCAAGCGCCAGATCGGTGAACTGCAGCCCTCTGAACTTGTGGTCGCCATACTGATATCTGAGCTTGCGGCGATCCCTATGCAGGAAACAGGAACGCCACTCTCCAGCGGCATTATACCTATTCTGACACTTATCGCATGCGAGGTTATTTTGTCCGCCTTAACCCTTTCAAACATAAAACTGCGCCATATCATCAGCGGAAAGCCAAGTATCCTTATAAAAGACGGGCAAATCGACCAGCGGGAGATGAAACGGCTGCGCTTTACGGTCGATGACCTCATGGAAGAGCTGCGGAACAGCGGGTATATGAACCTGGACGAAATCGCCTATGCAGTGCTTGAAACCAACGGAAAGCTCAGCGTGTTCCCCAAATGTGAGAACAAACCCGTAACGGCGGGAATGATGAATATTAAATGTGAAGATACCGGGCTGCCGACAATGCTTATATGCGACGGTATCTTGTCACTGCCTTCTCTTGCCGGCGTGGGAAAAGATATGGTATGGCTTGAAGATACACTGACAAAACAAGGGCTTACGCCCAAGGACGTGTTTATTATGACAATTGACAAGTCCGAAAAAACGATAATCATCCCGAAAGATAAAACTTAAAACAGTCCTTTGAGGAGGTTTTATGATAAAAAATCTAAAAACCGCGATAATCATACTGGCAGCAATCCTTTTGCTGATCTGCTCAAGCCATATTTATTTAAACAGCTCGGCCCAAAGAATGTCGGATATCATAAACTCCGCTGAAAAAAGCGCGATTGAGGGGAATATTGATGCGGCTTTTAAGCAAATTGATGCTTTCGAATCGGAATGGGCCTTTAATAAGCACGTATACGCCACTTTTATACGGCATGCGGAAATCGACCTTGCCAACCAGTCCGCCGCAAAACTCCGGGCATATCTTAAAGATGAGGACAGAACCGATTTTATAGCCGAATGTGAAACCCTGCGGATGCAGATAAAGCATATAGCTGAGAGTGATCGTTTCAGCTTAGATAACATTTTTTGACAAAAAAAGACCGCGGGAAGGCCCCACGATCTTTCCCAATTAATTTTTGTAAAATTTGGTTTAAAGTTTCTGCTGCTGATTTGATGATTTCTTGCTGTTCAGCAGTTTTGTTACTTCTTCCATAAATGTATTAATGTCCGTAAATTGGCGATACACCGACGCAAACCTGACATAAGCGACCTCATCAATGTCCTTCAGCTTTTCCATGACCAACTCACCGATTTTTTCAGAAGTCACTTCTCTGTCCAGTGAGTTTTGAAGGGTCATCTCGATTGAATCAGCCGCGGATTCCAACACTTGAAGCGGAACCGGCCGCTTTTCGCAGGCCCTCATCATTCCGTTAATCAGTTTGTTCCGGTCAAACGTCTGCCGCGACTTGTCCTTTTTAATCACAATAAGCGGCAGACTTTCGATTATCTCATGCGTCGTAAAACGCTTCTGACATCTGATGCACTCACGCCTCCTTCTAATACGTTCACCATCATCAGTCGGCCGCGAATCAATAACTCTGCTTTCACCATAACCGCAAAACGGACATTTCATAATAATCCTCCACCTGTGTAAAACAGCAGAAAAACCTTAAACCAATGTTTCGAATCACTGCTTGAGCTGTGCCGCAATGCAATCCTCAACGACATCTTTCAGTGATACCGGCGTCACTTGATTGTCGGCAAACCGTTTTGCCATTTCGGTTGTCTCTTCTCTTGAAGGGGAAATGTCGTCAACCTTCGCTGACTCTGCATACTGACCGTTTATATATAGGTCGGCGCGCACCCCATATACAGGGACTGCTTCGGCGCCGTCGGTCATGCATGCACCCGATGTGAGAAAATAGTCAACCTTTAGTGTTCTGCCTTGCTCGTCACTGAAAGACTTACTGATTACTGGTTTTTCATTGCTCACTTACATATCCCCCTAACATTTATTAATGGACATCAACTCTTTAAGGCAAAAACCGTTGAGATAAACCGGAGTCGGCCGAACCCCTATTTATCGCGGCAAGCTTTATGCGAATACATTTTTTACGGAATGATTCCATAAAATGTATTACCATAAAACTTTATATTTTGCCTTAAATAGTATTAATGACCATATCAATATTATAATATTTTTGTTCTATAATTAAAAGGGGATATTTTCATTTTTACAGAACAATTTACACCAAAATTGACCCTGTATTTTGTTACTAATTCCAAAACACATCTATATATTGTGCTTTTCTCTATTGCAATAGTGAATTGATGAATCTTAAAGAATCATATAATTCCGAATAGACCTTATAATTGCACCGGTAGACTTCAATCGTCAGCGGCCCATTAAAACCGAAACTTTTAAGATGGGAGATAAGAGACTTAAAATCATAACTTCCCTGGCCGGGAAGCAGGCAGTCATGTTCCTCGGTGCTGTCGCTTATATGCACGCAGTCGATATTTTCACCCATGGCGTCACACATATCAATCGGGTCAACGCCCGCCCTGAGAGCCTGTTTTACATCAAGTACAAAGCGAACATCTTTACCGAGGGACTTTTTCATTTCCTTGATAGTCTCAATTTTGCCGCTCCGGCATCTGGCCACATTCTCCTGAGCCAATGCCACTCCCTCGGCGCGGGCAATCTCAGCAAGCACCGCAAAACGCTCGCAGAATATGTCATGGGGAAGAGTAGAATCTTTGCGGTCACCATGAAAAACTACATCTGAGGCCCCCAAAAATGCCGCTCTTTCAAAGTAGTGTTTGTAATGTTCTGCGGCGTCATCAAACCGGCGTTTGTAATTGGAAAAAAACATAAACGGTTCGAGGCCGCAGGTATAAAGATGAACGGAACAGATTTTTGCGCCGTAACTTTTGACCATTGCCAAAATCTCTTTTGTGAAGCTGTCGGAGAATTCGCTTTCACAGTTTGCAAATACCTCAAAGCGCCTGACACCCTGTTTCAGCAGTTCCGACAAGGCCTTTTCCGTTTCAAGGGGATAAAGGCAAGCTGTTGAAATTGCGCCGAACATGAGAACCTCCTTTGCCTCTGGCATTATTTTAGCATTGTATATTACCGCCGTCAATGTTAACATAATTGTAAACGTCTTTGGATTTTCGAAAGAAGGAGTTAGGAAATGAAAATCCTGAACGCGGTTAAGAATACATTTGAAAACGCGGAAGAGTTAGCCATCATGTTTATCTACATAGGATTAGAATTTACATTAGGGCTAATCATTGTAGCGATAATATTGACTCTGCTCCAAGGCCGCTATGGAGACTATATTTATATGCTTTGCTGTGCAAAAGCCGCTAAAGAGGCGGCATTCTCATGCGGCGCCCTTTCGCTTGTAGCGGCAGTTATCTGCGACGTCGGGATAAAGGAAAAAAAGCAAAAATCCTGATATTATATCTATATGCTGAAAATAAATGGGCTGCCGCAAGGCAGCCCATTTATATTACTTGGATTTTTTCTTTGCCTTTGATGCTTCCAGTTTCTTCTTTTTCTCTTCTCTTTCGGCCGCGAGCCTTTCTTTTTCAGCAGCAGCCTTCTTTTCCTTGTGTGTTTCCCAGGAAACCCACAACGGACCGGCTATGCAGATGGTTGAATAGCAACCGGAAATAACGCCAATCATCATCGGTACAGCAAAGCTTGTGACCGAATCAAGCTTGTAAGCAACCGAGAATACCGCGAGAACTGCTATTGATAAGAAGGTAGCAAGGCCGGTATTGAAAGATCTTGAGAAGGACTGGTTGATTGATTTATTAACGACATCAGCAAACGGGACCTTGGTGCCATAAAGCCTGCGGTTTTCGCGTATACGGTCATAGATAACGATGGTATCGTTGATTGAATAACCGAGTATCGTAAGTACGACCGCAATGAAGTTATCATTCAACGGGATTCTCAATACGACGAAAGCCACATAACCGACGATAACGTCATGCAGCAACGCCGCGAACGCCGTTATACCGGCGGGCCAGCCGCCTATTTTCCAGAACCTTATCGCGATATAGATGATGATGAGGATTGAGGCCAGTGCAACTGCCAACACACTTCTGCCGATTGTTTCCCGTCCCATTGAGGCAGAAACTGTATTGGACTGACCCTTCTGAACATTATTCTCGGCAAACGCTTCGCTTATTGCCTTATAGAGGCTTGCCTGCGTTTCATTGTTCAGTGATCTGTCTATCTCTAATACCAGTGTCTTATTGTGAGTGACAAAATCTTCATTTATCTTAGATGAAATTTGAGCATCTTTCAGTACGCTTTTGGCAACATCTTCGGCTTTTAGCCTGTCAAGCGTTCCGGAATAACTGTACTTTATAATGGTGCCGCCCTTGAACTGAATGTCAAGCTTTACACCGAATATAAATGATGCCAGAATACCAATAATGATTATTGACAGCGAGATTATATAGTAGATTTTGCGTTTTCCTACAAAATCGACGTTCATATCAGCCTTCATTGCGCACACCTCCAAATAAGAAATTCTTGCGCAATGCCGGGAACTTTGATATGGACTTAAGCATCAGTCTCGATACAGTTACACCCATGATAAAGTTGAAGATAACGCCTATGATAAGGGTGAAGCCGAACGAGTTAACCGAACCCGAACCGAATATCATCAGCAGTAAACCTACGATGATAACGGTGATGTTGCCGTCGAAAATAGCGGAGAAACTATTTTCAAACCCAGCATCAATAGCGCCGTCAAGTGTCTTTCCTACTCTGAGTTCCTCTTTAATTCTTTCGCCTGTAATAATGTTGGCGTCAACGCCCATACCTATGGAAAGGATGATACCGGCTATACCGGGCAGTGTCAGCGTATATTGCGGAATGGATATGCAGAGCAGTGAGCCTGCTATATCGCCGAGCAGTGCAATACACGCGATTACTCCAGGTAGGCGGTAGTACAGTATCATAAACAGGCATACGAGAATAAACGCGATAATACCTGCGATAATAGTTACTCTAAGGGCATTTTGACCCAGTGTTGGCGATATTGTTCCGTAGTTATCGGTGACAAGCTTAAACGGAAGTGAACCCGCGTTGATCTGATTTGCAAGCTTCTTTGTCTCTTCGGCGGTCATCGGATTGGCTTCGTTGTTTATCACGCAAGTGCTTGTAGTAATTACGCTTTGAACGACAGGGCTTGTTATTTCCTTGTCATCCATATAAATGCTTATTTGCTGATTGAGATACTTCTTTGTCGCTTCGGCAAATTTCTGCGTACCGCTTGATTTGAAGGTAAGCTCTACCAAATATCCGCCGTGTTCCGGATCTGGTTTAGCCTCCGCCTTCTGTACGTCTTTACCCGTGAGTATGATTGTCCCGTCCGGACCTTTGAATGTGAGTTCAGACATAGCACCGAGCTCTTTGATGGCTTCTTCCGGATCCTGCTGTGTAATACCGGACTGCCACGGATAACGTACAATTATTCTGTTGTTGGTATAATCAGGGTAAACGTCCCTATCTTGAATCTTAAGGGCATCAAGCCTCTGATTAAGGCGCTGTACAGCAGCTTCCATATCGGACCTTGTAACCTTTGTCCCAGCCGGTGGCGTAAATGTTACGTCAACGCCTCCCTTGATGTCGATCCCGAATCTTATATCCTGCGCACCTTTGATAATAGTATGACGTATATCTCCGGATTTATAGCTAATCCCGAAGAATGAAACATACGTCAAAGCGAGAATTACCAGTACGAGGATGAAAATTACGGGCTTTCCCACACGCTTTAACACGCATTTTCACCTTCCATTGACTTATTAAATCGAAGCGCGGAATTTGCCTATGCTAAGACATTCTAATGACCGTCATCCGCCAAAGCGGATGACGGCCGACAGAACACGGCATCATAACGCGCTTTAACAATTTCATGAGTAGGCTTTGACCGCTTATAAAATATACATAATTCTAAGATGATAAGTATATTATATGGGTGAATGTATCAAAAGTCAATGATATTTGAGCGGTCAACGCAATAGCTTATACAAATTATCAAATTATTACACGGATAATTCGGTAGTTTCACCCAAAACATCCTTGTTTGCGTCAAGTATGGGCTGTACCCTTTCGGTGATGAATTCAACAACCTGCTGCGGAGCGCGCCCAGTATATTTCTCTGGTTCCAAAAGGCTGTCAATCTCGCTGCGGTCAAGCCCGAAGGTTTTGTCAGCACAAATTCTTTCCAGAAGGTCGTTTTCAAGCCCTTCCTCTTTGACGCGCTTTGACGCGGCGAGGGAATGCTGGCGTATCCGCTCATGCAGCTCCTGCCTGTCGCCGCCCTTCTTGACTGCACTCATCATGATGTTCTCGGTCGCCATAAACGGCAGCTCGCGCATGACGCGCTGCCTGATTACCTTCGGATAAACGACGATATCGTCGGCAACATTCATATATATGTTGAGTATGCCGTCGGCCGCAAGGAACGCCTCAGCGACGGCAATTCTCTTGTTCGCTGAATCGTCCAGCGTGCGCTCAAACCACTGTGTCGCCGCAGTATATGCCGGATTCAGCGCGTCGGTCATAAGGTAACGCGCAAGCGCCGTAATCCTCTCGCAGCGCATCGGATTGCGCTTATACGGCATGGCGGAAGAACCTATTTGGTGCTTCTCAAATGGCTCCTCCATCTCCTTGAAGTTCTGCAGCAAGCGCATATCATATGAGAACTTGCTGGCACTCTGGGCAATGCCGGACAAGACATTGACGATCTGGGAGTCTATCTTGCGCGAATAGGTCTGGCCTGAAACCGGCACGACCTTGTTAAAGCCCATTTCCTCGGCTATCAGTTTTTCGAGCTTTTTAACCTTTTCACTGTCGCCGTCGAATAGCTCCATAAAGGAAGCCTGTGTGCCTGTTGTGCCCTTCGAGCCGAGCATAGCCAGATTCTCCAAACGGTAATCAAGGTCCTCAAGGTCCATTACAAGGTCATTTATCCAAAGCGTCGCCCGTTTGCCGACAGTCGTAAGCTGAGCCGGCTGAAGATGTGTATAGGCGAGCGCGGGCATGTCCTTATACTTCATAGCAAATTTGGACAGCCTTGAGATTACATTGATTATTTTTCCGCGAAGCAGTTTCAGCGCTTCACGCATTATAATGATATCTGTATTGTCGCCGACATAGCATGAGGTCGCACCCAGATGGATTATCGGTTTTGCCTTCGGGCACTGAACGCCGTAGGCATAAACATGGGACATAACGTCATGACGGACCTCTTTTTCCCTTGCTTCCGCGACTTCATAGTTTATATCATCAGCATGGGCCTCAAGTTCAGCTATCTGCTCATCTGTTATATCGAGCCCCAGCGCTTTTTCAGCCTTTGCAAGAGCAATCCACAGCCTGCGCCATGTTTTGAATTTGAAATCCGGGGAGAACAACTTTTGCATTTCTTTGCTTGCATAGCGTTTGCTAAATGGGCTTTCGTAAGATTCGCGCAACTTTAATACCTCCACAACTAATCATGCCTTAATGTAAGCCGATATTTCTCTATTTTAACTTAAGTTTACCATATATAAAGCCAAAATACAACGCGCGACACACTATGACAATTTATAAAATTTTCGCCCAATAAATAAAATGCCGGAAAACTCCGGCATCTTTTCATTATTTGCAGAAAATTAACGGCCGCTGTTTACATCAGCGGGGCGAACAGCCTCATCAGCACCTCGCATAGCTTCGCGATTACCCCACGCTTCTTCCACTCTTCGGGGTCTATTTTTATCGAAACCTCAAATATCCGCTCGAACTCCTTTTTCATCTGTTTAAGGGCGTTGTTCTTGCAAAGCCACACCGCGTCCTCAAACTGTAGGTAAAAGCTGCGGTAGTCCATGTTTACCGAGCCGATTATGCCTACATCGTCGTCGGAAAGTATCATTTTCGCGTGGATAAAGCCGGGGGCGTATTCATATATGTTTACCCCGCAGTCCATCAATTGCTGGTAATACCCCCTCGTTGCGGCGTAAACATACCATTTGTCCGGTATATGAGGGGTGACGATTCTAACATCTACTCCCGCGCGTGCCATATTGCACAGCGTGATAGTCATCTCGTGGTCAATCACAAGGTATGGCGTCGCGATATAAACATAGCGGTTCGCGCCGCTTATGATGTTCATATAGGCGCCCTCCGAGACATTCCCGGAAAAGGGGCTGTCGTTGAAAGGCTGAACATACCCGTCGTCTTCCCTCGGCGTTGAGACAAGGTATTTCTCATAGCCGAGGTCATCTCCGGTTATCATCAGCCACATCTCAAGAAACATTATAGTAAAATTCCGCACAGCGCTGCCGTAAAGGCAAATGCCGCCGTCATACCAGTGGCCGTGCAGCTCTATCCTATTAATATACTCGTCGGCGATGTTGATACCGCCGGTAAACCCCACATCTCCGTCTATCACAATGATCTTGCGGTGGTCCCGGTATTCGAGAAACTTATTCAGCACCGGGACGAACGGATTGAAGGCCGCGGTTTTAATGCCGTATTCCTTGCACATCTTCTTAAAGCCGCGGGGCATGCCGTCCATGCTGCCGGCGTCGTCATATATCAGCCTTACCTCCACGCCCTCCCGGGCCTTTTGTTTTAAAATTTCAGTGATGTCATCGAGCATTTCACTTTTGGCTATTATGAAGAATTCCATAAAAATAAATTTACGCGCCCGCTTTAGTTCCTCGACCATTTTCGCGTGCATTTTTTCACCGGGCAGAAGAATCTCCGCCTTTGTGCCTTTGTATACCGGCTTGTCGGACATGGTGAGCAGAAAACGCGCCTGCTTGACATAACCGCCGCCTTCATTGCTCAACGCCTGCATGACCTCTGGATCCTGCCGCCGCAACTTAAGGCCAAAACTCTTTGCCCTTTTTATCATCCTGCGCAGGCCGGGAGAAAGATAATGCGTACCCGCGATTAAATATATAAAAACGCCGAACAGAGGGAAAACTAAAATCACAATAGCCCAACTGATTTTATAGGACGGGTTGTCACGGCTGTATATAAGCAAAACGACAACGATTAAGCTTATTATTTCCATCGCGCCGTAAAGATAGGCCGCCCTTTGATTTAATCCCCATATGGCAAGAAGCAAAAGGGCGAGTTCCAGCGCCAATATGCCGCCTATTAAAAAACTGCGTTTTATTTTCATAATATCACGTCCGAATTTTCATACTGGAGTGAGATAATTTGTGTAATTACAACTTTCCCGCAAGGGGTTTTGCATATTGAGATATCATTACAGCAATAATGTACCAGAAAGCGAAAATGTCATATCATCTGACACTTACGCCAAATGCTGCATTATGACGTTTTTAGCGAGCCTGCTCGGCATTGTCAACCCTGTCCTCTCAGGCTTTCTTGCGGAAAATGTATTCAGCAATTTTAATCTCAAGGGAATAATCCCAACCGTTATCTCCATGATTACGGTAAAGGGCACCCGCATGTATCTCCGCTCAAGGGTAGGTAAGAAGCTGAAAGGCAGTATGCGCGCCCCGCTTATCTGGCTTCAGCGCCGCATAAGCCGAAAGCTTTGGTGGATTGAACCCATGGTGGACAACTGGGGCTGGGTAGGCATGGTGATGACAAGGATTACGGGCGGTGTATCGGTTCAAGCCGCGGCTTTTATCGCGTCGATGATAACTGACACGATTAACACCTTGCTCTCGCTCATTGTCTATTATTTCACCAGAAATTACATTTTATCGGTGCTCACCGCCCTTGTCCTGCCGTCCCTCGCCGTTATTCCCTGGTTTGCCAGCAAGACTATCCGGTACAGGAAATACAAGCGCATATTCCATGCCCACTAATGTTTTCGATTTGACATATGTAATATTTCCTTATATATTGGAAATTATAAGGATGATTTTGGAATATGCACTGTGCGAGGTCATCTCATTGAATAGGGTAGAAAAAATAAAGCTGAAGAGATACAATTTCTATTCCAAGGATGTGCCGCCGGAGTTTGAAAATGTAAAGATAGTGTTCCTTTCCGACATTCACCACGGCAAATGCTTCTCCACCGAGAAGCTGCGGCGTCTTGTTGAAATGACAAACAATCTTAACCCCGATTTGATTCTTCTCGGAGGCGACTATGTCGACCGCGACCCCAACAGGATTCCATCATTTTTTAGAGAGGCCGCGGCATTCCGCGCGCCGCTCGGCGTTATGGGGGTGCTCGGAAACCACGACAGGTGGACCGATGGCGAGTTGTCCGAAAGGTGCATGTATGAGTCGGGCATAACCCTGCTGGACAACCGGGCCGTCTGGGTTGAGCGGGGCGGCTCACGCATAAGGGTAGGCGGCGTAGGCGATCTCACAACCAGTAATCAGGACCTTGCCCCCATGCTCGAGGGTACAAAGGACGACGACTTGATGATTCTCGTGACACATCATCCAAACTATGTGGACAAACTGCCTAAGGATAAGATTGACCTTATACTCTGCGGCCATACCCACGGCGGGCAGATCAGTTTCCGAGGGAAATGGGTGCCCCACTGGCCCGGAGAAGAAAAGCTTAAATATATTACCGGCGTCGTGAAAAAGGGCAGCACGACGATAATAGTTTCCAACGGCATCGGAACAGTTGGCCCGCCGATTCGGATTTGGGCCGCGCCCCAGATTTGGGAAATTGTTTTAAAGAAGGCTTGACATAAATTCCGTTTAAATATAAAATAAATGAGAAAAAATTGAATATGCATGCAGATTTTTCGGTTCTTCAGTATGAAGATTAAAAGGGAAGGCGGTGAAATGCCGCCGCAGCCCCCGCTACTGTAAGGCAGACTGCAGAATAAATTTGGGTTTGGTAAGCCAAGCCTGACCACTGGGAAAAGATGCCCGGGAAGGTGTGTTCTGCAGAATGAAGCCAAGCCAGGAGACCTGCCGAAAAATCAAGCCGTTATGCATTTCGGAGGGAAAGGCAGGCGTAAATTTTAAGTGGATTTATGAAGTCATGTCGTCCCCTTATCGAAAGGGGACGATTTTTTGGTTTAGGGGGCAAATTTTTAATAGGAGGGGTATTATGCGAAAGGCGGAAAAATTCTTATCTTTACTGTTGTCATTTGCAGTTTTCCTATCCTTTTTTTCGTTCCTGCCGTTTAACTCTAAGGCGGCGGAAGAGCCATACATAACCCTGCTGATTGAAGGGCAGAACGCGGAAATCTATAACGGAAAAGTCAGCTTCACAAGCGGGGACAGCTTATATGACATAATGTCAAAGGCGCTCGCGGCAAAAAAAATTGAACTCAAAGCACCCGACGGGCCTTACGGCCACCAGATACAGGAAATCGGCGGCGAAAGCGGCACTTATCCCGTCTGGTGGCACATCTATGTAAACAATGAGGCGGCACAGGTAGGCGTCGATTCCATAAAGCCGAGCAGCGGCGACAAGATAGTCATCTACCTCGGCGACGACAGCAAAATCCTGTACCCGACTGTAACCGTCAACCCCGCAAACCCGGTCGAGGGAAAAACGGCGGTTATCAGCATAAGCTCAGTGTATACCGATTACAGCAGCGGAGCACCCGTCACCAATACCGTCAAATTTGAAGGCGCGAAGATTTATTTTAACGGCCGCACTTACATAACCGACAAAAACGGCAGCGTAAGCATAACAATGCCGGCTGCCGGGGATTACACATTCACAGTCGAAAAGAAAACCGTTGATAAAACTCCGGCTTTGGTCAATATCGGCGAGATTCCGCTCAAGGTGTATAAGGACGGTGCTGCGCCGGGAACTACCGGCTCAGGCGGCAGTTCTGGAGCCGGCAGCAAAAAATCCGCGTCGAATGGGGCGGCCGTAGACACAAGCGATATCGACAAAATAATATCGGCCGGCGCGGACTATATGCTGCAAAAAGGCGTCAATGACTGGGGCGGGGCGCTGGCGCTGTCCGCCGCGGGGCGCAGCGTTCCCAAGAACTTTCTCGAATCGGCAGCGCAGGAAATCAGCGACGGCGATATGCTGCCGACCCATCTCGCCGGACTTATTATAGGCATAAAAGCGGCAGGTGCTAACCCCCGCAGCTTTAACGGGCAGGATCTTGTAGCCCAGCTCTTATCCTTAAAAATCGGTATAACGGGTCTTAACGGCTATACCTATACGCTGCTCGCACTCGACTCCGGCGGCTATGACATTCCGGCGTCCTCATCCTATACAAAAGAGGGCATTATCTCATCTATACTTTCGTATCAGCTCCCGAACGGCGCGTTTGCACTCGACAAGAATGCCCCTCCCGACAGCGATATGACGGCTATTGCGATAACCGCTCTCGCACCGTATATGGATGAAAGCCGCGTAAAGAAGGCCGTAGACGCCGCTGTCTCCTATCTTTCAAAGGCACAGCAGCCGGACGGAGGTTTCCTGCCCTCCTATTCATCAGAAGAAGTCAGCGAGAGCACCGCTCAGGTTATCATCGCCCTGTCATCCATCGGCATTAACCCGAAAACGGATACGCGCTTTATCAAAAACGGCAAGTCCGCTGTCGACGCACTGCTGTCATTCAGAACATCGAACGGCGCATTTGAACATACAAGGGGCGGAGGAGCCGATTATGTCGCGACGGAGCAGTCAGTGCTCGCGCTTTGCGCCTATCGTTCGCTTTTGAAATCATCGTCTCACGTTTTTGACCTTACGGGTATAAAATCGGAGGACGCAACGACCATAAAAGTCAAAAACCCCGAAACAGGCGGAAATGAGCCTTTTGCTGCAGCCGCGGCTGTGGTCTCAGTATCGCTTCTTGCGCTTTTATTGCGCAGAAAGAAATGTGAATAATTATTCTTGCTTAATCAGCCCGCTGAAAACTACAAGTGGCGGGCTGATTTTTTTTCTCCTGATTTAAAAAAAGCTGCGTTACTTGCCCCAATAATTAAGAAAAATGTATTTACATATTTAACCAATTTGATTTTTGTGATAAAATATAATACAATGTTGACGTGTATTATAATTCTACCAACATGCCATTACCCTTACCGTCGGGAGGCGATAAATTAATGGGTAACGCTTCTATTTCTCCAAAAGGCAAAAAGACCCCCGTCGCAAAGAAGAAGAAAAGTAAGGCAAGAAGAGTCGCCGGAAAAATCGGTAGGGCTCTACTTACCGTTTTTCTTATATTTGTCATCACATGCACCCTTGTAGGCGGTGCCGTCGCATTCTATATAATTAATTTCGTTACTCCGCAAAATATTAACCTCGACAGCGCAAACCTCGACAGCACGACGTTTATTTACGCCACTAATTCTAAGAACGAAACTGTTGAAGTAGCTCAAATAAGCGGAGAACAGAACCGTGTTTGGGTGTCACTTAAAGACATGCCCGAGAACCTCAAGAACGCCTTTGTCTGTACTGAGGACCAGCGTTTCTATGAACATAACGGTGTTGACTGGAAACGTACGATAAGCTCGTTCGGCAACCTGTTCTTCCACTTTTACGAAACAAGGCAGGGCGGTTCAACGATTACCCAACAGTTGGTAAACAACCTGACCGCAGCCGGCAAAAACAGCAGCGATTACGGCCGCAAAATACAGGAAATCGTCAATGCCCTGGACCTCGAAAAGAGATATGGCAAGGAGCAGATTCTTGAAGCCTATCTGAACACGATTAACCTTAACGAAGGCTGCTACGGCGTTCAAACCGCGGCTAGAAACTACTTCAATAAAGACGTTAAGGACCTTGACCTCGCCGAATGTGCAGCGCTTGCCTGCCTGCCGAAGGCGCCGAGCACATATGACCCGAGATACCATCCGGAAAAAAACACCGAGCGCAGGGTCAATGTTGTGCTTAAAAATATGTATAAGCAAAAAAAGATAACAAAAGAGCAGTATGAGCAGGCCATTAATGAAAAGCTGAATATCGCTCCGAAAAAGACTGTCAGCACCCGCGGTTGGTTTGAAGACATGGTAATCACAGACGTCCAGAAAGACCTCCAAACCAAGTATGGCTGGACAGCCGATTACGCGCTTAACACAATATATACTAAAGGTCTCAAGATATATACGACAATGAACACAGATGTCCAAAGCGCGATGGACAAGATATATCAGGATACGACCAACACAAAATACTGGAAGCAGTATCAAGGTGCGGTTCAGCCAGAATCGGCCATGATAATTATGGACTATAACGGAAACATACTTGGAGTGGAGGGCGGCCGCGGTAAAAAATCCGGTAATTTGATATATAACCGCGCGGTGGACGCAAGAGCCGCCCGACAGCCGGGTTCTACTATCAAGCCCCTCGGCGTTTATGCGCCGGCTATTGAACTCAATAAAATCAACTGGTCGTCGCTTATCCCCTGCAGCAAGATAACAACCCCAGACGGCAAACTGTGGCCTAAAAACGACGACGATTCCAATTACACCGGCTCGATGACGGTCGTCCGGGCTTTGGCAAAGTCGGTCAACACCGTCGCAGTACACATAGAAAAGGATTATCTTTCACCGGAATATACGTTTGATTTCCTTAAGAACAAGCTTGGTTTTACTTCACTTGTCGAGAGAAAAGTAGTCGGCAATAAGGTCTATTCCGATAAAACCCTTAGTATCGCCATAGGCGCGTTGACGCAAGGCGTCACTGTTAAGGAGTTAGCAGGCGGTTATCAAATTTTTGGCAATAACGGATTGTACTACAAGCCGCATTCATATACTAAGGTGCTGGACAGTAAGGGCAATGTATTGCTTGAAAACAAGATTAAGCCAATACAGGCAATTGGCGCTGATACGGCTTTCATTATGAATAAGCTCCTTCAGTCAAATGTTACACATCCAGAGGGCACTGGTAGAGCCGCAAAGATTAGCGGGTTAGTAGTTGGCGGCAAGACCGGTACTACTAATGACCATAAAGACCGTTGGTTCGCTGGCATTACACCCGACTATGTCGGCGTTGTCTGGTTCGGCTATGACCAGCCGAAAGACCTCGGCTATAAAGGTACAAACCCGGCCCTGGTTGTCTGGAGAAGCGTATTCCAGCTCCTGCCGAAGCATAAGAAGGATTTCCCGAAAAACGGCGATGTGATTCAGGAGCGTTACGACCCCGCAACCGGATATATTACCTCCACCGGGACGGAGGTCGGTTGGTATAAGGTAAACGGCTATCTGCCAACAGCACCGGTTGACCCTGAATTGAGCTAAACTACAAAGCGCCCTGCTTTAAGCAGGGCGCTTTTTTTGCAATTAACTTTACTTTAAAAGTTACATATACGGCGGCTGTGTTCTTCGTATTTTGAATACAGCCGCTAAAATCTTTTATTACGGGATTGTTTTAAAGGTTCATGCCAAATGACATGAACCTTTTCTTTTTTAGAATAAAACTTAATTTGCTCCTTAACAGCTTTAAATAGAATCAATAAAAGCAGATATGTAGTTCAGCGCCGCCCCAGCGGCAATCGCCTCCGTTTTGTATGAGCAAACCTCAATATAGGACGCGTCGCCGTTCTCAAAAGTGTTTAATTCTGCGGCGTAACTGCGAACCGTTGGCAGGTATTCTTCAATGTAGCTGCCAACATAGCCGCCCAGAATGACGGTGCAGTCAAACAACATATATAGGTTATTCACCGCGAGAGCAAGGTGTTGCAGGTACTGCTCCCATACAGCCTTGGCCTCTTTGTTACCGCTTTTGAGCAGCGCAAAATAATTTCCAATATTCCCGTCCGTCAAAGAGGAAAGCTCTGTTGCAGCCAGATATGCGTCAACACAGCCTCTTTGGCCGCAGTAACATTTTCGGCCATTCGGTACAATGCAAAGGTGTCCGATTTCCCCGCTATGTAAGTGGTCGCCATTGTATACTTCCCCATTAATTACAACTGAACCTCCGATATTATTGGAGAGCATCAAATAGAAAAAGTTTTTT
>ENA-UPSB01002473-UPSB01002473.1-bioreactor-metagenome-genome-assembly--contig:-NODE-2473-length-17198-cov-5.434171_pt1 | contig 17198 bp, 18 predicted proteins | sample MGYA00238182_ERZ773286 | MGnify/ENA primary metagenome ERZ773286 (study PRJEB29026, sample SAMN07631240) | bioreactor metagenome | isolation source: Switchgrass digestor | place: USA: Dartmouth... | reverse complement strand
TTCTGTATCCAGATAAAAGTATTTGCAAATACCCCTGTATATTTTACTGATGTAAATGAAAAGGCGTGGTATTATAAAGGTGTCATGGAATTGGCAAAAAGAGGATTGGTTTCTGGATATTATGATAAAACATTTAAGCCAAATGCTCAAATCCGTGTAGATGAGTATATTAAACTTATGGTTTCTGCTGTTGATGGAAACGCCAAGCTTTCCCAAAGTGGTAACTGGGCAGATAAGTTATATTGCTCGGGCAAAAGAACTGGGTATTGTTAAAGATGGAAAGTGCGTTAAAGACAAAATTGCAAATAGCATCTCTTCTGGGGGTGATGACTATTGGCTTTATATTGACCGAAAAACTGCCTGATGTAGGCAGGAGATTGTCTGATAAACTTAATAAGATATGGATATTTTCAGAAATATTACTGTTTGTACTGGTAGGAGCGGATGTAAACATAAACGTAGCCTTAAAAGCGGGTGGAATAGGGATTATACTGTTTTTAATCGGACTAACAGGAAGAAGCATAGGGGTTGTTATTTCTTTGCTGGGTACCGGCTATAACTGAAAAGAAAAGATGTTTTGCATTATCGTATATATTCCGAAAGCAACAGTTCAGGCTGCAATGGGCGCGGTACCATTGTCATCCGGCGTGGAATCGGGAGACATAATCCTGGCAGTTGCAGTATTGTCCATATTATTCACTGCCCCGTTAGGAGCAATCGGAATGCATTGTTCAGCAGAGAAGTTGCTGTATAAAGATTAGTCTATGCGCTGATATAGTTCAAAATAAACTCCGCTCATGATAATAGTATTCTTTCATAAAACAAAGCTCGTTCCGAAATCCCGTAACATGTGCAGGAGAAATACTGTTTGCTGCGGGATTTGCTTTTTTATCATGAGAAAGGGACATGGGGCAAGGGTTAAGATGTTATGATGATAGCAGTAAACAAAGATGAATGGGTTGATTTGGCAGAGATTGAGGAAAGTTGCCAAAAACATGGATTGATAATAGAATTACTTATGGAATAGCAAAGGGTGCAGCAGTGCAGGAAATTATGTATAAACCTGATGGGAACAAAGGATTTATAAAACACTACGGATTGGAGGTATTTAATTGGAGAAAAATGTTGCATGGTATATTGACAAGAGAATTGAAAGAACAATAGAGGGCTTGGGAAAACGAAACATGGATGGATATTTGGTCAATGACGAAGCAGAACTGATTGAGTTGCTGACAAAACTTATTCCCCAAAACTCCCTGGTGGGTGTGGGAGATTCTATGACGCTTTTTGAAACAGGAGTGATAGACTTTCTTCGCAATGGCAATTTTGTCTTCCTCGACAAGTATAGAGACGGCATAACAAGTGAAGAAAAAAGGGAGATTTATATAAGAAACTTTTCCGCTGACACCTTTTTGTGCAGTACAAATGCTTTAACCGAAAGCGGTGAACTATATAATATTGACGGTAACGGAAGCAGAGTTGCCCCAATGCTGTATGGACCAAGGCAGGTTATTTTGGTTGTGGGTATTAATAAAATAGTTCGTGATATTGAAGAGGCGGAAAAAAGGGTTAGGCAATATGCCGCTCCCATTGATGCAAAAAGACTGGGCAAGGATACACCATGCACTTCTTTAGGATACTGCACAGACTGTAAAAGCCCAAACAGGATATGCAATGATTTTGTAGTCATCAGGGGTCAATTTATCAAAGGCAGGATAAAAGTAATCATTGTAAGAAAACAGCTCGGGTATTAGAAATCCGGGCTGTAAGATACCTTTTCGGCAGCTGACAGCATAAACATTAAAAATGATCATTCTGTCTTTTTGGTAAGCCAGAGTTATATGCTATAATAAAGCTTATACATAGCGATAATATGGAAAGGAGTAATTATGGAAAGCAATAGCAAGCATTTTTGCACATGCCCTGACTTAAGTTGCAAACTGAATCCCCATAACAATTCCGGAGGATGTGACCTTTGTATAAAGAAAAATCTTAAGGCAGGAGAAATTCCAAGCTGTTTTTTCAGATTGGTCAATGATGATATATCTGATCTTAAGGAATTTACAATTGAAAGTTTTGTTGATTTTTACATTAGGAATAAGAAGCAGTAAATTTTAACTGTTTATGTTAATAGGTTCTTGTGTTTTATACCTATTTGATTCGTAATAATATCATGTTTGATTTGTAATTGTATTTCATAAAACTTGCATTATTAACAAAAAGCAATCTTAAACATGGTGAAAGTAGGTTGGCATTATAAACGAAAAATGCACCGATATTAACTCCAAAGTCATTGGCAAATGGGTGGAAGACGGCTGGGAGTGGGAAAGCCTGTCAGCCATGAGGTTTTTGAAAGAGCAAGGAATAATGACTGGCATGTGCTGTTGGTCAGCAAATGCCTATATTTGCAGCATTAGGTGCAAAGTGCACGGTGCAGGACTATTCAGAACAGCAATTGCTCAAGGAAAAGGAAGTGGCAGAGAGGGAAAATTATGAGATCAAACTGGTGAAAGCAGACATGGCAAAACCCTTGCCCTTTGAAGATGAGTTTTTCGACTTGATTTTTCATCCGGTTTCCAATTGCTTTATTGAAGATGTTTCCCCGTTTGGAAAGAATGTTACAGGGTATTGAAAAAAGGGGGAATTCTGCCTGATTTTTTGAATTACCGCTTTCTTATATCAATACATACATGAATTGGGTGAAAGCATGATCGAGGTTAAAGGGAAATACAACACTGCAAAAGTGTTCACAGACAACATAGAGAGTGAAGCATTGGCCCAAATCCTGGAATTGTGCAACCAGGAGTTCGCAAAAGACAGCATAATCAGGATTATGCCCGATGCTCATGCCGGTGCGGGCTGCACCATTGGTACAACCATGACCATATCTGATAAAATTGTGCCTAATTTAGTCGGCGTGGATATAGGATGCGGTATGGAAACCATAAAGCTGAAGCAGAAAGACATTGACTTTGAAAAACTGGACAAGGTTATTTATGATCACATCCCTTCGGGGTTTGATATCAGAAAAAAACAGCATAAGTATGTTGAGAATATAGACTTAAACAGCTTGGTCTGCAAAAAACATGTGGATCTTGAAAGAGCAAGACTGAGTATTGGTACATTGGGGGGCGGAAACCACTTTATAGAAGTAAACAGAGACAGTGACGGAGCATTATACCTGGTTGTCCATTCAGGAAGCAGGCATTTGGGCAAGCAGGTGGCAGAATACTATCAGGAACTGGGATATAGGGAACTTATGGATATAAACAGGATGAAAGCGGAATTTGTCAGGAAACTGAAAGAAAAAAGGGGAGAAAAAGAAATCCGGGATGAAATTGAAAAAAACAGCCCGGATAAAATCAGTAAACAATTGGCCTATGTCCAGGGAGAAAGCTTTAACCACTACCTGCATGATATGAAAATAGTCCAGCAATATGCCGCATATAACCGCAAGGCTATTGTTGACGAGATCATAAGCAGAATGGGGTTTGAGCCGGAAGATCAGTTTACCACCATACACAACTATATTGATTTGAGCTGCATGATTTTGAGAAAAGGTGCTATTTCCGCCCGAAAGGGCGAAAAGGTATTAATACCGATAAATATGAGGGACGGAAGCCTGATTTGTGTCGGGAAAGGCAATAAAGACTGGAACTACTCTGCGCCCCACGGGGCAGGAAGGCTCATGAGCAGGAGAAAGGCCAAGGAAACCATAAGCCTTGAAGAGTTTAAAAAGTCAATGGACGGAATATACACCACCACCGTTAACCGCTCAACACTTGATGAATGTGCCCTGGCATACAAGCCTATGGATGAAATAATCGGCAATATCCAGGATACCGTTGAAATTATTGATATTATAAAGCCTGTTTATAATTTCAAGGCCAGCGAGTGATTTGCTAATGGTTTTATGGAAATGGAAAGCCGGTTTATAGAGCATTACATGCTTATGATTTTTGTTTGAAATTTTGTATAATAAGTGATAAAATGTAAAACGTACATGTTATTCTGACGATTTTATAGCATACATGTGCCATTTGCCATGTTATATATGCACTGTAAATTTCCCCTCAATAAAACTATATATTATGTTTCAATAATACCTGCTGTTGTTCAGTATTCTGAAAATGGATGATATAGGAGGATAATGATGTATAAAAATGAGTTGAGACCACCAGCAGTTCCCCTTGTAACTGTAGATCCCTATTTCAGTGTTTGGTCCTTTGCCGACAACCTTTATGATGATTTTACCAGGCACTGGACCGGAAGGAGAAATTCATTGACCGGAGTCATTGAAATTGACGGAGAGAGGCTTATATTTGCAGGCAAAGCCTGGCCTGATCCCGAAAGGTATTTTCAGGAGCCTCTCAGGATGAAACAACAATCTGTAAATGTAACTCCTCTCACAACAACATATGTATTTGCCGAGCGCGGGGTGGAGCTTCAGGTCAGGTTTACAACACCTCTTCTGCCCCATGAACTGGAGTTGCTGTCACGGCCTGTTTCTTATGTTGAGTTTTCAGCCAGATCAGTGGATGGGAAAAATCATGATATCAGTATTTACTTTGATTTGAGCGGAGAATGGTGTGTAAACACCTCAAAACAAAGGGTAGTTGCAAAGAGAAAGCAGATTAAGGAAAACATTTCGGCCGTGTACATGGGAACTGACACCCAGGACATTCTTGGCGGTATGGGCGATGACGTAAGGATCGACTGGGGATACCTCTACCTGGCATGGGAAACTTCACGGAACACGAAATCATTCATAGGAACGGCTTCAGACAGGTGTAAGTACATACGCTTTGGAGAAGTAAGGACTGATGACTACAGTGATTTTCCGGCTGAGGTGAAGGAGGTTCATCCGATAGCCGCCACTGTAACACATCTTGGTGAAGTAGGTTCAGAAGCTGTATCCTGCAGGCTTTGCATTGCCTATGATGACATAAAGTCCATTGAGTACTTTGGTGAGGTACTGGATGCATACTGGAGGAAAAGATGGAATTCCTTTGATGAAATGCTTGCATGTGCGTTTATGGATTATGAAGAAGTAATGCAGAAATGCATACGATTTGAGTCTGAGCTTTTGGAAGATGCATTGGCAGCCGGAGGGTCAAAATATGCAGATCTGCTGTCTATAGCTTTCCGGCAGGTAATAGCCGCCCATAAGCTTGTATGCGGCAAAAACGGAGAAATTCTGTTCTTTTCAAAAGAATGTTTCAGCAATGGCTGCATTGCTACAGTTGACATAACATATCCATCAATTCCTCTGTTCCTCATATACAACACGGAACTGGTCAAAGGCATGCTGAGACCTGTATACAGGTATGCTGCATCATCTGAATGGAAGTTCGACTTTGCTCCCCATGATGTGGGGTGTTATCCGAAAGCCAACGGACAGGTGTATGGGGAGAACAAACTGGAATACCAGATGCCTGTTGAGGAGTGCGGCAACATGCTCATATCTACTGCAGCGGTATGCCTGAGAGAAAATGACAGGAGCTTTGCAGAGGAAAATTGGGAGCTGATAGAAAAGTGGGGCAATTACCTTGTGAACAACGGGTTTGACCCGGAAAACCAGCTGTGCACCGATGACTTTGCGGGCCACCTGGCACACAACTGCAATCTGTCAGTTAAGGCCATTATGGGAATTGCCGGCTGGGCAATAATGTGCAGCATGATGGACAGGAAAGAAGACGCCCGAAGGCTTATGAAGACAGCAAAAAATATGGCCGTTGAGTGGAAGAAAAAAGCTGCAGACGGGGATCATTACAGGCTGGCATTTGATCAGGAGAATACATGGAGCCTGAAGTATAACCTTATATGGGACCAACTTTTTGATACAGGTATATTTCCAAAAGATATATTCAGAAAAGAACTTAAATATTATTTGACTAAGGAAAACAGATACGGAATTCCGCTGGACAGCAGGAAAACTTATACGAAAGCCGACTGGCTGGTATGGGCTGCCTCAATGAATGATGCCAGGGAAGAGTTTGAAAGGATGATTGCGCCCCTCTGGCTGTTTGCAAATGAGACACTGAGCCGTGTACCGTTTACGGACTGGTATGACACAGTTACTGCCCAGCAGATGAGTTTTCAGCATCGCTCGGTGTTGGGAGGAATTTTTATCAGGATACTCAAGGACAAACAGTTGGTGAGCATTGACAAGAGAAGCATAGAGATATAAAAGCAAAAGCCCGGCAGCTTTTAATAAGATGCTGGGCTTTGAATATATTGCATACTGGAGGGGCTATATGGTTGGTTTTGGTTAGAACAGCAGGCTGATGATAAGCGAAACGCTGACAAAAATGCTCATTTATAAGAGATCAGAAAAATTATGACATGTACATGCTTGGTATTGAAGGAAAAGCTTACATTCTGAAAAGTGATCAGGCAGAAGTTCCCGAAGGAGTGGACCCTAAGGACAGGTTCAATCCTGCACCGTGGTTTGCCATGCACTTCGGATAAATACTTTCTGGAAATGATGAAAATGAATCCTGTCAATATTTTATAAAAATACACATTTTTACAATAACATGCTATAATTAATAAATGATTATAAATATTTAGGGGAGATTCTTTGATGAAAGAAAAAGTTATACTGGTTCTGGTAGACGGATTGCGCCCGGACAGCATACCCCTTTGCGGACACAGCTTTTTACCCGAAATAGCCCGGAAAAGTCTCTCTACCATGAATGCATCCACCGTTATACCCATCCATCACATTACCATGTCACATGTCACTGTTCCACAGCGTTGACCCCGGAAGGCACGGCATATTAACCAACATATGGGTTCCGCAGGTAAGGCCTGTCAAAGGAATTTGTGAGAAATTGAGGGAGGCAGGCAAAAAATCCGCTTTCTTCTATAACTGGGAGGAACTTAGAGACTTGTCCCGTCCAGGATCCCTGGATTACAGCTGTTATATAAGTGAACAATACAATAGCGATACTGACATCAAAGTAACCAATGCCGCGAAACAGTACATAGAAGAATATCTTCCTGACTTTGTATTTATATACCTCGGAGAAACGGATATATTCGGCCATGATTACGGCTGGATGTCAAAAGAGTATCTCAATGCGGTAAACAATGCTTCATGCTGTATTGAGAAGTTATACAACGCCTTTTCAGACAGGTATGTTTTCATAATCATTGCCGATCACGGCGGACATGACCGCTCCCATGGTACCGATATGCCGGATGATATGACCATACCGGTGATCATCAGCGGAAAAAACATTGAGGCGGGTGAACTTCCGTCAGATACCAACATAAAGGATATTGCCCCGACTGTCGTACACCTCCTTGGAGTGGAGGCCGATGATGACTGGGAAGGCAGGAGCCTGATCTAACTCGCTTTCTGCACTTTTGCCAATCAGACGGAAGTATCCTTTTTCTGCCTATAGCCATGAGCTTTCCTTAACCACCTGCACAGCCGGTTGGTATTCGCAATGCAAAAAAGGGGAGAGTGACAAACAGAGCCCTCTCCTTTTTTCTATACTTATCCTTGCCGTCAGTCTTCTGCAAGGGATGAGAAAGTGTGGAATTTTATGTAAACATGAACGCCAAAATCTGCTTGCTTCAGGGAAGCCTATGGGATAAAATGTAGACATAATGTAAAACAAAGTTGATTTACAAGTGTGGAGCCAAATAGTGCAGTCAGCCTGTGAAAAAGGCAAGAGGCACTGTCTTGTTGAAATATTTCTAGTGGAGGTTGCATTATGAAGCATATTGTGGGTTTTGATATAGGTGGGACAAAATGTGCTGTGATTCTTGCTTCAGTAGGTAACGGAATAAGAATAATCGACAGGATAGCTTTTCCCACAGAAGCCGAAAAAGGTTATGAGCAGGCAAAAAACAAGCTTTTTTCAGCCGCCTGGGAGATCCTGAAAAGAAATAATTTAAGCATAAAAAGCGTAGCTGCGATGGGTGTTAGCTGCGGAGGACCTCTTGACAGCCGCAAAGGAATTATTCTCTCCCCTCCGAACCTTCCGGGATGGGACGAGATTCCTTTTGCCAGGCTTTTAACCGAAGAATTCGGGGTGCCGGCTTTTATACAGAACGATGCCAATGCCTGCGCACTGGTGGAATGGAAGCTTGGAGCCGGCAGGGGAACCCGGAACATGATCTTTCTTACAATGGGCACCGGTTTTGGTGCGGGAATAATCTCTGAGGGTGTGCTTGTCCGGGGAGCAAGTGATATGGGCGGAGAGGTCGGGCATATACGCCTTGAAGATGACGGCCCCATCGGTTTCGGCAAGGCAGGTTCCATTGAAGGGTTCTGCAGCGGAGGAGGAATAGGCCGTCTGGCGCAAATCATGACTGAGCGGATGATCCGGGAGGGCAATACACCGGCCTGGATTAAGGACGGGATAAAGATGGAGGAGATAAGCGCCAAAGTTATAGCCCAATATGCAAACAACGGAGATGAAAATGCAAAAAGAATATACAATGTGGTTGGCGAGAAGTTGGGAAAGGCATTGAGCATCTTCATCGATATGCTTAATCCGGAGAAAATAGTCATCGGAAGCATATTTGTGAGAAGTGAGAATCTCTTAAGGGAAGCCATGGAAAGGGTGATCAGCAGGGAAGCCCTTGCACATTCCCGCAGGGTGTGCAGCGTAGTTCCCGCAGAAACGGGAGAAGCCCTGGGAGACCTGGCAAGCATTATGACAGCCTGCTATGAAATGGGCATCGACCCCGTCCCGGTTCCTCCGGAAAGCGATGAAATGGTGTTGTATCACTACAACAGGTTGTTTGAACGCTATCCGGATTTGTCCGGTCTAAAGGATAATATAATGGAAGCATATACAGCCCTTTGGAGGACTTACCGTGATAAGGGGAAACTTCTTGTGTGCGGCAACGGAGGGAGTGCCTCGGATTCTGAGCACATAGTAGGGGAGCTGATGAAAGGATTTTATAAAAAGCGTCCCCTTGGGGAGCAAATTTCAAAGATAATAGGCTATGAAAGCAGGTATCTGCAAGAGGCATTGCCGGCCATTGCCCTGACAGGGCATATATCTTTGTCCACTGCCTTTATGAATGATGTGGACCCGGATATGATTTTTGCCCAGCAGGTATATGGCTACGGGCGCAAAGGCGATGCTTTCCTTGGGATCAGCACCTCGGGAAATTCAAAAAATGTGGTTAATGCGGCTAAAGTGGCAAAAGCTCTGGGATTGACGGTTATTGCCCTGACCGGGCCAAAGGGAGGAGAACTTGGTGAGATATGCGATGTGTTGATAAATGTACCCGGAGACACGGTGGCGGAAATCCAGGAACGCCACTTGCCCGTATATCACACTCTTTGTGCGATGCTGGAAGAGAAATTCTTTTAAAACGTTAAAAATAAGCAAAAATTGGGAATGACCGGAAGAACTGCACTCATGGGAATAAACAAGATTATAGCCTGCGTTCATTAGCGGTTTGCTCACAGACGTGTAGTGATGGTGAGATTTATGTGGATATTATTTGCATTTGCTTCAGCTTTTTTGCCGGAATCACAGCCGTAAGGTAACCCCCATTGATAAGTTCAGCACTGTATTATTCGCCAGTCTGACTTCAATTTTCGGGAAAATCGGGATCAACGGAGTGGAATCTAATCTGGGCACTGCAATAAGAACCGTCATAATTTTGTAAAGTAATCAGAGAAATAATATTGTTTGCATGTAAAAAGAGACAAGCTTTCGTTAACGAAGCTTGTCTCTTAAAGTCTGAACAATCTTTCCATCCTTTTTAATTTCTAACCATCAACCCAATATGCTGAGCAGCACACCGGCTGCAATGGCCGATCCGATAACACCTGCCACATTCGGTCCCATCGCATGCATGAGAAGGAAGTTGCTTGGATTGGCTTCCTGGCCCACTTTCTGTGAAACCCTGGCAGCCATGGGAACGGCAGATACTCCTGCGGAGCCTATAAGGGGATTTACCCTTCCTTTTGTTACCCAGCACATCAGCTTGCCGAGCAACAATCCACCGGCTGTGCCGAAAGAAAATGCTATGAGTCCCAAAACAATGATACCCAGGGTCTTTGGATTCAGGAAAGCTTCTCCCGTTGCTGTTGCACCGACAGAAATCCCAATGAAAATGGTGACGATATTCATCAATTCGTTCTGGGCGGTTTTGCTTATCCTTTCAACCACACCGCTTTCCCTAAAAAGGTTGCCGAGCATCAGCATTCCTACCAGGGGAGCTGCATCAGGAATGATCAATGAAACAAGTATGGTTACCAGTACGGGGAATATGACTTTTTCTGCCTTTGAAACAGGCCTTAGCTGAGTCATTACTATTTCTCTCTCTTTTTTGGTTGTAAGAAGCTTCATGATGGGCGGCTGTATCAATGGTACAAGGGCCATGTATGAATAGGCGGCTATCGCTATAGGGCCGAGAAGATGGGGAGCAAGCTTGGATGTCAGGAATATGGCCGTGGGACCGTCCGCTCCGCCTATGATGCCTATTGCTCCGGCCTCCTGGGGAGTATATCCCAATGCGGAGGCTCCTATGAAAGTTACAAATATGCCAAACTGGGCTGCCGCTCCAAGAAGCAGGCTGCTGGGATTTGCAATCAGGGGACCGAAATCCGTCATGGCCCCGATGCCCAGGAATATGAGAGGCGGATATATACCCAGCTTTACCCCTTGATACAGGTAATAGATAAGGCCACCCTCATCATGGGAACTTAAACCTACCACCGGTATATTTGCCAGCAGCATTCCGAAAGATATCGGAAGCAGAAGCAATGGCTCATATTTTTTTACGACGGCCATGTATATGAGCAAACAGGCAATGCCTAACATGAGAAAATCTTTCCAGTTGCCTTGTACAAAGCCCGAGGATAACGTCAAATCTTTAACGGTATTAATGAATTCAGAAAGCATATAGAATAATCATCCTTCTTATCAAATTGTGCAAGTTTGTTTATTTAAGTACATGTGCATATTGGAAATCCAAACAAAAACAAACGACTACTAAGAAAGACACTGGTGTGAAAAGTATTTGCAAGAGTAATAACTACAGCTTCGCAGCCAGCTGCTCCTTTCTGCTGACGGTATTCCACACAGGTGAAACCTGCGGTATGCGCCTGTAGGATTTTACCCGTATGCTGGGTTCGGCACTACCGCCCATGGCTGCAATTACAGCAGCAGTCAGAACAGCTATCAGTTCACTGTCATCCTTTGATTCCGCATATAAAGCCGATTCGGTTTCAACATCCTTTTGAGTTTCAGGAACTGATACACCGTTGTCTCTCGCATTCATTCCATCTTTCTTTCCGCCTGTTTTACCTGTATTTATGATTTTTGAAAACAGCGATATTATAAGCGATAAGAGTATCAATGCGATGAACACAACCAACAATCCAACAAAAGTTACATTCAGAGCCAGTTCCATGTGAGCACCTCCTTTGTCCAGTTTATAATGCTGCGTTTTAGGAAAATTATAAGTTTTATGTAATTGTATTCATATATTTGCAGCCCATGAGACAAAAATCTCATAGGGTGTTACAAATATATAAATACCCAAAATAAAAGCAGGATACCCAAAAAAGAGTTTCCTACCTTGGAAACAAGACAATCTTGGCTCAAAGTAGCATTATTCAAATGATAAGTGGCATTATCTGATTTTTAACAATATTATAGCAACAATTTCATAACTGTTCAACTGTTTTTGATGGTATGAATCAACATACTTATGCATATTTTAAAATAGGTATTTACACGAACATGTGTTCGGTATTATAATGTTATATGCGAGGTGGAAGAACCATGAAAGACAGGATTATTATGCATATAGATGCAAACAGCGCCTTTTTGTCCTGGTCGGCAGTCTATGCATTGCAGCATGGCGCAACCGTTGACTACAGGGAAGTGCCCTCAATAGTCGGGGGCAATCAGGCGACCCGGCACGGGATTGTGCTGGCAAAAAGCGCTCCCGCCAAGGAATATGGTATACAGACCGGTGAGCCAATTGTCCAGGCGAAGCGGAAATGTCCGTCGCTCCTTGTGATTCCGCCGGAATACCACATTTACATGCAATGTAATTCTGCAATGCTGAAAATAATAAGGGATTATTCAGACAGGGTGCAGGTTTTTTCCATTGATGAGGTATTTATGGACTATACCGGAATGGAAAAGGTGCTGGGCGATCCTGTGAGTGTAGCTCACCAAATTAAGGACAGAATAAAAAAGGAACTGGGATTCACGGTTTCCGTAGGCATTTCCACAAACAAGCTTTTGGCGAAAATGGCGTCGGAGCTTAAAAAACCTGATGCTGTCACGACCCTTTACAGGGAAGAAATACCTTACAAAATGTGGAACCTTAAAGTCAGGGACCTGTACCTGGTGGGGGCGGCTACCGAAGCCAAGCTGATGAAAATGGGCATATACACCATAGGAGACCTGGCAAATACCGATATTGAGTACCTCAGATATAAGTTTAAAAGCTGGGGAGATCTTCTCTGGTGTTACGCCAACGGCATAGATGATTCGGAGGTTAAACCTGACGGGTCGGAGCCTTATATCAAGGGATTGGGAAACAGTTGTACCATTCCTTTTGACGTGGAAGATCGGGAAACCGCCCATAGAGTATTGCTGTCCCTGGTGGAAACGGTAGCTATGCGGTTACGCCATGGAGGATTCTGCTGCCGTCTTGTCCAGGTATCCATAAAAACCAATGAGCTTAAGACTTATTCCCATCAGAGGAAATTCTTTGTGCCCACGGATTGCACGAATGCCATATACGAGGAAGCCTGCAGGCTTTTTGACGAGGCCTGGAAAGGTGAACCCATAAGGCTTTTGGGTGTAAGGGTATCGGAACTGTGCGGAAATGATTTTGTTCAACTCTCCTTGCTGGAAAAGGATCGTGAGAAAGAGAGACGGATAGACAGGGCGATTGACAGCATAAGAATGAAGTTCGGGAGTTTGAGTGTTTTTCGGGCAGGGTTCCTTTATTCCGGGCTTTCGCCGCTCCAGGGCGGTATAGCTGAGGAGTTTCCGGTAATGACAAGTATTCTTTAGAGGTGATTTAGGTGAAAGTTTACATGAAGCAGATAAAAATGATCGCATGGTTTACGGAGAATGGGACACTGACTCCTTTGAAGTTTCAGCTTAAGGATGATAACAATGAGCTTATTACTGTAAAGATAGGACGTATATCAGAAAGAAGTGAAGAGAAACTGGCCGGCAACCGAATGATGATTTATCGGTGCCAAAGCGAAATCAACGGGGTGGAGAAGCAATATGAGCTAAAGTATGAAATTGCCACCTGTAAATGGTATCTCTATAAAATGTGAAGCAATAAAAGACACTTTAATAAATCCAAGATCAGCTATATTTGATCATCTTCTATGTCAATGCCAGCCAGTTTCATCAAATATATGGCGTTGCGGGTAGTGGATACCAATCCAATTGATTTTGTGCTGCATAGTTTCCTGATCAGGATCTTTGCGCCCAGATGCCTGTCTATTGAATTTGTTCCCTTAAAGATCTCATCCAGCAGAAAAAACACACTTTCCCTTTCATTGGCTTGTGCAACAATTGCTTTGATTCGCAAAAGCTCAGCATAAAAAGAAGATATGCTTTTCTCCAGATTATCGCTGACCCGCATGCATGTATGGATGTGCATTAATGAAGCCCGGAGAGATCCAGCGCATACGGGCGCTCCCGCATAAGCCAAAACAAGGTTGATACCTGCGGCCCTAAGCAGAGTGCTTTTGCCGGACATGTTAGAACCGGTTATAAGGAGAGCATGTATGGGTTCCAGGATTTGTACATCGTTCTTCACCCGTTTCCGTCCCAGCAGCGGATGCCCCATGTCTTTTGCTTTGAAGACGGGTTTTTGGCTGGTTGTGATTTCCGGCATCGACCATTCCGGGTTATCAAATCTCAATACTGACAGGCTTGACAAAGCTTCAACAGTGCCGATAGCATCAATCCATGACTTTAAAAATGGGCCGGTTTTTCCTTTCTTTTACGATTCTCATATACTTCTTTTTAACTTTTCAAGTTTTTCGTCTCCTTATAATTAACTTTTCTCTTTAGTTTATAATCAGCTTTGCTTTTTGATTTCATTCCACAAGTTTTTTGTAGTTTTCGATGAGTTCAATAAACTTGCTGCTGTCCCCGCCCGTATCCGGGTGGTACTTTTTGGCCAGTTCGCGGAACTTCTTCTTTATATCGTGCAGGCCTGAATCGGGAGGAAGCCCCATCCACCTGAGAATATCGGGATCGTACATGCTGAAGTTCATCATCCTGTTTTCCGTGTAATATCTGTAATAGACGCTGAAAAAGAATTCGCTGATGATGTTTTTGAATTCGTCCTTGCCCATTGAAGCAATAGCTTCCAGGCAATATTTGCCTTTTGAACTGCTGGAACCGGATATGTTGAAAAATTCATCCCATACAAGGTTCAATTTCAACGGCTTTCCTTCTGATTCGCCGTCATCATATGCATATCCTGTACGAATTTTGATTTCAAGCTTTTTCAGTTTTCTGAGCTTCCTTTTAACTTCATCGAGATTTTTTGTACTATGCGGCATAAAAAACCCCCTTTTGGCAGAATTCCGCCCTGCGACACGCACATGCCTGTGGTTAAATTTAGTTCCATAGTACCATATACTTACAAAAAATTTAATAGGCAGTTTTATTGGTACCAAAGTCATAAAGGGCAAATGCTGCTCCATTAGACAGCCCGGATGCGATAGTTCAGGAATAGAAAGCTTAATGGGTGGTTCTTTTAGTGAAATCCTGAAATAAACTCGATAGAAAGCTTCTGGCAGAACGGCAGCGTACCGGATTCAACACGATGGAAAAATCGGTTAAATGAAAAGGCAAATTCTGCTTTGGATAACCGGTGGGTGGAAACAACTTTTTCAATTAAGTGTTATATAAAAATCTTGAGCAATTTTTATATAAATGTTGACAGAAAGCCGGAATGGGCATATAATGGAAATAGAATATATGAACAATAATTCAAATGTTCAAATGATAAGGGTGATGAAATGGCCAGGGAATATGAGCAGATAGAGAGATGCGACTGTGATGTAATCCATGAGGATATCGTAAATCAGGTAAAGACAAAAATGCCTCAGGAAGAGGATCTCTATGACTTGGCGGAATTATTCAAAGTGTTTGGAGATTCAACCCGGATAAAAATACTCTGGGCGCTGGATGAAGCGGAAATGTGCGTTTGTGATATAGCGGTGCTGCTGAACATGACACAATCGGCAATTTCCCACCAGCTTAGGGTGCTGAAGCAGGCAAAGCTGGTAAAGAGCCGAAAGGAAGGGAAAATAGTATATTACTCATTGGATGATGAGCATGTAAGGCAGATATTTGACCAGGGAATGATCCACATCAATGAGAAATAGGAAAGAGCCTGTCGATATGTAAAATACATGCTGCCAGGAGATTTATAAAATTAGGGCGAGACGCAATGTTATAACTTCTCATATGAACATATGTTCAATAGAGCACTTGTTCAATGGTTCACTGGTTGTTTTTGGATTTATGAATTTATTTGGGAAGAAGTTTTGTTTAAGAATCTAGATGTCAAAATATTTCAGTGAGAAAGAAAATAGCGAATCAATGCAGTTGCCGGAACAATCTGCAAAGTTGCACTATGGAAAAGGGAATATGATGAGGCTGAAAGATGTCTCATTTATGAGTTTATATAGATTATAGGCAAAAACCTAAGTTATAAGTGACAAAAAGTTCAGGGAGGATGTTAACATGAAAAGGAAATTTGTTTTGGAAGGTTTGGGATGCGCCAACTGTGCGGCAAAAATGGAGAGGGCCATAAATGCCCTCGACGGAGTTAAGGAAGCTTCCGTCAACTTTATAACTGCAAAACTGGTTATAGAAGGTGAAGAGGAAAAAATGCCTGAGATTGTGAAGCAGGCTGAAAAAATCATTAAGAGCATCGAATCCCAGGTTGTAATGAAAAAAGCTTAAGGGAGCATGGAATATGAAGAAACAGCTTTGGCGTATTATCATTGGTGCGGTAATATTTATTGCTGCGGTTATTTCCGGTTCTGCAGGTTTTATCGGAGAAAGCTTAAGGATTTCCATGCTCATGATCAGTTATGTCATAGTGGGCGGAGATGTGATTAAGGAAGCCGCTGTGAACATCATCAGGGGAAGGGTTTTTGACGAGAATTTCCTGATGGGGCTGGCCACTATCGGTGCGATTTTTATCGGTGAGTACCCGGAAGCGGTTGCAGTTATGCTGTTTTATCAGATAGGGGAGTTGTTTCAGAACTATGCAGTGGATAAATCAAGGAAGTCTATCGCCGGCCTGATGGACATACGCCCGGATTATGCAAATGTAAAAAGGGGCGATGAGCTGGTCAAAGTTGATCCCGATGAGGTGCGTATCGGAGATATCATCGTAATTAAAACCGGGGAAAAAGTTCCTTTGGACGGCAGGGTAATTGAAGGAAGATCCATGGTTGACACTTCGGCCCTTACCGGTGAATCGGTTCCAAGAGAAGTGGGAGCCGGAGATGCTGTACTGAGCGGATGTATCAACATCAGTGGAGTGATCACTGCAGAGGTTACCCGGGAATATGAAGAATCTACCGTAAGCAAGATACTGGATCTTGTGGAGAATGCCAGCAGCAAAAAGTCCAGGTCCGAAAAGTTCATAACCCGGTTTGCTGCGTATTATACACCGGTTGTGGTTATAATCGCTGCCTTGCTTGCCGTGGTACCTCCCCTGGTAATAGAAGGTGCGGTTTTCAGCGACTGGCTTTACAGGGCGTTATCCTTCCTTGTAGTTTCCTGTCCCTGCGCCCTTGTGCTCTCCATTCCCCTCAGCTTCTTCGGGGGTATAGGAGGAGCATCCAGGAGAGGAGTTCTGGTCAAGGGAAGCAATTACCTGGAGGCGCTGGCCAGGACAGAAATTATCGTTTTTGATAAAACCGGGACGCTGACAAAGGGCGTGTTTAATGTGCAGGAAGTTCATCCTTACGGGCTCTCTGAAGAAGAGCTTCTGGAGATTGCGGCATATGCTGAGAGCTATTCAAACCATCCGATTTCCATGTCGCTGAGGCGCGCTTATGGCAAAGATATTGATAACGGCAGGATTTCAAGCATGGAGGAGATACCGGGTCACGGTGTCAGCGCCATTGTAGATGGAAAAAAGGTGCTGGCCGGAAATATAAAGCTCATGGAAAAGATGAGTATTCCCTGCCA
>ENA-UPSB01002462-UPSB01002462.1-bioreactor-metagenome-genome-assembly--contig:-NODE-2462-length-17258-cov-4.855897_pt1 | contig 17258 bp, 14 predicted proteins | sample MGYA00238182_ERZ773286 | MGnify/ENA primary metagenome ERZ773286 (study PRJEB29026, sample SAMN07631240) | bioreactor metagenome | isolation source: Switchgrass digestor | place: USA: Dartmouth... | reverse complement strand
AGCAAAGCTGGCAAAGACAAGCGTCAGGCTGCGGCAGGGCGATGTGGTGGTTGTCGTCTCCGACGGGGTCATAGCAGATGGCGACTCGTTTATAATCCGCGAGATTGAGAAATTCGACGGCGAGCCCAGAAGCTTCGCGCGGTTTTTAGCAAAAAAGGCAAAGGAACAGCGCAGCGACGGCCACGACGACGACATCACCGTCATGGTCGCAACAGTGTCTTAAGAACAACAAAAAACGGCATGGGAATCAACTGATTCTCATGCCGTTTTTGCATTTCTAACTGGTTTTTTCGATTTTTCAGCAACTTGCGGTATGTTGCTTTTATCAATTCAGTGTGTCCTCAAACCCAAAACTTGCGCTGAGGAAACGGCTGTTACAGCCTACGGTTTTGCCGGCATAACAAGGCTTTTGTTGTGCTTATATAATAAAACTTTTATTTGAGGGCTTTATTAAACGCTCAAAGGGCAGCTCTGATACACCTATCTTACAAATCAGTTTGAAAACATCGCCCTGAGTTCACCGAGTGCCTTTTTTTCAATGCGCGAGACATAAGAGCGTGATATCTTGAGCTTTTCTGCCACTTCTCTCTGTGTCTTGGGGGTATACCCGTTAATGCCGTACCTCATTTCAATAATAAGGCGTTCTCTTTCGCCCAACGCCGACTTTATATATTTATGCAGCTTTTCCGACTTCATTTTAAAATCAACATCGTCAAGGACGGTGTCATCACAGCTCACCACATCCATCAGCGTAAGCTGATTGCCGTCCTTATCGGTATCTATCGGGTCGCTTATGTAAACATCCTGGGCCGATTTCTTCTGATTGCGGAAATACATCAATATTTCATTTTCAATGCAGCGCGCTGCATAAGTGGCAAGTCTGGTTCCTTTGTTGCTGTCAAAGGTGGATACTGCTTTTATAAGTCCTATCGTGCCGATAGAGATTAAATCATCCTGGTCGCGGGCGTTTGAGTAATACTTTTTGATAATATGGGCGACAAGGCGCAGATTGTGTTCAATCAGTATATTCCTTGCCTGTTCATCGCCTTTTTTCAGCAGTTCAAGATACTTTTTTTCCTCCGCAGCTGTCAAGGGTCTGGGGAATGAGCCGGAATTCGTTACATGGAGTATAAAAAATAAGAGGTTCACCGCAGTGACACCAATTGATGAAAATAGCATGCAGGCACCTCCGCCGCGGCAAAAATTTAAGCGGACATACATCCGCTTTATGTTTTGCCGTATAAAATTATATGAAAATTTCGGCGATAAGGTGCAAGTACATTACGCGCCAGCGGTTGCCCCCGCTCAAGAGCGGCTCACAAGGCCGGTACACCAACGTCAAAACCGGTACATTCATGAATAAATGTCAACAAAGCCCTCAAATTATTAAGCCCTGATCTCTTTATTTTCGCTGATCTGCAAGATAACTCCTTCCGTTCTATCGCATGAACTTGTATGTCTATATCAAACAGGAAAAGCGCTTCTGTATTTCTAAAGATTTTGCATAAAAGTTCTTGTATACAAGATTATTTCATGATATACTGTTGCCGAAACTCAAATCAACAAACGAAGGAATAAAATATGGAAAACATTCGGTTAACTGAAAAAATCTCGTATGGTTTTGGCGATCTTGCAAGCAACCTTGGATACGCCGTAATCTGCTGGTACATGACATACTATTATACCAATATCGTTAAGCTTGACACAGCCATTGTCGGAGTAGTTATGCTGACAGCAATGCTGGCAGACAGCATAATGGATGTGGTCATGGGGATAGCGGTAGACCGCACAAAGACCCGGTTCGGCAAGGCAAGGCCATGGATTCTTTGGATGTTTGCGCCGTTTTCGGTCATGCTGGCAATGATGCTTTCTGTCCCCGAGTGGAACAACGCCGGGAAAACGATATATGTTTTTGCAACTTACCTGCTGTTCAATTTATGCTATTCGGCGATAAATATTCCGTATGGAATTCTCAATACCCTGCTCACCAGAGACCAGTATCAGCGCTCCGTTATAAATATTTTCAGAATGTTTATGGCCTATGGCGTAACCATTCTTATTAATGCTGTCATGCTGCCATTTGTTGATTTGTTGGGCGAAGGATTGGCCGGCTGGCGCTTTGCAGGGATCATTCTGGCCTCGATTGCCGCAGTTTTGTTCCTTATTACGTTCTCGCAAACGAGGGAACGGTTAAAGCCGGAAGAAATCAGCGGGCAGCAGCATGTTTCCGTTATGAATGGCATAAAGGCGCTCTTTCATAATAAATACTGGATTGTAATAGCTGTCTACGCCATTTGCCTTTATGTGTTTACTACAATTAATTCCAGCGTTACAGTTTACTATATGCAAAATATTTTAGGCAGTTCAAATTTGGTAGGCCCGATGTCGATGGCCTTTTATATCCCGATTGTGGCCGGCATGATGCTCTTGCCGCTGTTTATCCGCCGTTTTAGCAAGCGCAACCTGGCCATTGCCGGTATATTCATTACCTTTGCGGGAATTCTGGTCATGAATTTTTCGCCGGATAACATCTATCTTATCGCTGTTGGAAACGTGATCAAAGGCATCGGTATGACGCCGATTTACGGGACATTTTACGCAATGGTATCCGATATAATCGAATATGGCCACTGGGCGACCGGCGTCCGCACGGAAGGTTTAATTTACAGTGCCTCCAGCTTCGGTATAAAGGTCGGGTCTGGAATCGGCTCGGCTGTTTTGTCCTGGACACTTTCTCTCGGCGGATATATCGGCGGCGCCGCAAAGCAGTCGGGTTCTGCGCTGTTTGCCATCCGCTTTCTGTATATTCTGCTGCCCTTTGTTTTGCTTGGCATTATGGTTGTCATTCTGCTGCAGTACCGGCTGGACAGCGAATATGACCATGTGATTGCCGATTTGGAACATGGCAGAACACGTGCAGCCAGCAATAAATCTATTTAAGCTTTTCTATCCTACACAAAAAACGGCAGGGATAACAGCTTGTTATCCCTGCCGTTTTATATTGTTTTTATCTTTCTTCGTAGTCACGTGCAGCTTTCAGCCGGTCATACAGTTCGTCATCATCCATCTGAGGCGTTGTCGTTGTCTGCAGAAGTACTCTGTTGAACCGCTTATCCCATACATATCCACGCTCCCATGACAAGAAGAGCGAGTCGTCCCCCAGTGCTCTAATCCAGCGGCGGGTAGTATTCAACGCATAGACCGTCAACCTAAGGCCATCCATACATTCATTGCGGTAAAAATGGACCCACTTGCCGTGTTCCGCCGGTTTCAGTGCCGAAACAGCGCTCTTGGCAATCCTCATGGCCTCACTGACACAGAGATATGCTTCAAGCGGGTCTTGAGCCTGCATTTTCCAATACCCTTCGCAGAACTTGAGCGCAGCCTCACAGCCCAATTTGTGCAGCTTTGCCTGCAGCAGGACACCGTCTTCAAAAGGAGCTTTATTGCCCTTCATACTCGCCCTGACTCTCTCACATTTCAGCAAAAATGCACGCCAACGGTCCACAGCGCTTTTCAGTTTTTCCTCATACCATGCGACCTGCTCGTCAAAGGGCACGTTGCCGGTAGCCCACAGAAGCTCCGTTTCTGTCTCACTGCCTTTGCCTTTTATCCAGTGCGAAATTATTGAACGCATCGGATAGTGATAAAATTGCTCGCCGGCATGTTCATCTTCATTTGGCCCGTATTGGATCGGGCAGTCGAAATATTCACGGAGACATTCCGCCACCGCGTCACAATCGTCCGGGAAATATGTCTGGGTAAACTGTTTGAGGTGCTCTTCAACATCGGCCGCTCCGTCTGTCCACAGCTTTGACACCAAATCAAGAAGATAAGTATGCGGCCGAATATTTCCGCAGTTGCAAATCAGGTATTCGTCCGCGCCGCTCTCAAATGCTTTTTGCAGCTCCGATGCCACAAGAGACGGCGGATTGGGCAGCATGGTCAGGTGGTTGGAGGCTTGTAGGTCATGGAAAGTCACGTGATAGTACAGACCATGCGGCCCCGTATCGCCTGGTTTGGGAAGCGCGGGTACACGCGGGTTAAGATTCCATTGGCGCCTTGAAACCATACGGGCGTATCCATTATCGGCCCAGATTTTAATGACGCCATCAGGAATGGTGATATAGCCGTCTTTATAGAGCTGCATGATTTCGCCGTAAAGATTTGTGCAGCAAATCGGATTATCAAAGTATTCATGCAGAATATCATACTGCCGCTTGATAATAGAGCTGATAAGCTCACCGCGGGCTTTAGGGGTATTGAGAGACGGGTCATCGTCCCAGAAGGGCTGATCCCCTTGTCCGCGGAAACCAAGCGTCCAGATTACATCGGAATCTTTTTGTTCCTCAATGGCTTCTCTCCACAGCGTTTCAAAGAGCTTTTGGTTTTTAAGATAGCTGGGGTCTTCATCGGGGTAGGCTGTCAGGAACATTTTCGCACCCATCGGCTCCGCATGATGATGGGTTATGATAAGTCCCATTTCAGAAGCAAGCTGCCGTGTGTGGCGGCTGACCTCGCCTGTGCCGGGAATGACCATATTTCCGCCGCAGCGCAGAAGGGCCTCAAAAGCTGGTTCCCAGGTCATTCTATCATACCTGTCATCATGCCACCCGAGCAGCAGCACCTCGTCGTTGATGAAAAATCCGCGGTAGCGTACCTTGAAAGGTTTTGAACGGTAGGTCTGCTGGGGTATCATCGCCCGCTCAAGCCTTGCGGGCGGTGTGTCATTCCAGAAATGGAACGGCGGCACTTTAAGGTAAGTCCGGCTCAGATACAGCAGCCCGTAGATTGTTCCGCGTATGTCTGTTCCTGTGACAGTCAAAATCTGTTTGCCGCCATCATCCGAAAAAGTCAGCAAAAAGGTCTCGGGCGCTCCCTCGGCTCCTGTTTTTACATGAATTTCATTTTGGACTCCCCGCCCGGACGGGGTGCAGAAAACGCGCTTCATATCGCGGCGCAAAACATTGGCCGCCCACTCAACAGGCTTGGACGAATCCTCGACAATAATGTGGGTTTGCGCATTAAATTCAAAATTGCTCATACTAACGATCCTTTCTTTTTTGACCTTTCCGTACAGTCTTTATCGCTAATGTTTTTTTAGCCACTGTTTTTACGACGGTTTGCCTTACCTGCGCTTGAGTTTTTATTATATTTTCTTGTTTTAACCTAACTGTTCACACCCCGGAGTAAGCGCTGAATCCTCCATCAACCGGAATGACAACTCCGGTTACAAATCCGGATTCCTGCTCGTCACACAGATACATCAATGTGCCAATCAAATCCTCCGGTTTCCCGAACCGCTTCATGGGCGTATGGTTCAAAATCTTGTGGGAACGTTCCGTCAATGAGCCGTCCGGATTGCGCAAAAGCTTCGCGTTCTGTGCTGTTTCAAAGAAGCCCGGCGCAATCGCGTTCACGCGGATTCCAACATCAGCAAGGTATACGGCAAGCCACTGGGTGAAGTTGCTGACTGCAGCCTTGGCCGCGCTGTAAGCCGGAATCTTTGTCAGCGGGCGGTATGCGTTCATCGACGAAATATTCAGAATGACTGCTCCCTCGCGCCCTACCATTTTAGGCGCAAAAATCTGCGTTGTCAGCATGGTGCCTGTGCAGTTCAGGGAAAAGACAGACTCAAGATCCTTTGCCGGGATATCAAAAAATGTATAGTTGCCAGCAGATTTATTTTTAAGGTCATCAAAAGACAAAACTTCTTTGGTGGTTGTGCCGCGCGGGCTGTTTCCGCCTGCGCCGTTTATCAGAATATTGCATGGGCCGTAAACTTCTGACACTTTGGCTTCAGCAGCTTCCATACTCGCTTTGTCCATAACATTGCAGGCAATGCCGATTGCTTCGCCGCCGTCATTTTTAATCTCCTGCGCAACTTGGTCACATTCTTCCTGAACAAGGCCAAGAATTGCAACTTTCACGCCGACTTTTGCAAGCTCCTTTGCAAATCTGCTGCAAAGAACGCCGCTACCGCCGGTAATAACCGCAACACGGCCTTTTAAGTTTTCTCTCATTAAAAAGGTCTCCCTTTCATTGATAATAAATTTCAAATCTATTGATAAAACTGTCCGGCCAGGAATTTGCTTAATTTTGTGTCGGCTACTTTACCATTCCCAGAAAAGCTGCGCCCAAAATACCCGCGTCGTTGCCAAGCCGCGCCGCCCGAAGAATTGGCTGCCGTTTGCTGCCACGGCTGTAGCTTTCCCGCAAAAGGATTTCGCGGATCGGGGCAAGCAGAGTTTCTCCCTCCTTGGAAATACCTCCGCCAATGCATACAATATCCGGTTCAAGCGTATTTACAAGGTTCACGATTCCGCAGCCTACATATTCAATATAGCGCTGCACTACCTCTGTTGCTGCTTTATCGTTTTGACGCATTCCGTCAAAGGCCGTCTTTCCGTTTACGGATTCAAGGCTGTTTCCGGCAATCTGCCACATCAGGCTGTCGGGGTGCTCAATCATGGACTGCCGGGTCTGTTCAACCAGAGCAGTAACAGACGCATACATTTCCCAGCACCCGCGGCGGCCGCAGTTGCAGGGCTTTCCGCCGAAGCAGATGACGGTATGACCTATTTCGCCTGCCGCAAAGTTTAGTCCGCTGACAATCTTGCCGTTCATCAGCATACCTGCGCCGATTCCAGTTCCAAGTGTCACCATTACGGCATTATTGATTTTTTCTCCGTGAACATTTATATCCGTATCAACTGTAAACTCGCCGAGTGCAGCCGCATTTGCATCATTTTCAATATAAATGCTTTTTTTAAGCCTTTTGCCCAGCATATCCGCCAATGGTACGTTAATAAAATCTATGTTGTTGGCGTACTCCACAATGCCGGTAGCTGGATCCACCGAGCCGGGAACCCCTACGCCAACATATTCTACTTCCCCAAATGAACATCCTGCTAATTCCGTTACTTCGTAAGCAAGTGCGGCAATATCGTCAGCAATGGCCTCTGCAGGACGTGGCATTGCGGTTTTTTTGGAGCGGGACGCAATGATTTTTTTGTCTGCAACAAGGCCACACGCAATATTTGTGCCGCCTAAATCAATCCCAATGGTTAACATATGATTCTCCCAGATGGTTAATAGGTTTTGGTTATCTTATTAAGCATGCGTGGCTGGTCCGGGTTGAGTCCGCGTATTTCAGCAAGGCTGCAGGCAAACATCTGGGCCAAGACAACATTAATATAAGGCGATATATCTTCATCAATGCCGCCGGGTGTACTGATAGAACAGTCCCCCAGCGCGCGAAGTTTTTCTGAATCTGAAAAAACCAGAATATCAGCTTGCGCTTTTCGTGCCTTTTCTATAATTTCATAGGCGTCCCTTTCGCTGGGACCGCTCGGTGCGAAAATGAGCACCGGCATATCCTTCTGCAGCATTGCCATAGGGCCGTGTTGAAAATCGGAAATTGCGAACGCCTTTGCGCGGATATAGTTGGTCTCTTCGATTTTTAATGCGGCTTCCAGTGCAATAGCGTAATTGATACCGCGCGCAAGTACGAAGCACTCTTCCATAAAGCGATAGCGTTTCGCAATTGATTTGACCTCATCAAAATGCGCAAATGTTTCCTGAATCTTTTCGGGTATAACCTCAAGCTTTTCAAAAAACGCCCTATCACCGGACCATTTTGCCGCCAGACTTGCCAGCAATATCATCTGCGCAGTAAATGTTTTGGTAGCCGCAACACTTTTCTCTTCACCTGCAAAGCAGTTCAGGTGATACTTTGCAGTCTTTGCCAGCGGCGAGTCGGGATAATTAGTAATAGCGACCGTAACAGCGCCTTGCTCACTGGCAAGCTGCAAAACCTCACGGACATCCTGCGCCTGACCGGACTGGGATATTCCTATTACCAGCATGTCTTTATAATCAGGGCGTTTATTATATAAAGTCAAAACAGAAGGGGCAGCAAGGGCGACTTGACAGCCCTTGCGACTTTCCAGGATATATTTGCCGTAAACGGCAGCATGATCCGAGGTGCCGCGTGCAGCCATAACAACAAAACGGATTCCGCGGCTGTTAAGCTCGGAAACAATACTGTCAATCTGCGCGCTGTTCTCCTTGAGACACCGTCTTGTAACCACTGCCTGTTCCAAAATTTCATTTTTCATTAACGACATAGGATTACTCCCTTTTTTCTTATGAGCGGATTTGTGTGCACAGCCTAAACTTATTTCACAGAGCCGGTGGTCAGGCCGGAGACAAAGTATCTCTGGAAGGAGATGAACAGAATAAGAATTGGAATAGTCGCAATAATCGCATAGGCAGACATGGAGCCGAAATCTGCCATACGGGAGCCAAGCGCATTTTTAACGCCGACGGGCAGCGTACGCATGATATCAGAAGAAGTAAGAGACAGAGCGATTATATACTCGTTCCATATACGCACAAAGACAAAAATTGCAGAAGCGCCGATTCCGGGAAGAGCCAATGGCAGAATAACTTTATAGAATGTCTTGAGCTGAGTGCATCCATCGAGCATAGCCGCTTCTTCAAGCTCCGTCGGGATTGACTCAAAGAATCCTTTCATAATCCAGACCACAACCGGGATACCTGTGGCCATATAGGCAAGAATAAGTGCAACATACGTGTTGAGCAATCCGAGCTTATACATGATTACATAAAGCGGAATGATGCTCAAAAGGGCCGGGATCATGCGGACAGCAATAAACATATAGAAAAAGGCGTGCCGGAGGGGAAATTCTTTTTTCGCGATAACATATGCTGCAAGCGAGCCTAAAAGCAACGACAGGAACAGTGCAAAAAATGAAACGATTACACTGTTTAAAAAGTAACGCGGGAGCGGAGAATTCATAAAGGCTCTCATATAGTTTTGCAGCGTGGGGCGCTTAGGAATCAGAGAAGGAGTTGTATCATTCCACTCTGTCTGCGTTTTAAAAGACAGGCTAAGCAGCCATAAAAGAGGAATAAGTGAGACGACTGTCCAGATAATTGAATAAGTATATGCCCCAAGATTGCCGAGATGTTTCTTTAAATTCATGCTGTGTTTCCTCCTTATGCCAACTCATTGGTACCCTTGAGCAATTTGCTGTAGACTACGGTAAGTAGTGCATTGATGACAAACATCAGCACGGCGATGGTTGAACCAATTTCGAATTTACCGTATTTGAAGGCTGTATTATACATATGAATGCCAAGCAGGTTTGTTTCTTGAAGCGGTCCGCCGCCTGTCAGGGCATAAACCAGGTCAAATTCATTAAATGTGCTGATAGTGATCCAAACAAAATTAACAAGCATAGTCGGCTTAAGAAGGGGTAGTGTGATTTTTGTAATAACTTTTAACGAAGAAGCTCCGTCAACGCGAGCCGCCTCGTAAAGCGATGTGGGAATACTCTGCATACCTGCAAGTTCGAGTACCATCGTAAACGCCATGCCGAACCATGTGTTGGCGCCGATGATCGCATACATGGCACTTCCAGAACCAAGCCAGCTGACAGGTTCACGGATCAAATGAAGCTTTAACAGAATAAAGTTCAGCAGTCCGCCGCTGGACGGTTCATAAATAATTGTAGCGATAATAGCTACGATAACAGGAGAGAGGGTCCATGGCAAAACAATTGCAGCTCTATAAAAAGTGCGCCCGAATATATTTTTGTTCAGTGCTATAGCCAGCGTAAAACCAAAAAAGAACTGCAGAATTACGCACCAGAAGGTATAAATAAATGTTTTCCAAAGGGCAATCCAAAACTGAGAATCGCTAAGTACAGTGATATAGTTGGACAAGCCGACAAAGTGACGGTTAAAAATAAGAAAATTGCTTTTAAATACGCTTAAGTATACAGCGTAAAAAGCCGGATAAAGTGCAAACAGCAAAACAATAATAAACGCAGGCAATAGTGCAATATAAGAAAATGCAATCTCACTGCCTTTTCTTGTTTTCATGATATCCTCCAAATTTAAAATAATAGAAAGGGAACATGGACATAGTCCATGTCACCTTTCTATTAACTATTATTTTATTTTGCCTGAGACTCTGCTGCTTTCTGCGCGTCTGCAAGAGCCTGCGCCGGTGTTGCTTTCTTCATAAGAACCTTCTGAACCGCTGCACGATACTGGGATGAAATCAGATCGTAATACTGGGAGCTTGAACGTGCTCTTGCATACGGCATAACATCTACGAAAGATTTAAATGCATCATTTGAGGTAAATACAGGATCTTTTACAGCGGATTTGCGAAGGCCGAGGTTTCCTGTACCATACTGGAAAATATCAACCATGTGCTCTGATGTTGTGCAATAATCGATCCAGCTCCATGCTGCATCCTTTAAAGCGCATTTTTCGAAAATTACCCATGTGCCATAACCTGCTGCGGTATAAGAGTTAGTAACTGTGGCACCGTCAGGAAGAGGAATGGGAGCTGAAGCAAACTTATCTTTTAAATTCTCGTTCTTCAAGAAGGAAGCGTCGCTGTTCCATTCCCAAGAACCAACAATAGCCATGGCAGCCTGACCGCCGTTAATGAGTTTTGCAACTTCCTTCTTTGTGTTCATATAGCTGTTCGGAGGAGCAACCTTGTCAACATTAACGAGCTTGTTCATAAATTCAAGGGTCTTTACAACTGCATCGTTTGTAAGAGTCGGCTTTCCTGATTCATCCATAATGTCGCCGCCGAGATCCCAAATCCACGGGAGGGAGCGCATTGTTGTATGCTCACTGTCGCCGCCGTTCAGCGCAAAGCCCCAAACGGTTGTATTGCCGCTTGAATCCCTTTGTGTGAGCTTCTTGGCGGCATCTTCAAGCTCGCTCCATGTTTTCGGCGGGTTTGAAATGCCTGCCTTTTCAAACAGGTCCTTACGATAAATCAACGTACGGACATCGCCGTCACCCGGAATACCATATACTTTTCCGTCAAACTGAACCGTTTTCCAAATGTTTTCCGGATAGTCGCTGGCCTGTCCCCATTTTTCAACATAAGAATCGAGTGGTGTCAAAGTACCGGTTGTTACAAACTCTGCAAGGTTCTGGCCGTCAATATAAGCAACATCGGGTCCGTTGTTCGCGGCAAGTGCAGTCAACAGCTTTGTGCGAATGTCGTCATTTGCAATAGCTTCTGTCGTAAGCGTTACATTCGGATAGTTCTTTTTGAATTTCTCCAGGACGGGGTCGATTGCTTTTCTGTATTCGCTCTTATAAACGTCGCTCCAATCCCACACTGTTAAAGTGCCGGAGGGGCTGCTGTCTGATGATGACGATGATGCAGCAGAACTAGAAGAGTTTTTGTTGCTACATCCCGCAGTTGTTACGGTCAGCATCATTGCAGCCGTAAGAACAAGTGCGATACTTTTTTTCATTCTTCTCATCCACCCTTTTTTTCATTTTTTAGAAAGATGTTTTGTTCCGATTCATTCTTGGAATCAGAACGAAGAGTAGCCGTATATAAAGTTATACGGTTGCCTCCTCTAGAATGCGGGAATTTGTATACCACCTTTATTTTAACACATATTGAATAAAAATCAATACCAACTGGGATACTTGTTAAAAAATATTTTTACACTAATTATACTAAAAAAAGTCCTGGTAATTACTAATATTATGCGCAATAATTATAAAATAATAATAGCAAAAATAATATTTTTAAGAATTAATAGACAGATGGATACAAGTGTGCTATAATACTATCTTGTATACCAGATGTTTTTTAGGAAAGGAAGGTGTACCACTACGAGATACAATTATGACAAATATAAATCCGTGCTTCCGCAATGGGGGCCATATTCCAAAAAGTACATGGGCATTTCTCATGTGGTCGATAAGGATCACAAAAAAGGGATTCGATTTGACTGTGTAGTGCACCCAACCATTGCAAACAGCAACGTACCCGTGCCTAATGTTACTGTTCCGTCAAACTATCATCCATGGAACGCAAAACCGGATTTGTCATTTTACGAATATCGATACGATCTCGAGTGGAAAGATCGTGTCTATGCAGACGTATCCTTTTTAAAATTGACCGAAAATGCATCCGTCATCCGCGTAGAATATCACAACAATACGGAACTGTCACAGAACTGCATGCTCAACTACTTTTGTTCTTTAGAATACCCGTCATTGCAGCGAAGCCGCGTTGGTCTTCCGAAACATCATGTCTGCATTGACGCGTGTGACTATACAGAATTTGAATACAAAAACAGCAGGCCCTGGGACGAGCAAAATCCGGACGGTCTCAAAAAAGGCGAATTTCTTGACCCCTCCTTTCTAAACGGAAGGGGGCTCGGCGACCGAATTGATGCAAGCCATGTACCTCAGTTGCATTTTCTGCCTTTCGGTGCCGAAGCAGGCGACCGCGTTTTATACCGGTTTGACGTTTCAAAGCCATTTGCTGACGCAGTACTGACAATCCGGTATCGCTGCCCGCGTCCCAAAGGAAATACAGCCTTCCGCCTGGCCGGAGCTGTTCAAGCCTCCATCACATTTGGCGCGGACACAGCACTTCATACAGCCAATGTTGAAATTGGAGCGGTCAGCGCCGGTTCTCAGACATTGGAGTTTATATCAGAAGGCGGAGCAGGCGTTGAATTGGACTGCTTGATTCTGACCGAAAAAGAAGACGCTGGTTCAATTGTCTTTGACACCACGCCGTACAACAATCTGCCAGAAATTCAAGAAAAAGGTCAGACTATATATTATCGTTACCCTGAAATTGATCAAATATACGGGCTGCGGGTATTCAGCGATCATATCCGGCGCCGCAGGATTGAAACAGGTTGCCTTGAAGACGCGATGATTTCACGGCTTTCCAATCCGGATATCACCTTTGACGATGTCACAGAGCCGTTTACACGCTCATTCAGCCGCAAACACAGTGACGACGGGTTTTACAGCAACACCATTATCCATTCCATTTTTATTGAACCTCACAAGACCCATGTGGAATACGCGGTTGTATTTACTGGAAGCTGTCCGGATATCAGTGCAGAGGAATGTGAGGCGCTTTATCAGAAGCGTCTGAAAGAAACACCGGCACTCGATTTTAGCGCTCATGGCAAGCAGTTTGAATTCAGCAACAGGCTTTTGCGCAGCACGCTGCTTGTCAATACCGTTTATCCGATTTACCGGCACGGCAGCTATATCATCCATCATACCCCCGGCAAACGGTGGGATTCCCTCTACACTTGGGATTCCGGCTTTATCGGCTTAGGATTGCTGGAATCCGAGCCAAAACTTGCTGAATATATACTGGATACCTACCTCAGCGATGAGGAAAACCCGGACTTTGCCTTTTTGCATCATGGCTCGCCGGTTCCGGTACAAAGCTATCTTTATCTGGAGCTGCTCAATAGGACTAATGATAAAACATCGCTCTACACCTATTACGATAGGGCGCGCCTATATTACGAATATCTTGCTGGGCGTGCGCACCACTCCACCACAGCTCGTTTTAAAAGCGGCCTGACAAGCACCTATGACCTCTTCTACAACTCCAGCGGAATGGACGACTACCCCGCCCAAGTATATACCCATCAGCACGCTCTGGAACGCAGCGTCGCGCCTGCGATCTCTTCGTCGCAGGTGATTCGCTTTGCCAAAATCTTGCGCATGATTGCACTTCACTGCGGCAGAGAGCAGGATGTGGCTGTATATGACGCCGATATCGCACGCATTACAAAGGGCCTGCAGGATTATTCATGGGATGAGGACTGCGGCTATTTCAGCTATGTAGTGCATAACGAACAGGGTGAGCCTACAGGCATTTTGCGCAATGAGCAGGGCGAGAATTTGAACAAAGGCTTCGACGGCGTTTACCCGCTTGTTGCCGGCGTCTGCACCGAACATCAGAAAAATATTCTGCTTGAACATCTGAAATCCACCAAAAACCTGTTCAGCAAGGTCGGCCTGAGCGCCGTTGATATGTCAAGCAGCTATTTCCAAGACAACGGTTACTGGAACGGCAGTGTCTGGTTCTCGCATCAGTGGTTCTTCTTCAAAACCATGCTCGACCTCGGTGAAACCGACTTCGCCTTCAAAATCGCCGATACTGCCCTTAGATCCTGGAAGCGCGAGGTTGATGCCTCTTACAACTGCTTTGAAATGCTCAACATTGCAACAGGGCGCGGCGGCTGGTTCCATCAGTTCGGCGGTTTATCCGCCCCTATCAACATCTGGGCAAACGCCTATTACAAAAAAGGCACCGTCACTGCCGGTCTGGATACCTGGATCGCGAAGCGCGATTTCGCCCCAGACTACAGCGGGTGCTCAATTGATTTTGAATATCATGGCAATGGGCATTATTCCATTATCGTTGTCCTTTCGGATGATGAAAAGAAGCATTATCAAGCCTCATTGAACGGCGAACCGGTTGCTTATAAGGAACGCTTCAAGGGCGTTTTGGAATTCACATTTGACAAAAACTGCAAAGGCGGAAACCTTTCTGTATGGTGATTAAATAAAACAAAAAAAGCGGAACGGTTTCCCGTTCCGCTTGTAACGCCGGTTTAGCTCATATCTGTTTTGGTGAAATATTGTGGATACTTGTTTACTATTGCATAGAAGTTGCTTAATCCCCCAAAAATATGTTCCTGATAGATTTGCTTGATGGTTTGCATATCACTGTGTATTAACGCTTCAACAATTTTTTCATGTTCTTCGCAAAGATTTGTGAGGACTGTTTCATCCTTTAAATTATTTAATGTACGGTACCGGTGATAATGAGGGCCGATGTTAAGCATATATTTCCAAAGGCTCGGTTTCCCTGCCTGTGAAAAAATTGTGCTATGGAACACATTGTCATGCTTAATGAAGTTCCGTGCTTTTGTCATCATATCCATTGATTCGCTCAAAAGTTTCTTTTGCTGCGCAATCTGAAACTGGAGCCGGATAATTTGATCCTGTGACAGCTTTCCGCACAGATCTTCAACAACGGCAAGCTCAATTTTTTCTCTAAGGTACATCATATCGGCGAGATCGCTCATATCAATCCGCGTAACGTAGGTTCCCTTTTGAGGAATGATTTTTAAAAATCCCTCCACTTCCAGCCGCTTGAATACATCCCGGATGGGTGTGCGGGAAACATTAAAGCGTTTTGCAACTTCGATTTCGCTGATACGCTGATTGGGCGGGATAATTAAAAAAGTAATCTCGTCTTTGAGCGTCTCATAAATTGGGGCTGCAGAATTAGTCTTATCCATGTATTTCACCTTATTTCATATGTTTAACCGACAGCATAATATTAACATGGTTTAAGCTGATATGCAAGTTAATGAAATTAAAATGCTGTTTTAAACAAATTGCATAATTTTATTCTCGCGTTTTTGTATACAAATTATTTCTGCATAATGGCTTTGCTTTGAGCCAAAATGAGTACCAAATAAGACGAAGTAATTCTTTGACACTCCGTATTAAAACATTTTTGAATGATAAGAATTCAGCAGTAAGGCTTTCACCTTCTGCATTGTTCTGAGAATTTTCAAATTTCAATCAAAAATCCCCTAATGATAAATCGTTCTAAAAGGAGCTGAAGCACTTGAAAATGTCGTTTCGTTGGTATGGCGCCAACGATCAGGTTACTTTAGAAAAAATCCGGCAAATTCCCGGAATGCAGGTCATTGTTACGGCAATCTACGATGTTCCTGTAGGTCAGGTATGGGAATACGAAAGAATTCTTGCCCTTAAAAAACAGATTGAAGACGCCGGACTCCGCTTTGAGGTTGTGGAAAGCCTTCCTGTGCACGAAGATATAAAACTGGGCTTGCCGACACGTGACAAATATATAGAAAACTACATCAAAAGCCTGCACAATCTTGCTAAGGCAGGCATTAAGGTAGTCTGTTATAACTTTATGCCAGTATTTGACTGGACACGCACAACAGTCGAGTACCCTCTCAAAGACCATTCCAAAACACTGGCCTATTTTAAAAAAGACCTTGAAAACATTAATGTCTATGACGATGATGTTTCCCTGCCGGGTTGGGACACCTCATACAAGAAAGAGGACTTGCGGCACATTTTTGAACAGTACAGCCATATTGACGAAGAATCACTTTGGAGCAACCTGGCTTATTTTCTTCGTGCGGTTGTGCCTGAAGCCGAAAAAAGCGGCATCAAAATGGCTATTCACCCGGACGATCCACCGTGGAACATTTTTGGTCTGTGCCGCATTATAACCTGCGAGAAAAACATCGACCGCTTTCTCAAGATTGTGGACAGCGAAAGCAACAGCTTGACCTTCTGCACCGGATCGCTTGGCTGTACGCCTGACAATGATATCGTTTCCATGGTAAGAAAATATTCCGCACAAAAACGCATTGCATTCGTACATCTGCGCAATGTCAAATTTGACAACGATGGAAACTTTTATGAAACCAGCCATCTTTCTTCAGATGGTTCCTTGGATATGGTTGCCATCCTAAAAGCGCTGCATGATACAGGTTTTGACGGGTACTGCCGACCGGATCACGGCCGTATGATCTGGGGTGAAACCGGCCGTCCGGGTTACGGTCTGTATGACCGGGCACTGGGAGCCTGCTATATTAACGGAATCTGGGAAACATTAGAAAAGGAAAAATGCTCAAGCCATTAAAAAGTTCCCCTGCGCTTTATTCCCTTTCCTTGAGAACACTGCCGCTTTGGTTTCTATTCTTTTGCAAAACAGTCTCCTCAGAACAGCGCAATTAATACAAGCCAATAAATAACACCATGAATAAATTCTCTGGATATATCTATTGCCTCCTTCAAACTTCCCTGCATCCGTGAGAATTGGTTCAGATGCCAAAGCGGCAGCATTGATTTTATAATAAATAGGGCTGTAGCAAAATAGCCCGGTAAAAAGATGGAGCAGCACACTCAAAAGGTTGGCTGCTCTTTATTTTTATCTTTCGCAAAAGGCATTTTCTGCTTTAACTAACTGTTTTGGTATCCCGCCAAATTAAGCGCAATTTGGCGGGATAATTTTTATACTGCATTAATAAGAGAGGGCCGCCAAGCATGAAGCTTGGCGGCCCTTTTTGTTGCTCCCGCGTGGGGAGCGACTTATATGACGCTGTCATAGGGTCCAAAAATTTAACTATTTCAATCCACGCTCCCGTGTGGGGAGCGACTTTATGCAACATGTTAATAAGTTAATAAATTTGTTATTTCAATCCACGCTCCCGTGTGGGGAGCGACGATTTAAATTAATTCAAGCACTACACGAACTCAATATTTCAATCCACGCTCCCGTGTGGGGAGCGACCATATCCACGGTTTCACCAGCTTCCATCAAAATTTATTTCAATCCACGCTCCCGTGTGGGG
>ENA-UPSB01002461-UPSB01002461.1-bioreactor-metagenome-genome-assembly--contig:-NODE-2461-length-17261-cov-20.998373_pt1 | contig 17261 bp, 12 predicted proteins | sample MGYA00238182_ERZ773286 | MGnify/ENA primary metagenome ERZ773286 (study PRJEB29026, sample SAMN07631240) | bioreactor metagenome | isolation source: Switchgrass digestor | place: USA: Dartmouth... | reverse complement strand
CTAGGTGGTGTGAGAGGTCGGTAGGTGAATTAATCACCTACCTCCTACTCGATTGATATAAAAAAACAATAAATGAAGGGATAGACTAATGAGTAAGCAACTCAAGGCCGATTTATCAATCTTTTGCATTACTATTATATGGGGTTCATCATTCATTGTGATGAAAAACATATCTAACGATATTCCAGCTTACGCATACCTCGCTATGAGATTTTTGGTGGCTTCCATCATTTTAATGTTTATTTTCAATAAGAATCTTAAAGGGATAAATCTTAGCGGTATCATCCGTGGCTCGATTATCGGACTTTTGCTGTATGCGGGCATGATGCTCCAGGTATTGGGGCTTAAAACCACGACAGCTTCCAACTCAGCATTCATAACAGGGCTCTGTGTGGTTATGGTTCCGATAATATCCGTTTTTTTGCTTAAAAAAAGGCCGCCGTTAAACGCAGTTGCAGGAGTCATTCTGGCAGCGGTGGGACTTTTTTTTCTGACAGGTTTCCAGGGGAACTGGGTGATTGGTGATACTTTGACTTTAATTTGCGCATTATGTTTTGCGCTTCAAATAATATTTATAGATAAGTTTGCATCTGATATGAATATTTATCATTTGGCGTTCCTTCAGGTTTCATCTGCAGCCGTATTATATCTTATAACCTGGGCAGGGATCGCCTTTACATCCTCTGGATCCGCTTATATCGTTTTTGATTCCAAAGTTATCCTTACCATCCTCTATACGGGAGCGCTAGGAACGGCATTGGGTTACAGTGTCCAGACCATAGCTCAAAAATACACAAATCCTACCAGGACAGCGCTGATTTTAACCTGCGAACCGGTTTTCGGTGCGATTTTTGCCTTGATCGTTCCGGATATCAACGGAAATACTGAGAAACTGACAATCAAAACATTTATCGGATGCCTTCTCATATTATCCGGAATGGTCATAACAGAGCTAAGATTTCAGAATAAAAACCACCAATAAAATTTGAGGACGATTCTTTTTACTATAAGTTGATCAGAAAGCAGGATAACAAGGATCGTTGTCCACATGGTTACTCATTTGTCATAAAAGCGTAAAGTATATTTTGTTTATGCTTTTACTCTAATTGCCGATAAACTTTTTAGGATAAATATGTTTGGAGGCTATTAGATGAAGACAGTGAAACCACTTATTATTTTTGCGCTTATACTAACAATAGCCATTTCTTCAACCTATGGTTCCGGTAATTATATTTTTGCGGAAACTTACGCGCCTGGTCAGACAGAGGAAAATGGATTCATTAGCGGTGTTGTTAAAGAGAATAACCCATCGCTGGGATATATCACTCTCTATTTTGAAGACGGCTCAGGGATGGATCCGGCCGCGGCAAACCGGCTGATTACCCTTCGCACCTTTACTTACGGATACGATATGCCAGTTTTAAGAGACGGTTATGAAGTCAGTATTGACGATATACAACCGGGAGATATGGCTTTCATAAAGCTGGATAAGGACGGATATATAGAAAAAATCAGTACAAAAAGCTATTATGAATCGGTATACGGTACGGCTTATTTAAAAGGCACATCATGGCTGATTTTAAAAAAGGATGACGGTACCTTTGTAAATTATTCTTTATCTAAAGCTACTCCCATTTATAAAAATAACCGGCCCTGCGCATTTTCCGATATCGCCCTGGGAGACCGGATACGGGTGCTGGTACAGACAAACGGCTCAAACATCCATATCGCAGGCATTGATATTGAAAAACAGCCCAGGTCTGTCAGCGGAATATACAGAGGAAAAATTGAGTTTGTAGACAATATTAACACTTCGCTTGCAGTTTCACAGGTACAACAGTTCGTTAACGGAAGATGGGAATATACTTCCAGTATCGGGATCCAGAACTTCAAGTACAGCAGCGAATATAAAGAACTGCCTCCCAGAAGGTTCGGAGGGACTGTATATTTTGTTACAAAGAAGGAATATGACGGCCTGGATAAAATTATAAAAGCTTCATTCAGAACCACGTCAGGATACGAGAAGACAACGAAGGACAGTCTTCTTGGCATGACAGATGGAGGAATCCTGTATCTTGAGAACACTTCGGATATTATCAGTTATGATACGAATACCATTGCCATCAAAGACGGAAGATTGGTGGATATAAGCGCTCTGAACACTCTGGATACGCTAAAGATCGCCATGGAAAAATCTCTGTATGACAGTAAATATATAGCCAATGTTATAGTCAGCGAGTCCATTCCTCAAACCGGTCTTGCCATATACAGGGGACGTATTAAAAATGTTGATCCGTTAAAAAGCATAACGGTTGAATCTTTTGTTGAACTGGACGGAGTGAGCTGGGAATTTACAAATACCCCAAAAACATTTGATATCGACCTATATGTCAGTCGCCTGGTGGAAGCTGACGGAGTGGGGAATATGCGCAACCTCGATTCGACGTATGTCAAACAGACCGTTTACATAGTGGCTGAAGGCAACAAAATTTTATTGATGAGTACAGCCCCCTATGCAGATGTGCCGGTTATGGGACGAGTTTCGGGCATTACGACCGGTAACGGAGATGACAATGATGATAATGCAGAAACGACCGCTCCTTCAGTTTTAAGGCTGACTGAGGCCAGAATTTACGATAATGAGAAGTATGTTTGGAATGAAAGCCCCAATCTGAACATAACCATACCTTTCAACTCCATTGTCATTAAGAACGGTCGGTTAGGAACCGTTTCAATGATAAAACCCGGAGATGAAGTGAGGATCATGCGGCACAGCCAGAGCGGCGAGGGTATCATTATCCTTTGCAAATAAGACGCTACGGAGGTTTGAGACATGAAAAGACGTATTTTTCAATTAATGACAATTATACTGGTTTTGATTATCGCTGTTAACCCGCTGAATATATTGGCTGTTGAAGGGACAATGGGTTATTCGGGCGGGATCTCAGTTGCTGATCCGATTGAGAAAGGTGAGTATCAATATACGGAGATGTGCTTTCTAACCGGGGTTCCCATAAAGTTAAGCGGCACTCTGACCATAAAAAAAACCGATAAAAACGATGTTGTAACCGCGACATATACATATAGACTCAGTAATGCCGAAGGAAACGTGACTTTGAACCGGGTGGCCATCTATACTACAACAAGGGAAACCAAAGCCAACGGACAAATAACCGAATCTACCAAACTTAGTCGTTTACCTACCGAGGTAATCAATATAGGCGGAACAACTTACAGGTTAATAGAATCTTCTTTTGCCCAATCCATGATTACTGATCTTAAGGCCGCCATCAATTATCATACCGGTGAGTTCAGCGAAAAAAAAGTATATGCCATAGGAACCGGTGCGGTTAGAGATACTGTAACAGTCACTTTTTCAGGAAGAACCTATGCTTACGATCAATACTGGAGCAGTACAGAGACCCAAAGAGTGAACGTGATGGTGGAAGCCGATCTGAAGAATGCCAATCCTCCTGTCAAATGGGGCGGCGCAGCCGAGATAATTGTGTCAGGCGCAACCCTTTACCAGGTGAATTATGCGGAAAATGAACCCACATACATAAGCTTTGACGGCGGATATGTTAAAAAGCAGTGGATGGAGTCAACACTGGATTATACCGCCAGATTCCCCGAATTTGACAAGAACGGTAGACCTACTGATGTTTTAAAAACTTATGCCAATACTGAAAGTCTGAGTACACAAATGGAACTGTCAAGATTAATGGTTCCGGATATAAAACACTTAAACGGCCACTGGGCAGAGGAACCCATAAGTATATTGTTCGGTCTTGAAATCCTTCCGGGGACAGGAGAAAACTTTAAGGTGGGCAAATATTTAACCAGAAGAGAATTTGTAGGAATACTTATGAATGCTCTTAAGGATATTCCTGCCGACCCGGATGTAAGGGTCTCAACAACGACGAATACAAGGAGAACATCAAGCAAAAATGCCCCCGAAATATCGCCTTTTAAGGATGTCCAGCCGGGTGACTTATACTATGAGGAGATTAAGAAAGCATATCAGAAAGGTATAACCATTGGAGACGGAAACGGTAATTTCGGGCCCAACAACTATATCACCAATGCGGAAGCAATTAAGATGATCGTTTCGGCTTTGGGGTTGGAAAAACTGGCTCCATACCCGGCATCAACAACACCGTTTACCGATAATGACAGTATTCCCGCTTATGCCCGTAACGCCGCATCAGTGGCAACAATCCTTGGAATCATAGAGCCTGATTATATGGGCAGGTTTAATCCTTCAATGAGACTGACTAATGAAAATACGGCGAAATTGATGTATGATTTAATTAGTTATATGGGCAATGAACTCATAAAGGATTATAGAGACAGAATAATCGATTTTTAAACAATATGTGCTAAAGGGGATCGTTTATGAAAAAATATAAAGTAGTTATAAGCCTTGTTCTTGTGATATGCTTTATTTCTGCAGTTTGTCCCATGACATATGCCCGGGAATACGGGTCATACCTTGAATCTATGCTGGATTTTATGACAGAAATGTACTATGAGGGCCTCACAGATGAAGAGGCTCTCACTGCCGCTTTAAAGGGTATGTTTTCTCAGCTGGACAAGTACTCGGTATTCTATAATAAGGAAGAAACAAGAATTTATTTAGACAGTTTGAATAATTCCTATGAAGGCATCGGAGCGGCACTTGAGACCCATGAGGACGGAATTATTATAGTTGATGTTTTTGAAGATTCCCCGGCTGAAAAGGCAGGATTGCAGAAAGGTGACATTATTATCGCTATTGACGGTAAAAGTGTTGTGGGCATGGATGCCACAACAGGAGCAGCACTAATAAGGGGTGAAGCCGGAACCACCGTTACACTTACCATAATTCGCGACGGGAAAGAAAAAGATTTCTCTATTGTAAGAGCTTCTATTTTAAATAAGACAGTAAACTACAGAATTGAAGGGAATATTGGTTATATATCGATTGAAAGCTTTGACAGGGGAACATCCAAAGAGTTTAACGAAGCAATCGAGGAAATCAAAAAAGCTGATATAAGAAAGATTATTCTTGACCTGAGGGGAAACCCCGGCGGTTATGTCGACGAGGCAGTAGCGGTGGCACGGAAGTTGCTTCCCAAAGGAATCATAACCACACTGGATTATAAGTCGGAAAAATATGAGGATCATGTATATTATTCCTATGGGAATAATCCCAGTTACCTGATAGCTGTTTTGGTTGACGAATATACGGCCAGCGCTTCCGAAATCCTGGCTGGCGCGATTGAAGATTCAGGAGCGGGATTTTTAATAGGGCAGAACACATATGGTAAAGGCATTTTCCAAAGCATGTTTTCGATTCTTACTCCGGAAGCGTATAATAAATATAATCAGTTGTACGGCTCAAAATACGTTACCGATATTGAATGGATGACATATCACGGTGTTTTTCCGGAAGAAGACGAGATTATAGGATCGGTCAAGCTCACAACTGGCTATTATTATACTCCTAAAGGAAGATCCATTAACGGGACAGGGCTTAAGCCTTCATTAGTTGAACCCAATCCCACATATCCCGGCGGGATTGATTTTTCGAAGGTAGCGCCTGTTAAAGAAAATCTGGAACTTAATGCCTATAATAATGATGTTTTAAATGCCGAAAAGATATTGAAAGCTGCAGGCTTCCTGGATATTGCGGCTGACAGGCTTTTTGACGAAAAAACTCTTGAGGCTGTCAAAAAATATCAGGCTGTTAACAATCTTGCTGTAACTGGTATAATTGATAATGCAACAAAAGATAAGCTCAACCAAACATTAATCGAGCTGAGAAAAAGCAATGACAAACAATATGTTAAAGCGCTGGAAGCGCTAAGCTTGTTCAGTGATTAACAAAGGGGAATCTTTTTAAATATGGAAGCAGACAACACTAAAAGAACAGCGAAGGGCTTCAGTTTTATAAAGCTGGCTCTCTTTCTGTTAATGTTGATATTGGTGTCGGGAGTAGTATTATATGCTTTCCTGGACATAAATCCTTTGGATGCGCTCTCCGAAGGAGTAACTGGTCTGTACAACCGTATTTTTACTGTTGGAGCCGGTGAAATCGACGCTCTGAAAGAAACGGTAAGGACTGTCCTGACATTTGATGAAAGTGAGATTGTTTATTGTTCGACTGTTTCCAATAATCTTGTGGCTGCTTCGGTAAGTTATGTCAAAATCATCGATCCGGACGGAATGGAGAAAGCATACCTTCCTGTAAGCTTAAATAAACCTTTTGTTATGTCATATGCCGATGACACTTTGGTAGCTGATTTGGAGGGACATTATTTTGCCCTTATAGTAAACAACAGGATAGCCTGGGAGAAAAATATTGACGAGTTTATTGTAAATGCCAGCATTTCGGACACGTGGATCCTTTTGATAACCCAAAGTCAGCAATCTGGTTATAAACGTACCATCCGCGCTTATTCAAAAGACGGGCAGGAGGTTTCTTTCAGGAGTGTTTCAAATTATTATCCTTTTGCAGTCTATAATTATCCCGGATATAACAAAGCGTCCTTTGCCGTAAGCAGCCTGGAAGCATCCGGGCTTGAAGCCAACGGGATTTTTGAAATACTGGATCCTGCAATGAATCAGAAAGCAAGTATTAAAGGCGAAAACGAGATATTCGGCGGCTGTTATCCCATATTGGAAGAAAGGCTCCTGATTTATGGTGAAAAAAGCATAATGACGATTGATAAAGGTTACCACACAATATGGGAGAAAAATTTTGAGGGATACTCGGTAACAGCGGCTAATGTCATAAATAACAAGTTCCCGGTTGCGGCTCTTCTTAATAATGAGGAGTATTCAAGAGAAAGACGTTATTTGACCACCATACAGATATATAACAGCAACGGAACTGAAAAAACCAGCTTTGATATTGATGCAAAGGTAACGGGAATAGCCTCTAAAAAGAAGACTGCAGCTGTTATAGCCGAATCAGAGGTGCTGTTCATCAACGAGGACGGAGAGATCATAGATCGCTTTACCGCAAGGTCAAATGTTTCCGGTGTGTATCTTGCAAAGGATGATCTGGCATATGTGGTTTCAGCCGATACAGTAAGCCGTGTCAATATCAAGGTACCGCAAAAATTCTTAGGTCTGTTCTAAGTCTTGCATATGCTCATTCCAAAAGTGGCGGGCAATCTGGTATAAAGACGCTCCCTGTGAAGTTCTGGGTACAGGATGCCATTCCTCCGGCAGAAGGCTTGAATACTCCGATGAAGAAAACCTGGAATCAATCAGAAGAAGGGCTCCGCGGTCAGTTTCTGACCGTATCAGTCTTCCGGCGGCCTGCAGCACCTTATTGATACCTGGATAGGTATAGGCAAATGAAAAACCCGAAACCCCTTTATTTTGATAATAGGCACGCATGACTTCAAGTTCCGGAGATACCTGGGGAAGACCTACTCCCACGATTACGACAGCGGTAAGCTTTTCTCCCGTTAAGTCTATGCCCTCGCTGAAAACGCCTCCCAAAACGCAGAAGGCAACACGGTTTTTATCTCCGAAATCATCAAACTTTCTTAAAAAATCCTCTCTGGCAGATTCATCCATATCCCGGTCCTGGCATAGTATTTCAAAATCAGGAGCCAAAATCTTGAAAATCTCCAGTACATCAAGAAGATATTTATATGACGGAAAGAAAACCATAACGTTCCCTTTGTGGGAAACCGACCAGTCGTATATGGCTTTGGCGGTGGCTTCCAGGTACTGCTGCCGGTGGCTGTAACGGGTCTCAATCCGATCTTCATTAAGAATCAGCAGGTTTTCCCGGGGGAAGGGTGAGGGAAGCCTTAAGGTAATATCATCATCCCTGCCGCCCAGAATATTCTTAAAATACCATAGCGGGGACAAGGTGGCCGAAAAGAGGACCGTGCTCTTTGCCGATGCCATTTTGACATCCAGCATGGAACTGGGGTCAAGACAAACCAGTTTCAGGCAGAATCCGGTCTTTTTTCCGGTCATAAGGGTACGATAATTGTCCGAGTATATTTCAAGGATATTTTTAAAATGCAGGATTTCGAAAAAAAGATTTACAAGTTTTTCGGTATAGGGTTTATCTTCTCTTTCCCCCGAAACCCAGCTTTCAGCCTCAGTAATAAATTCCTGAAGGGGTTCTTTTAGCCTTATGGGAGCAGTGACTGAAGTGTTGTACCTTATTCCGCCGGCTTCTAAAACATGTTTTCCCGCTTCTTTTTCCAATGAGGAGAGTTCTTTCCTGAGCTTTATCAGCTTCTTGTTTATTGCCGGCAAATCTTTTTTTATTTCCTTTGATATATCCAACAGCAATCTGGCATTCAACTCGGCCGAATACATACCTCTTGCGCGATCAAAGAGGTTATGGGCTTCATCTATCATTATCAAATAATTTTCTCTTCCCTTTTGTTCAAAAAAACGCCTTAAGTAAACCCTTGGATCAAAAATATAATTATAGTCGCATATTATAAGATCACAACTTAATGCCAGGTCAAGACTAAGCTCAAACGGACAGATGCCGTAGCGCAAACCTGCCTGGGCAATTATTTCCCTTGGGAAGAAGTCATGTTTCTTAATAAGCTCCTTAACAACCTTGCGGCAACGGGACATATAGCCCAGTATAAAAGGACATTTGTCAGGACTGCAATCCTTCTCATCGTTAAGGCAAATTTTTTCTTTCGCTGTGAGGGTCAGGACTTTCAAACGCAAGCCCTGTTCTGCAAGAATATTATATGCCGTTTCAGCTATCCCCCTGGTGGTGGTCTTGGCAGTGGCATAAAAAAGCCTGTCGACCTTTCCTTCGCCAAGGGCCTTAATGGCAGGATAAAGAACCCCCATCGTTTTCCCTATTCCTGTGGGAGCCTGGACGAAAAGCCGCTTATTATCCTCGATACATTTATAGGTATTGTATGCCAGGAGCTTCTGGCCTTTCCTGTAGGAGGGATAGGGGAAAACGATGTTTTTGATAGTCTGATTGCGGATCTCCTTCCATTTCTCCTGGGAAACCGCCCAGGCCAGGTAAGGAAAAGCCAGTGTTTTAAAAAAACGCTCAAGTCTTATCCGGGAAAAACTTCGGTCAAACGATTTTTCCTGATTTTTGTCCCTGTCATAATAAGTAAGACGCACAGTAACTTCGTCTAAATTTTCAAGTAAAGCCAGGATATAGGCATAGCACTTGCCCTGCGCCCAGTGAGACTCGCTGAAATCCTCATGTATTTCGGATAAAGGAGTGGCAGAAGTTTTTATTTCCTGAACGATAGTTTTATCTTCAAGTCTCCAGACGCCGTCGGCTCTTCCGCTCACTTCCAGGATACAATCCATGATTTCAAAGGTGTATGAAAGATGAACCTCCGAAGCATAATTTCCTTTAGCCCTGTTTATTCCCTGGAGCTGAGCATGAGCCAGGGAACCCTCATTTGCAGAACGATATGAGGAGAAGCTCCAGAGAGCATCGTCCTTGACCGAAAAAGCCACAAGATTTCTTACTGAAGTCTTAAAATGAAACAGTTCATCCTGAGATTCATTCTGATCAGACACTGTATCTTTTTTATTTAATCTTTTTGCCAAAGCGATCTCCTTTATCGAATGCAAGTTTATTCCATTACTGTGTTTTCAGCGCAGGTCTCTGTCGGTGCATATTTTTTGCAGAACATATGTTCACACATAGTATACTTTAAGTAAAGTGTGAGGGTCAACAACAAAAGGTTGTACTGCCACGTAATATAACCAATGGCTGTTATTGGATTTGATTATTATAAATTTTGCCTTTATAATTATTTTGACATTCGTATATAAAATGATTTATACTTTATGGGGTTTTACAATTTTGGCAACAAGGTGTGAGCAGTGAAGTGTCATAAAGGATTATATTAACTGGATCTTTCACTTAAGGCAGCGGCATAATAGGAATGACATCCGTCTAAATTTTTGCCCGTCAATATTTGCCAGAAGTATATAAAGTAAAACAATGCTTAATCTATAAAGATTAAGTTTATTATAACACGCCTTAAAAGCTATTGAATTGGAGTGATATTTTTTGCCTGCTTATATAACAAAGAGATTATTGATGTCTATATTTACTCTTTGGCTTGTGGCTACACTGACATTTGCTTTAATGTTTATGGTTCCGGGCGGACCTTTTCTTGCTGAAAAAGCGCCGTCGGAAGCGACATTGAAAGCATTGAACCAAAAATACGGATTGGATCAGCCCAAAATAGTCCAGTACAAAAACTATATGATCAAATTTCTTCAGGGAGATATGGGCGTTTCTTTGAAGCAAAGAGGAAGAACGGTTTCTTCAATTATTTTTACCGGATTTAAAGTATCTGCCAGGGTAGGAGGATTGGGTATCCTGCTGGCGTTATTGATCGGCATACCTCTGGGAAGTATAGCGGCATTGAACAGGGGTAAATGGATAGATAATGTGATTGTTGTCTTTTCTACCGCAGGCATAGCCGTGCCGAGTTTTGTTGTTTCTACGGTGCTGATGCTGATTTTCAGCGTTAAACTGGATTTGTTGCCTACATATGGGTTAACATCATGGGAACATTATATTATGCCGGTTATAGCGCTGTCCCTTTATCCTGCGTCGTATATTTCCCGGCTTATGAGAACCAGTATGCTTGAAGTGCTGGGTCAGGATTATATGCGTACGGCAAGGGCAAAAGGACTTTCACAGTTTAAAATGCTTTTCAAGCACGCTCTCAGGAACGCGATCCTTCCGGTAGTAACATATCTTGGACCACTGCTTGCCTATACTCTGACAGGAAGTTTTGTAGTGGAAAAGATCTTTACGATTCCAGGCCTTGGAAGCGAGTTTATAAGTTCAATCGTTAACCGTGATTACACCATGATTATGGGAACTACAATTTTCCTGGCGGCTCTGATTATCATCATGAACCTGCTGGTGGACATTGCCTATAAGATTATTGATCCGAGAATTCAGTTTAAGTAGGAGGGAAGGTAAGAAGATGAAGCATGTTAATAATAAATTAAGCTTACAATTGGACGTATCAGATTTCCTTCCTGCAGGTCAAGAAGAAAAACAGAGCCTTGTTATTATGCGAGAAAGCGTAAGCTTCTGGCGGGACGGAGTACGTCGTTTTAAGAAAAATAAAATAGCCATGGCCAGTTTGACCGTTGTAATAATTATATTGATTTTTGCATTTATATTACCTGCCTTTTATCCATACTCTTATGAGCAGCAAATCAGAGGCAGTGAAAACCTTGCGCCTATGCAGTATTCCCAGCAGGAGCTGGAACTTAAGGCATCAGGAGTAAAGGTATTTCCTCATATACTGGGTACTGACAGCCTAGGCCGCGATACTATGATCCGGCTCATGTTCGGAAGCAGGATTTCACTGTTGGTTGGACTTGTAGCCAGTGTCTTGGTTCTTATAATAGGTTCGGTTTATGGATCCATAGCGGGTTATTTCGGCGGTAAAGTAGATATGGTCATGATGCGTATCGTAGATATTATCTATACTGTTCCGGACATTCTGATCATTATCCTGCTTATGGTTACACTCAAATATCCTCTTGAGGATCTGGCCAACAATGTTCCGGGCTTCGGATGGATCAATACAATCGGTGTAGGATTGATTTGCATATTTATCGTGTTCTCACTGCTGTACTGGGTTGGTATGGCCAGGATCGTACGAAGTCAGATTCTGTCCCTGAAGGAGCAGGAATTTGTTACTGCTGCAAAAGCTCTGGGGGCAAGTCATGGCCGTATCATAAGAAAACACCTGCTGATCAACAGTATGGGCGCTCTGATCGTAACTACAACATTGCAGATACCATCGGCGATTTTTACCGAGAGCTTTTTAAGTTTTATAGGCATTGGTGTGGCAGCTCCGATGCCAAGCCTTGGATCAATGGCTTCTGACGCTATCGGCGGGATACAGTCCTATCCATACAGGCTGTTGGCTCCGGCTATTATGATAAGTTTGATAATTCTGTCCTTTAATCTGCTGGGAGACGGACTTAGGGACGCATTTGACCCGAAACTGAAGGATTGAGGTGCAATAAATGAGTAAAATGTTGCTTAATATACAGAACGAGCGCCTGTCATTCTTTACTCCCGCCGGCGAGGTAAAGGCGCTTAACGATATATCAATACAAATGAATGACGGTGATGTTTTAGGCATTGTCGGAGAAAGCGGCAGCGGCAAAAGTGTTACCGCCTATTCCGTCATGGGCCTGACAGAAAGGACAGGAAGACTTATAGGCGGCACTATTGAGTTTAATGGCCATAAAATAAATGAAATGTCTGAAAAAGAGCTGCAAAAGATCCGCGGCAACGAAGTAAGCATTATTTTTCAGGATCCTATGACAAGCCTGAATCCTGTTTATACCATTGGTAATCAAATAAGGGAAGTAATAATGCTTCATACCAATAAAAATAAAAAAGAAGCCCAGGAGCGTGCAATTGAACTTCTTAAACTTGTGGGAATAAATGAACCTGAAAAAAGGCTGAAACAGTATCCGCATGAACTGTCAGGAGGTATGCGGCAGAGGGTGATGATCGCAATTGCTCTTGCCTGCGAACCGAAGCTGCTTATTGCAGACGAGCCTACTACCGCTCTGGATGTAACAATACAGGCCCAGATCCTGGACCTTATGATTGAGCTGAAGAATAAAATTGGAATGTCAATCATCATGATCACACATGATTTGGGCATTGTTGCAAGCATATGCCAGAAAATAGCGGTTATGTATGCAGGAAAAATCGTTGAGTATGGCACAGTGGAAGATATTTTCTACAATCCTAAGCACGAGTATACAAAAGGCTTGCTCAACAGTATCCCTATTTTGACAGACAAAGAGCATAAGAGGCTGGTTCCTATTGAAGGAACACCGGTTGATCTGCTTAATCCACCGGAAGGATGTCCTTTTGCGCCCCGATGCAACAGCTGCATGAAGGTTTGTTTAAAACGTATGCCTGAATATACAAAAATCAGTGATGAACATTACAGTGCCTGTTGGCTGCTGCAAAAGGAACAGATGCTAGGCGGTGAGAAAATATGAATAAATTGCTTGAAATAAAGAACCTGAAACAATATTTCCAGGTCAGCGGAAAACTGCTTAAGCCTAAGTATATAAAGGCTGTTGATGATGTCAGCCTGTATATCAACAAGGGAGAGACTCTTGGCCTTGTGGGGGAGAGCGGCTGCGGGAAAACAACTTTGGGTCGGACCATTCTTCGCCTTTACGAACCTACGGACGGAAAGATCATATATGACGGAGTTGATATTACAAAAGTAGATATGCTCCCTTACAGGCGCAGGATGCAAATAGTTTTTCAGGATCCTTACGCCAGCCTTAATCCAAGGATGACTGTAGGAGATATTGTAGGTGAAGCTATAGACATACACAAATTAGCTCAAAATAAGAAAGACCGGCAGGACAGGATCATCAGCATGCTGCAGAGAGTCGGCCTCAACAGCGAACATGCGAATCGTTATCCCCATGAATTTTCAGGGGGGCAGAGGCAGCGTATCGGTATTGCCAGAGCTCTCGCTGTTAATCCGGAGTTCATAGTATGCGATGAGCCGGTTTCAGCACTGGATGTTTCTATTCAGGCTCAGATTGTGAACATGTTTGAAGATCTGCAGGCTGAGATGGGGCTTACCTATCTCTTTATCGCACACGATTTAAGTGTTGTAAAACATATCAGCAAAAGGATAGGAGTAATGTACCTTGGAAAACTTGTTGAATTGGCTGACAGCTATGAGTTGATATTCCATAGCGTTCATCCGTATACAAGATCGCTGATTTCGGCTATTCCTATCGCTGATCCAAGGCAGAGCCGGGCAAGTAAACGAATAATACTTGAAGGTGATGTGCCGAGTCCCTTGAATCCACCCAGCGGGTGCAGATTCAGGACCCGCTGTAAATATGCGACAGAGCTTTGTGCCCAGAAAGAACCGGAAATCAGGGAAATATCATCCGGGCATTTTGTTGCCTGCCACCATATAGATAAGGTCCAATAGTCGCATATTAATGATAAACTGATTTTCTTTTTAAAGCAGAATGCAACATGTAATTTAATATTACATGCAAAAAAGCATAGATTATTAAACCTACAACTAGGTATACAATGGAGGTACTGAAATGAACAGAAGAATTGCATTACTACTTGTAATGATCATGGCAGCCATGATTATTCTGCCGGCATGCGGCAATAAGCCTGCGGCCGGTGAAACTCTCAGTGTCAATGTGGGTCCCGACCCCGACACTATCGATCCCGCCCTCAACTCGGCAGTTGACGGTGCGACAATGATCATCCACGCATTTGAAGGACTTATGACTCTTGATAAGGACGGCGTGCCTGTACCCGGACAAGCTAAGTCATATGATGTCTCAGATGACGGGAAGGTTTACACATTCCATCTTCGTGATGGCCTCAAATGGAGCGACGGCAAGGATCTCAAAGCCAGTGATTTCGTTTATGCTTGGAATCGTGCCATTGACCCTGAAACCGCGGCCGACTATGAATATTTGTTTGATATAATCGACGGTTATGATGAAGGAAAATTGAATGTTCAGGCACCAGATGACAAGACATTTGTCGTTACTCTTAAAAGTCCTGTTCCTTACTTCCTTGAATTGACAGCTTTTCCCACCTTCTTTCCTGTTCGCCAGGATATAGTTGAGAAACACGGCGATTCATGGGCAGTAGATGTAAAAACATATATCGGTAACGGACCGTATAAGGTAACAGAATGGGTACCGGGTTCCCATATTACTATGACAAAGAATAAAAATTACTGGAATTATGAGAAACTCGGCATGGAGAATATCAAATTCGTTCTGATGGAAGAGGATACTGCAAGACTGAATGCGTTCCAGAAGAAAGAAGTTCTTTTTATTGATGATATGCCAAATGCTGAGATCGATGCATGGAGAGATAAGCCTGAATTCCATCTTGAGGGTCAATTAGGAACATATTATGTTTCATTTAATACAAAAAAAGCTCCTCTGGACAATAAGCTTGTCCGTGAAGCGTTGACTCTTGCTATAGACCGTGAATTTATCGTTAAGGAAGTTTCCAAAAAAGGAGAGGTTCCTGCAGGCGCATTTGTATCCCTGGGACTTTCTGATGCTGATCCTAACAAGGAATTCCGCGAAGTAGGCGGCGATTACTTTGATCCTTACGATTATGAGGGAAATCTTGAGAAGGCTAAAGCGCTGCTTGCCCAGGCCGGGTATCCCGACGGAAAGGGACTTCCTCAGTTAGAATATATATACAACGAAGGCTCGACCCATAAGGCTATTGCCGAAGCTCTCCAGGATATGTGGAAAAAGATTGGTGTTAATGTTTCACTGGTTTCCCAGGAATGGGGTACCTTCCTGAATACCAGAAAGAACGGGGATTACCAGATAGCACGTAACGGCTGGCTGTCAGACTACAACGATCCTATCAGTATGCTTGACATGTGGATTACCGGTGGCGGAAACAATGACGCACAATGGTCAAATCTTGAATATGATGCATTGATCGCAAAGATCAAGTCATCATCTGATCCGGAAGAGCGTTACAGACTGATGCACGAAGCTGAAGATCTGATCTTCGAAGACAGCATGCTTTGTCCCATCTACTATTATGTGGATCTCTATCTCATTGATCAGAGCGTTGAAGGATTCTGGTCTTCACCTCTGGGACTTAAGTTCTTTATGTATGCTACTGTAAAGAAATAATTATCTGAAATATGATTTAACAAATTGGAGCACTTCACAATGAAGTGCTCCTTTTGTGTATACGGCCTTTTAACCGATATTATGAAATCAAAAGACCCTTCGGTCCACTCAGGATGACTCTTAGTTTTGAGTCAGCCCCTTTGGCTTTTTGAACTTAATGTCCCAGCATCTTAACATAATACTCTTCATAGGTCAATCCGCTGTTATATACCTCGGTTGCCAGTTCCGGCCCAATATACCTCAAATGCCACGGTTCATAAGCATAACCGGTAATACTCTCCTTGCCATTTGGATACCGGATTATAAAGCCATAAAGGTGTGCATTGTCCTTGTACCACTTATATTCAGCTGTGTTTTCAACCGTATAATTATTTTTGATCACATCAATGGCTAATCCGGTATTATGTTCGCTGTGGCCGCCACGGGCATTCAATCTGTCTACATCCGCAACCGTTCTTCCGGATTTGACTTTGTTGTTCCAGATACTATTCTGTAACTCTATACTTCTGTATGTACTGAAAGCTGTAATATTGAGCCCCAGTTTTTTTGCGTCGTTATGCATTTTTTCAAATGCTTCTTTTGCTTCCTTCCTCAGATAATGGTTACCTGTTCCCGGAGCGCATATTGAAGCCGGTAACTGTTCCAGTTGGGGTACAAAATTGTCGGGAAGCTTGTTATATTTGTTTACCAGTATGTCAATACGGTTTGTATCGGTTATTGTGCTTATATTCGAATAAAACGGGAAATCAAGACCTATATTGACATATGTGATCACTTTTTCATAGTCCATATCAGGGTTTAGTTCTTTATATCCCACATATCTGGCCGCATATTCATGATTAAAATAACTTAGCTGCTGATATTCAGGTGGTATTATACTTAAAGCTTCCTCCCGGCTGATGCTGATAACCGGTGGTTCAGCTGCAGTTGGCTGAGGCTTTGCAGCAGGAGTATTTAACTGCTTTGAAGCAGGGCCGAAAGTCGTCGCTGAAGCAGGAGATGCAGAGGGTACCGGAGTTGATGTTGGCTCCGGTGTTGAAGTTGGTGCCGGAGTATGGGTGGGGGTTATTGTTTCAATAGCAGGTTCAGAATTCGGTTCAAGAGTATCTGTATCCTGAGAATCAGATGATGCCTCCTGCGGATTGAGAGTATTATCAGCTGTTGTGGGGTCTGTATCCGATATGGTGCTGAATACTGCTATATCATCAGCGTTCATTTGATATGATATAAAAGCAACCACTACCAGCAATGATAAAATAAATGCAATCTTTTTCATTTTTCCCCCCTAAAATTAGACAATTAAAATCTTGCTGTAATTCGGATGTTTATGACAAAATCCATCATTTATATTATACAATAAGAAATGCTGAAAGTGAGTAATGAAACAAGATTTGGAAGGAATTTATATTTTTTAACAAGAAAATCGTGTAGGATGGTACTCATCTAATGGGTAGACTCCTACCCGATTAAAATGTAAATCCACCATCTACACCAATATTTTGTGAAGTTATATATCTTGCTTCTTCAGTACATAAGAATGCAACCATATTTGCAATATCTATTGG
>ENA-UPSB01002459-UPSB01002459.1-bioreactor-metagenome-genome-assembly--contig:-NODE-2459-length-17270-cov-68.157247_pt1 | contig 17270 bp, 10 predicted proteins | sample MGYA00238182_ERZ773286 | MGnify/ENA primary metagenome ERZ773286 (study PRJEB29026, sample SAMN07631240) | bioreactor metagenome | isolation source: Switchgrass digestor | place: USA: Dartmouth... | reverse complement strand
ATCATGAAGCAGCTTATTGAAAGCGCGGCCAGACATTCCGTAATCCTTGGCAATTTTAGTGATAGGTACTAAGGATTTGTTTTGTAGAATCTGGTCATAGTAAGAAGCTTTGGGCCTGAGCTCACCAATAATTTGCTTCTGCTTGGCAGTCTCTAGCTCCAATTGTCTAGCTTTTTCCTTAGCCTGTTTGTATTCTGTAAAGAGCTTAATGCCCAAATCGGGATTATTTAAGATGTCGTCGATGAGGGCATCGGTGGCATAAAACCCGTATTTTCTAATAGAAGGCAGCACCTCATCAAACACCCATCTTTCAAACTGCTCTGCTTTGGGTAGATTGGAGCGGATAATTAAACGGTAAAGATCGCCTTCGGGGATAAAGTTCGTCTCTTGTGTTCGACCTAGATTATCGATGATGTCGTGTTTCACGACCCCACGACAATGACGGGATATCGCATCTCTGGTATTGGTGTATCCCAAGATGGCAGCACACCTGCTAGCGGGGAAGTATTCTTTACCATTGATAATTAAAATACTTAACTCCCCAAATTCTTTATGGTTAAATATTTTCATATCTCTCATGAATGAAAACCTCCTAATCTTTCATATAGTAATCACTCTCAAAACCTTCTGCCTGCAAGGGTAGCCCTTGTGCCCAGTCAATCGGTTGGCTCATGATTGCCTCCACTTCTTTAAGTGAGCCAAAGCCATAAGGCACATCCAACACCACCTCGTCATGCACATGAAATGCGATTTTATAGCCGGCGGCATCCAGCCTTAGGAGAGATTCGGCCAAACAATCTCTAGCAATGGCCTGGACAATATTTTCCGTGATTTTCCCCCCATAGGTATCGATCCGACACCATTTGCCCAGCTCCACACCTTCATAGGTCAGTTTATCTTTGTTAAAGCGTTCATCTAGTTCAATCCTGGGCCTCACATAAACTAGACTCCTACCTGAGGGCAATCTGATAAATAGCACTCCGCTTTTGTAATAAAATTTAAGCCCATATCGCATATTGACCGCTGTTCTATCTTTTACGGCTCGAATAGCTGCTTCTTCCACGTCCCACCAGAGTTTTACGATATTCGGGTTAGACTGCCGCCAAGCTGCAACAATTTCCGGCAGCTCATCCTCTGATAGCCCCATGCTTAAAGCTCCCATGGCCTTTAAGGCTCCAACGCTACCCTGGTAGCCACAGGCCAAAGTAGCAATTTTACCTTTTTGCCGCAGCTCGTATTCCGGGTTACCCCGAACAATAAGCTCCATCGGCACCCCAAACATCCTGCTGGCGGTCATCTCATAAATCTTGCCATGCCCCTTGAAGGTATCTATAACCCACTCCTCCCCTGCCAGCCAAGCAATAACCCGAGCTTCAATGGCACTAAAGTCTGATATAATAAACCGGCATCCTGGAGAGGGAATAAAAGCTGTTCTAATGAGTTGGGATAATACATCAGGCACACTGTCAAACAATAGCTCCAGAGCTTCATAATCCCCAACCTTGAGAAGCCTTCTGCCCAAGTCCAAATCGCTCATGTTGTTTCTAGGAAGGTTATGCACCTGCACCAGCCTCCCCGCCCAGCGTCCCGTTCGGTTGGCTCCATAGTATTGCAACAACCCTCTAACCCGCCTATCCTTGCATACTGCCCGTTCCATCGCTTCATATTTTCTAACAGAAGTTTTGGACATATCCTGTCTGAGTTCCAGCACCCGCTTCACTGTCGGATTGCTTATTTTGGCTAGCAGTTCTTCCACATTTGCTTTGGCCAGGCTTTCCACTTTGATACCATGTTCATCTTGAAGCCATGTCTTTAACTGGGTAGGGCTATTGGGATTTTCCAGCCCGGTTAAATGGGTGGTTTCCTTCATCAATTTCTTCTGGTAACCTCCATCGCATTGAATGGCGTTTTCCACCAGCCTTTGGTCTACCCTAACTCCGTAGTCGTTAATGCGCTGGTCGAGGTACCATAACCGCATTTCCTTTTCCGGCATCGGATAGCGCTCTAGCCTTTGCCGAATGGCCCTTTCCACTTCCACATCTTGTTTGCAGTAAGCCTTAAATAAAGTCCACTTCTCCCTATCGTGGTGGGGAAGGTTTCTAGTTCTGCCACCGTTAGACTTGGTCGGTTTACAAGGCATTGAAAAGTATCGGATTAGCGCCTTCCCCTCCTGCATCTTTTGAGTGGATAGATTTAACACTTTAGCCACCTTCTCCAAACTTGTCGGTAGACCCAAGGTTAAGGCATGAGCTTGGCTGCAGTACCACTGCTGGGGTGGCATTGGTATGTTGAGATATTGCGCCAGACAAGTTCTCTCGAAGTTAGCATTAAATGCTGTTTTGATTACAGTTGAGTTCGTTAAAGCACTGATAATCTCATCTGGGATGGCCTCATTATTAGCTAAATCGATAACCTGCACTGGGTCGTTATTAAAGGTATAACCAAACAATAATATGGTGAAATCCGCCGCCTGGGTGTAAGCGTAGACCCCACATCTGGCGAGGTCTACGCTGCTGTAGGTTTCGATATCTATGGATAGCATGCTATTCGAGAATGTCGAGAGCATCATCGGCCAAGAGTTCAAAATCATCTTCAGGCTTGGATCTGCCGCCTAACGGCTCACCATCTTCGAGCTTTTGTAGGTTTTGTAAACCTGCGGCAATACCTTTATTCCCGTTGACGTTGTAGGCATAAAAGATAATACTGGCCCTGCCATAGCAACCTGAATAAAACTCAGTCGGATCTAAGATAGGCTCAACATTTTTATCTACGATTCCAGGCTTAATGAAACTATTGGCATTTACAAAATAGCTGTCAGCATAGGCTTCATCATCAGATCTGTCGGTATCTCCATCCCGTAAGGGAGTTTTAAGATTGGCTGGGATTTTACCGCCAAGCTTGGCAAGCCCCTCTTTCTTAGCTATTTCAATAGCAGCCTTAATCTTTTTTAATGTCTCTTTATCGCTTTTGGGAATGATTAAAGAAACCGAATACTTGGGGTCACTGCCGTTTACTGATTTTGGCTCCCACACATTCACATATGAAAATCTAACCTTACCGGTTATCACTTTAGTTGACATCTATATTTCCTCCTTAAAATCAATTTCAGCTGTGCTTTTTATTGCCGGTCGTTTATCATCCACACTGACCAGCTTTGGTTTCCCAGGGGGCTTTTTAATGTATGGCCCCAACAGCCCATTAAACTGCTCCCTGCCCACCAGCCGTTCCATGGCCGTAATGCCCAGCAGCTTTTTGGCATAGATCTTGTCCTCACCAAAGCCTGCCGCCATTAAAACTTCTGCCGCTTGAGCTTCGTCTTCATATCGCCGGTAGCTTCGGCCCTCAATCAGCTTGTATCCTGGCCATTCCTTGTTATGATTTACGGCTTGGTCTAAGGCGTAAGCCTGGACATCGCTAACCCAGCTTTGTAGTGCATCAGCTATTGCCATGACTTCAATGATCTCCTCGTCGGTTAAAAGAGGCGGCTTTTTGAAGTCATGCTGGGCGAGCTTCATATGCTCGTCAGCCCTGGCTCGGCAGGTGAAGCGCACTTTACAAAAACGGCAATGTTCGCCGGGTTTAAACTCGCCCTTACCATTAGAGGCTAACGCTGCTTTTGGTTTGGCAACACTCTCTCCCCAGTTAACTAACTCGTCCACTCCCATTTCATCAGAGGAGATACTATCCAACCTAGGTTGGTGGATGGTCATTTTTACGATATTGATGTCATAGAGGACAGAAAAAAGATTTATAGCTCCTAAGGCATAAAGCCGCATTTGGCTGTTATCTACCGCTGAAACTTGCACCCCTCTTCCAAACTTAAGATCTACCACTTCCAGTACATCATCAGTCACCAACACTAGATCCCCGGTGCCAAAACCCTCTCGCACCCAGGGACTGTAATCCAGTTTGGCTTCCAGAAGCACTACTGCGTCTTTGGTGCGAGCTTTTGCTTCATTGATTTTTTCAATGGCAAAGTCCACATAGGTTTGCACATCGTCCTCTAGTTCTTGGCTGTAAAATTTGTCTTGCTTTAGCTTTTTAAGTTTGCTCTCATACTTAAGAGCAGTAATGTTTTCTAAGTAGCGGGCTAGTTTAAGCTCAGCCAAAGCATGGGCAAAGGTGCCTTCCTGGGCGTACTCACTGGACTTTTCTTCTATCTCAGCTTCCAACTTGGCCGAGGGTGGACAATTAAACCATTTCTCGGAGCCAGAAGCAGATAGTAATGCATGGCCCAGGCCAGCCTCTCTTGCGCCTGAAGCGCAATTCACCTTCTGTCTTGCCATTTATACTCCCTCCGCATCTTCAAGGAGTGCCGGGTATTTTTCTTCTGGAATGTCTGAGAGCTTTTCTCCACCATGTCTTTGTAAAAGCGCCTTAACCTCTGCTTGTTTGCCCTCTTGCATCAGTGCCGCCAGCTTTGCTCTAACGTCCTCTAGAGTAATCTCCTGTAGAGTAGTTGTTGTTTCTTTGCACTTGGTTGACTTTTCTTTTGCCAGTTTTTCTATGCTAGTTGCCAACTTCCTAAGGTCCTTTGCAATATTTAAAACAACATCATCTATCAACTTCTTTCCCTCCTTTACAACTTTTTGGCTTCTTGGTAAAAGGCCATATAGTCTTCCGGGTTTACCTCCACCAATTTCCCTGCCTCATATTTTTTGAGTAACGTTTTAATTTCAGATACTCTGCCTTTTTGCATTTTCTCTGTGAGCACGATGCTAATGTCCTGAAGAGTGATCTCATCTGGATCTAACTCACCTTTTGCCAAGGCACGATATCCTGCCGCAAGTCTTTCTAATTCCTCTACTAGTGCAAAATGCAGTTCACTCATGACTCCACCTTCTTTCCTTTAACTACTCAGAGCAAAATCTTTAATAATGCTGTTCATCACCATTAGGTCGTTGCCGGAAAGGTTAGCACTTAATCGTTCCAACAGTTCTTGCTGTTCAGGTTTTAGATATTTCTTGTGCAAATAATAGCCATCTGCTACCCTTACACCTCCGCCATAACGACCCCGGATGGTTTCTATTGGGTAAGAAAGCGATAGGATGTCAATGTCGTTTTTAATTGTTCTGACACTTACACCAAACTCAGCAGCCAGATTAGCCATAGTGTCTTGCCTCCTGCGGCATAAGGCTTCTATGATTTCCATCCGCCTTTCATTTGGCCCCATCGCTTTCTCACCCCCCTTCCATTTGCTCTGTGACTAAAGAGTAAATGTTAAATATGCAGGTCTATTTCATATTTAGAAAAGTATTTAAAACAAAAAAATAGCCAGATGAAATGATATGTGCTAAGGAAATCACCCCAAAACACATTTCATTTCAATCCGGCTATCAGACAGCTCACGTGAGATTGATAAAGTATTAAATTGTTAGGAAACTTTTCTTAGTTTCTTTTTGTAAATTGATTTTGCTATACGCCTTAGATCTTTAACATCTTGAGGCTCCAAATATGGTTCTAGAATCCATTCTAAATTTATGTCTATGCGCTCGCCAACTCCGGCAATAGTCGTATCCTGAAGCATAGTTACGGTAGCGGGGCTGCCGGAGTTAATTGCAGCGGCGAGCGCGTCCCCCAGGCTGGCGTACTGGCTGCCGTTCCAGGCAGCAACATTACCTGTTTCACCTTCCGCCCGTACCGGCAGGCTCAAACTAAACAGTAAAGCCAGGGCAATCATGATACTGAGCCCCTGACGCACAAAATGTTTGAACTGCATCTGTTTCCTCCACTCCCAGGCAAACAGGTGAATAGCTCTAAAATTCGGACTACCCTGCCAACAGCTCCCCAAACAACCTGGTCAATAATAACCGCTAAATCACCGCCATTTACAGGAGGCTGAAAATTTTGTTCATACATTTTCTGTGGGTGCCGAGCCCACGTCCCCTTGGCATAGCTCATGCCATACGTACTTATAAGGGGACCCCCGAAAGAGTCCCCTATCAATAATCATTACGTAGCAAGTATTAGAGGCGGTGTCAAATCCCCGTCCCCTTAACACCTTCAATAAAGCGCATCAGTATCGTTGCGACCTGGGCGCGGGTGGCATTGCCACGCGGGGCCAGGGTGGTAGCTGTCATTCCGCCAATCAGCTTTTCAGCCACAGCCCACTTCATACTGGTAAGCGCCCAGGCAGAAACATCCCCGGCATCGCTAAATGCCGTCAGGTTGTCTGCCGCAGCCACATCGTACCCTTTGAACTCGGCGTAGCCGCGCAGCACCGCCGCCATCTGCTCCCGGGTGATATTATCGTTGGGGCCGAACAGACCGTTGCCATAGCCGGAAACGATTTTATTGGCACTGGCCCAGGCGACTGCATTGGCGTACCAGGCATTGCCGGCCACATCCGCAAAGGAGCCGGCAGCGGAAACCGCAGGATTCCCTTCCAGGCGCCACAGTACGGTGACCAGCATGGCCCGGCTCATGGCTGTATTGGGTTCAAAGGTGGTGTCACTCGTCCCGACAAACAAACCATTTTCGATGGCGAAATCGACGGCTTCATGATACCACTGGGACTGATCCACATCGATATAGCGCGCACTGGGGCAGATGTGTACAGCGGACTCCTCATAAACTATCATGTAGACAGATAAATGGGTGGTAGTGAAGTAAGCCATCTTTGTAACGGGATCGTATTTGGCCTGCATATTTACCAGATTGCCTCGTGCGTCTACGTAGTAGACCACAACGCCGTCAGGGGACTGGCCTGCTTTAAGCTCATAGGGCAAATAAACAGTTATTGTGCCTTTAAAATCAATAGCCTTGCCAGTATCCGCTTCTACGCGAATGTCGTAAACCGGATTATCTTGAACCACTGCCTTTTGTTCTTGAGTAAGGCTGCTGGCTTCATCAATAGTGATGCTAAGATGCCCCGTACCAGCGGCGGCGCTGGCGCTATTCAAGGCTGCAGCATCAAACTCAATGGCACCTTTGCTTAATGCGACTTTTAAGCCTTCGTCTGCCTTTCCACTTGTCCGGACGGCCTGGTTGATGGTTTGCAAGGCCCCGGCAGGAATATTAAGGCTGCTGATTTTTTCCGCTGCGGTGCTAAAATCCAGAGTAACAGGCCCGGCAGCGGCGCTTTCAGCCAAAAGACTGCTGAGCTCCTGTTCCTCTATGGCCAGGGTAGCCGTCGAACCCTGGATGTTCACCGGCACCTCCAGGGGTTTTTCTGTTTCAGCTTTTGGCTGCCCGGGAAGGGCTCCCCCGCCGCCACCGCCACCACCGCCGCCGGCAGCTGATTTTGTCCACTGGGCGGTAAAGGTGACCGCGTGGGCCGGCATGGTATAGGTGCTACCTGCGGCATAGGTTTTAATACCGTCATACCAGCCGGCAAAGGTGTACCCTTCCCTGGTAAAAGTATTAGCTGGCAGGGTGAAGCTCTCACCAGCAGCCTTACTCGCCATGGTAGGGGCCATACCGGTGGCGCCCGGCCCTCCCTTAAAGGTCACGGCATAGGTTGTAGGCACAGATGAGCTAGAAATGGTCACGTTAACGTTATTTGAAGTTATTGTATCGGTAGTAGTTGAATCCTCGGTGCTGATCTTGTAATTCCTGCTTATTATTTCTACAGCCTTGCCTCCCCCCGCAAGGACTTTGAGCCTGAAAGTAGCAATCACCAGGCTGTCGGGGGTCACGATCCCCTGTGGCTCGTAGGATAAACGGCTGATAATGATGCATTTGCCGTTGCCGCTGTCCCGCAGGTTAAAGTCATAGCCATCAGCAACGATTTTGCTGCTTTCAAGTAAGGAAAAATAGCTGCTGTCATAAATTATTTCGTCCTGAACGGCATAAAGGGCGTAACTGCCGCTTTTGCCAGCATCCGTTCGTTCCAGTTTCACCTGCAGCGTTATTTCATCTCCCACATTGACCACTGCATTGTAGTCTCCGTTAACAGTGAGATCCAGATTATAACTGCGCTGGCTGCCGGCGGCTGCAGAGACGGCAGGGCAAAAAAGAATAAAACATAAAAGCAAACTCAACAGGATGTGTATGTTTCTTATTGTCGTTTTTATCATGCTGCTCCCCCTCGTCACTTTTCTTTAGCGCTAATAAACCCCGGGGACAGCATCAGGGTAAAATGCTGTCCCCAGGTCCTGCATATATTTCTAAGAGATTACTCCTTTCCCCAAATCTTGTTTAAGATAGCTACAGCGTCAAAAGTATCAACTTTCTTGTCATTATTAACGTCGGCTTCCAGGCGCATCCGCATCCCTACTTTGGTAAAATCGGGGTCATTCTCGTGAAGCCCCTTATACAGGCCGTAGGTAAGCACGGCATCGGTAGAAATTATCCTGCCGTCCAGGTTCACGTCGCCGTCGTAGGCCAGTTCTGTGCAGGGCTCAGCCTCCTCATCGATTTGGATATTGTCCTTAGCTTGTTGTTCTAATACTCCATCAGGAACTACATAGAGGTAGACCTGCGCTCCGCCCGCCGTGCTGTATCCACTGGAATAGAACATGGCATTGCCATCGTACTCATAGGCGCCACTGTTTAGTTTTGCTGGTGCAGAGAAAAGAAGCAGTTTATAGCCGTCAGGCAAAGCCTTATAGTGGTCAACGTTATCGATGAAGCTCACTTCGCCTTCTAGAGTATCACTTATTGTGATGGTAATATCACCCAGGATTACTTCTCCGCTTATCGTATATTTACCATTCTCGGCAGTCATAAGCACATCGCCGCCGTCGCCAACTGCATATTTCACCACAGGAATGTAGCCCGTCTTTTTAACTACGGTGAATACAATGTCAGTAAGGTAGGTGGCTTTGCCTGCTGTGACACCGGAAACGATGCTTACCCGGCTGGAATCATATGTCACGTCATATTTGCTTGGCGAAGCGGTTGCGGTGTAAACGGCAGGGCCGGTAAACTGTGTGGTCCTAATGGTGTCAAAGCTTACATTGCTTCCGCTTTCGGACTGCCACACCGGGTCATCCAGGGTATAGCCGTTGGCAGCCACTGGAGTGGGTTCGGTAAACGGTGTCTCACAAGTTGCATCGGCCCATATCCCCAGGTCATCGGCTTTTGTATAGTGCTTCACATAGGCGACAACTTCATTCATGCTGACATTGGCGCCGGCTTTGAAGGTCACGGTGTAGATATTGTGCTCCCATTGCGCGTGAAGGGTATGATCAGCAGCAGTTTTTACGATTGATTCAGCGGTAATCTCGGTTCCGCCTTCCGGTTCGGTAAACCAGCCCAGGAAAGTATGGCCGGTCCTCGTAACCGTAGCAAGTTCCCCATAAGGTTGATCATAGGTTACTAGCTTGCTCTCCGGTATCGGCGTATCGCCGCCATTGCTATCAAAGGTCACAGTGTATTCAATGGCAGTCCAGTAGGCGTAAAGGTCGATATCCCCGGTGCTGCCTTTGGCAATTTGGGTTACCTCATTCCCATCGCTGGCGGCATCATACCAGCCTTCGAAGGTATAGCCGGTTCTGGTAGCATCCTTCAAAGTTATGGTTTCGTTTTCTATGGTGTAAGTAGCCGGGTTGTCAGGATGATTGGTACCGCCGTCCAGGTGGTAAGTAATTGTGTATTCAATGGGGGCAAATTCCGCCGTAACTGTAATGTCACCCGTCACGTTGGTATCGGTACGGGGGTTAGCTGTGGAGCCATCGCTCCATTGGACAAATTGGTAACCATCGTCAGGCACAGCTTCTACCTGCGTACCCGATTGTCCATGTATAACTGTCTGCTCTTCATCACCCTCGATGCTTCCGTTTGGTCCGGCATTGTATTTTAAGGTGTATTCGTTGTCACCCCACTTGGCATAAAGAGTGAAGCTTTCTGTAACCGTTGTAACGAAATTATAAAGTGTGGTCAAACCTTCATCTGTATACCATCCCTGGAAATACTTGCCGTACTGAGTGGGGTTCTCCGGCTCTGTTACCTTGTCACCATAGTTTAGAACCTGGTCGGGGACAGCGCTGCCGCCGTTAGAGTTAAAGCTTACTATGATTTGGGAAAGGGTTACGGTTACATCGTCGCCCTTACCCACAGCTACCGGAAGAACCACATCTTCCTGATCTACGACCGGACCTTCTCCAATAGCAAAAACTGCCTCACCGGTTTCATCCCTATTGGCAGTAAAGGCGAGGGTAGCCACTGTGTAGGTGTAGCCGCCGTCCGTGGCAGCCATGCTATAGCCATTTTCCGCTGCGCCTACTATGGTAAGTGTGGTGGTAGTACCGCTTGTCGAGCTGGTGATTCCAAAACCTGCATGACTGCTGCCTTGACTATTGAAGGTCACCTTGCTGTTGTCGAAGGTAACATCTATAGTAGCGCCATAGAACTTTGTATTACTCTCAGAAGTAATAATCACATCTACTGTGAAATCCTGCCCTGAGTAGACACCCGTGGGCGCGTTCACCAGGGAAACCTGGTAATCTTCCGCTCCTGGCAAAAACTCCGCAACATAGGTGGCATCTGCTGTTGCAACAGGTAATGGGTCTCCGGCCTTATACAGTGTATCCCCATGCCGCCAGCCGGAGAAGGGTTTTCCCTCAGAACTGGGAGTTTCATAATTGTAATATACCGGATCGCCCTTGACAAACTTGTCGGTCTTGTCTTCCTGGCCTTCAATCTGCCAGGTAATGTCTACAGTCTCACCAAAGTGGTAATAGTCTTCTTCGTCGTCCATGTCTCCAGAGCGCATGGGGACGGTGCTGAAGTCATAGCCTTCTGGTATAGTGGCTGAGCCTGCAGTAATCCAGCTATTATTTGTTTCCGTTCTATAATACCCTCCGGTAAGAGACTGGATGGTAGCTGCATTATCTAGGGCAACTGATTTACCGCTAAATCTGGGATATCGGCCTTCAGGACTGTCAGTAATACTGTTTATAGTGCCGCCGGTATAGTTCCATATAGCACTCGATGAAGTACTGCAAAACTCCCCACCGGAGATGGTATTGATGGTGCCGCCACTGAAATTAAGTATGGCAGGTCCTTTGGTACTGTAAAATTTCCCACCGCTGATCAAATTGACGGTACCCACGTTGCCAAAGTCATAACTAGCGGTACTATTATTAAACACCCCGCCGCTAATAGTTTCGATGATACCGCCATTGTATACATTATAGTATCCTTCGGATACTGTTTTTGTGAAAATACCACCAGAAATCGTGCCGATACGGCCGTTAGTCCCTACAAAAAGCGTACAGTCTCCCTCTTCAAACCTACCACCGGCAATGGTTCCTATTTCACCTATGTGATCAGTGTTGCCACCAACGTAAATATTGTACCATTCAGATCCTTTCGCAGGTATAGAAGGCAACTTGAACAAGGTATCTTCGCCTTCAATTAAATCAATACTCCCCCCCACACAACGAACAGTGCCGGTTATGGAGGTGTGCTTCTCTGGGGAAGTGCTGGTAATCGTACCGATGCTGGCGCCATTATTCAAAAATATTGCGGCAATCTCTTCCCCGCTCTGGGGAATACGCTCATTAACGATAGTACAGTCCATGATGGTTTCGATACGCCCCGATATTTGAACTGTATTTTGAGCTTCTGACGTAATGTGGCAATCCTCAAGAAGATTGATTATGCCTCCCTTTTCAAGGTAAAGAGCAATGTAAGCCCCTAGCCCTCCACCTTCGCCGCCAATCATGTTAATGCTGCAACCCTTAATGGTGTTAACAGATCCTTCCTCAAAATTCAGGGCACGATGTACCGTAGTAAAATCACAATTACTTATAATGCCATAGGTTCCAGGATTACCATTAAAAACATTTGTTGTGCTGTTGTCAAGTATCCCGTAAAAGAAGTTCCTGACATCCACATCGCTCATATTGAGGGTGCCGGCATTCCGCAAAAAGGTGGTGCCTATATCGCCGGTAGTATGAACAAATTGACCACCCTTCGCGTCTGAGTTATCAACCAGGTTTAGTGTAGCACCCTCCTCTACCTCCACTACATAGGTAGAATCATGAGCCCCACCTGCACAAGGTATTGCCGAAGTAATGGTATGTCCGTTCAGGTCTAAGGTAATGTTTGCGCCCGTGGGTATAACGATGCGTTCATCAAAATCCGAGATCGTCTTATCCTTGAGCATTGTTATAGTGCCTGTACCGCTACCCACGGCAGCAAGGGCAGCTTCAAGGGTCACATAATATTTGTTATCGTATGTCGCTTCATGAGCACCTGATGCTGGAGTAACGGTTAGAACACCGTTGGTGACGTTTATAGGAAGATCCTGTTCATATGGAGAGAGAAATTGTTCTACGTCGACTTCGATTTCATAATCTCCACCGGCTGTCTCTGCTACTTCAAAAACCAGTGTAAACAACACATCGTCTGAAGCGGTCATGTAAAAATTACCACTACCGTCGTCAAGTGTCCCGTTGAATAAAATCCTGCCTGTGTTCGGATTTGCCGTAAAATTACCCTCTGCAGCAGATGTGGCCGGCCCTCGTGTAATGCTTTTCAAAGTAAGCGCATTCTGATCGTAATTTACTTGCAAAATTATTGCGTAGAAATCTGGGCAATCGGCGATACTGACATCCACGGATACATTTGGATTGCCTGCATCTGCCTCAACGCTTTCCACGGTAAGCTGTGCCGTTCCCTGCCCTCCCATCGGCGCAAAGAAGGTATTTAGCTGAAATAAGCCCTGTTCCCCGGAGGGCGTACCTGTCTCTTCCTCCTCCACATCTGGTACAGTTGTGTCTTCCCCGGTTAAGCCGCTTTCTTCATTTTCAGTATCTGTTTCAGCACCTTCTGCAGGGGCAGTGGGTGTATCTGCCTCCTCTGAATCCTCTCCCTCAGTTTCAGCAGCTGTTTCATCTTCTATCTCAGGTGCAGAGGCAGTGCCTGTTTCTCCTGATATTTCTCCCCCGGTTATCTTAATAGCTTCGTCAGCAGTAGCATAAGCAGGAACAGGCGTCAATACTGTAAAACAAAGGCTTAGTATCATGGCTATTGCTAACAATGACTTTGTCTTTTTCATAATACTTTTTTTGGCATTCATGCTGGTCTTCTCCTCTCCCTTGGACTTATTTCGTTCTAAAAAACATCTATGTGCCACTGAACTTGCTTTCCGTTGCTATGCAGCCCCCTCTCTCATAAGCACAGGCAGCAGTTAAAAAGCAGTGATATACCCCACAATGTATCTTTGCACCCGTAAGAGATCCAAAGCATCAATTCTTCCTGCCGCATCACGGTTGGTATTGGCTGCTACCCTTTCAATAGGTGAAGGTAATACATACCCTACAATGATTCTTTGTATCTTTAACAAATCACGAGCATCAATTTTACCGTCAAAGGTAGAATCCCCCAATTTGCATGCAGTCACTGTTACGGTCACATTGTCTTCCACATCGCTGATGGTGTAATTGCCTTCGGCATCAGGCGCCAGCACTACCGGTTCACCTGAGACGGAACTGCGGGTAACCAGGTAGACATAACCGCTGCCCGACTCTGTGAGGTTCGCACTAAAGACAAATTCACCCCCGGCCTCGATTTGCGCCCTGTCGCCCTGGAGCTGCTCGCTGTTAACTGCTACCCGGGTAGAGTCAGTGGGGTCATAGACCGTGTTATTGACCACTTTAACTGTGTAGTAGAGGCCATTAGCAACCCAGGAGCCGGTTCTTTGCTCGTTTAATGGAACGGTGGCGGTGTCCCATTTATGGTAACCCTCCGAAACATACGGGATATCCGGACTTCTCTCCTCCTGCGGGCAGTCAACTGCATATTTCATGGCGTAACTGTCAATAACCCACGGCGTTGGAGCATAGGAAGTGTAGGTCCTATCTGCAGTGAGCACCTTCAAGGTGTAAGCCTGTTCTGCAGCATCGTAGATGTACATCCGTGCAGGCAAGTCAAAAATCGACGTATTTACATCATAAGAACCTACTGCACCATCCCTGACACCGGTTTTATTTACTATAGCCCCCTGCTCGATGGTCACAGTGGCAGCATCACCTTCAGCGCAGGTCTGGATGACACCGCCAAATATCGCCCCCTGTTTGACAGTCATGGTTCCATTGACAAAAAGCTGACCGGAGGCACTGAAGCCGGCATTCTGTAGAGTTTCCGTAGAAGGATAAGACTTGCCGCTCATATCCGACTGGATAAGCCCATCCAGCACATATAAGGTCTTGTCTACAATGAGGTTAGCGTCGCTTTCCACTACCAGGCTTGCCCCGGGCATGAGCTTGAGTTTCCCTGGAAAATAATTGCCGTTTCTCAATACTAGATCCGTGTTATACGGGATGGGAAAATCGACATTCTGCGTAGAAACAGAAGTACCCTGCACCACTAGAGTCATGTAGTTAACCGTCATTCCACCATTAAACACATAGGTGGTCTTGCCAATATCGGCGTTGGTAGGAATAAACTTTGTCTCATCATAGCTTCGGGTAACAGTAGCACCGCCGGCAAGCTGGAACAACCCTCCTTCACCAATGAAAACGACATCAGTCTTGTTATACTGGCTCGATGCCCAAAGGTTACAGCGAGCATATAGTTTTGCTCCAGAGTTGATCACCAGCCGGGTCTGGATGTTCTGCATTGCATACTGCTTGAAGGGAGATTGGCCATTAAAATAGAGCTCTACAGTATTCCATCCGCCGGCAAAGTCGTAGACTATAAAAGGCTCATATACATTCGCGCCGTTCTGGGCAGTGACGGTGCCGGAACCGGTAATAAACCCCCAGCAATCCAGGGTGCCATCATTGCCGATGACAATAGCTCCATTATTTTCGATTTTGCCGTGCCAGCCTGAGGTGTGCCCCTGGTAATTTTGAGACGGGTAACCGATAACACCGCCGATGTTCAGGGTGCCGTTTACCAAAAGGGCCACGCCGCTGTTAATGGTAAGGGTGCGGTAGGTCTTGGCAGCAGTAGCAATTGTTTTGGAAGCCTGGTAATAGCTGCCGGATGTTGTTACGCCATCGGCGTTGCCGTCAGCATCAAAATCGGCACTGTAGGGAATGTAGAGCTTAACACCAGCAGGAACAGTAGCATCCTCCTCAAGCTCCTGGTCCTCAAGCATGACAATTATGTCGCCTGTCCGGGCATCATCTAAAGCCTGTGCCAGGCCGCCGTCTGCGTCGGTATAGAATACCCCGTTACGGCGGGCAACATAGCTGCCATCCTGGGCAAATACAGCCTTCAGCGTAGTATCTGATGAAATTGTGAAGGAATAGGTTGTATTATTAGTGAGGAAGTTGTCCCTGCCGTCCACCCAGCCGTAGAACCGCCCGCCATTCTCCGGTACAGCAGTCAGTGTCACCGTATCGCCAGATTCGTAATATATCGTGCTTTTACCCTCAGAGTAGGTATTGCCGTCCGTGTCAGTGACGTGACCATACCCGCTGCCTTCAACATTTAGGGTCAGCGTCTTTTGGCCGGAAATAAAGCAGACGTTGGCAATAGCTACCATGTTTTCGTTGTCAACGAATGTACCGCCCCGGTAATAAGCAATATAGACTGTTGCTTGCCCATCTTCATTCAAATCCTCGGCTGTTATATTGAACTCAACATTGGTCCAATCAACAATGCCCCGGAAAGACATATACTGACTGTGGTTTTTTGCCGATGTGTAGTTGCTGGCATCAATTGGATTATTAATGTTATAGTAAAGGGCGTAACTACTCCCACTGCTGCTTGTCGATACCCGATAATCAAAGGAAAAAACACCTGGTCCATTAACAGTGATAGCGATATTTGATACATTGGCCTGGTTAGAAAAGCTGTTGCCGGCGATATAGGCATCATAACCGGCTTTGGAATATGTAGGGTTGTAGTACCAGGCAAAGCCCTCGTTTACTTCGTAGTTGATATTTACGCTGGCGGAATCACTGTGAACCAGCGGATGGTCTGGATCCCCACCGCCGGTTTGCAGTAAATCGAAGCTTCCGAACATCTGCAGTTCCAGCGAATCACCGTTCTCTGGTAGTTCAATGTCAGCAGAGACTTCTGGATCAGCGGCATCATTGTATTCGCTTTCAGTATCAAGCTCATCTATGTCATCTTCAATTGTACTTTCAATATCGGGCTCGGTATTGTCTTCGATGCCATCCCCCTCAAACGGGTCAACAGACTCGTCGCCCTCCACTAAAGCTGGGTCCTCATCGGCAATGAAACACATATTGGCAATGGCTGCCACGTTTTCGTTTTGCACATCTATACCGCCTCTGTAATAGGCAATATAGACCGTAGCCTGTCCATCTTCGTTCAAATCCCCTGCTGTGATTGCAAGCTCCACGTTGGCCCAATCAACCACGCCCGAGAAAGCTGTATGCTGGCTGTAGTTTCTCGCAGATTGATAGTTTATGGAATCTATTGGGCTATTGAGATTATAGTATAGAGCGTAAGCCTCCCCTTCGCCAGTTGAGATTTTATAATCAAATGAAAGCACGCCCGCACCCGTGACGGTGACAGCAATATTGGACACATTGGCTTCGTTAGTAAAACTGTTTCCGGCGATATAAGCGTCGTAACCGTCTGCCGAGTATTCGGCACTGTAATACCAGCCAAAGCCCGGGTTGACCTCGTAGTCAATAATTACACCATCGATTTCGCTGATCAGCAGTGGTGAGCTGGCCTCAGCGGCGGCGAAAGCTGTGGTCGATAGAACAAGCACCAGTGCTGTAAATATCAAAAAATGCACCGCGCATTTTCTTCGTACTGCAAGCAAAAATTGTTCCATGAAAACACCTCCTCTCTCTTCCAATCATGAGCCCACCCCACCAGGCAGGTAAGCCCTGCCTGGTGGGCCGCAAAACAATTAGCTGTCGGTTTCGAGCTGGAAACTCACATGGTAAACATATTCATTGCCGTTTACATCCGTCACTGTGGCGCTCATGCTCTGGCCATCAAGAACTTTGATCTTGTCGCTGCCTTTGATTGCTCCATCAGACCCAGTTAAGCCGCTGGCCTGAACAAAGTTCTTTATCACTTCTGCATCAATCGGTTCCCCGGTTAACACTATAACGTTATCTGCGTCTGTGGCTATGCTGGCTACTTTATCTCTGTGGGTATTCAAGGCGTTAATCAGTACCTGGATAATGTCGTTGTATACTCTGCTCACCTGGACTTCGCCGTCTGTAATGGTGACTGTCACCGAGTTGTCAGCTCCTAAGTCGCTGAGTTCGGCATAAGCACCGTTTTGCGAAATCGCATGATTGACGTCTTCGATGCCTCCGCTGATTATCGCGTCAATCATCTCTTCATCAACGTCAACAGTTAGCACGAAGGTCACGCTGTACGTATATTCATTGCCGTTTACATCCGTCACTGTGGCGCTCATGCTCTGGCCATCAAGA
>ENA-UPSB01002447-UPSB01002447.1-bioreactor-metagenome-genome-assembly--contig:-NODE-2447-length-17345-cov-20.543783_pt1 | contig 17345 bp, 10 predicted proteins | sample MGYA00238182_ERZ773286 | MGnify/ENA primary metagenome ERZ773286 (study PRJEB29026, sample SAMN07631240) | bioreactor metagenome | isolation source: Switchgrass digestor | place: USA: Dartmouth... | reverse complement strand
GAAACATTAGATACAAAAGTAAAACATCATAAAAGTGTTGATATATCAGCATTAAAAAAATCACCCTGCCTGACCCGCAGAGTGATTTTAAATTTATTAAACGCTCTGTGGCAACCGCACCATGCGGTCTGATTTGCCACCTCTTATCTTACTGTAAAATTATAACATCAAAAAACAGCTTTGTCCATGCTGATAATAGGGAATTTTACCGTCGTTATAGGAACATTATCGTCGTTACGGGAATTCACTCTATAAATAAGAGAAATAGAAAAGGGCATTTTGCCGTCATTACGGGATTTTCCATATAATATGCACTTAAAAGGGAAATTTACCGTCATTACGGGAATTACTCTGTTAAATGAGTAATTAAAAAAAAGTTTTTATTGAGACTATTACTATAAAAGCTCCCAATTTTATATCGGGAGCTTTTAAGCAATTATTTTGTGTCGTAAACTGAACCTCTGATATCAAACAGGAACGGTTTTGATGGAATTACTATATTGCTAAATGTTTGCCCGTTAATTGTGAGAGCAGGCAATCTGTATTCCACACCAATACCATACTGATTTCTTGGAATTAAAATCTCTGAACCATGTACGAATTTCAATGGTTGTGCGAGTTCATTTCTTGCTGTTTGTGAGTCAGAATGTTGTGGATGAATTTGAGCATATACAGTTTCAAGTTTATCTAAAGTAATGGCATATATTTTATGTATCACTACAATACCTTCGTAATCTTCATTATACCAACCAGGTATCTCTATCCCACCGTTTTTCTCCAGTATCTCATTAAGAACAGATTCAGACCGAACAGCACTTATGTCTGTCCACCTTTTATTAGCAGGAATATTTTCTCCATTAAGGGTTATTGTTCTTGATGATGTTGTGTAATCTGCGACACCATTGCTATCCAAATAGTAAGCCTTTGTTTGTGAGTTAATTGTTAGTGTTATTGGTTCCGCCAATTTTAGAACCGTTTTTTCTGTTAATTCTTTAAAATAATTTGGAGCTGTTACTTTATTTAGGGTATTGGTGGTTGTCGACTGGAACATATTAGAGTAGAACGAAACACCATCATTTTTTAATTTATCTGCAATACTTGTGACCATATCGTCGAATTGTTTTGCTTTTGCATCATTTTTCGCTTGTACAGCAGCTCTTTGTGACGGGTCAACAAAGTTGGGGTCTTGGATGTGATAATATACATCTATCTTAATTATTGCCCCATTTGCAGATGCTTTAATAGTACTGCCCGATTTTGCTGTCGGAATCGTTCTTGCAATTCCATGCTCATCTACTTTATCTTCGCTATCTCTTGACCATGGAGCGGTAACATTAAGATTTGTTTTGAAAACCTGTATTGCCACAAAATCATTGCTAATAAAGGTTTTTTGTCCAGCCGCCAGCACCCAAACATCTTTAAAAGGTGAGGCAGGATTATTTGAATCTTGATATTGCATTTTGAAAGCTGGATTAAATTTAATTGTATCCGACTGCACTTGAATCAAGTACATTGGGTTAACTGCTCCATTTGGGTCAATTCCGAAATATTGTTTAGTTGTTGTAAATGGATTTGCCGATTTAGAAGAAGATTTTATGGTTGGTTGTATTCTTATTTCAGTAAGAGTTTTAAACTGTGGACTTTCTTCAGTAGTTTTTCCATAATTTATTTCCCCAGATAATTTTACTGGGATATTTAAGTCGTCTCTGCTACCTCCAGAACAAAATCTTCCGTATCCATCAGCTGTCACATTTTGAGGTAAATCCAATGATGTTTCTAATCTAAAATTATTAGCTTCAAAGGAACCAGTTTGATTGCTATATGCTGACGGATATGTCCCATAGTATTTACTCATAAAATTGAGATAAGCACTATTCTGGGGTGTTCCGTTCATATATGCGGCCAGCTGTAAAGGTTTAACTGCTCCATCATTGTCAGGGTCTGCATTTCTATGTGTAACAAATCTATATTCTGTAACTTGGTCAAAAGTGTTATCCATATTATTAGAAGTAAATGGACTTGTTGTGTTAAATACGAATGTTACCCCATCGTCAACCAATGCACCACTATTTCTTAAAACAGATAGTTTAGAGATATTATTGAACATAGAAGCATCCCAATACCAAGATGGTTGTACTGTTATAGTTTTGGGAGTTATGTCTTTTGCATTTGATAGAGTTTTTGAATGCCCGCAATCCACTAAATCATAAAGATGCCGTTTTTTTGTCGGGTCATTAGGGTCTGGATGCGTACACGGAACAGTATCATATCCATCACAGGAAGTATCATAAACATTTTTTTTTCACTACTACTTTTGAAAATACGCCATTATCCCCAGAACTCATTGCTTTCATTAATTCATTTTCATAAATTGTATTAGTTTCTGGACTTCTTTCTGGCTCTGGGTCTGGTGGATGTTTAATTATAGATAATATAATTGTAATATAAATAGGGTCTCCCTTGTAAGTAAATGCCATTGGTATATTTTCGAATGCAGGATTTGCTTTATCATAAAATATTATGTTAAAAACACTTATGTCATTCAGAGAATCTATTCCTTTAAGGAATTGAAACATAAAAGCATACAAGCAGGTAAAAGAGATGTATTTCCGGGTTTAGAGTCTACCTATAAGGAATTGAAACTACTCATGCAAACATAGCCTTCTGGAACAAACGGATGGTTTAGAGTCTACCTATAAGGAATTGAAACCGATTTCAAATTCCACTACTTCACAATCAGGTATTGCTCGTTTAGAGTCTACCTATAAGGAATTGAAACCCGCATACTCTATAGCCTTTCTACTGCCAAAAATGGTTTAGAGTCTACCTATAAGGAATTGAAACGACCAAGGATTTGTTTTGGTTATTACGCAATTAAGTTTAGAGTCTACCTATAAGGAATTGAAACACAGAGACATCATCAAAAACAAACATCGAGACATCGTTTAGAGTCTACCTATAAGGAATTGAAACTGAAAATAGTTGAATCATAATTGGAAGCTTATGCGTTTAGAGTCTACCTATATGGAATTGAAACATAATTTGCTATACCGATTAACTGAAGAGATTGCCCCGTTTTGAGACACCTACTGCCTATAGGAATTAAATAGATTCAAACAGTGCTTTGTGGTCTTGCAGATTTCCTAGTTATATAATATGTGTAATTTGCAAAATTTTCTATTCTTTTGCCAACAAGGACATAATTTTAAATGTAAGACAGTACCTTAATCATTTTCTGCAGATACAGGCTATGGCTGGTTCCAATTGAATTACTTGCTGCTTTAAGCAGTTTAACAATCTTTATATATAAAAAAACCAAAGCCAACTTTGTAAATTATTATTTAGTTAGTGAAGGATTTTTTATATTAATGGAGAATAATGAATATAAAGGTATAATTATGTAAATAAATGATATATCATTATAAAAATGAGCAAAAACCTTAAGGAGAGGAATCGTGATGGGAGTTTTAAGCATCTTTGAAGTGTCAAAAAAGCAGCATTATATATTCAAATCAAACAGGTTGAAAGAGAATATCGGTGCGTCAGAAATCATCAGAGTTGCAACCGAGGATACATCAGCTGAATTCTGCAGTAAGAACAACGGAAAAATAATAAATATGGGTGGAGGGCAAACAATATTTTACTTTAACAATTTTTCTGACAGTAAACTATTTGCAGAAGAACTTTCCTTTGAACTAATCAGATCTTATCCTTCACTTGAGTTTTTTATTACTGCTGTTGAATACAATCCTGATACAGACTCAATTGTAAAGAAAATTAGAGAGCTCCATAAAAAACTTGAAAAAAAGAAAGCCGAAAGAATGCATTATGCCTGTATCATAGATTTTGGAATAACCCAGGAATGTGATTCCACTCGTTTACCTGCTGTAATAATGAAAAATGATGATGAAGACGGAGAGCTTTATTATTCCAGTGAAGTAAAGTCAAAGATTGATATGTGCAGTAAAATGTCTGGAAGAAGTGTTTATGCCCTTGATTTTACAGACCTTGGCATAAGTAAATATGAGAAAAGCTATATAGCAATAACCCATATTGATGGAAACAGAATGGGAAAAAATCTGAAACGGTTAAGAGAAAAATATGAAAAGAGTTATACACAGGAAAATATAAGGGAAATAAATGAAAAATACATAAAAGAGTTGCAAGAGTTTTCAATCCAGGTTAAAAAAGCTTTTGAAAAAGCTTTTCAGAAAATTTTGGATACGCTCAGGTTTAATATGGAGTATTTAAGGGAAGTTGGAATGAGTATTAAAGAGGATGTATTGCCCATCCGAAAAGTCATATTGTCAGGGGATGATGTTTGTTATATAACCGACGCAAGAATTGCTCTTGACTGCGCATATATTTTTTTGAAAGAGCTGGAGAAGTACAGTGTAATGGGTGAAAAGATAACCGCATGTGCCGGAATTGCTATGGTCAGGGAAAAATATCCGTTTTTTAAAACCTATGAACTTTCTGAAGAATTATGTAGAAATGCAAAATCAAGTATTTCTGAAGATGCAAACGAATCAAGGTTGGACTGGCATATTGTTCAGGGGGAATATAACAATAACCTTAATGAGATCAGAAATACGGCTTACAGAACATATGACTGTAAAAACCTTTTGTTAAGGCCTCTGGTTATTTCGGAAGATTCGGAAGCTATTAACAGTTATGCAAATTTTAGAAAGGATATGCAAATCTTAAATTCCGGGAAGATACCAAGAAGCAAAATAAAGGGTATGTTAAGTGAAATGAAGAAAGGTGAAGAGCATCTGGATACTTATATTGAAATTAATAATCTTCACACTTTGTTAGGCTCACATCGTATCGGTGCGAAAACCGGTTTTATAGGTGATAAATGCGTTTTATTTGATGCGGTAGAAACAATGGATTATTATATACCGCTGTGTTTTGAGGAGGAGTAATTATGGAAGAATACTTAATCAGGATAAATGTATTAACTGATGCTGTTTTCGGCAGCGGGTATTCTGTACCTGGTTTCATAGACACAGATGTTTTGTATGATGAATATGGTTTTCCATACCTTAAGGGAAAAACGCTGAAAGGCAAACTGGGTGAAATGGCGACGGTTTTTGTCAATATGGTAAAGTCAGTGCCTGAACTCAAGAACTACGGAGAAGTCTTTCAGCAAAAGAAAGACAGACTTTTTGGAGTTGCACATGAATTTGATCCCAATAGGCTAAAGTTTTCAGATTGTGAGGTATCAAAGAATGTACGAGATTATTTCAGGATGCATATGCAAGATTCTACCATTACGCCTGATGAAATCCTTAATGCGTTGACACACACTGAAACGGTAACCTCCATTGATTATGAAAGAGGAGCGGCTAAAAAGAATTCCCTGCGTAGTTTCAGAGCTATAAACAGAGGAATAACATTATATTCTAAAGTTATATCGCCGTTTATATTGGATAATGATGAGCGGATAATACTTGCATCTTCCTGTTCGTTACTCCGCCATTTGGGTTCATATGAAACTAAAGGCAAGGGTTATGCTGATGTTTCACTTTTATATAATGGAATAGATGTTACAAAAGAGTATATTGAACTACTTGACAGGAAGGTGAAACAAAATGTATAAATTTATACAGTTTGACATACATGCCGTTGATAATTTGAGACTAGGAAAGTTCGACAGGGATTCAAATAACTGGTATTCATATTCATATATTCCCGGTTCAGTAATAAAAGGTACGATTGCTTGGAATATGGTGCAAAAAAAAGGTAGTGTGAACAAAAGGATATTAAACGGGGATACCGTATTCTTCAATGCATACCCATTACTGGATGGGCATAGCACAATCCCGATGATTCAGGGTTATGTCGGTGACAAACAGGAAATACGCTCAAAAAAAGCGGAGGTGCTTCTGTACCATTCTTTTAATGGAACAAATTTTGAAAACGTTATACCCTATAATAATTATGAATTCGTTATTTTCGAAAAGGGTAACAACCATTTGAAGGGCTACAATCCAAAAAAAGTTGAGAATTTACATATTAACAAGAAGGATGCAAAAGGCAGCAGTGGAACACGAATGTTCAGATATGAAGCAGTAAGCAAGGGTGAATGTTTCCGCGGCTTCATAAGAATTGCAGAAGAGTTTGCTCAGGATATTTATGATATTCTTAGCGGCAAAATAATGTATTTCGGTGGCTCTCGCGGAAGCGGTTACGGGAAGTGTGAGATTCACAATGTCAAATATGTGACTGCTGCTGATTTGCTTGAATCTGATATGGACATTAAGGATGATTTGTATATCTGTTTTCTTTCTGATGCAATCTTGTATTATAACGGAAAGGTCAACACCCATATACCGGAAAATGTACTGAAGGAAAAACTCGGCATCATGGGAGAGTGCAAATTCATATCTTCCTTTATTAGCCTGGATAAGGCGGCAACCTATAATTCCATGTATAATACTCATACTGTCTGTTATACCTCGATATCAAAAGGTAGCATTATGTGGTATAAAGTAAATGAAAAAATAGATCCGGATAAAATAAGGGAATTTACTTTCAACGGAATAGGAATGAGAAAGGAAGATGGATTCGGACGAATAGCGGTTTTGCAAAAGATACCCGATGAATTGACAATTTCAGGGTATACGAAGATCAGCAGCACCGCGCCAGAAAAAGTTGCACTAAACGTTGAGGAGGAAAAGTTTGTTTATGCAATTCTTAAGAATATTTTCTATAGTAGAGCTGGTTTAAAAACAGAAAAAATGGTGTTAAGATTGATGCAAATGAAAGAAACTGCTGAAAATAATGTTCAGACTCAAATAGGGAAAATTCTTAATCTTTTTGAAAACAGTGTGTATAAATCCGAAGCTGATTTTAAACAGGAGTTAAGTGGCTATCTCAGTCATATGGAAAGCAAGAGAGGAAAGGAAGTATGGCACAAATTAAGAAGAATTGGCTTTTCATATAACAAAAAGTTTATAAATGTGCAACAGCTACTGATAGACTTTGTTAATGGAAATACCAATCCTGTATTTGATAAACTCAACAGAGCTGCGGAAGAAGGTATACGCCTGGGAGAATATAGGTATCCTGACGTGAATGAGCAAAGAGAAGCAAAATACAATTTGTACAGGAATTTTTTCATAAATCTTTTTGGATACTTCTTACGAATAAAACGAGGTGAAAAGGATGGTATACAAGAATAAGCTGATTGAAACAATTCGATACCAGGTTGATGCTGTTACTGCTTCGCCAGTTTCCATAAAAGGTGATGATGATAATCTGAAAATTGACAGTATAACAGGTAAGTTTTATATCCCTGGTTCATCCATTGCCGGAGCTTTCAGGAATTATTTTGAGAAATATATAAAAGTAAATGATACTAGAAAAAACGTACTATTCGGCGATCAAGAGTTGGGTATGAACAGGATTGTATTCTATGATGCTTTTACTGTTGATAATTCCATTCGTAAGATGTTGTTAAGCCGGCCGGGGATAAGAATTGACAGGAGAAAACTGTCTGGAGTCTATAAATTTTCTATGGGTAAAAAAGTAGGCAGTAAATTCAGAAGACTGTTTGTAAACGACGGTATACGTTTTTTGTTTGTTTTCGAACTGAATAACTATGATGAAAACTGTGATTTCAGCTTGATTCAGGATCAATTTGAACAGTTGCTATCAGCCTTTGCGAGAGGAGATATACTTCTTGGTAACAATAAAACAGTAGGCTTCGGAAGATTTAAAATCAACTCTGTACATAGAACAGCGTTTAACTTCATGGATTATAACGATGTAATCAAGTATTTACTAAAAGAAACTAAGAAAGTTGAGGATATTACTGAATCAATATTAAACAGAAAGAGTATACCGGGGAATATCAGATTTGTAATTAAAGCCAGAACTGCTACCCCTCTTTTGATTAAAGATGAAGTTGTAAGATCAGCAGGAGAGCCCGATGGTGTCAACATTAAAAATGGAAGTGACGAGTATGTTTTACCTGGAAGTTCCCTGAAAGGCGCATTAAGATCAAGAGCGGAGAAACTGGCAAAAACATTTCCATATATTGACTGGGCTCTGGTTACCAATATCTTCGGCGCAGAATCAGATAAGGAAGAAGATGCACATATATCCCGACTTATTTGTTATGATACAATAATAAAAAACAGTAAAACAGGATTATATAATAAAATTAAAATTGACTATTTTACAGGAGGAGTTCAGCAGCATGCATTAATGACTGAAGAAACTGTTATGGGCGAGCTTGATATCGAATGTGTTTTTAATACATTTGGACTTAAGAATTATGATAAAGAAATAGGCATACTTCTACTTATCTTCAGAGATTTATGCACTGAAAACCTGAATATTGGCGGGGGATATGCCGTCGGAAGGGGTTATATCCGGGCAGAAACGCTTGAATTGTTAATCGACGGCCGGAGAATAATATATGATTTTCAATCTCCGGATAAAAAAACTGAAGATAAATTTAATTCATACATTTCCAAACTGACGATGAGGTGAAATTATGCTGGTGGAAAAGATAAAAATTGAGGATATAATGCAATACACTAAAGATCTAAATTATTACATTATATATTACTTTGACGTCCTTAAGTTTGGAGAAGGAGAAATACTCGAGCTGAATATCGAAAATATAAATGAAGCATTTTTATTTAATGAAAATAAATGTCTGCACATTTTCAGGGATGATGGAATCAGGGGTATTCTATACACATATGAAGAAAATGATATAGTAATCTCCGAGGAGCAGATAGCAAGAAAAGGAAAAGAGTTTAAAAGACTTAAAAGCCTAATTGTAAATAAGTTTATAAATTATGACGATGACGGGCAGGCGTATATTGAAAGGGTATTGCCGGCAAAACTGATATTCTGTTAGGGAGGAAGCAGATATGCAGAAAAATAAACGGAAAGAAGTATCACTGTCTCCTTATAATTTTATAGAACTTGATAATTTTGTACTTGACAGGTGTACTGATGAAAATGAAATAATTAACCATGATAAATTTCATGAAAACCTGAATACCGGGTACATAAAATATGAAATTGAAGTTATAACTCCTCTGCATATATCCGGTACAAAAAACGTGCATAATGAAAATCTTCTGTTCAAAAACCCGGAGGGAAAGTATGCAATTCCTGGAAATACCATCAGGGGAATGACAAGATATAATGCTTCTATTTTTTCTCTCTCGTCTGTTATTAATAAAAGCATTAAAAAATATGATATTGCCAATCAGAGGTTTTATTACAGGACTTTTGCATCAACCGATAAAGGAATGAAGGAATGGTACGGCAATAAAGTGGGACAGGCTGTGGAAATGGGAGAAAATTTTTCATATACAATTCTAAGGAACGTTGAAGCAGGATACATTAGAAAGCATGGAGACGGCTATATTATTACACCTGCGGTTAAACTGGGAAACAAAAGCTATACTGCTGTTCATGAATATGATTTAAGAAGAAAGGGAATAAAAGGTATCAACTATATGTACCAGACGGGGTTGAAAAAAGAGGATTATAAAAACAAGGATTTACTGAAGAAGAAAAAGAATACACAGTATAAACCGTATATGGTAGAGATCAACTATAGTATAAGCGGCACCAAGGCATTTATTGATCCTAACGGCAAATTTAAAGGATATCTTCTAAACTCAAACTATATTGATGGAAAAGTACGTCATTACCTGGTATTTGAAGAAGACAAGAGCCAAGGTGTAATTGAAGTATCCAGGGAGCAGGCAGAACTTTATATAGAAGACATGAAATATACACAAAAGCAAAATGCCAACAGTGACAGGGCAAATAAGCGGTACGAATATTATGAACTTCCGGCCGGTAATAATGAAGTAAAACCAGTATTTTACATAAAAGAAGGTGATAAACTTATCTTCGGTTTTACACCATATTTAAGGTTGCCTGCAGAAAGAGACATATATGACGGAATACCGGGAACTCACAGAAACTATACAGGAAGGGATTTTGTTGATGCGATATTTGGGTGGCAGGATTTCAGAACCAAGGTGTCTTTTTTGGATGCATTGTGCGAAAAAAACAATGTTTCTGAGATAAAATACAAAATGGTTCTGGGACAACCTAAGCCTTCATGGTATAAAGGGTATATAAAGCAGCGAAATGCCGATGCGCTGGAATCTTATTGTTCTGAAAATTTCGAGATAAGGGGAAGAAAGTTTTACTGGCTTAAGCAAAGCGCTGATACCGAAGCAATGCAGTCAAGCCTTCCGGCCCCAGGGAAAAAAGATAAAATAAGTACTGCTGTTTATTGTTACCCGGAAGGAACGAAATTTGCAGGTGAAGTACGTTTTGAAAATCTCAGCGATGAAGAACTGGGACTCTTGATTTATTCGCTGAAACAGGGGGATACAGAAGGATATTTTAATATTGGAATGGGAAAGCCGTATGGACTTGGAAAGTGCAGGATTAGAATTAACAGGCTAGCAGTGTATGATATTAGTGAAAGATATAAGTCATTTGCAGGAAATTATGAAAAATACGGTGATATCGATAAGTATATTCGAACATTCAAGGACTATGTCATAAAACATTACCATACAAAGATAAACGATGTAAATGAAATAAAAAGCTATCAGGAGTATTTGTTATCAAAAAAGGTAATGAAGAATGAGAGTACAAGATACATGAATGTGAGAGAATTTTCCAAAAGAGCTGAATTACCCACCCTCGAGGATGTGATTAACGACAGGAAGCTATCTGTCAAAACAGAAAAACAGGACAACAAAAAGGAAAACATGGAGTTAAGAAACAACTGTAATAATTATGGTTTTAAGAATAAAAACTACAGGCAGAAAAGCAAAAGACTTGATAATAATCGCAGCAGGAATACCAATTTGATTACAAATGCATTTGAAATATTGAAAGAGTATAAGTTCGATAACAATAAATAATAAAGACGGGAAGGGTGATAAGTTATGAATGAACTTGAAAAAAAGTTGAACGATTTGAGTCATTACTGGCAGAATATGGATAGAAGTGATGAAGCTAAAAGAATAGTTGCCGAAGAGTTTTACAAAAATGAACTTATGCCTGTTTTAATAGATTATTTTCTTGAGAAAAACAAAATTGAAGTAAAATGTGATGTACTGATTTTGCCACTGGGTAATTCCTACGAACCATTGGTTTTTTCCATACTGGCATTAAAACCTGAGAAAGTGCTGATTCTTTGTACGAAAGAATCCCAGAAACATCTTGATAACGTAATAGAGTTTACAAAGTTAAAGCCGAGTCAGTATTCTGCTACGGTAATTGATCGTGAAAATCCTCTGCAGTTATATCAAAAAATAAAGGAATATTACGAACAATGGGGAAAACCTGAGAATATTTATGTGGATTTCACAGGCGGGACGAAAGCTATGGCAGCCGGTTGCGCAATGGCGGGCTCATTAATTAAAGCAAAACTGGTGTATATTGTCAGTGAGGAAATTAAAACACTAAAAAAACCGAAGCCCGGCACCGAAAGACTGGTTTTTGTGGAAGATCCGTACAAAGTGTTCGGTGATCTGGACAAGGAAAAAGCCATATCACTTTTCAACAGCATGGATTATTTGTCCGCTTACAGGATATTTGATGAACTTGATAAACAGTTGAGCATCAAGCATTACAGCGCTTTAAAACATCTTGCAAAGGCTTATGATTCATGGGACAGTCTTGATTTTGATGAAGCAATTTCAAATTTGTCCCAATGTATTGAAATTGCAAGTACTGTGGAGAAATTTGATAAAAATTATATATTAAATAAATATAAAAACAAACTTCACAGGCAGATGGAAATTCTGAAAATTTTAAAAGAAATTCACAGCAACAAAAATACCAAGGAACATAAGGATATTATATTCAACAATTTTGGATATTTGATTGCCAATCTATATCAAAATGCAATGAGAAGAGAAAAACAGGAAAAATACGAAATGGCTTCTCTTTTGTTATACCGCGTGCTTGAAGCCATAGAACAAAAGCGGCTTTGGAATTATGGCATTGATACTTCAAATGCAGATTACTCTGTTTTACCTGAGGACGAAGAAACATTACTCAATAAAGTAAACGGTATAGTAAGTAAAATAAAAGGATTTTATAAATGGAATCAGCTGGATGATAAAATTGACCTTTTAAAAGGCTACATATTGCTTGCAGCACTGGATGATGAGATCGTAAGACCGGACAATCCCGGAAAAGAGGGAGCTATATTAGCCAGGTTAAGCGGTAAAGTTAAGGCAAGGAACAACAGTATCTTTGCACACGGTTATGAATTTATCGACAACATGAAATATAAAGATTTTAAGGAAGTAGTGGATGAATACGTTAATAAATTTTGTGTTCTTGAAAAAATAAACAAGGAATTGTTTGATGCATGTGAATTTATAAACCTATAAACAATAAAATAAGAGAAGCTATTTACTTCTAGTCCGGCAGAATAACATATTGGAAATTTATTGTAATTAAGTAATTTTAAGTATTGCATATTTTATAAATAACACCTGCTGTAAACATTTTATGAAATGCATGCTAAAACTATAATCATATAAATTGAAATAGAATTTTATACATGATAAAATCTATAAAAATAAATTATTTTTTTTCTGTCGATATTCGATAATGTAAAAACCCCAGGGGATCGACAGAAACAAAAATTGAGTATTTTCAAGGCTGAATGGATTTTTACACCGGAAATCTGAAAAACGTATTATTATAGAAGCGGCATATTATGCGCACTTGACGGGTTTAGAGTCTACCTATAAGGAATTGAAACTGCCGTTGAAGCGCGTTATAATACTGTCTCCATTGGTGGTTTAGAGTCTACCTATAAGGAATTGAAACTAACACAATTATTACACAATGTCAACACAAAATTTTTGTTTAGAGTCTACCTATAAGGAATTGAAACCTGTTGAACTTCTTTCTAATATCCATTCATCACCATCTAGTTTAGAGTCTACCTATAAGGAATTGAAACAATAAATAAAATATTATAAACATAGTGAGCGTTTTTGTTTAGAGTCTACCTATAAGGAATTGAAACTGAATAAAGTAAAAGCAATTGTTTTGTTTGCGAATGTTTAGAGTCTACCTATAAGGAATTGAAACAATGAAGTATTTCAGGAAATATTTGACGACAACATGGTTTAGAGTCTACCTATAAGGAATTGAAACAAACCAGTGGCTTCATCCAAAAAACCTTTGATTCCAGTTTAGAGTCTACCTATAAGGAATTGAAACTTTTTTATATTCGTAATTAGCTACATCCAAATCCTTAGTTTAGAGTCTACCTATAAGGAATTGAAACTTATTTGGGGGTGATTAATTTGTGAGGTTAAAAAGCGGTTTAGAGTCTACCTATAAGGAATTGAAACCTCGAACTTTGGAGTAAGCGTATGGCAAAGAGTTTTGGAAGTTTAGAGTCTACCTATAAGGAATTGAAACGTACCCGTACGTTGATAATCATTCATGGGGGCTGTCGGTTTAGAGTCTACCTATAAGGAATTGAAACAGAAATAAAGCGATTGAAAAAGCTAATGAGATTGGAATGTTTAGAGTCTACCTATAAGGAATTGAAACCAATAAAATAATCCCCTTCGCGCTCGCAGAGTGACGGTTTAGAGTCTACCTATAAGGAATTGAAACTTTGGTTTGACGGGTGGATTTGTTGTGAACACCCGTTTAGAGTCTACCTATAAGGAATTGAAACTGCTTCACAAGGTTTGAAAAGGGCAGAAATAGTTAAAGTTTAGAGTCTACCTATAAGGAATTGAAACAATGGTGAACCTGTAAAAGGTGAAGTAGTATATAACAGGTTTAGAGTCTACCTATAAGGAATTGAAACTTATCAGGATCAGGAGATAGGTAGAGATACTGTTACGTTTAGAGTCTACCTATAAGGAATTGAAACCATTTTTCCCTGTAAAGTTCAATAACACTCTTCTTAAGCGTTTAGAGTCTACCTATAAGGAATTGAAACCCGGCCCGGGATAAACCCGGCAACCTCGGGACTTTTCAGTTTAGAGTCTACCTATAAGGAATTGAAACGCTGCTTCCCCAAAGCTGTCGACAAATGTGATCTTAGTTTAGAGTCTACCTATAAGGAATTGAAACACCAACCTCCTTAATCCTTTGTCACACACCAAACAACAAGTTTAGAGTCTACCTATAAGGAATTGAAACAATGAGTATAACAGCGAACATGAAGCAGATGCAGACGTTTAGAGTCTACCTATAAGGAATTGAAACGTTACCGCAGTCGCACTTGCACAGGTAATACTTGTAAGTTTAGAGTCTACCTATAAGGAATTGAAACATAATATGTACCCTCCTTATTATTTATACAATCCTGTTTAGAGTCTACCTATAAGGAATTGAAACCCGGTAGGTGATTACTTCTATCAAAACCACAATTACGTTTAGAGTCTACCTATAAGGAATTGAAACAAACAATATGCGGAGGCGATTCAAAATGAATACAAAGTTTAGAGTCTACCTATAAGGAATTGAAACCATATTGAAATTGTACGCCCATGGGAGTACAATAGGTTTAGAGTCTACCTATAAGGAATTGAAACAGTTCTTCCCAGCCCTCTTGGACTTCTCCCAACGTAGCGTTTAGAGTCTACCTATAAGGAATTGAAACTCAGACTCCCTCCAGGCTTTTCCCCTTGGCCCGTTAGTGAAAGTTTAGAGTCTACCTATAAGGAATTGAAACTTATTCATCTATACCACCTCTTAGCCTTTTTGGCTGCGTTTAGAGTCTACCTATAAGGAATTGAAACTTTTGCGAATCCGCCAGGCTGTCCACAACCTGGCAGAATGTTTAGAGTCTACCTATAAGGAATTGAAACCAAAAGAGTAATATGTATTGGATTGTTGTGAGTGAAGTTTAGAGTCTACCTATAAGGAATTGAAACTACTTTGGGTTGATATTAGCTGGTATAATTTCATATGTAGTTTAGAGTCTACCTATAAGGAATTGAAACTTTATTTCATCTTCTGTTACCCCTAAGAAATTCAAAAGTTTAGAGTCTACCTATAAGGAATTGAAACGGACATGGCCATTTCCGGTGTCCTGAAGCGCCAGCCACATAGTTTAGAGTCTACCTATAAGGAATTGAAACTCCTCAACAAGAATGAGCGAGGCATCATAACATTCGTTTAGAGTCTACCTATAAGGAATTGAAACGTTCTTCCTATTAATCAACCTGAAGGAGTAGCTTGTTTAGAGTCTACCTATAAGGAATTGAAACAGGTGGATGGCTTGACTGAAGAATTTGCAAGCGTTGTTTAGAGTCTACCTATAAGGAATTGAAACCATTGCTATGAGTGGAACAGCTGGGGCGGCAAAAAAGTTTAGAGTCTACCTATAAGGAATTGAAACCAAATATCAGTTTTTATATTATTTCCCTTTATATAGGTTTAGAGTCTACCTATAAGGAATTGAAACCCGTTTACTTTTTTAAATATTTTCATTGTATCTATCGTTTAGAGTCTACCTATAAGGAATTGAAACGTGGGGGTACACGTTCCGTATCGCAGAGTGACGGGCAGGTTTAGAGTCTACCTATAAGGAATTGAAACTGAGGAAACATGGAATCAGCACATGGGGTGATAGGGCGTTTAGAGTCTACCTATAAGGAATTGAAACCCTTTTTGTTGTACACTTTCCCGCCCACAATAACAGTTTAGAGTCTACCTATAAGGAATTGAAACAACTAACTGACGACGAAATTCGTCGGCAGTTCGGCGGTTTAGAGTCTACCTATAAGGAATTGAAACAAGTTGATCGCTCCAATGGCTATACCGTCCACTGTTGTTTAGAGTCTACCTATAAGGAATTGAAACTTTTATTCAATGCGCTGACTTCGTAGCTTTTGCATTGTTTAGAGTCTACCTATAAGGAATTGAAACTTTTTTGCCCAAACTGGGGGGATGCATATATGACCGTTTAGAGTCTACCTATAAGGAATTGAAACACCATGGCTTTTGGCATAACAATGACTCCCTTCGTTATAGGTTTAGAGTCTACCTATAAGGAATTGAAACTTCCTCCTCTCATGCATTGTTGCTGGGTTCGTCTGCGTTTAGAGTCTACCTATAAGGAATTGAAACTTTGTCACCCACTTTTTTATAGACCAGCGTGGCATCGTTTAGAGTCTACCTATAAGGAATTGAAACAGCTAATTATAATTAATTAGCTTGTTATATCTTTTGTTTAGAGTCTACCTATAAGGAATTGAAACGCTGGTATTCAGAAGAAATACCATATTGTTCAAATAGTTTAGAGTCTACCTATAAGGAATTGAAACTCTAAACTACCTGCAAGGGTAGTTTTTATTTTACGTTTAGAGTCTACCTATAAGGAATTGAAACGTAAGTGGCAAGAATCATGGTCATTACCAAGCTGGGTTTAGAGTCTACCTATAAGGAATTGAAACCATTTTAAATTATAGTATATGTTGTATACATTCTCGTTTAGAGTCTACCTATAAGGAATTGAAACAATACTAAAGGCATTCACTAGATACTTTTTCATTTTGTTTAGAGTCTACCTATAAGGAATTGAAACCTGTAAAGTAAAAATACTTGACAGTTTAAAACATGCGTTTAGAGTCTACCTATAAGGAATTGAAACTATATCTTAGGACCGAACATTTTCAACATTCCCCTTGTTTAGAGTCTACCTATAAGGAATTGAAACTTGTTAACTTGATTGTTAACTTTGGTTTACAAATAGTTTAGAGTCTACCTATAAGGAATTGAAACATACCTGCATGAAGATAGAATGATTTTACCCTGCAATGTTTTGAGTCTACCTATAAGGAATTGAAACACTATCTGTCTACTTATTTTATGGTCTTGGTCTTTCATCGTTTAGAGTCTACCTATAAGGAATTGAAACTAACCTTGCTGAAAACGCTTATGCAAGCAATCCACGTTTAGAGTCTACCTATAAGGAATTGAAACACAGATAATATAGCATGGATAGACCATCATATAAGTGCTAGTTTAGAGTCTACCTATAAGGAATTGAAACTGACTCTATATGTTTTTGCCGGGATTGAAGGCTCCGTTTAGAGTCTACCTATAAGGAATTGAAACTGTAGTCATAAGTAATTTTTTTGAGTTTGTCATCCCACGTTTAGAGTCTACCTATAAGGAATTGAAACCAACATCAATTCTCTTTATATTATTTTTATTAAACAATGGTTTAGAGTCTACCTATAAGGAATTGAAACAAGTATAAAAACATAAAAAAAGAGGCTTTATGCGTAAGCGTCAAACACAACCTCACATAGAACTATAGATGCAAATGAAGTACAATC
>ENA-UPSB01002444-UPSB01002444.1-bioreactor-metagenome-genome-assembly--contig:-NODE-2444-length-17378-cov-4.665993_pt1 | contig 17378 bp, 18 predicted proteins | sample MGYA00238182_ERZ773286 | MGnify/ENA primary metagenome ERZ773286 (study PRJEB29026, sample SAMN07631240) | bioreactor metagenome | isolation source: Switchgrass digestor | place: USA: Dartmouth... | reverse complement strand
AATTACAACTTTTTATCCTGCTGTTCTTCAATTTCTTCGGCAGTATTGTTAAAATCTTCAAATTTAGGAAGTTCTTCAATAGAATTTAGACCAAAATGTAACAAAAAAGTGTCGGTTGTTCCGTATAAGATAGGCCGCCCAGGTCCCTCTTTGCGTCCCAACTCTTTTATCAATCCTTTGTCAAGCAATGTTGCCAGAGCACTGTCTGACTGTACTCCTCTGATAAAATCAATTTCACCTCTGGTAATCGGTTGTCTATAAGCAATAATGGACAATACTTCCAAGGCGGCACTGGAAAGACTTTGAGAAGGTTGCTTATACAAGGCTTCTATATATTTAGCCATCTCCGATTTTGTGCTAAGTCTAAAAGTATTTTCAAACTCAACAATAGTAATACCCGAGGATACCGAATTATACTTTTCTTTTAAAGCATCTATAAGTTCCAAAACTTCATTCGGTGATATTTCTAGAATCTCGGCAATTTTTTTCACACTCAACGGCTCTTTGGCAACAAATAAAAGAGCTTCAATAGCGGCCATCTCTTTCTCTTGAAAAAGCATTAACCTATCTCCCCGTCCTCAAAATCCCAAGCTTTTTCCGTAGGAACGATAAAGATATCGTTATACTTACCTCTTTGTTCTGATTTGACCTTGCCGTCTTTCAGTAACTCAAGCAAAGCTATAAAAGCAATAATGATTTCTATTTTTGAGCCATATTTCAGTATCTCACGAAATTTAATACCTTTAGGCTTAAGAATTAATTTCCTAATAATATCATTCATCATAAGATCAACAGGTATTTGTTCTATTTGTACATGGAGAGGTATATCCTCTCCTTTTTCGATTCGTTTGAGAACCCCTTCAAAAGCTTTCAGCAAATCAGTGATTTCAATACCCACTAATGGATCCGGCGGGGTCAGTTGCGTAATCACTTCATCCAGATCAGCATCTCGAAAATATTTATTACCTGTAGACTTTTCTTTGGAAGCCAAATAAGCCGAAATATTTTTAAATGTTTTGTATGTTATAAGTCTATCTATAAGGTCTTGCTTTAGCTCCTGCTCCAAAAGTAAATCATCTGTGGTTTTTTGGCTCTCCGGAAGCAATTGGCGCGATTTAAGAAATAGAAGCTGAGCAGCCAATACTAGAAATTCGGAAGTAATTTCCAAATCAAAAGTTTCAAACTTTTTTATCGTTTCTATAAATTGGTCAGCAATTTCCGCAATCGGAATATCATAAATGTTAATTTTATTTTTTTGAATTAAATGCAATAACAAATCCAGAGAACCTTGAAAGACCGGAAGCTCAACATAAGTCGCCTGTTTATTGGATTTCATCAGATTCCCATCGCTTTACGTACTTCTTTCATAGTTTCAGAAGTTATAGATCTGGCTTTTTCGGCACCTGCGGCCAGAACCTCTTCCACTTTTCCTTCTGTTTCCCAATACTTTCTTCTTTCTCGATAAGGACTAAGCATCTTATCTAGATTTTCAGCAAGATAATTTTTGCATGAAACACATCCTATTTTTCCGGCAATACACTCTTGTTCAACTCTGGAAAAATCATCGGAGTAAATTCTATGGAATTTGAACACGACACAAACATCCGGGTGTCCCGGGTCGTCTTTTCGTATTCTTTGGGGATCAGTAATCATCTGTCTTACTTTAGCTTTAATTTCCTCTGTGCTTGCTGTAAGGGAGATAGCGTTATTATAGCTTTTACTCATCTTTCGTCCGTCAATTCCAGGAAGAAGCGAAATTTTCCCTACGATAGCTTGCGGTTCTGGAAAGATATTCCCATAAAGATAATTAAATCTACGAGCAATTTCTCGACAAAGTTCAATATGAGGAATTTGGTCTTCGCCGACAGGAACAGCAGTAGCTTTATATACAAGAATATCAGCTGCTTGCAATAACGGATAGCCTAAAAATCCATAGGTATGAAGATCTTTGCCTTCGCTGCCAAGCTGCTGGATTTGATCTTTATATGTAGGAACTCTTTCTAACCAGGATATTGGGGTAAACATAGAAAACAGTAAATGTAACTCGGCATGTTCTTTTATCTCCGATTGTCTAAAAAATGCGCACTTATTTGGGTCAAGTCCTACCGAAAGCCAATCTAAAGCAATTTCTTTTATTAATTGGCGATAATCAGTTTTGTCTTGATAACTTGTAGTCAACGCATGCCAATCTACAATTGAAAAAAAACTTTCGTATTTGTCTTGAAGATTTACCCAATTTTGCAAAACACTTAAGTGACCGATATGAAGCGAACCTGTTGGTCGCATTCCACTGAAGATCCTTTGTTTCATCTTTTAACTCCCTTTCTTCACCGGATAATTATTTGTTCAAATAGGTTTTATGTTATTGTTTATACTTTTATTGGCCTTATCTAAACTCTCCAAAAATCTGGTCTCTTCTTCAAAAGAATTGATTTCACCAAGTAACCACTTAATGCGTATCTTTTTGAGAATGTCTCCTATTTCCGGCCCTTCTTTAAATCCCATTTGAATTAACCGCTTTCCTGTTATTTTAGTTCTTATTTTACTTAAAGCATTCAAGTATTCATTAATCCAATCTGCGTATTCTTTATGGTATAAAAATACTTGTATTAAAACCTTAGGAACATTTCGGAAAATTTCGTCCAAAACCATTAAGTCCAAAGGTTTCATTGCCAACTTATTCCTTAGGTCAATATACATAAGAGTAATTTTCGATAATTTTTTATCAAGTTTAACAAGGCTTAAAACTTTTTTAATTCCTTCATCATTAATATTTTTAATACTAACTAACCAACGTTTTTCAAGGGGCCATTGGCTCGCCAGTTCGGTATTCTCCTGGAAATTCCAGGGATAATCGGCTCCAAACCAGTTATTTAATACACCATATTCAATAAGCTTTATTCCCATTGCTTGATATCTAGGTTCTCTATAAATTAAAAGCAATTCTTCGGAAAACCTTTCAATACTTACTTTAGAAAATACTTTCGCCTCTAAAGCGGTCGCTATGGCTAATTCGGTAATTTTCGCTATTTTAAAATTGTAACGTTCGGCAAATCTGATAGCCCTTAAAATTCGGGTTGGATCCTCTACAAAGCTTAAATTGTGGAGAAAACGAATTTCTCCCTGTTGTAAATCACGAAATCCCCCGTAATAGTCAATTATTTCTCCATAATTTTCCTCATTTAAACATAAAGCCATTGCATTGATAGTAAAATCTCTTCTAAATAAATCATCTTTTAAATTTGATTCTTCTACCGTTGGAAGAGCTCCTGGAAATTCATATTCTTCTCTCCGAGAACTCGCTATGTCTATATAAAACCCATTTTTCAGCAATATATTCGCTGTGCCAAAAGATTCATGAACAGTCAATTTACTTGAGTCAAGCTTCTCGTTTAATTTTCTTGCCAATAGTAGACCATTACCTTCGACAACTATATCTAAATCGGAAGTTGGAAACCTTAAGAGCAAATCTCGTACAAAGCCGCCCACCAAATAAGTTTTATATCCTAAATCCGTAACAACATCTCTTATTCTTTTAAGCAAATACTTTACTCCGTCATCGAGCTGTTCAATTAAATCCAAAATAATTTCTCTTCTGGCCAGACTTCGGGCCCGGGCAAGCTCAGAGGAAGTAGGGACAGCACTGCCGTATACTAAACGCAACACGTCCGACCTGGAAACAATTCCGACAAGCCTATTATCTTTGACAACGGGTAGTCTTCCAATGTCATGTTCAACCATTAGCTTTTGTACTTCTTCCCAACTCTGGTCAGGGTCTACGAAAATTACGTCCCTGGTCATAAATCCCTTTACGGGTGCATGTTTCAAGCCGTGTTTCAAAGCTTTATCGACATCCCTACGGGAAATGATACCAACAAGAGAATTATCTTTTACCACCGGTAGACCAGTATGCCCGTATTTTAATAACAGTTCACTTACTTCACCGATTGTGGTTTCAGGTGAAACTGTCTTAACAGGATAACTCATAATATCTTTAACTAAACTTGGCTTTTGCACATTCCGTAAAATTTCTTCCTTCAACTTTGAAATTACAGAAGGAAGGTCTTGTTCTTTTAAAACAGCCGAAGCAGCTTTTTTATGGCCGGAACCACCAAAAGCATGTACTATCTTATTTACCGGGAAATCGATACCTCTTGCCCTGCCCACTATATATATTCTATTTTCCATTTTGACGACAATAAACCATATATCTGCACTGGCAATTTCTCCAATTCGGTGGGCAAGCAAAGCCAGTCCACTCAAATATTCTTTATTTTCCGCATAAGAAATGTAGACTGGTGTTTGATCAAAATTCTCAATCCTCCCGTTATCCAATAACTGTTGGAATAAATCCATCTGTTCTTTGCTAAGGGGTTTACGTAAATATTCCGCTACTACCCCTAACTGCGCTCCTTGGTCTAAAAGATAAGCAACTGCACGAAGATCACGAGAAGTCGTATTCTCAAAAAGGAGGCTTCCAGTATCGTCATATATCCCCAAGGCCATTAGGGTAGCCTCAAAACTACTGAGTTTCTGGCCTTTCTTCATTATCATTTCAACGATGATTGAAGTACAAGCTCCTAATGGCTCAAAAATAACTTTCTTTCCGATCTTACTACGCTCAGGATAAGGATGATGGTCTATAATCGTTAGCTCTTTGGTTTCCAGTTCTGCAAGCAGCTTTTTATTATTTACTGAACGGCTTAATTCATAGATGTCGACAAGGATGATTTCCTTAATTTTATTAACATTAATATCTTTGAACCTATAGTAAGGAATGTGTTCTTTAGCCAAAGCCAAAAAATCCTGGACAAAAGGACTAAAACTGCTCTCGATTACGATTAAGGCATCAGGAAAGAGCTTTTGGGCAGCTACCATCGACGCCAACGCATCAAAATCCAAATAACGATGAGAAAGTATTATTCTCATTTATAGTTCCTCATATTTTAACAATTTATAATTACTATAAAATAGATTATAACATTTTTAAACCGTTGAGCAAAAATCTATTATACCATGTTTTTATTTATTTCACTCATTGCTTGTTCAATATCAGCTTGAGCCAATCCTTCTTTTATTAGCCGATAATCTATAGCATTAATCCAAAAAATACATTTTTCGGACATTTTCCTAAAAGCCTTTGAATTTTTTCTGTCTCTGCGGGAACGACTTTCGGCGTTTGCCTGAACAACACTGCAAATATAACGAGCTTTCAGACGAGCGTCCTGATCCATTTGATTGTAATTTTTATTTAAATATTCAATAATACTTGAATAATAGTCTTTAAACTCAACAAAGGATATTTCCGTATCCATCTGGAGATATTCTTTTAACTTGTTTAACCTTTCTTCCATAGTTACTCCTTTCCCTCTGCATAATCATCCATATATCCAGAAGAACCATACTTCCGGCAAAACAAGTATTAGGCAGCTACTGCTGCCCAATATTCCTTATATAATTATTCAAACAAATATCTCAAATATATCTCATTTTTATTTAAAGCTCATAATTGTTTAAGACTTTGGCTTAGATGAAAAAGATTAAAGTATCCAGAATAAACAACGGAATCAAGAAGACCAACGCCCAACCCATATAACCGAAAAAGCTTGGCATTTGGATACCGTTTTCTTCAGCAATGGAGCGAACCATAAAGTTAGGCGCATTACCTATATAAGTGTTGGCACCCATAAACACCGCACCGCAAGATACCGCCAGTAACATTTCCGGAGCAATGGTGCCTACCGTAGTCACTACTCCTTCAGCAGCTCCAAGGCTGGCTGCCGTGGTCATGAATACCAGGTAGGTCGGGGCATTATCCAAGAAACTGGACAGAGCTCCGGTAGCCCAGAAGAAATGCGCCGGCTCTGTTAATCCGAGTTCCGCTCCCCGGGCATTTAGAATGGCTAAAGCCGGAATCATGGTTATAAATATTCCGATAAACAATTTAGCCACTTCTTTAATTGGAGCCCAGGTAAACTTATTGTCTTCTCTTATTGCTTTAGGAGTGGTTTTCAGAGATAGAAAAGCCGCCAGTAAAATAATGGTTATTTGTATAATGTTGGTGTACGGCATAACTATAGGGTGACCTTGGTGAGTATACAGGTGAAGTCCTTTAAGAGCGCCGGTAGCCTGATCTATAAAGGCCAGGTTTTTGGAAAGCGTTCCGCTTAAAATTACCGAGCCTACTATCATTACCAGGAATATTAAATTATGAATCCCGTCTATTCTTAAGGCTTCTTTTTTCTCGTTTTCATCTAAAACCAGATTCTCGGGATTGGCGACGAGCTCTTTTTTGTAATAGTACCTGTCCATAAAGTAATATATTGCTAGCAAGATAACAGCATTAAATGCCATAGGGAAAATTAAATTCATTGTCCAGAAAAAGGGGACTCCCCTCAAAAAACCTAAAAAAAGCGGCGGGTCGCCAATGGGGGTCAAGGATCCTCCAATGTTACAAACCAAGAAGATGAAGAAGACTACGATATGTTTTCTGTGTTTCCTCCATTGATTGGCTCGAAGCACCGGACGAATTAGCAGCATTGCCGCTCCGGTGGTACCTACCCAGCTGGAAATAATTGTACCGATAGTGAGCATTATCAGGTTTGTTAAAGGAGTTCCTCTCAAGGTTCCCCGCAAAATTATTCCGCCGGCGACGGTAAATAAGCCAAATAATAAAACTATGAACGGAATATAGTCGAGCACAACGCTATGTAAGAGTTGCGCCAGAGTTTCGCCACCGCCATAGGCAAAGAAAAACGGGATTAGAAAAACGATAATCCAAAAAACGCTTACTTTTCCTTGGTTATGTTCCCACCAGTGGGGATTAACCAACGGAAAGATAGCAATGGAAAGGAGCATTCCGACAAAAGGCAAGACGCTCCAGAGAGGGAGCCTGTAGCCAATGGCTTCGGTTTCTCCTCCGGCAGCTAAGGCTGCTCCGCTAATAACCAGTAAAAAAGTAAATATTAGGATGATCGTCGCTAGAACTTTTTTATAACCCACATCACACATCCTCTCTTAAATTGAAATAATGGATTAATGAATCCGAAAACAAATTATAAATTAGCCAAAAATAAACTATAAATAATCAGAAATAATTTAACACATTTAAAGGCTCTTAAGATTTATTGCTATAGTACGTACCTCCTTTCCCGCTTCTTGGCCCATTCAGCATTTAAAAAAATTTAATAAAATAAAAAAATCAACAAAATATTTTAACGTCTTTGATTTATTTCCTCATCTATTAATCGTTCTATTTCTTCGTCAGTAAGATCATATTTTTTGGCCATTTCCCTAGCCTTCTGGCGTTGATAATAGTAAAACTCTCTTCTTCGTTCTCGGTATTCTCTTTCATCAAATTCAAAATCGAAATCGTCTCTCTCGCGCTTTTTAAAAAGCCTGAATAAATAATAGGACACTAGACTGGTAATAATTAGCATTAGGATGGCTATTAAAGGAGTACCAAATCCGAAGCCAATTATCATATGTGAACACCCCAATATATTTTACAAGAGAACTTTAAAAATATAAAGCTTTAATAAATTTTAAATAAACTAAATTTTATAGTATTCGACTTTTACAACTGAGCTGTCAGTAACAAAAAAAAAAATAAACTATATAATATTAAAAAACCATTATTGGAAAGATGTGGTAACATGGGAAATTGTTTGTTGTTAAAAACCAGTCATGTCCGCAACTCCATTTCCAATATAAATCCCAATTTCAATAATAATATCTATTTTACTAACCCTTACATCCACTTTACTCCACATCTAAGTACTTTACCACTAAATTACGGCAATTACCTATCTCCTTTATATAGCAATAATAATCCCTATTATGGGAAGGTTGAGATTATACTTATAGCAATCCTTATTCTTATTTGTCTTGACCTTATTTTTGTAAGGCCACTAAAAATATCAGCCATTGTTACTCAGAATTCTTCCTAGCCTGGGGTTGTCTAATCCTGTCTAAGGGTTTAAAAATGCTAGGCCTTAAATTAGCAATAGGTACCGGATAGCGAATTAAAATGGTTTTCAAAGCATCAAAATCCAAAGGTATAAGCGGCCAAAGGTAAGGGACACCAAAAGATTTGGTACGTAATAATAAGATAAATATTAATAAAGTACCTACAGCAAATCCCCAGAAATTGAACAGTCCCACACAAATTACTAAAAATATCCTGACTAATCTATTTGCTTGAGCCAGCTCATAACTCGGTGTGGCAAATGTACCTGTTGCGGCTATGGCAAGATACATTATAACCTCAGGTGTAAATAAACCAACTTCTATGGCTATATCTCCAAGCATAAATACTGCGATTAAACCAAGAGCTGTGGCTAAAGGTGAGGGAGTATGGATTGCGGCCATACGCAAAATGTCTACAGCTACCTCACCGATAAGAGCTTGCCAAAGTAATCCAATTTTAGCCTGTTCTTTGACACCGATGAACTGGAGATAATCAGGTAAAAGATGAGGATTTAGTGCTGCTGCCAACCACAGCGGAAATAAAAAAACGGATGCCAGAATTGCCATAAATCTGACCCAACGCAAATAAACCCCCACAACTGGCTCTTGACGGTACTCTTCTGCGTGTTGTACGTGATGCCAAAATGTACATGGAGCAATAATAACGCTTGGAGAATTATCAACCAAGATAATTACATTGCCTTCTAATAAATGGATAGTTGCAACATCAGGCCGCTCAGTATATCTAACCCGTGGAAACGGATTCCAAAATTTGCTTCCTAAAATAAATTCTTCCACACTTTTTTCAGCCATTGGGATACCGTCAATACTGATATTTTTTATTTCTTTTTCAATATATTTTACCATATCGGGATTAGTAATATCTTCAATGTAGGCAAGGCAAACGTCGGTTTTCGAACGGCTTCCAGCTTTTACAAGTTTCATTCGTAAGCCCGGATCCCTTAATCTGCGTCGAATTAGAATGGTGTTGAATACTAGGGTTTCGGTAAAGCCATCTCGCGAACCCCTGGTAACTCTCTCTACATCTGGTTCTTGAGGCATCCTTGAAGGGTAGCTTCTAATATCAACAACAATTGCTTGGTTCTTACCTTCAACAATTATTGCCATGGCCCCGGAAAGAATAAAATATATCACTTCATCCATTGATTCAACTTCTGAGACCTGAAGGTCAACTATCTTTGACTTAACTAACTTATCTAAAACGTTAACAATCAATTCAGATTTCTCAACTTCAGTGAGGGTTTCCAAAATAATATTTACGGCTGGTCTGGCTATCATTCCGTTAACGGAATAAATAGCCAGCTTTTTGCCACCGACAGCTAACTCTCTGACAATTATATCGAAGCTTTCAGATACGCCTAATTTAGTGTTCAAATAGTCAACATTCTCTTGATAGTTCTTTGAAATTGCAATGTTTGTTTCTGCTCTTTTCGCCATTATTCCTCAACCTTTCGGGTTAAATACGAGGGCTACAAGATAGCCGAAGAACAATGCTGCCGCAATACCCATAGCAGTTGCTTGAATCCCACCGGTAAAAGCACCGATTAAACCTGAACTCTCTGCAGCTTCCAATGCTCCTTTCGCCAAAGCATACCCAAAGCCGGATAAAGGTACGGTTGCTCCCGCACCGCCAATATCAACCAAAGGTTTGTAAAGGCCTAAAGAACCAAGAATTACTCCGCTTGTTACGTAAGCAACAAGAACATGACTTGGTGTAATATTTGCTTTGGTTAAATCCATGAATAATTGGCCAATTACACAAATAATGCCTCCGACTATAAATGCCGGAATTACATTATTTAGCATTTACAAATACCTCCTCTATATATATTCCAGAGATATTGCATGCCCAATCGAAGGCAATGTTTCACCCTGGAGAGCTGTTGTCGGACTATGGAGACAGCCGCTTCCAATCAACAGCACTCTTTTAAGTTCACCTTTAAACATCTGATTCAGAATATAACCACCCAGAACAACAGCTGAACACCCACAACCGCTTCCGCCTGCATGGGTATCTTGTTCAGGTTTATAAATCATAACACCGCAATCGTTTAAATTTTTTATGTTTAGGTTACTTTTTCTGATAATATCACTAACCAATTGAAGTCCGACTGTGCCAAGATCTCCTGTTACAACCAAATCATAATAATCCGACGGTCTATTCAAATCATTAAAATGATTTATAATTGTATCCGCGACAGCAGGTGCCATTGCCGCACCCATGTTATTGGCATCAGTTTCTCCAAAATCAACTATCCGACCTATTGTAGCTGTAGTAACTTTCGGGCCGTTTCCGGCATCAGATAGGACCAGGCTTCCTGCCCCGGTTACCGTCCATTGAGCATATAAAGGCCTTTGGTTCCCTTGTTCGGTTGGAAGCCTATACTGCCTTTCAGCCGTATTATGGTGACTGGACGCACTACATAGTACTTTTGTAGCAAAACCACCGTCGATAAGCATTGCTCCTAGCGCTATAGATAAAGCCATGGTTGAACAAGCTCCATATAACCCTATAAACGGAAGCCCAATTTGTCTCGAAGCAAAGTTTGAGCATACCAATTGATTCAATAAATCACCGGCCAGAGAATAATCTATACACTCTAAAGGTATATTTACCTTATTTGCAGCACCTCTCATCGATGTTTCCAACATTTTCATTTCTGCTTTTTCCCATGATTTTTCCCCATTATACGTATCTTTAAGGACCAAATCAAATGTATCTTTTAAAGGCCCTGCTCCCTCCTTTGGTCCTACAACCGTATATCCGGCCAGAACCACAGGAGGATTTTTAAAGACAACAGTTTGATTTCCTACTTTTTTTTCAGCCAAATCTATCCAACTCCGTTTCTTACAACATAGATAACAATTAACTTAAGTTAATAATTAAAAATATCGTAAAACAACATAAACAATGCCCACAACAATAGAACTTGCTATTCCATAGAGTAAAATTGGACCTGCTACAGTAAAAAGTTTACCACCTACCCCAAATACATAACCTTCTCTTTTGTATTCCAGGGCCGGCGATACCATTGAATTAGCAAAACCTGTAACAGGAATAATTCCACCGGCTCCTCCCCAACGAACAATTTCATCGTATAAACCCAGACCCGTTAAAATTGCCCCGATTAATATTAAAGTTGCAGTTGCTGCTGTCTGAGCCTGAATCAATGGTAATCCCAAATATATCATATAAAAATTAATAATTACCTGGCCTAAGCTACAAATAAAGCCTCCAACTAAAAAGGCCATAATTACATTTCTTAGAACTGTGGGTTTTGGGGTTACAGATTGTACCATTTCTTTATATTCTTCCGGAGTTATGTTAATTGTTGGAGGACGCAGATGATTTGTAGCCATATTTCTTCCCCCTTTTTTTCATATAATTCCCCAAAAAAGTAGCTTAAATTCAATTTTTAATTTTTTTTCTTAACAATACATTAGGAACTCCAAAATTTAGAAGATATTATTGAGACATTATTTAAAGGGAAAAAATGGATGGCGTCGAAAATATATTTAACTACTTGTAAGGAGCGTGCAAAAATGAGAAAAAAAATAGAGCGCCAAACGCTTCATCTCTTTCTTCAAGGCGAATTAGATATGAATAATGCAAATGATCTGAAAGCTGCAATTGATAACGATATTGAAAAACGAGGTATTAGAACGATTGTTTTTCATATGGACGACCTCAAATTTATAGACAGTTCTGGACTAGGAGTCATTTTAGGACGATATAAAAAATTAGTTCCATTAGGTGGCAAAATTCAAATTCAAAATGTCCCTGCTCACCTTTATAAAATAATGGAACTTTCTGGCTTGCCGAAGATAATTGAATTTATACCGGATAAAAATCTTCAAAAAGATCCAAATTTGAAAGGAGAAAAAAAATGAGAGTTAATAAACTAAGTCTTACATTTTCCAGCTTACCTGAAAATGTATCAATTGCCAGAACTTTGGTATCCACACTAGGTGCACAATTAGATCTACCTATTAACGAACTGGAAGAACTTAAAGTCGCTGTCTCAGAAGCGGTCACTAATTCAATAATTCATGGTTATAATAACGATCCGAATAATTTTGTTACTTTAGAAATTGAATCATCTTCTGAAAAAATCCAAATACAAGTAATTGACCACGGTTGTGGAATTCCGGATATTAAACAGGCAATGCAAGCCTCCTTTAGCACCGATCCGGACAGGATGGGGCTCGGTTTTATTTTTATGCAATCTTTTATGGATGAACTTCATGTGGAATCTACTGTAAATAGCGGCACAAAAGTAACAATGACTAAATATTTCAATCACTCTAATCCCTCCTCACATTAAGAGGAGGTAAGCAAAATGATGCAAAGACTCTCTGACATGAACCTCCCGAGATTTCCTTTATTGACTGAAGAAGAGACAATGGAACTTTTAAAAAAGGCAAAACAGGGAGATTCTGAAGCTCGCGAAAAACTGATAAATTGTAATCTTAAACTTATATTTAATCTTATCCAACGCTTCGTCCATAGAGGATATGAGCTTGAAGATTTATTTCAAATTGGTACAATTGGTCTAATCAAGGCTATAGATAAATTTGATTTCTCCTATGGGGTAAAATTTTCAACCTATGCAGTCCCGATGATAATTGGAGAGATTCGAAGATTTTTAAGGGATGATCACCCAATAAAAGTTCCCCGTTCTTACAAAGAGCTTGTTTATAAAATTAACCGCTCTCGGGAAAAGTTATCTACCAGTTTAAAAAGGGAGCCAACAATAAATGAAATCGCCACAGATTTGAATCTTGATCCTGAGGATATAATAATGGCTTTGGAAGCAGTTCAAAACCCATCTTCCATCCATGATACACTCTATCAAGACGATTCCGACCCCATTTATGTCATTGATCAGCTACCTTTAGAGAAAGACAATAATCCTCAGTGGTTTGAAAAAATTGCATTGAAAGAAGTTTTATCTAAACTTCCTGAAAGAGAGAAAAACGTGCTTATGATGCGCTTTTTTGAGGACAAAACGCAAAGTGAAATTGCCAAATTGATGAATCTCTCTCAAGTACAAATCTCCAGAATAGAAAGAGCGGCTTTACATCGACTACGGTCTATATTAAAAGATGATAAATCATACTGAATTTGTCAAAAAAGAAGAGGTGATTTTAAGCCATAAGTATTACTAAGAGTTTTAAAAATTATTTTAAAAGCATCAGCTTTCGGGATATCTTCTTTGGCAATAAGATTTATACTTAATTGCTCCTCTTCACCACAATGAATAATTAATTCTCCTAATTTTTGGCCTTTACTAACCGGTGCAACTACCGTAGGATCAAGCTTAGTTTCTACCCAACAATCTTTATCCTTTCCTTTTTCAATACATAGCCCTACTCTGTTTTCAGCAATTAATTCTACCCTTGGCTTAGTACCTTTTTGTACTGCTACTTCACCTTGTTTCGACCCTGCAGGGGCAAATTCTTTATAAGTATAGTTGGCAAAACCATAGTTGTATATTTTCATAGATTCTTCAAAATGGCCTCTAACTTCCGGCACACCTAAAACGACGCAAATTAGCCTCAGTCCGTTTCTTTCGACTGTCGATGCCAAACAGTATTTGGCTTCTTGGGTCCACCCTGTTTTAAAACCATCGGTTCCTTCGTACCACCACAGAAGCTTATTTGTATTCCATAGCTTAAACTCTCCGTTACGCAAATCATATTCTTTTATGGAAGTCAACTTAGTGATTAGAGGATATTTTAAAGCTTCCCTTCCCAATATGGCGAGGTCATAAGCACTTGAATAATGCCCTTCGGCTGGAAGTCCGTAGGAATTTACAAAATTAGTGTTATTCATTCCTAAAGCTTTAGCCTTTTGGTTCATAACATTTACAAACTCTTCATGGGAACCATAAATATGTTCCGCAACAGCAACACAGCTATCGTTTGCCGAACCAACCGCTATCGAAATTAACAATTCTTCCAAGGTAAACTGTTCACCCGGTTCAAGATAAATTTGAGAACCACCTAAAGAACTGGCTTTTTCACTGGCAGTTACTATATCACTAAGGCTGCACCTTCCAGCTTCTATAGCTTCGACTGCTACTAATAAAGTCATTAGTTTTGTTACACTGGCAATCGGCAGTTCCTTATGGGGATTTTTTTCAAACAAAACTTTACCGCTGGCAGCATCGACAAGAATAGCACTTTCAGCCGTAGTTTCAAGAGTCGCTGCTTTTATCGGGGGTATACTATAGAATAAAAAGCAAACAGTAGCAATGATTAGAGCTACAATTTTTAGATAATACTTCAACATACAAAGACCTCCCAATAAGAATATTGTTGGTTTCTTTAGTATACCCTGTTAATACTTTTTTATATTATTTTATTTACTTGCGTTTTTTAGATTTTTTGATGTTTGGGAGGAACTTTTTTTTCTTTCAAACCATGCCAATAACAAGGATTTAAGAAAGCAAAGGGTTTTTTATACAATTTGTATTTTAAAACACATCCTTTATGTACTTTGATTCCCATCTCTTCGCATTCTTTAATTAATTGTGGATCCGAATTGTTTTCCTGAAACCAAATATATTTAGCACCGGCTTCAGCAGAATCCTTAACGATATTTTGTAAATATTCCTTACGAAGACATGGTACAACAACATCAATTTTGCCTGCCAGACTTTTTAAGTCTGGATATACTCTATGACCTTCAAAAACTCGTAAATTTTCTGCCACAATATAAACTTTACACCCAAACTCGCGCAAAGTTCGCCAAACTTTCCAAGCATGCCTATGTTTTATAAATCGATCCGAACTTGCATAAACAGCAAATGTCATATTTGTCTTAATGTCATCGGTAATGTCGTAATCATACTTTTTTTGCTTTTTCATACCCTCAACTCCTCTCTTATAGTAGCTTGCTTAGTCAAGTTATTGCAAGTTATCCTCTAGTTGATTTTATGTATTATTAAAGGTCCAATTTACTGTTTTAGAAAAGAAAAGAGGGAATCTTCAAACCGATTCCCTTATTGATTCTCCAGCGTCCCATCAAGCATTCCTAACTGCTTTTTAAATCATTACTTATTTAACCACATTGCTAACCACAGAGTTAATAGCTGGAGGATAATCCTTTATGATAATTCCTTCAGTTAATAACTGTAAGGCAGAATCTGATTTTTCCTTTCTAGAAGTATATAAGCGTAGTAATAGATCTCCTTTTTTAACATAATCTCCACTTTTTCTCAATAAATAAACTCCTGCTCCCAAGTCAATCTCACTTTCTTTGGTTTCTCGTCCTGCGCCTAATAACATTGCGCATTTACCGATTGTTCGAGCATCTATTTTATGTATATAGCCTTCTTGAGTTGAGTTATAATCCACTGTTATGGGTGATAATTCCAAATCTTTGTTATAAACTTTTTGTACGTCTCCACCTTGGGCAGATATGAAATCCAAGAATTTTTTCCATGCTTTTCCTGATTGAAGAGCTTCATACAGTATTTGCCGGGCTTCAGGAACTGAATCAGCTTTATGTCCTACTATCAACATCCAACTGGCTAATTCATAGCACAATTCCATTAAATCGGCTGGGCCGTTTCCCTGAAGACAATCAATTGCTTCTAATACTTCTAAACTGTTACCTACTGCTCTACCTAAAGGCTGATCCATATTACTTATAACTGCAACTGTCTGTCTGCCAAAATTTCGGCCAATTTCCACCATTATATTCGCAAGTTGTTCAGCTTCTTTTTGTGAAGACATAAAAGCCCCGGATCCGTATTTTACGTCTAAAACTATTCCGTCTGCTCCGGAAGCTAACTTTTTGCTCATAATGGACGAAGCAATTAAAGGTAATGAATCCACTGTTGCAGTTACATCCCTTAAAGCATAAAGTTTTTTATCAGCAGGTACTAGATTTGCCGTCTGGGAAATAATCGCTATACCGACCCTTTTTACTTGTGAAATGAATTCTTCTTGCTCCATCTCTAATTTTAGACCAGGAATTGAAGACAATTTATCAATAGTCCCGCCGGTATGCCCAAGCCCTCTTCCGGACATTTTAGCAACAGGCAAACCGCAAGAAGCAACAAGAGGAGCAACTATCAATGTCGTCTTGTCTCCTACCCCGCCGGAACTATGTTTATCCACGATAAAACTGCCGATGGGGGTAAGGTCAATTTTTTCGCCACTTTCAACTATTGCCGAAGTTAATTCAGAAATTTCCGTTGAATTCATACCCTTATAATATATGGCCATAGCCAAGGCTGAAATCTGATAATCAGGTATATTACCTTTTACATAGCCATTTATTATATATTTGATCTCATCACCTGACAAAGGAAATCCGTTTCTCTTTTTTTCAATCAGTTCAACCATCCGCATAGTTTACTCTTCCTTTTTTTATTTCAACGAAATTAGTCTAAAAACCTTATTAACCGGGTAATAAGTTTTATAAAATATCCTTTAGCCTTTTCAGTTGTTGCAATAACTTCTTCGTGACTAAGTTTTTGAGGTAAGATGCCTGCTGCCATATTCGTAACGCAAGATATCCCCAGCACTTTCATACCTCCATGATTGGCTGCAATAACTTCCGGTACGGTTGACATTCCAACCAAATCAGCTCCGATCAACCTCAAATACCTAATTTCGGCGGGAGTTTCATAGCTCGGTCCACAAAGCGCTGCATAAATACCTTCTTTATAAGGTATACCAATTTCTCCCATAACTTGACGAGCTATATCTCGCCATTCCTTGCAATAGGCCTCACTCATATCAGGAAACCTTGGTCCCAAATTGGAAATATTGGCTCCTCTTAGTGGGTTGGTTCCGATAAGATTGATATGGTCTTTAATAATTACAAGGTCTCCGGGACGATAACTTTCATTAATGCCTCCGGCAGCATTTGTTACTATCAATTTCTTTACACCCAAAAACTGCATTACTCGTACCGGTAAGGTCACTTTCGACATTTCATAGCCTTCATAATAATGAAACCTACCCTGAAATGCCAAAACATATCTGGAAGAAAGATTACCGAATATTATTTTTCCTGAATGCCCTTGGACTGTTGATATTGGAAAATGGGGGATTTCTTTATAGTCAATTTCAGTTTTATTCTCTATTAAATCAGCCAATTCTCCTAAACCGGAACCCAAAATTATACCTAGCTCCGGTTTAGCCTGAATTTTTTTCTCAATAAATTCCGTTGCTTCGCGTATTTCCGTTTGGATTTTCATTTCTTTAAGCATTAGTTTTCCTCCATGACAATGTTTAAAAAGCTTTCGCCAACAGGGGGGGGAGCCACTTCAAGATATTCCGCAATCGTAGCCCCTACATCCGCAAATGTTTTTCTCAGTCCTAGGTCTACGCCTTTCCTCAATGTCTTGCCATACACCAATAGTGGAACG
>ENA-UPSB01002443-UPSB01002443.1-bioreactor-metagenome-genome-assembly--contig:-NODE-2443-length-17382-cov-6.277775_pt1 | contig 17382 bp, 21 predicted proteins | sample MGYA00238182_ERZ773286 | MGnify/ENA primary metagenome ERZ773286 (study PRJEB29026, sample SAMN07631240) | bioreactor metagenome | isolation source: Switchgrass digestor | place: USA: Dartmouth... | reverse complement strand
CCCACGTCGGCCACCACCTTCAGCTCGAGCAGCAGCCAGCGCTCCTCGCCCGGCTCGCCCTTCTCATAGAACGTGGGGCACTTGTTGGTAGGCGTGGCGAAGCGCATGTTACCCCTGCCGCCGCGGCCTCCCCTGGCCACCACGGCCCGCTGGCCGGGCTCGACCAGGTCGAAGAGCACCTCCCCGGTGTCGTCGTCCTTCACCACGGTCCCCGGCGGCACCTTCACCACGAGGTCCTCGCCCTTGCGGCCGTGCATGCCCTTCGGGCCCCCGTGCTCGCCCCGCTCGGCCTTGAAGTGCTTCTGGTACTTGAAATCGACCAGGGTGTTCAGCCCCGGATCGACGACAAACACGACGTCGCCGCCCCGGCCGCCGTCGCCGCCCCAGGGGCCGCCCTGCGGGACGTACTTCTCCCGCCGCACCGAGTTGGAGCCCCGGCCGCCGTCGCCGCCCTTCACGTAAATGCGGGTGACATCCACGAACATGGCATCACGCCCCAGACCGGTTACTCGTCGCTAGCCTTCGCTGGCCTGCCGGCCCTTATGTGCCGGCGGCGTCGTGGAAGAAGCCCCAGCACCGCCGGGTGCTGGGGCCTCCGGATTCCACCTTACGCCTCGACGGCCACCTCGATCGGCACCACGGAAACCTGCTTCCGGTCGGCGCCCTTGCGGCCGAACTTCACGATGCCGTCGACCAGAGCGAACAGGGTGTCGTCCTTGCCGCGGCCGACGTTCGCACCGGGGTGAATCTTGGTGCCCCGCTGGCGCACGATGATCTGACCGACGGTGACGAGCGAACCGTCACCCTTCTTCACACCCAGATACTTGGGGTTCGAGTCGCGACCGTTCTTGGTCGAACCGACACCCTTCTTGCTCGCGAAAAGCTGAAGCAGCATGGGGTTAGCCTCCCTCCGTCACGCGGACATAATCCTTGTAATCCTTCGCAATATCCTTCAGTCCGAGTACCGTGGTCTCGAGGATGGCCTGGGCCTTCAGGCGGGACTCGGGCGTGCCCCCCGGCAGCAGCCGGCACCAGGCCTTGCCGCTCCGGGCCCGCCCCTCGTGCGGGTGACCCGCGACGCGCTTCAGCCCGATCAAGGCCGTGACCACCAGTGCGGTCACGCCGGCGCAGACGATGTCCTCCCCCGGCTCCGCGAAACCGGCGTGCCCCTCGGTCTCCAGCGAGACCACCGAGCCGTCTTCCGCACGGCCCACCCGAACCGTGATCACCGGACTACCCCTCGATGGACTCGATGGTGACCGCGGTGAACGGCTGCCGGTGGCCGGTCTTGCGCCGGTAGTTCGTCTTGTTGTGGTACTTGAAGACGATGATCTTCGGCGCCTTGCCGTGCGCGGCCACCTTGGCGGTCACCTTGGCGCCCTCGATGTAGGGGGCGCCGACGGTCACCTTGCCGTCGCGGCTGATGGCCAGAACCTTGTCGAAGACGACGCTCTCGCCCTCGCCGGCCGCCAGCTTCTCGACCCGCAGGGTGTCACCCTCCTGCACGCGGTACTGCTTGCCACCCGTCTCCACGATCGCGTAAGCCAAACGGAACACCTCCGAGATGTAGACTCGCCGGAACCAGGTACGCCATGCGGCGTTTTGCTGAACCCGTCCCGTGCGGTTGCCACCACAGACCCCTGAACCCGGTCAGAGGCGCGCGGAGGCGACATGTAATGTTAGCATGGGTTGGCCATGCGTGTCAATGCGTGCAGCCAGTGCGGCTCGCTTCTGGATGTTGGAGAGCCATTGATCTGTACATTCTTTCTAATCCACCTTATCATATAATCTCAGCCGTCAGGGTGGCCGTTCGGGGCGGAGGCGATGGGATGCGGCTCAGCAGGTACATCATCTTTGTCCCCCTGGAGGGCCGCGGCGAGACCGTTCTGGTGCACGGTATCTCGGGCGCGGTCGACCGGGTGAGCGACGAGTGGGCGCGGAACCTGCGGGCGATGCGGTGGGATCGTTTCGCGGCGCAGGATCTGGCCGAGCTGCGGCGCCGCGGCTACATTACGGATAAGACGCCGGAGGAAGAACGGGAGATCGCGGTCCGCATCGGCCGCCGGTTGCGCGAAAAAGCCATGCGCAGCGCCGGCTTCATCCTGACGCCCACCATCCGGTGCAACCTCGGGTGCGACTACTGCTTCCAGAACCCCCTGCGCGCCGGCGGCGCCGGGGCGCCGGCGCTGGACGTCCGCATGGCGGAGGCGGCCTTCGCGGCGATGGCCGACCTTCAGGTGCGCCGGGGGGCTAAGGTCAGCCGCATCCTGCTGTTCGGCGGCGAGCCGCTGCTCGCGGAGAACCGCCCGCTGGTCCGGCACATCTTCCGCAGGGGGATGGAGCTCGGCTACCGGTTCGACGCCGTGACCAACGGCACGGAACTGCACCACTACCGCAGCTTCCTGGGCCCCGGCGGGCTGGAGTCGGTGCAGATCACCCTGGACGGCCCGCAGGAGGTCCACGACCGGCTGCGCCCGGCCCCGGGCGGGCAGGGCACCTACCGGCGGATCAGGCGCAACATCGACCTGGCGCTGGCCCGGGGCGTTCGGGTCTCCCTGCGCATGAACGTGGGGTGGGAGAACCTCACGGCCATCCGCGAACTGGTGGCGGAGTTCGACCGGTACGGCTGGCTCGGGCACCGGCAGTTCCACCCCTACTGCGCCCCCGTCCGCGGGGAGGGCGGGCCCCGCGAGTCCACGCGGCTGCAGCGGGCCGTCATCCGGCTGGTCCGGGAGATCAACGCCGCCTGCCGCCCCCGCTACGGCCGCGACGTGCTGGCCATGGCCGGCGGCGCCGTGCGCACGAAGGTCGCACGGCTCCTCGCCGGGGACCTGCTGCCGGCGCTTACGCCCGCCTACTGCGGCGCCCACCTGAACATGTTCGTATTCTCGGCCGACGGCGCCATCTACACCTGCTGGGAGGGCATCGGTGTGCCGTCCGCCCGGGTGGGGCGCTTCTGGCCCGCCCTGGATCTGGACGAGGAGAGCCTCGGCCGCTGGTTCGAGCGCCACGGCCTCAACATCCCCGCCTGCCAGACGTGCCGCTACATGTTCTTCTGAGGCGGCGGGTGCGGGATGCGTGCGCTGCAGCAGAACGGGGAGCTCTGCAGTTCCTTCTGCGACGGCTTCGCCGAGCTCTTCCGCTGCCACGTGGAGCAGGCGGTGGCACGGCTCGACGACCTGGAGGGCGTACCCGTCCACGAGGAGCTCGGCTACTCCGGCGTCTGAATCGGGAGGGAAGGTCCATGGAACGGCCGGCGCTGGCACGGGGCGTCACCCTGGGGCCGCTCGACCACCGGGGCCTGCCCGCCTACCGGCTGGTGAGCCCGGCCGGCCGGGAGTGGCAGGTGCGGCCGTTGCTGTACCACGTCGCGGTCCACGCGGACGGCACGCGCACGCCGGCCGAGCTCGCGCGCCTCGCTTCCGGGGCCATGGGTTCCCCGGTCACCGCGGAGGCCGCCGAGGCAGCAGTCTGTTGGCTGGCCGCCCGAGGGCTCATCGAGGGGACTGCCGCTCCGGAGACGCCTGAGCCCGCCCCCGGCTTCGCCCAAATCCGCCTGCCGCTGTTCCGCGGTCCCGCGCTCGCGGCTGCGGCGACCGGTCTGCGCTTCCTCTTCCGCCCTCGGTGGGCCGCGGCGTTGCTGCTCCTCTCGGTCGCGGTGCGCCTGGTACCCTACGAGGCCATCCCCCAAATGGGACTTCTCAGGTTGGTCCGCGATCCGTGGGGGGCATTCACCCCCGGCCAGGCGGCCGCGCTGGGGGCCATCGTGCTCGCCGCCGGGTTGGTGCACGAGCTGGGCCACGCGGCCGCAGCGCACGCGGCAGGCCTGCGCGCCGGCGAGATCGGCGTCGGCCTCAACCTCATCTATCCCGTTTACTACACAAAGATCGACCACGTATGGGCCGGCAGCCGCCGGCAGCGCCTTGTCATCAGCGCGGGCGGCGTGTACTTCCAGCTCCTGGCCGGCGGCCTTCTGTGGACGTACTACTTGTCAGACCCCGGCATTGCGGCGGCCCTGCCGGCCCTTCTCAACGACCTGGCGGTCCTCGCCAACCTCCAGCCCTTCCTGCGCTTCGACGGTTACTGGATGCTCTCGCACCTCTGTGGCATCGTCAACCTGGCCGGACGCGGCTGGGGGCAGCTCATCGAATGGGCAACCTTGGGGCGGGTGCGTGACGGCTTCCTCCGGGCCTACGGCCCGCTGCAGCGCCTGGTCATCGCCGCGTACGGCACGACCAACGCGGCGTTCATGGCCATGCTCGCCTGGGGTCTGATCCGCTGGTCGGGCTTCCTCCTTCCCGCACTCTCCCGGGAACTGTGGTTGGCGGTGACCGCAGGGCTCAACCCGGAACGGCTCTGGGTGATGGCGCAGGGTGGGATCTGGCTGGTCCTCATCATCAACACCGGGCGCCGGTTCCGCCGGTTGCCGGGATCACAAAGGAGGAGAGCGGATTGGCGCTGCGGCCTGTGAACAGGAAAAACCTTCCAGTGAACGAACCGTGGGACGAGCGTCTGCTGGCCGAGGAACTTGAGGCCCAGGTGTTCTACGACTGCACGGTCAACTTCTGCTGCACCATCAACGACCACGGCAACTCCATTCCCTGCGACGCGAGGGCGATCGCGGTGCCGGCGGCGGGCCTGGCTGCGCTGGCCGGCGCCATCGCCTTCTTCCGCCGCCGGCGGAGGCCCGGGCAGTGACCGGCGCCCCGCCCGGCAGCCAGCCGGGCATTGACCTTTATGCAACCAACGCATATAATATAGTTAACTAGCTCGATGGTGGAGAGAAGGAGAGCCATCGGCAGTTCGGAGGATCCGTTCGCACGACGGAGCCCCCGGCCTGCCCGTGGACTCTCCCTTTTTCATTGCTGATTGCGAGGGGAGTGCGTCATGAACAGAACTGACATGATCCGGCGCCTTGCCTCTGAGTCCTTCGATCTGCTGGTCATCGGCGGCGGCATCACGGGAGCCGGCGTCGCCCGCGAGGCCGCCCTGCGCGGCCTGAAGGTGGGCCTGGTCGAGGCGGGCGACTTCGCCGGCGCGACCAGCAGCCGCTCCACGAAGCTGATTCACGGCGGCCTGCGCTATTTGAAGAACTACGAGTTCCGCCTGGTGCGGGAGTCGGTGGTGGAGCGGCAGCGGCTGCTGACCATGGCCCCGCACCTGGTGAAGGCCACGCCCTTCCTGTTCCCGGTATACGAGGGCGACCCCGACCCGCTCTGGATGCTGCACGTCGGCCTCACCCTCTACGACCTGTTCGCGGGCCGCCACAACCCGATCCCCCACCGGATGCTGGCGCCGGAGGCCCTCCGGGAGCGGGAGCCGCTGCTCCGCGGGGACGCCCTCAAGGGCGGCGCCGTGTACGCCGACTCCCGCACCGACGACGGATGCCTCACGCTGGAGGTCATCCAGTCGGCCGTCGCACACGGCGCGGCCGTCGCCAACTACCTGGCGGTGACCGGCTTCCGCAAGGACGGCGCGGGGCGCATCACCGGCGCGAAGGTGAAGGACCAGGTGTCCGGCGAGACCTTCACCGTAAGGGCCGGACGCTTCCTGGCCGCGGCGGGCCCGTGGGCCGACGCCGTCCGCCGCATGGACGACCCGGGCGCCCCGCCGCTCCTCCGCCTGACCAAGGGGGTCCACCTGGTGCTGCCCCGGCGGCGGCTGCCCATCGAGCACGCGGTCGTCATGCGCGGGCGGGATGGGCGGATGATGTTCGCCGTGCCGTCGGGCGCCTGCACCTACGTGGGCACGACGGATACCGACCACGGCGGCGATCCGGGAGACTACCGCATCGAATGGGCCGACGTGGAGTACATCCTGGACGCCGCGTCCCGGCTGTTCCCCGAGGCAGGGCTCACCCCGGACGATGTCCAGGCCGCCTGGGCCGGCTTCCGACCCCTGATCCGCTCGGGCGCGGGCGGCGACCCCTCCGCCGCCTCCCGCGACTACAAGCTGTTCCACAGCCCGTCGGGGCTGGTCACCGTGGCCGGGGGCAAGCTCACGGCCTTCCGGGCGATGGCGAGCCACATCGTCGACAGCCTCTTCCCCGCGACCCGCGGCGGCGCGCACACGGTGGCCAGCACGGCCCCGCTGCCCGGGGCAGCAGGCGGCCTGCCCACCTCCGAACGGAAGGCGGCGCTGGCGGCGGAGCTCGGCGCGCCCGAGCTGGTGGAGCGGCTGGCCGGAAGGTACGGCGCGGGGCTGGAGCAGGTGGCGGCCGAGGCCCGGGCGCTGGCACAGGCGCCGGTCCGCCCTGAGGCGGGTGTGCCGGCCGGGGCGGGCGCAGCGGATCCCGTGCTCCGCTGGCGGCTGGCCCAGGCCCGCCACGCCGTAAAGGCCGAGATGGCGGTGCACCTGGCGGACGTGCTCATCCGCCGGACCGACCTGATGCTCTTCACCCCCGACAACGGGCGGCCGCTGCTTCCGGCCCTCGCCGCCGAGATGGGCGCGCTGCTGGGATGGGACGAAAAGACGGCGCAGGCCGAGGTCGCCCGCGTCGCGTCGCTGATCGACGCGATGTTCACGTGGAAGCAGGAGGCACCTGCCCGCGCTTAGCCGTTTTCCGACACCATCCGGGCCCTGGCGTAGGTGCGGAAGGCCTTGACGATCTCCACCTTCACCACCTGCCCGACCAGGGCGCCGGCGCCCTCGACGTCGATGACGTAGCCGTCCACGCGGGCGATCCCGTCGGCGGGGTTCGTGGCGTGGACCTCGTCGATCCGCAGGGCGATCTCCTGGCCGGCGGAGACCGGCAGGGCCCGCGCCTCCACCTCGGCGCGGGTACCCATGGCCTTCAGGCTCCAGGACTCCGGGTGGATCTCGCTGTTGCCGCGGATGTAGATGGTGCGGGCCAGCTCCTCTTCCAGCGCGCGCAGGTTGGTCCCCCCGGGGCCGATGAGCAGGGCCGCTACCGTCGGGTGCACCTCCATCAGGAGCGCCTCGCTGGAGGACTGCTTCATGATCCGCCGGATTTCCGCCCGCACCCGGTGGGCCATGGTCTCCTCGCTGAACAACCGCCCGCGGCCGTCGCAGCAGGGGCATGGCCGCGTGAGGGCCTCCTCCAGGTTCTGCCGCGACTTCTTGCGCGTCATCTCCAGGAGCCCGAGCTGGGTGAGGCCCAGGATGTTGGCCCGCGTGCGGTCCCGCTTCAGGGCCTCCTCCAGGGCCTGGATCACCTGCTGCCGGTGGTCCTCCCGGTCCATGTCGATGAAGTCGATGATGATGATCCCGCCGATGTCGCGCAGGCGCAGCTGCCGGGCGATCTCCCGGGCGGCCTCGAGGTTGGTCTTGAACACCGTGTCGGCCAGGTTCGTGGAGCCCACGAACTTGCCGGTGTTGACATCGATGGCGGTCAGCGCCTCGGTCTGGTCGATGATGATATAGCCGCCGCTCTTCAGCCACACGCGCTTGCGCAGGGCCTTCTCGATCTCCATCTCGACGCCGTAGTAGTCGAAGAGGGTCTGATCGCTGCGGGTGTAGAGCTTGATGCGGTCCCGGAGCGCCGGCGCGTGCAGCTCCACCACCTCGACGGCGGTGTCGTACGCGGCCCGCTGGTCCACCAGGAACAGGCTGACCGTGTCGTCGAGGCCGTCACGCACCAGCCGGTGGATCAGCCCCTGGTCCTGGTACACCAAGGCGGGAGCCCTGACCCCTCGCGCCCGGGCCGCGATCTGCTGCCAGTGGCGCTCGAGGAAGGCGGCATCGTGGGCAAGCTCCTCCTCGCGGGCGCCCTCGGCAACCGTGCGCACGATCAGGCCCATGCCCTGGGGCTTCACGGCCTGTGCGATCTGCTTCAGCCGCTCCCGCTCCCGCTCGTCGGTGATGCGCCGGCTGACCCCGATGTAGTCCACAAACGGCATCAGGACCAGAAAGCGGCCGGGCAGGGTGATGTTGCGGGTGACCCGGGCCCCCTTGGTCCCGATGGGCTCCTTGGCCACCTGGATGAGGATGTCCTGCCCGGTGCGGACCAGCTCCCCGATCGTCGGGCGGCGGCCGGTGCGGGGCACGGGCTCCTCCCCTTCCACCTGCTCCCGGCCGGGCTGCGCGTCGTCCACGTAGAGAAAGGCGTTGCGCTCCAGGCCAATGTCGACAAACGCTGCCTGCATGCCCGGCAGCACGTTCTCGACCTTGCCCTTGTAGATGTTGCCGACGATGCGCTGGTGCACGGACTGCTCGATGTACAGCTCGACCAGCTGGCCGTCTTCCAGCACGGCCGCGCGGGTCTGGTCGATGTCGACCGTGACGAGAATCTCCTTGCGCATGAAAAAAGCCCCTTCTCTCTTGGGGATGGCTGCCTCCGGGGATAGTATCCCAAACATATTGGGGTTTCTTCTCACTGGCCGCGGACTCCTGCCTGAAGGGATCCGCGGAACGGGCACAGCCCGCCGGCCACCCCGGCGGGCTGTGTCGTCCCTCAGGACTCAGTAACTCCGCTCCACCACGACCGTGTAGTCCAGCGCCAGGATGACCACCGCGCTGAGGGCGGTCAGCGCCGGCAGGATCAGGGCGAAGACCACGGCGCCGCTCACGGGCAGGTTGAGGATCTCGTAGCCCTTCGGGTCCCGCACGATGATGCGGTTGACGTTGCCCTCGTGCAGGATGCGCTTCAGCGTCTCCACCAGGTCCTTGCCGCTCACCTTCAACTCCTCGGTGAAGAAGCCCGAGGGCGCCTGCTCCTGCTCGAGCTGTACCGCCGCGGCCACCGCGTCCCAGTCGTTGGCCTCGAGCACCTCGCGGGCCCGGGCGTACGAGATCCTGAAGCGGCTGCGCAGCAGGTCCATCTTCTCCAGCTTCTCCCGTTCCTCCATCGGCCGGTCTCCCTCCTCCTCGGCATCGGCCGGCGCGTCCGCCGGCATCGGAACCCATGGGGACGATCCTACTGGTCAGACGCCCCGCCTGGCTCCGATCCCTTCACCCGTACGATTCCCGGAACCGGGCAGAAAGTTCGGCGGCGCCCGCCTCCACGGAGAGGCGCGCGCCGTCGTGTTCAACCGTATCGCACTACAGGGACCAGGGCTCCGCGCAGACCCCGGTCTCGGGGTCGCGCCGGTAGAGCATCAGCCGGTGGGCTCGCAGGAACTCGGCCTCCGCCAGCTCGGACGAGAGCTGCCGGAGCCCCGCCACGACCTCCTCGGGCCGCACGTTGCCCTGCGACCCGGTCTGCACCAGGGCCCGCAGTTCGCCGGGCCCGTCCACGGTGAGCCGGTACACGTGCGGGCGGATGTCCACGGGCCGGGATCCCGAGGGGCCCTCTCGGGTCACCACGACATGTTCCGTCTTCATGAAGCGGTCCACGGCCTGCCTGAGGGCGGCCTCCCCGGCGCCCTCCAGCCGCAGGCGGTACTCCGCGGCGTTGATGAGCGCCATCAGCGACTCGCCGCCCTCGGGGGCGGGGCGCGCCTCCAGCAGCCGCACGTCCGGCGGCAGCGCCGCGTTGGCCCGGGCCAGGAAGACCTCGGGCTCCACCGGCTCCGTCAGATCCACGTCGATGAACTCGCCCTCGCTGCTGGTCCCCGTCGCCAAGGCCGAAGCGTAGCTGATGCGCGGGTGCGGGTTGAACCCCTGGGTGAAGGCCAGCGGCAGTTCGGCCCGCCGCAACCCCCGCTCCACGACCCGCTGGAAGTCCAGGTGCGACAGGAACCGGGCCAGACCCAGCTTAGCCAGTCGAATCCGTAACCGCAATGTCGTCCTCTCCCACAAAGCCCGCGGGCTTCAAGGTCGGCAGCACGTCGTAGCGCATGCAGACGCCGCACAGGTCGCAGTTCTCCCAGCGACAGTCATCCACCTCGACCTCGGCCATCGCCCGGCGGTGGTCGTCAATCAGCCACTCGCGGCTGATCCCCGGCGAAAGGTGGTCCCAGGCGAACCGCTCCCCGTAGCCTTTGCGGCGGTAGGTGTAGAACGCCACGTCCACGCCCGCCTCGGCGCACGCCCGCAGCCACAGGTTGTAGTCGAAGTGCTCGTTCCAGCCGTCGAACCGGGCCCCCATCTGCCACGCCCGCAGGACCGCCCCGGCGACCCGCCGGTCGCCCAGCGAGAGCAGGGCCTCGATGTGGCTCACGTCGGCCTCGTGGTACTTGTAGTCGATGCGCCGGTCCTTCAGGAAACGCTTGATGTACTCCTGCCGCCGCCGCGCCTCCTCCAGCCGCACCTGGGGCTCGAACTGGAACGGGGTATGGGGCTTGGGCACGAAGACCGAGACCGAGATGGTCACGCGGACCTTCCGCGCCTCCTGCCGGCCCAGCTCCTCCTCGGCGATCTCCAAGGCCCAGCGGCCCTTCTCAGCGATGGCCTCCAGGTCGGCGTCGGTCTCGGTGGGCAGGCCCAGGATGAAGTAGAGCTTCACCGCCCGGTAGCCGCTCCGGAAGGCGGCCCGCATGGCGTCGCGGATATCCCGGTCGGAGACGGTCTTGTTGATGACCCGCCGGATGCGGGCGGAGCCACCCTCGGGTGCGAGGGTGATCGAGCCCTTGCGCACCTTGCTCACCGCGTCCGCCAGGGCCACCGAGAAGGCGTCCACGCGGGTGGAGGGCAGGGTGACGTTCACGCCCTGGCACTGCAGCTCGTCGGACAGCCGGCTCACCGTCTGCCGCACGTCGGTGTAGTCTGCCGTGGAGAGCGAAACCAGGGACAGCTCGCTGTAGCCGGTGTTCTGCACGATCTCCCGCGCCAGCCGCTGCACGATCTCCGGGGAGCGCTCCCGCACCGGCCGGGTGATGTAGCCGGCGTGGCAGAAGCGGCAGCCGCGGGTGCAGCCCCGGAAGACCTCCACCTGCGCCCGGTCGAAGACGATCTGCGTGTTGGGCACCACGGGTCGGGTCGGGAAGTCGATGCGGTCCAGGTCCTTCACCGTCGCCCGGTCCACCACCGTCGGCACGCCGGGCTCGGTCGGGCGGTACTCCTTGATGGTGCCGTCGGGATTGTACGTCACCTCGTACAGGCACGGCACGTAGCAGCCGGTGATCCGGGCCATGCGCCGGAGCAGCTCCCGCCGGTCCTTCCGTCCTTCGTCCCGCCAGGCCTTGTAGGTGTCCAGGATCTCGTGGATGACCTCCTCGCCGTCGCCCAGCACCGCCACGTCGAGGAACGGGGCCAGCGGCTCGCAGTTGAAGGCGCAGGGGCCGCCGGCGATCACCAGCGGATCGGCCTCCGTGCGGTCAGCCGCGCAGAGCGGGACCCCGGCCAGGTCGAGGCAGGTCAGCAGGTTGGTGTAGGTGAGCTCGTACAGCAGCGGGAAGGCGAGGATGTCGAAGTCGCGCACGGGCGTCCAGGTCTCCAGGGTGAAGAGCGGGATCCCTTCCGCCCGCATCTCCTTCTCCATATCGGTCCAGGGGGCGTACGCCCGCTCGCAGCAGGCGTCCTCCCGCCGGTTGATCTGGTGGTACATGATCAGCGAGCCCAGGTGGGACATGCCCACCTCGTAGGCGTCGGGGAAGGTCCAGGCGACCTTGACGTCCACCGCAGCGTGATCCTTCACCACGGCGTTCCACTCGCCGCCGGTGTAGCGGGCGGGCTTGGAGACCCGGGGGAGCACGCGCTCGATGCGCTCGCGCAGGGTCTCGGTCATGCCGTCACCCCTCTTCTGGTCTGTGATTGCGGTCACCTAAGCTAGATGTTACGCGAAAGCGGTAGGTAAGTAAACCGCGGGTTAAAATAAGCGGGCCCCGCCGCTCCGGGCGGGGCCTCCGGGCTATTTCTGCGGGGCCAAGTAGATGCGGGCGGCCTCGTAGTACCAGCCTGAAAGGTACTGAACTGAGATATAACCGTCGCGCGTAAGCGTTCCCGCGGCCTTCTTGTAGGTTACGGTATACTCGCGGGTCGTCCCGGGGGGCACCTGCTGCCCATCGAGGTCAGGATCGAACCGGCTCTTTCCCGATTCCAGGATGAACTTGTAAGCGTACGTCCGTGACAGCTTGTCCGAAGTCCGAATCCTGACCCGGGCAACGACATCGTTGCCCTCTTCTCTGAGTTCCAGAAGCTCAAACTTGCCCCAGTCATCCGCCTCAGCAACAGAGATGGGCGTGATCCCGTCGCTCTTGATCATGAGCACCTCCGGCTGGGCCCCTTCAGCCGGCACGACGGCCTCGTGGATCTCGGCCACCTGCTTCTCGAGGGCCTCCACCCGCTTGGCCAGGGCCTTCGATTCGTCTTGCATGCCCGCCAGCGACGTCAGAACCGCGTCCAGCTTTGCCAGCACAGGGTCTGCCACGTCGGTCGCGGCGACGGCAGGAATGGCGATAAGCAGGCAGGCAACCACAGTCAGAGCGATAAGTAACCGCTTTCGCATCTTTACGGCCTCCTCTGCGGCATAGGTATGACGATGTGACATGATTCTCCATTGCTAAACCTACTCCTGCAGTAATTTTCCATTAGGCTATATCTAATCGCTTAATGATCTAGCACCTGCTCCACGGTCGCGCGCGGCCCCAGCGCCTGGAAGGCTTCCAGGATCTCGGCCTCGTGGAGCGTGCCCACCGGCAGGAGCGACCGGTCCACCACCAGCACCAGGTGGTACCGCCGGGCGGACAGGCGCTCCAGCACCTCGCCGATGCGGGTCCCCTCCACCACCACCAGGGTGCCGCCGGGGATGATCCGCTGCCGGGCCATGCGCTGCCGCTTGTGCAGGAACTGCCGGTACGAGCGGAACACGGCCTCATCCCCCTCTGCCACGGCGCACAGCGTGAGGAACAGACCGCCGACGAGCGGCGTCAGGAACACCTGCCCGGCGGAGGCCATCACGCCCAGGGCGGCGGCCAGCATGGCCGCGCCCGAAAGCAGGCCGAGGCGGGCCATCCACACCGTGGTGGGCCGGTACCCCCAGCGCTGGGACAGGAGGCCGCGCAGGGCGCGGCCGCCGTCCAGGGGCAGGGCGGGAATCAGGTTGAAGAACGCCAGGTTGGCGTTCACCTGGAAGAAGAAGCGCACCAGGGAGGGGTCGAACAGCGCGTCGCCCATCAGGAAACTGGCCAGACCGGCCAGCAGGAACGACTGAACCGGTCCGGCCAGGGCGACCGAGACCTCCGACTGCGGGTCGGTCTCCAGGGAGGGGTCGAGCCGGGCCATGCCGCCGAAGGGCGTGACCACCAGCGAGTCGATGTCCACCCCCAGGAGCCACGCCACCGTCAGGTGGGCCAGCTCATGCGCGGCCAGCGAGCCCAGCAGAATCAACGCCTCCAGGTAGTACCCGCTCACGGCGGCGGCGAGCAGCGCCAGCAGGAACAGCCAGTGCACCTCCACCCGCACCCCGCCCACACTGCCGATCCTCAGGGGGAGAGTCCCCCTGTCCGCCATGCTCGCCCGTCCATCTCACACCCCTCCTCCGGGAGTCTATGGACGGGCCGGGGCCTTCATGCCCCTTCCGGGCCCTCGGCCGGGGGAAGGCCGGGAGCAGACAAAAACGAGGCCTCCGGGCGGAAGCCTCGTAAAGCTGCGCAGTGTTTCTGTTTCGGATTCCCTAGTTGGCTGCGGCCAGGTGCAGCGTGTTCAGGTCCTCGATTGCCCCGCTACCACGGCGAAGGGCACGGTAACCCGCTACCCGACCTCCCAGCGCCGCCTTCATGTACTCGCAGGCGACCGCGGGATCCACGGTGTACCCGCAAGTATAGCAGTCGATCGCAGCAAAGCCCTCTTCAGGGTAAGTGTGAATCGACAGGTGGGACTCCGACAGGACCAGGACGCCAGTGACGCCCTGAGGGCTGAACTGGACGAAGTTCTCGGCGACCACCGTGGCTCCGCACTGGGCTGCCGCTTCGTACATAATGCCCTTCAAGAACTGGATGTCGTTCAGTTTCTCGAAGGCAACCTCGCGCAGATCCATGGTGACGTGGCGGCCATAGGTCGAGTAGGCCATGGCAGAAACTCCCCCTTCGGCAATCATTTCTAGCCCTCTCAAGCTAGACGGGACCATCGTCACGCCAACGGGGGATAAAGTCGGGCTCAGCCCCAACCCTTTAAGGCGTGCTAGGTTCCTATTCGGTTCCACAAGCCCGTGTTGAGACGATCTCAACCTCCAGATCAACGTGGCCTGGCCGGTTTGTCCGTACAATAGCACGGATTGTACCCGACAAACCGCCGGATGTCAACACCAGAAATCGCCACGCCGTCTTATCTGAGTCGTCACCACACCAGTTGGAGTGGCAACCTATCACAATATATCGCGTTACGCCCCCCACTGCAAGGTCCAAGGAGACAAATTCTCCTCGGTTTACGCGCGCCCTGCTCCGTTTACCTGTATGAGCCGCCGCGGATGCGCCCAGACTAGTCGGGGAGGTGAATGCAATGGCCAGTCAGCAGGTCCGCTGCACCGTCAGCAGCTGCTACTACTACGGCGCCGGCGATCACTGCGTCGCCGAGGAGATCATGGTGCGGGCCAACCCCGCCACGATGGGCGGCGCCAACATGGAGGTTGGCGACATCGGCGGTCAGGCGCGGGAGTCCAACCACACCCTGTGTGAGACCTTCGTTCCCAAGGAGCGGGGTCCGAAACCCGGCATCCGCCGCATCTCGAAGTGACGCCAGCCAGACGGGAGGGGGGATTGCGATGGCACGCAGACGTTCGCTGCTCTCCGACGAGACCAAGATGCACTTTGCGCGCCTCCAGGGCGCCGGCGACCGGGTGCAGCCCGGCGACTACGGTCAGCTTACCTCCAGAGAAGCAGGGAACATGGTCAAGTACGCCATCATGGCGGCCCAGCAGTCGCTGGCCGGCCAGACTCCGGATCCGTCACGCAGCCAGTGAAGAAGGGGGGCCTCAGCAGCCCCCCCTTCCTTATTGCGAGTCGGATTCACGGCGCTCGTCGATGCTGATGTTGGTGACCACCCGCAGCGTGCCCTCGTCAAAGGCCGCCCGATGCATCTCCTCCGCGATCTGCATCAACGCGCTCAGGTCGCCTTCCATGACGGTGCTTGCGGGGCTGGAGCCCGGCCCATCCCGGCCCACCGGCAACACGCTGATCTCGACCAGGGCCACCGGGACTCACCTCCCGCTAGTGCAGGCCTCGCTCCTTCACCTGCCGGACCACCTCGTCGACGGTCTTGCCCGTCGCGTCGATCACCGGGAACCGGTTGCCGTTGGTGTCGTGGATGCCCATGAAGTTGCTGGACAGGCCGGTGACCACGGCCGCGCTGACGCCCTCCATCTTCCCGGGCGACAGCTTGGTGATCTGGTACCCCTCCGCCCGGAGGGCCTGCTTCACGTTCTCGAGCCCGTCTTCCACCGCAACGCGCATCGACAACACCTCCGCACAGGTCTGGTCGTAGGAGACGGGAGGCCAGAACATAGTCTGCGCGGGGCGCCGGTTTGCATGCCCGCGACGGGACAGCAGGATCTGGCGGGCGCCTGCGGCTGCGCCCCGACCGGGAGGGCGGGCGGCCGCCTCAGCGGTCGTCGCCGCGGCCGGCGGACTTCGTCCGGATCTGGCTCATCTGCCCGCCCGGCGCTCCGGTCTGCGGGTCGTCCGGGCTGTCCATCGACACGAGCGACGGGGTTCCGTGGTTCAGGCCGGCCGGCTGCGTGGTCTGCGCACGGCCGCCGGGCCGCGTCGTCTGGCGCCTGTTCTTCGTCACGGTCCGATTCCTCCTCCTTGCGGGCAGACATCCCGCAACGTTAGTCTGCCCGCTCGGGGGAAAAACCGGCGGCTACTGATTGGCGGGCCGGGCGGTGAGCTTCGCCTTCAGCGTCAGTTCCTGGCCGTCGCGGATGACCGTCAGCTCCACCTCGTCACCCACCTTGTAGTTCTGGGCGATCAGGGTCCGCAGGTCGTCGCCGCTGGCCACCTTCTTGCCGTTCACCGCGATGATGACATCGGCGTTGACCAGCCGGTCGAGGCGGTCGAACTCGGCCGAGCGCAGGCCGGCCTCCTCGGCCGCCGTGCCGGGGATCACCGACACCACCAGGGCGCCCTCGGCCTTGCTCAGCCCCAGAACCCGGGCATACCACTCGTCCACGTCCCAGATCTGGACCCCGAGCCAGGGCCGCTCGACGGTCTGACCGGCCATCAGCGTCGGCAGGATCTCCTTGGCGGTGTTGATCGGCACCGCAAAGCCGAGGCCGACGTTGCCCGAGAACTGCGACGGCGCCTCGATGGCCGTGTTCACGCCGATGACCTCGCCGCGGCCGTTCAGCAGCGGCCCGCCGGAGTTGCCGGGGTTGATGGCCGCATCGGTCTGGATGGCGCCCGGGATGGACGTCGTCGGCTCGACGATCTCACGGTCGACGGCGGAGATGATGCCGGCCGTCACGGTGAACTCGTGGCCGTAGGGATTGCCGATGGCGATGGCCAGCTCGCCCACCTGCACCTGATCGGAGTCGCCGAGGGTCACGGCAACGAGCTGCTTGTTGCCCGGATCCACCTTCAGTACCGCGAGGTCGCTGGTGCGGTCCGTGCCGACGACCTCTGCCTGCATGGAGGTGCCGTCGACAAACTTCACCGTGATCCGCCAGGCGTTCTCGACGACGTGGTAGTTGGTGAGGATGTAGCCCTCGGGGTCAACCACGAAGCCCGAGCCGCTGCCCGAGGTCCGGTAGAACCCCCTGCCGGCCTCCACATCCACCGAAACCACCGCCGGAGAGACCCGCCGGTAGATCTCGGGGATGACGCTGGCCCCCACCTCCGCCACCGTCTGGCTGACGGGCTGCAGGACGGAAGGCGGCGCCGTCTGCTGGTAGTTCGCCGGCTGTGCGGCGAGTTGCTCCTTCACGAGGTAGTAGGTGGTTCCGCTGCCGACCGCGGCCGAGAGCATCACGAGCGCCACGGCGCCGGCGATGAGCCGCCAGGCGCGGCCCCGCCCGCTCTTCCTGCTCTCCCGCGGCTCAAAACGCGGCGGCTCGTACAGCGCGGCAGAGGGCACAGCGGGCTGCGCTTCGGGGATCTCGGGCAGCTCGAGCTCCGGCCGGGACTCGGCCTGATCTTCCGCCGCCTCGGGCATCTCGTGCTCCTCCGCCCCCTCCGGCTCAGACGGCGTCTCCGCCCCGGCCGGATCGCCCGGGCCGCCCGGCGACTCCGACAGCGCCGGCTCCGCGCACGACTCCGGCCTCACCGGGTCAGCCGGCCCGGCCGCGTTCTCCTGCTGGCCGAGCCCTTCCTGGTTGACCGGCTCCTCCGGATTCTCATCCGGTCTGCGATCAAACTTATCATCATACATGGGTGGCGTCCTCCTTATGCACCCCATAGTTCGATAGCCTGCATCATGATCATAGGACGCCGGGCTGAAACGGAAATGAACGCTCTCTTAAATAAACCTAAGAATTCGCCTGCGGCAGACCCGGCCTGTAGATGGGCAGCCAGAGACTGAAGGTCGACCCCTCTCCCACCTTGCTTTCCGCCGTCAGCCGGCCGCCGTGCAGCCCCGCAACCCACGAGGCGATGGCCAGCCCCAGCCCGC